>Ga0105240_10015697_pt1 | contig 10280 bp, 5 predicted proteins | sample KBSC54metaG_FD_80426 | JGI IMG/M metagenome (GOLD analysis project Ga0105240, IMG submission 80426) | Corn rhizosphere microbial communities from Kellogg Biological Station, Michigan, USA - KBS C5-4 metaG | ecosystem: Host-associated > Plants > Roots > Rhizosphere > Soil | place: Michigan, USA... | reverse complement strand
GCCGAGTGACATCACGGGCACAGAGGTCATTTATTCCGATCAGGCGACGGGGGAGAAGCAGTTCAAGTTTTTGCCGGGACCGCTTTTTTCCAACATTGTCCTGGCAGATGAAATCAATCGTACGCCGCCGAAAACGCAAGCCGCGATGCTTGAGGCCATGCAGGAACGACGCGTGACCGTGGGCGGCACCACCCACACACTGCCCAAGCCGTTCTTCGTCCTCGCAACGCAGAATCCGCTGGAACAGGAAGGCACTTATCCCCTCCCCGAAGCGCAGCTCGACCGTTTCATGTTCCTGATCAATGTGGGTTATCCGACGACCGAGGATGAATTGCAGATCATGCGCATGGGAACCGGGCAGCCGGGTGAAACGCCCCAACCGGTCCTCAGCATTGAGCAAATCCTCTACATCCAGGAAACGGTGAAGCTGATTCCGGTCAGTGAGCATGTCTATCGCTACGCACAGGCGATTGTCGCCTGCACGCGTCCGAAGGAAGCCGATGCGCTCGATTTCTGCAAAAAGTACCTGAGCTTTGGCGCCGGACCGCGTGCGAGCCTGAGCCTGATCATCGCCGCAAAGGCTCACGCGTTGATTCACGGCCAGGTTTATGTGAGCTGCTCAAACGTCATGGCCGTGGCGCTGGCCGTCATGCGGCACCGCATCGCGGTCAACTTTACCGCGCAGAGCGAAGGCATCACCTCCGACGAAGTCGTCCGGATGATCCTCGAGAAAATTCCGCAGAACGAATCCTTGGGCTAACCACGTCCGACTCCGGCCATGGCGGATTCCGAATCTCCCTCGTATCTGGATCCCCTCGCAATCTCGCGCGGGGAGAGCCTGGGCATCCTTGCACGCAATGTCGTGGAGGGTTACCGCGTGGGCGAACACCGCTCGCCATTCAAGGGCTTCGCCATCGAGTTTGCGCAGCATCGCGAGTACACCATTGGCGACGATCCGCGGCACCTCGACTGGAAAGTCCTCGGCCGCACGGACCGCTACTACATCAAGCAGTACGAGCAGGACACCAACTTTGTCGTGCATCTGCTGCTCGATGGTAGCGAGTCAATGACTTATGGCTCGGGCAAAGTCACGAAGCTCCATTACGCAAAGGCGCTGGCGGCATGTCTGGCGTATCTCGTGTTATTGCAACGCGATGCCGTGGCCCTGGGTGTCTTTGACACGCAGACGCGCGAATATATCCAACGGACGGACAATCTCGGGAAGATACATCACATCATGAATCGCCTCGCGGCATTTGAGGCGACTCAGCAGACCAATCTCGGCGTGGGCATGTCTGATCTATCCCGTATCGCGAAGGCGAAGGGGATTGTGATTGTGTTGAGCGATCTCTTTGATGATGAAGAGGGGTTCGAGCGCGGGCTGCAACAACTGCGTTTTAGCGGACACGAAGTAATTGTTTTTCACGTGCTCGATCCGGAGGAAATCGAGTTCAATTTCAAAGGACGGGTGGAATTCATCGGACTCGAAGGCTCGCCCACACTGGAGACCAACCCGGCCGATATCCGCAAAACTTATCTCAAGGAAATGGACGCGATGCGGCTCCGCATGCGGCTGGCTTGCGACCGGACGGGGAGCCATTACGTCCTCACGAACACGGCGCATTCGCTGGCCGAGACCCTCAGCGGCTATCTCGTCTTCCGGCACAAGGTCACCGCGCGATGACATTCATCAATCCCGCGATCTTATTCGGTCTCCTGGCGGTCGGGCTCCCGGTGATCATTCACCTGCTGACCAAACCGCGGCTGAAACGCATCAAATGGGCGGCGACAAAGTTCCTGCTCAAGAGCGTGCAGAAAAACCGGCGGCGCGTGCAGATGGAAGACTTGTTGTTGCTTATCCTGCGTTGTCTGCTCGTCGCGTTGCTGGTCCTGCTTTTTGCGCGGCCGGCGTTTCTCACCGACTCGGCGGGAGTGAGCCTTGGCGGCGAAGCATCCACGGTCGTCATCCTCCTCGATAACTCGGCCAGCATGGGCCAGAGCAACGGGACGGAGACACGCTTCGACCAGGCCAAGTCGATGGCGGACGGGATTCTCTCCAAGCTCGGCGCGGGCTCGGCAGCGGCACTTTACCTCATCGCCGACGGAGCGAAGCCGGTGATACCAAAGCCGACGCAGGATTTTGCCGTCGTACGGCGGTCAATCACGCAGGCCTCACTCACTGGCCGGGGCACTGATCTCTATCCAGGCTTGAAAGCTGCGGTCGACCTGCTCAAAGCGGTGCCGGGTGGGCACCGCGAGATTTTTGTCCTGACCGACAGCCAGGAAGCCGCGTGGCGCGAGCTGGCCAAGATCCGGCAGCTGCAGGACGAGAACAAGAAGGAGATCGTCATGCACTTCGTCATCGTCGGCGAAAGGGGCGAAGACAATCTCGCGGTTTCGGGACTGCAGATGATCGGCACCGTGGCGGCGGTGAACCAGCCGTTGCGGTGTGCGGTGACGGTCAGCAACTGGAGCAAGACACCGGCGGAACGCGTGCCGGTCAAGCTGGCCATCGACGGCGACGCTCCGCAGGACGAGGCGATGATCGACAAGATCGACCCGGGCGCATCGCGGACGGTGAGTCTTTTCGTGCGCTTTCGCGAGCCGGGTTACCACAGCGTCACGGCGAGCATACCCGGCGATCGCCTGCCCGCCGACAATCAGCGCTCGCTCGCGTTGCTGGTGCTGGAACAGATTCGCGCGCTGGTCGTCGAGGGAACGACGAACCCCGATCCGTCCGCGCGGGACGGCTTTTTCCTTAAGCATGCGCTGGCTCCCGTCCGCCCGGATCAAGTCGACGAGTATCCAGTGAAGGTGACCGTAGGCCAGTCCTCCGAGCTGGAGAGTTCCACCATCGACCAGTACCAACTCGTCTTCCTCAGCAATGTCGCGCAACTGACGCCGCTCGGTGCGCAGAATCTCCAGCGCTACGTCAATAGCGGCGGCGCTTTGATCATCTTCCCCGGCCCCTCGACCGATATCTCTTATTATAATGCCACCCTCGGCACGCTGCTACCCGCGCAACTCGGAGCGGCGAAAGATGCCCCAGCGACGCAAAAATTCCTGGGCTGGCAAAGTCACGACTATGCGCACCCGGTGACGGCGCTATGGAACGATCCGTCGTCCGGAACGCTCGGCGGGATACGGGTCTCGAAATATTATCCACTCGCAGCCAAGCCGGGCGACAGCACATCCCGGATCATGGTGAAGTACGCGAATGGCGAACCAGCGGTGATGGAACAGTCCGTGGGAAAGGGCAAGGTCGTCCTCTTCAGCAGCACGGCCACGACGGCGTGGGGTTCACTCCCGATTCATCCTGCATTTGTACCGCTCTTACTGCGCATCATCGCCTATGCGACAAGCGGGCCGGGAGGAAAGCTCGACCTCGCGCCGGGCCAGCCGTTCTCGTTTGAAATCGATTCCGGCTACGCAGGCAAAGAGCTCTCCGTGCTACGTCCGGGCGACAAAAAGAAGCGCATCGCGGGGCAGGTCGAAGCCGGCGAGCATTCAGCCCTGCTCCACGACACGGATACCGAACAAGCCGGGCCGTACCAACTTTATGTGGGCGATGATCCCAAGCCGAAAGTGGTGTTCGCGGTGGCAGCCGATGCGACCGAATCGAACCTGATGCAGGAAGCGAAAGCCGACGTTGATCCACTGATCGCCGTAGCTGACGCCGCCACACCGCAGGACGCGAGCGCTCCCGACAAGCCGAAAGAAAAAGGCCAACTCGTGGCGGGGCCGCCGATCTGGTTCCCGCTGGCTCTCGCCGCACTTCTTCTCGCCATCGCGGAAACCGCACTGGCCCATCGCTTCAGCCAATCGAAATAGACCTCGATGCTTAACTTCCTTCTCCATCTTGTCGACCCCGGATACAAACTCCCCCCCGGCACGACACAGTTTTCCCTCAGCTACGAAGGGCTGAGCTGGGGCTGGGCATTTTTTGCGCTGGTGGTGCTGGTGGCTGCCGTGGCGTGGAGTTACCGCCGGTATGCGCCGACGATTTCGCGGTTGCGAAGGCTGGGCCTCATCATCCTGCGGAGCGTCCTGCTGGCGCTGCTTCTCCTGTTGCTGGTGCGACCGATTTTGCTCATCACGATTGAAGAATCGGTACGGCGTCCGTTGCTGGTCCTGATCGACACGACCCAAAGCATGGGGCTGACCGATCATCGCGACAAACCGGACGATGTTGCCCGCGCGGCGTTGGCCAAAGGTTTGCTCGACCCGGCGAAGGGCCTCAAGCAATCGATCGGTGGCGCAAAGATTGACGACCTCAAGACCCTGACGCGGCAGCAACTACTCGAAGCCCTCGCGGCGAATCCCCAGATGGACCTCTGGCCGCGGCTCTACGCCAACGCTGATGTGAATGTCTTCGGCTTTGGCCGCAAGCTTACCGAGATGGGGCAGTTAGCGCCGCACGACGGGGGGAAGCTGACCACGGACGATGCAGCCGCTTTCTTCCGCGGCATCCATTATGACGACAACCTGACGGCGATTGGCGACGGTCTGCGCAGTCTGCTCGACCAGCAACGTGGCCAGGCGGTCTCAGGTATTTTGGTGATCACCGACGGCGCGAACAATACCGGTTCGTCACCGATCGAGGCGGCCGCGATGGCAAAACAGGATGGGGTGCCGCTCTTCGTCTATGGCGTCGGCGTCACCACGCCGCAGGACATCATGGTCACCGAACTGAGCGGGCCGCAGGTCTCCAACGTGAAGGAGAAGGTGGAACTGACTGCGCATATCCGCGCGCAAAGCATGTTGGGAAAAAAGGCGACGATCCAACTCAAGGCCAATGGCAAGGTGGTCGATGAGCAGCCGGTCGAGTTTCGCGCCGATGGCGACCAGGAAATGACGCTGAGCTACACGCCGGACGAAGTGGGCGACGTCGCGCTGGAAGCCACGATTCCGCCCCTGGCCGAGGAAGCGGTGAAGGACAACAATACCGCGACGACGAAGGTGCGTATTGCCGACGACAAGATCAAAGTGCTGCTGGTGGAGCAAGAGCCCCGTTGGGACTACCAGTACCTGTTGACGATGTTGCAACGCGACCGGCGGATCAAACTGAAGGTGTTTCTCGTCAAGGGCGACCGCGATCTCGCCGTGGACAAGGACTCGGTGTTCCTCGACAAGCTGCCCGACGACAAGGACGCACTTTACGCCAGCGACGTCATCATTATCGGCGATGTCGATCCCACCGATATTGGCGACACGCGGATGAAACTGCTCAATGATTGGGAAAACAAGCTGGGCGGAGGCCTAGTCTTTCTCGCCGGCCCGAAGTTCAACCCGAATGCGTTCCGGGGCACGCCGCTGGAGGCACTCCTGCCGGTCGAAACCGTCGGCAAGACTTCCGAGCGCTACCAGGACCCGGTGAAACTCAAGCTTACCCCGGCGGGCGAGACTTCTTCCATGTTCATGCTCTCCCAGGACCCGCAGGAAAATACCAACATCTGGAACGCATTCCCCGGTGTGCGCTGGACCGCGTGGGTCGGCAAGGCACGTCCTGGCGCGCAGGTGCTGCTGACCGATCCGACACCTGCACGGGCCACCGCCGACGGACCGATGCCGGTCGTGGCGCTGCAAAGCTACGGACTGGGCCAGTCCCTCTACATCGGTTTCGATGAGACCTACCGCTGGCGCGCGGGCAAGGGTGAGAAATACTACACTCATATCTGGGGACAAATCCTGCAGGCGCTTTCCGCGCAGCGGACCGTCGGCGCGTCCGCGTTGACGCAATTGAAGACCGACCGCCCCCGTTACCTGACCGGGGACAAGGTCAAGATTTCGGGACGCATGTTCAAACCGGGCTTTGAGCCGCTGTCCGATCCCGATGTCCCCGGCACGATCACGTTGAAAGCGGAAGCCGCCCCCGGCAAACCTGTCGCCGCTCAACAAACACGCGAACTGCGGCTGCAAGCGGTGCCCGACCGGCCCGGCGAATATCGGGGCGAGATGACTGCCGCCAGTGCGGGGAGCTACAGCTTTTCCGTCGTGCGCGATCCGTCGGTGGTGTTAAAATTCGAAGTGACGGACCCGAAGGTCGAACTGTCCGACATCGCCATGAACGAAAAACTGCTGCGTGCGATGGCTTCCGCTTCGGGCGGACAATTTCTGCGCGAGGAGGACCTCAACGGTTTGCCGGAGCTGATCGCCTCGAAGTCGACCGGCTCGGTGTCATTCAAGAAGATCCCGCTCGTTTATACGCCGTGGCTGCTCGGCCTTATCATCCTGGTCGCGTGCGCGGAATGGCTCTGGCGCCGGAAACTGGAGCTCAAGTAGGCCATGAAACTTCCCACCCTTTCGCCCAAGTCCCGCGCCAAGGCGAAGCTGAGCCAGCGGCTGAAACCACCGCCCGCGATCCAGGTGCCGCCACGCCCCCTAACGCCGCTGCCGCCCATTCCGCTCCCGGTTGACTTGAAAAACCGCCTGATCGCCCTGCGCCGCCGTTATCGGACGGTCTTCGCGTCGACGGGAATCTTCATGCTGCTCGGCGCGGTCAGCCTGTTGCTCCTCGTGCAGGGCCTGGCCGACTGGTGGTTCGACCTGCCGTGGATTGCCCGGGCGATCTTTCTCCTGATCGACATCGCGTTGCTCGGCACGATCTATCATCGACATCTGCATCTTCCGTTGAAGAAAAAGCTGGGCCTGGCCGAGACAGCGCTGTTGGTGGAGAAAAAATGGCCTAAGCTGGACCAAAGTATCATTACCGCCGTGGAAATGGCGGAAGGCAACGCCAAGGCCACACGCGGCTCGGCGCAATTGGTCGACATGGTGCTGCAACAGGCCCGGGCGCGGACGACCAACCTCAATTTCAAGGAAGTCGTCCCGACCAAGGCGCTGCGGCGTTCGGCCACCTGGGGCTGCGTTCTCGTCTTGGGCGCGCTGGCAGTGGCCGCCTCCGCCTGGCCCGCAAGCTTGGTGCTGCTGGAGCGAATCTTTCTGCTTAATGTCCCGTTGCCGACGAAAACCATCGTCGTGCCGATCACGCGCGACCTGACGGTCCCGGTCAGCACCGACGTGGAAATCAGCGCGCAGGCGCAGGGGGTCATTCCATCTCATGGCCGCGTGACCGTCGCTTACGGCGAAGGCCCTCCCGAGGAGTTTGCGCTCACCGCGGTTCCTGATAAGCCCGGAGTCTTTTCCTACACCATCCATAATGTGCAGCGGCCTTTTAAGTACTGCTTCTACCTGAACGACGGCCATGGTCCCGAGTTCACCGTCACGGCCAAGGTCCCGCCCGCCATCACCTCCGTCGAATGCACCGAAGTTTATCCTGACTATACCGGACTGCCCCCGCAAAAACTGCTTAACACGGGCCTCTCGCTCCTCGCCGGAAGCCATCTCAAGATCAAGGCCGCCGCGACCGAGGCGCTCAAGAGCGCATCCGTCGTCCTGCAGGGAACGTCGCAACAGGTCGAGATGACTCTCGATAGTACGAAGACCCAATTGGAAGCCGATGTCCTGGTCCCAGCCAAGGATCTCACCGGATTCTCACTCCATCTCGTCGATACAACAGGACTGAGCTCGGCCAACGAAACGGTCTACCCGGTTGATCTCGTGCCGGACAAGGCACCGCTCGTGAAGATCACGGAACCGACTGCGGAAAGCGAGACCGTCACCTTGCGGGCCAAGCCGGTGATCGCCTTCGACGCGAGCGATGACTATGGCCTGACCAAGCTGGTGCTCAATTACCAGACCGTCCCGCCACCCGTCGCCGGAGAGGACACCTCCGCGCCCGCCCCCATCGTGCAAATCCCGATCAGGATCAAAGCGGCCAAGGAAGGGATGCACTATGAATACGTGCTGGATATCGCCGCGCAGTCCCCGGCGTGGAAGGAAGGCTGGACGGTCAATTACTGGATCGAGGCGGTCGACAACAATACCGCCACCGGTCCCGGCGTCACCAAGACCGAGCACAAGCAGTTCGGCATCCTCTCCCCGGAAGCGAAGGAAGCGGAAATCCTGGCGCGGCTGAAGCAGAACGCCTCGGATATTGATACGCTTTCGGATACCCAACAGAAGGTCAGTCACGATGTCGGGGAAACCATCCCAAAAAAGTAGTCGCTTTAACGTCATTGACAGCAAACCCACCTCTCATAAGCTCATTGTATGTCGCGATCTGACGCTGGAAAACGGTGTGTGGCCGGCTTGCCGGTCGGACTGGCTTTAATCACCCTCGGGTTTGCCCCGGTCATGGGACAGGACGCCCAGCAGTCGGCGTATCGGAATTCCATCGCCCAGGAGTCAGTCCGGAAGCAGGCCGACAAGATCCAGACGGAACTCGGCCAGCTCGTGGCGGAGCTCAAGCTAAACGGCCTCGGCGGCGCGAATCTGGCGACTCTTTCCCAGGCTTCCACCCATCTCTCCGGCCTGAGCCAGGAAGAGATGCAGAAGGTGATCAATGCGCTGCAAAACGCCAGCGTCACCTCGGACGACGGGAAGCGCCAGCAGTCGCTGGTCACTGCCTACCAGGGGCAGCAGGATCTCGTTCTGAAGCTCAAGAAGCTCGCGTCGGCCCTCGCCTCGCAACAGGCCGGCGACAAGCTGGTCAACCAACTGGAAGACCTGATCGCCCGCCAATCGGCCAATATCCGCCAGACTTCGACCCTCGTGGCTGGCGGGCACAAGACGGACCAGCTCGATGCAAAGGAAAAAACGGTCCACTCCCTGGCCACGACCGAGCAGACGGCGATCGGCGGACAGATTGATATCCTTTTCACAAACCTGACGGCCCAAGCCGGGCAAACCCCGGCGACGCCCGATCCCTCGGCGGCGAGCATCAAGGCCGTCCTCGATGCGATGACCGGGACGCTCCTCAAGGAGACGGCGGCGACCGCCACCCAATTGACCACTGCCGGGCCTTTTGACGGTGCCGTCGCCAAGCAAACGGCGGTACGGCAATATCTGACAAAGATGCTGAGCGCCGCCTCCTCGAAGGCCGATGCCGCTACCCGGTTAACCCAGGCGAAGAACCAGCTCCAGCAGGTGGCCGCGGATCAAAAGGACCTGGCCGACATCACGAAGCAGAAAAAAGTGGATGCGGCGACCCTTGCGGAACGCCAGGCGCAAATCAATGATCGCGCCGAGGTAGCGAAGGCGTTGCTCCAGCCGCTCAACCCGGACGCCGCGAAGAAAGTCGATGCCGCCCAGCAGGACATGAAGCAGAGCGCCGATGCACTGAACGATCCGGCCAAGCAACAGGATGCCGCGGCCAAGCAGGACGATGCCACCAAGGCGCTGGCGGATGCGGACAAGATGCTCGACCAGCAGATGGCCGATATCCAGAAGCAGCAAAACCAGACGCCTACGGAGCAGATGGCGCAACTGCAGAAGATCGCGGATGAGATCAAACAGGCGCAGCAAGCCCAGGATGTCAGCCCGAAGGATGCTGCAAAACAGGCCCAACAAGCCCAGAAGGATGCCATGGTCCCATCTCCTGATGCGGCCAGCAAACTCGCCGATGCCGCCGACAAGTTGCAGCAACAGGCAGCCCAGCAACCGGCGGATCCCCAGCAGGGCCAACAACCCCAGCAACCCTCGCAGAACTCGGATGCGATCAAGCAGGATCTCGCCCAGGCCGCGCAGGCCATCCAGGCGCAACAGGATGCCCTGGCCAAGTCCGCGCAAGATTACCAGGCGCTGGCCCAGACGCAGCAGGCCCTTGATCAGGCCCAGAAGGATGCCGCCGCCGCGGACCAGAGTCTCCAGAATGGCACCGGCAACGACCTTTCCGATCCGGCGCGCAAATTAAAGAGCGCCCAGGACCAGGTTTCCCAGGCCGCACAGAATCCGACGCCCGGTATGCCGGGTGACGCCCAACAGGCCATGCAGCAGGCTGCCGATGCGCTGAAAAACGCCTCGATCCAGGCGGTACAGGCCAACCGGAGCGGCGCCGATGCCCAAGCGAAGGCGGCCATGGGGGCCTTGCAGCAGGCCCAGAATGCGGTGGGCCAGGCGATGGCCCAAGTGCAGGCACAGGCCCAGCAACAACAAGGCCAAGGTCAAGGCCAGCAAATGGCCCAACAGCAGCAAAATTCCCAAGCCCTCGGGGGAACCAGCAATGCGGGAAGTGCCAACCAACAACTGGGCGGCTCCGGAACCGGGCCCGTGCAACGCGGTACCGCGTTGGTCATGGGCGGACTGAACAAAAAAGACCGCGACGCCATCACGCAGTACCAGGCGGAAAAGACTCCCGCGGAATACGCGCCCCTCGTCCAGCAGTACCTGAAAAATCTCGCCGATGTTTCCGAGACGCATTGATCGGACCGGGACCGGTT
>Ga0105240_10015695_pt1 | contig 10281 bp, 8 predicted proteins | sample KBSC54metaG_FD_80426 | JGI IMG/M metagenome (GOLD analysis project Ga0105240, IMG submission 80426) | Corn rhizosphere microbial communities from Kellogg Biological Station, Michigan, USA - KBS C5-4 metaG | ecosystem: Host-associated > Plants > Roots > Rhizosphere > Soil | place: Michigan, USA... | reverse complement strand
GGGCGTCGCCGTCGCCGACTACAACAACGACGGCTTCCCCGATATCCTCGTCACCGCCGTCGGCCAGAATCGCCTGTTCCAAAACACGGGCAAGGGCCATTTCATCGATGTCACCGCGAAGGCCGGACTCGGCGGACGCAGCGGCTTCAGCACCTCCGCTCTCTGGTTCGATTTCGATCGCGACGGCCACCTCGATCTCTTCGTCTGCAACTACGTGAAGTGGGCGCCCGAGCACGATGTCTTCTGCAGCGTCGACGGCAAACGCAAGTCCTACTGCACTCCCGAAGCCTACGCCGGCGCCACCAGTTGGCTCTTCCGCAATCGCGGCGACGGCACCTTCGAGGACGTCACGGCCCGCAGCGGCATCTTCGACACGTCGTCGAAATCCCTCGGCGTCGCCCTCATCGATTACGATCGCGATGGCTGGCCCGACCTTGTCGTCGCCAACGACACGCAGCCCAATAAGCTCTACCGCAATCGCCGCAATGGCACGTTCGAGGAGGTCGCGGTCCACGCCGGCGTGGCGTTCAGTGAGGACGGCAAGGCGCGCGCGGGCATGGGCATCGATGCCGGCGATATCGACCGCAGCGGCGCACAGTCCATCGCAATTACGAATTTCGACGGCGAGATGATCGCTCTCTACAAGCCCGGCGCCAACGGCGTGTACAAGGATATCGCGCCGGCCACCGGCATCGGCGCGGCCTCACAGAACACGCTCGGCTTCGGCTGCATGTTCTTCGACGCCGACCTCGACGGCAACCTCGACCTGTTCGCCGCTAACGGCCACATCGACGAGACCGCCCGCAACATCCGCGGCATGACCGGGTACGCGCAGGCGCCGCAGCTGTTTCTGAATAACGGACGCGGCCAGTTCCACGACGTCGCCCGCCAGGCCGGAGAGGCTTTCGCTGCCCCCAAAGTCGCCCGCGGCGCAGGCTTCGGCGATTTCGATAACGATGGCGATGTCGATCTGCTCGTCACCACCAACCACGGTCCGGCGTATCTGTATCGGAATGACGTGACCAGCGGCAACCGTTCCATCCGCCTGCGCCTGCGCGGCGCCAAGTCCAATCGCGACGCTATCGGCGCAGTCGCCCGCCTCACCACCTCCGACGGCACGCAGTCCCGCATGGTCCGCAGTGGCTCCAGCTATTTATCGCAATCGGAACTCGCCCTGACCTTCGGGATCGGCCGCCGCGATCGCGCCATCCGCCTCGTCATCGAGTGGCCCTCCGGCCGTATCGACGACCACGGCCCGTTAGCCCCCGGCACGTACGAGTGTGTCGAAGGCAGCAAACCCTCGCCCGGTCGCTGACTCGCGCGCTTGGGCAACCGCTCTCGGCTCTGATCCCCCGGTAACGCCGGCGATCTTTGTCGCCGGTGCCTTTTCCTACTGCGCCCCCGCCTTCCCACTCTCCGCCGGCGTATTCTTTACCGCGAACAACAAATTGGAAGGAGCTTTACTGAACCCGTACCCGATCCGGAACGCCAAAGGCTTCGCCTCCGCCGCATACGCTTTCCGCAGATCCGCCTGCTCCAGCCAGCGGAAACTCCCGTAAGGCCGCGAGTATCCGCCGAACAATTGCACGTGCCAGTTGCTCGCGAAAAACTTGTACGGAATTCCCGAATCGTCCTGCAGAATCGCCTGGCTCGCCGCCAGCGTGCCCTCGCGAATCATCGAGAACATGTCCTTATGCGTCATGTACGACGTCGCCTTGAAATAGCTCGTCGCGCCCTTCAGGCTCGCCAAATAAGCCTGAAACTGCGGATTATCCTTCAAATGATCGTTCGCCAGGTTTACCGAGAAGTAGAACATCTTGTGTACCGACTGGTCGGCGTCGGTCGAATAATCGATCTCCACGCCCTTATCGTTGGCCTTCGTCGAAACTTCCGGCCCGCGATCCACAATCTGCCCCTTGTCGTTGAACCGCACCATCCGATACCCCAGGATCGTATGGCCGCTGCGCACCAGCAGGTTGATGATCGGCGAAAACAACCCGTCCGTCACCTGGCCTCGGAATTGCCGGTCCATCTCCCGCGTGACGAAAAAGCTCTTGCCCAGTTCGGACGATACTGTATTCCGAACCTGCCCCAGCTTGCGATTCAGATCGCCTTTTTTCAATTGCTTCAAAGTGGGCAGCGTTCCGGGAGGCTCCAGGCCCACCATCACGTACGTGGGATTTTTCGGAAAGAACACCGTCAGGATCAGCGCGTCCGGACCGCTGAACGGGTAGAACACCACCGACCTCTCGACCGCCGTGCCGCTCAGCTCTTTCGTCTGGAACTCACGCATCGCCGGCATCGTGCTCTTCTCGATCGCGTCCCAGGCCCGGTCGAGCTCGCGCCGGTGCAGTTTCCAGGCGTCCGTCTCCTCGAGATCGTGGAAAGGGCTGCCCTCCGTTCCCGGAAGGCCGGCCAGAAATCGTGCGACATCGTTCGCATCGCGCGATCTCGGTACAGGGTAGGCATACCGGTCGGGAGTTGCCGTAGCAGTTTGCGGGGCGCTCTTTACGGTGCGACCGCAAGAGGCGAGAAGCGTAGCCAGCAGCAGGCAGCTTCCAAGAGTTACAACTGTGGTGCGGATAGGGGTCTGTCCTTTACTTCACAATATCAGAATTGTGGACAAAGCACCTCGGAAACCTGCGCAGCCGGCGACGTTTGCCGCTGCCACAGCCGGTCCGTCAGTCGCTGCTCCAGCCAGACGGTGCCCCCGATCGTGACCGCCACCGCAACCCAGCCCAGCGCCGCCGACGAAAGAAATGCCGGAATTGCCCACCGCAACGCCATGAACCACAACGCGGTGCCGCCGAATCCGGCAATCATCGCCCGCACCCGGCATGCGGTCTTCCAAGGAACGGCCGTCGACCACGCCGCCTGCATTCCTAACAGGAACGGGAAGGCCACCACCAGATCAATTAAATAATGTTCACCTAGCGCCAAAGTGGAAAATGCGATCCCCAAAGTGAACCCGAACGCCGCGATTCGCCCCCACCACGGCCACGCGCGCGAATTCCACAGCAATAGCAGCATCGCGCCGAAGTGTAGCGACGGCATCGCATTGCGTGGAGCGTCGAAAGGCGCCGGCAAGTTCGCCAGAATCGACCATTTCTCCGGCGCATCCCACGGGTACCTCCCGGCGTACGCATACACAGGTCCGGCCGCCGGAAAAAGTCCGTACACAAAAAATCCCACCACCATTACCGACAAATACAGATGAATTACCTTTACCGGCCGGTGGCCGGCGCGGTTGTACCAGGCCAGCATGCTGGCGCCGCCGAGCGGTAAAGCATGATAAATCAGCACGGTAAGGTTCGCCAGCAGCGGATTTGCCGCCAGCACCCGGCCCAGCACAAAACTGACGGGCATTCCCAAACTGGTGTCGAACGCCAGCAAATTGGCATCCAGCGTCCGTGACGTGTGGGTAATGGTGCCCAGGCTGAACGCGACGATGATCCACGCATACGGCAAGGCCCCGGCGGTCGCTAAGGTTCGCAGCCGGTCCCTCCGCAATCCGCCCCGCGACCGGACCGCTTGCACCAGCAGCACCAGAAGACTCGCCACACCTAGAAATCCGCCCCAACTAACTACCGCGGATCCGAAATATGGATGAAACCCTGCGGTAAATGCGTAGACTTCCCGGCAGAAAACCGCGATGATAACCGTCCAAGAACGTTCGGAGGATTTCGGCCCGCTGCTCATATGCACGATGAACGTGCCCAGCAGCATGAAGGAAAGAAGGGGATTGTTACCAAGGGCGAAACCCAAGCCGCCCCCCAAAACCACAATGGAAAACAAAACGCCCGTGACGATTAGCTTGTTCGCTAGCTTCATCACGGGCGCACTCCTGACTCCTGACTTCTGACTCCTACTCTAGTACCGCGCCACGGGACGCAGCGGAGCCGCAAACCGCGTCGGCGGTTCGGCACGTTCCTGCGGCCGTTCCAGCACCAGCGACCGCAATCCCGGCATCGAAGCCGCGCGCTGTCCCTTTTCGCCGACCGGCAACTGGCCCGTGGTCAGATTCTTCAATCCGAACAGCGCCAACTCGAAGCGGTCCTTCACGCCGACCTTCTGGAAGAGCCGCGACAGGTAAACCTTTACCGTGCCTTCGGAAATCATCAGGGTGGTGGCGATTTCCTTATTTTTCAGCCCTTGCGAAAGCAGGCTCACCAGTTGGCCCTCGCGCTGGGTCAATGCCACGCGGCGAGCGCACAGGAAGCTGTCGGTCAGGGCCTTCTCGAACCAAAGCTCGCCGGCCTGCACCTTCAGCAGGCACTTCACCTGAAGGTCCGTCGGCAGCGTTTTGCGCAAAATCCCGCGTACGCCGAGGCCCATCGCCTGAAATGCCAGCTCCGTCGAAATTGAATTCACCCACAGGACGATCTTGGAATTGACCATCGCGTGCTTCATCTCGCTCAACACCGCGAAAGTCACTTCCGAAGTCAGATCCATCAAGACCAGGTCGGGAGCCCCGGAACCCAGTTGCTCCATTAGATTCGCTACCGACCCGCAGGTCGGCAGCAGTTCGAAACCCTCAACCTGCCGTAGTACCGATTCCAGACCCTTTGCCAGGATGGGCTCGTCGCTATAAAGAAGAATTCGCGTCATATTCTCCACCTTTTGCAGCTTTCTCCGCCACCCGCTTCGAATTTCGAAGCAGACTTGAAAGTACTTGTCTAGTAATGTCGGTACCGCTGCTACCTCTGAATTCTGCAATTATTTACTTCGGTTGTCAACAATAAATGTCCATATTTCAGGGCAATTTCCTTGAATTTCCCGTATTATCCCTATTAACCACCCTGTGGTGTTCATCGATAATTCCCATAAAATCAGTGACATAAACCAGCTCACCTATCCATTGTAAAAAAGTTAATTATCTTTGAATATTTCCGGATAATTCACCACTACTAACCCTTACCGGTGTACTCACAATGTACTATTACCCGCTTTTTCGGAAGTTCACGGCCGCCCGGGAAGTCCGGAAAAAGTTATCGCTCTCAAATCCCCCCAACGCTGATAACCTTCGGGAACGGAAACCTATAACCCATTTACGATATTGCTACTGCAGCCCTGCAGCGCTAAATTCGCCATTGTCAGACCCGAAGCAAATGAGAAACATAAACAGGCGAGAGAGCCCGCGCATTGAGATCAAGCTCCGGTGCCATGTCACTTCTCCGGCGTTGTGGATGCGCAGCGCTATGTATACCGAAAATATTAGCCGCAGCGGACTTCTCATCGCATGGCGGGGTGAAAATGCTCCCCTGCCCGTACCGGCTAACGGCCAGATCATTACGGTGGAGGTAGAACTCCCTGCGAATCATGGGTTTGGCCAGAAATGTATCCACGTCCAGGGCAACGTGATGCGCGTCAGCGACTCCGAACAGGATTGCCCCCGCGTAGCTTTGCGCGTCAATTATATGGATTTCCGATCCTTCCACGATCGCCTGCGTTCATTTGAATCCCTCCAGCCAGTTGCCAATTCCTGGATGGCTTAAATAAGAATTATGGAAGCGAAGAATTCACAATTCGTGGTGAAAATGCTGCCGTCTCTGACGGACTTCGCTTTCCTCATGCCCATTTTCTTTCTCTTCGGCCGCATGAATGGCCTGAAGACCCTGCTCAGCGATTGCGACACCGGCTGGCACATCCGCACCGGCGAGTGGATCCTGGCCCACCACGGCGTTCCCACCCACGACATCTTCTCTTATTCCAAGCCCGATGGCGCCTGGTACGCCTGGGAATGGCTCACCGACATCATTTGGGCCTTCCTCAACAGCCACGGCGGCCTGGCTACCGTCGCCACCGTCGGAATGCTGTTGATCGCTTTCACCTTCACGCTGCTATTCCGGCTGGTTCGACGCAACAGCAACGCCCTGGTCGCGATCGTCGTCACCATGACCGCCGCCGTCGCCTCGTCCGTGCACTGGCTGGCCCGTCCGCACCTCTTTACCCTGGTTTTCCTCGTCCTGTTTTACGGCGCGCTTGAAAACGTCCGTCGCGGCAAGACCCGCTTCCACGGCGTCCCCTACCTCGTCATTCTGCCGTTCGCGACTATCCTGTGGACCAATCTGCACGGCGGCTTCTTCGTCGGCATCGTCATGATCGGCACCTACGGCATGGGTGAAGCGCTGAAGCTGATCTTCGCCCCCGACCTCGGCGACCAGCGCAAGGCCGTCATGCGCACCGCCGAAAAATACTTCCTGTGCGCCGTTGCCTGCCTCGCCGGCAGCCTCGTCAATCCTTATACCTGGCATCTGCACCAGCACGTCGTCGAATACCTGGCCGACCCGTATCAATCGCAGCACATCATGGAATTCCTCTCGGTCAGTTTCCATCACCCGCTGGCCATCTTCTTTGAAGGCATGCTGCTGCTCAGCGCCCTGGCCGCATTCTCGGCCGCATCCAAGGGCAGCTTTACCGAACCGCTGCTGCTGCTCATGTGGGCCCACGCCGCGCTGCTGTCCACTCGCAATATTCCGATCTTCATGATCATTGCCGCGCCCCAGGCCGCCGCCGTCATCGAACTCTGGTTGCAGCGCCTTCCGGAACTCGACGTTGCCGGCTGGTTGCGCCGCTCCGGCGTCAAATTCAACCAGGTCGCCGCCAGCATGACCGAGACCGACCGCATCGGCCGGTGGCATCCCATTAGCATGGCCGGAGCCCTCGGCGTGATCGCGCTCCTTTACGCGCCGCATCCGCCCGAAAAGTTCCGTCCCGAGTTCGACCCCAAGAGCTTCCCGGTCGCCGCCGTGCAGAAACTGCACCTCGATCCCTCGCAGCGGATCTTCACCTTCGATCAGTGGGGCGACTATCTGATTTATCGCCTCTACCCGCAGACCAAAGTTTTCATGGACGGCCGCAGCGATTATTACGGCAGCGCGTTCAATCAGAAATATCTCGACGTCATCACCGTGAATTACGGCTGGGAATCCACCCTCACCCGGTTCGGCGTCGACACCGTTTTGATGCCCCCCGGCAGTCCGCTCGCCGGAGCCCTCAAGGAATCCGCCCGCTGGCGCGTCGTCTATGACGATGGCATCGCGGTGGTTTTCCGTTCCGCAGCCAAGAGCGCGGGCACACCGAATTCCATCATCTCTGGTGATGGAACCAGCCGTGATCGCGAGATCACGAAAACCGAAGCTAGTGATCGACGGATCACAAATAACAAAAAAACTAAGACTTAGGAGCGAACCACAATGACGTTTTTGCGCAACTTTTGGAACGAAGATCAAGGTCAGGACCTCATCGAATACACGCTGCTCATGGCCTTCGTGGCTCTGGCATCGGCGGCCCTGTTCCTCGGCGCCGGCGGCAGCATCAAGGGCATCTGGTCTGTCACCAACAGCCAGCTCGCCTCTGCTAACAGCCAGGCCAGCTAGTCTTCAAGGCAGGGACATGCCGTTATGGTTGTCATCAACTTACGGCATGTCCCGCCCGGGACGCGCAATTCGGCGCCCGGCTCCGGGCCGCAACGTGAGAACAAAAATTTCGGAGGCGCGTTGCGGCGCATTTCAATCGGAGAATTCGCGGCGGTCCTCAAAGGACGCTGCTTCTGATGGCTCAATTTATGGCCTTTGGCCAAGGGAACTGGGATGAATAAACGTTTCGTGGGCGTACTACTCTTCGCATTCCTGGTAGCATCGGGCGCCAGCCTGCTGCTCTACCGCCTGCTCATCAATCGCCCTCAGAGTGCAAAGGCGGCGGCGCCCGTAATCGCGAAAGTTGTCCTGGCGACCAAGGACATCGAAATGGGCGCGGTATTGAAGGAAGAGGACGTCAAACTCGAAGACTGGGCCGGCCCCGTGCCTCCGGGCGCCATCCTCAAGATCCAGGATCTGGTTGGCCGCGGCGTAAACACCAAGATCTATGCCAAGGAACCCATCATCGAATCGCGCCTCACACCCAAAGGCGCCGGCGGCGGTTTGGCATCCATGATTCCTCAGGGAATGCGCGCCGTTGCCATTCCTGTAAATGAAATTGTCGGCGTGGCTGGGTTTGTGGTGGCCGGCATGCGCGTAGACGTAATGATTTCCGGCCAGTCGCCCGGTGGCGACGGCAATCTCGGACCCATCACGAAGACCATGCTGCAAAACCTGGAAGTGCTTTCCGCCGGCCAGGAATTCAAGAAGGACGCGGAAGGCAAGCCCGTAGCCGTTCCCGTCGTCAACCTGCTGGTCACGCCCGAACAGGCCGAGCAACTCAGCCTCGCATCGCGGCAGACCACCATTCAACTCGATCTCCGCAATCCGCTGGATCACGAAGTGGCCAAGACGTCCGGCACCGCGCTGGCGCGGCTCTTCGATGGCAGCAAAGCTCTGAAGCCTGGCGATGTGGCGCCTGCCGCCAAAGCTGCGTCCCGTCCTCGCGCTACTGCCCGCGCGCAAGTCGTGCCCGTCGCGGCCCAGATGATGCCGCCTCCGAAAAAGGAAGTGCCGTTCACCATGGAGATCATCTCGGGTAACAAGAAGGACCACGTGAATTTCGAATCGAACCAAGGGGGCAAATAAGTGTCACGCCTGACTGAAATTGCGATTTTCGTTGGTATTGCCGCCTGCGGCAGCCTGTTGACCCGCATTCCGGCTCATGCCGATGAAGTCCGTCCGGCCGAAGCCGCGGTCAGGCCCGATGCCACAGTGAAGCAGCCGGAAACCGTACCCGCGCAAGAGAAGTCCGCGGAACCGGCAGGCGCTCAACCGTCCGGCGGATTCACCGGCAAACTGATCGTCACCGTCGGCATGTCGATCACCATCGACAGCCCACTGAATATCCAGCGAGTCTACATCGCTAATGGCGACCTGGCCGAAGCCGTTGCCATCAACCCCAAGGAAGTCCTCATCACCGGAAAAGTCCCCGGCATCACCACGTTGATGGTCTGGCAGCAGAGCGGCACCCGCCTGATGTACGAACTTACCGTGCGCCCCAGCCCCGTCAAGCTGGAAGCCGTCCGCCAGCAGATCGCCCGCGATTTCCCCAACGATGACATCAACATTAGCTGGGATAACGACACCGCATTCGTTCGCGGCACCGTCAAAGACGTCACCGCCGCCGATCGCGTGATGGCCATGGTGACCACCTTAGGCAAATCGGTCAACCTGCTGCGCGTCAACGTGCCCGATGTCGAACCGCAGATCCTCCTCCGCGTAAAATTCATCGACGTGGACCGCAGCGCCTCCACCGATCTCGGCGTCAATATCGCTTCCGCCGCTTTCAATCAGGCCACCGGTGTTTCCACCGGCCAGTACGGGAATGCCGGCATCGATCAGCAAAGTAACTTCAGCCTTTCTGACGCGCTCAACATCTTCCTGTTCCGGAAGGACATCAATCTTGGCGCCACCATCAAGGCGTTGCAGGCGAAAAATATTCTCGAGATCCTCTCCGAGCCGAACCTGCTGGCGATCAATGGCCAGCCCGCCAGCTTCCTCTCCGGCGGCCAGTTTCCCGTGCCGTTGGTGCAGGGCAGCACGACCCTCGGCACCGTGACCATCGCCTTCAAGGAATACGGCATTCGTCTCAACTTCACGCCTAACATCACCCCCCGCGGCACCATCCGCTTGCGGGTCAATCCGGAAGTCAGCTCGCTGGATTACGCCAACGCCGCCCAGATCTCCGGTTTCACCGTCCCTGGTCTGTCCACGCGCCGTGTGGAAACCGAAGTGGAACTCGACAATGGCCAGAGCTTCGTCATCGCCGGGCTGCTCGACAACTCCACCGCCGAAAACCTGAGCAAGATCCCCGGACTCGCCAACATTCCGATCCTCGGCAAGCTCTTCCAGTCGCGCGCCACCACCAAGAAGAACACCGAACTGATGGTGATCGTCACGCCCGAACTCGTGCGGCCCATCCCCGCCGGCCAGAAGACGCCCGACCTGCACCGCCCGCAGCCGTTCCTGACACCCAATACTGCCGAGCCCTTGCGCACCCCCGGTATGGACGTCACCGGCCCCGTTCCCACGCATCCCACCATCGACTCCATGCCAATCGAGCAGTTGATCCAGGACCGGCAGAGGATGCAGCAGGCGCCCGTGCCGCCGCAGGCCCCCGCGCCCGCCCCTGCACCGCCGCCGACCATCGGCACGCCCGGGGTTCCCACTGGAGTCGTGAAGTGATCGGCCATCCTGGAGACCCCGCATGTATCCGCTAACCATCGGGCTGGCAATCGAAAATCGCGACCTGTTGGAGCAGACCCAGGCCTGCCTCGCGGATCTTCCGTTCCGCGTCATTGTTGAACATCAGGATGTCGGCGACGTCAGCAACTTTGTGGACCGCCTCGAACGCATGCGG
>Ga0105240_10015693_pt1 | contig 10282 bp, 10 predicted proteins | sample KBSC54metaG_FD_80426 | JGI IMG/M metagenome (GOLD analysis project Ga0105240, IMG submission 80426) | Corn rhizosphere microbial communities from Kellogg Biological Station, Michigan, USA - KBS C5-4 metaG | ecosystem: Host-associated > Plants > Roots > Rhizosphere > Soil | place: Michigan, USA... | reverse complement strand
TCAGAGCGATGGCGCATGATTGCCATTGCGTTATGACGGCTGTTGGTTCCGCAGCCGAGCTATCCGGTCATGCACGGGTATGACGGATAGCTTCCGAAAGTGGCGCAGAGCGGGGCTGTCCGCATCTCCCTTGCCTGCCTGAGCAGAGTGCCACAAATGCACGATGGGCAAGTAGGTATAAGGCCATACCCGCAAGGTCTGCGCCCGCTCCCAGAACTCATTGTCCTCACCACCCCAGCCGATGAACGACTCGTCCATGCCGCCTATGCGCTGGTAAGCCTCGATGCCGATGGCGACGCTGCCGCCTGCTTCAAGGTTCTGCACGATCGAATCCGGCGGCCAGTCGAGCAGGCCCGCTTCACCCGCAAGGTATTTTGCGGTGTGCTGTTCGGATAAGTAGAAGACGAATCGCTTGAGGTTGATCACTTCATGGCCGTCGTCGAAGTGCTTCAGCAAAGACGCGGCGTAGTCTTGGGGCACGAGCATGTCGTTGTCGTGCAGTACGAGCAAGCGTCCGCGCGCATGGCGCGCGCCAACATTGAATCCCCACGATCGGCAATACGCCGCATCAGGACTGGACGGCGGCGTGTGCACGTAGCGCACCCATGGTGGCAACGCCGCCTGGGCAGTGCGCTCGATGTCTTGTTCAACAACGATGCACTCAAGCGAAACTCCCTGCTGTGCGGCGATGCTCTCCAAGGTGGCTTGCAGCTGCGCCAGCCGGGCTGTGCCCCGATGCCCGATCACGAAGCTCACGTCTGGCTTGTCCTGCAATAAGGCCGCTGGTGCGGCAGCGCGAGTTATGGCGTGATCGGAAATGGCGCGGCGCATCAAGCGAAGGCCAAGGTGGGGAACAACGCATGGCGCGCGCAAGGTGGATGTCCATTGCCATTGGCAACGGTAACCCTCGCCCGATGGTGCGGCCTCCAGCGCTTCACCGCGGTTGCACACGGCCAGGTACTCACGGCCCGGCGCGCCGATCTGCCGGCTGTAGCGCAGCCAATCCTTGCCGTACACGCCCAGCAGGCTGCGCAGTCGCAAGCTGAATGGAGCGATCGACGCCACGATTTGGTTCTCTTCCGCGCTCATCGAGTGAGCGCGGGTTCGCGCAGCCGTTCACGCAGCGTGCGCACGAGCGGATCAAGCGGTATGCGAATGCCGTCAAGCTGTGGACGCGGCGTGCCGGTGTCGATGGTGTCGGCCACGATGTGCCTGTAGTCGCACTCACCTGCCGTCGCGAGCGCCATGAAGCATGGCGCCATCCACTTGGGCGGGAGCACCTCCACCACCAGCGTCCCCGGCCTGCAAAACACAAGGTTGGACAAGCCCGCGCCATGGGGCGCGACGATCGCCTCGGCTTCGTGAAACAGGCGGGCTTGCGCAGCCATCGAAAGTTCCGACAGGCGCACCGGCTCGAAGCCGAATACACCCAATTCCCTGAGAACCTCCTTTTCATTCTCCACCTGGCGGCCGGGCGCGTCGCTGCGGGATATGTACATCCTTCGCACCGGTTGCACCGTGATTGCGGCGGCAACCGCGCGCGGCAGGTAGGCGCTGTTGTACCAGGCGCGCATCCAGCGCGGAGGGTTGTACATGGCAAAGGCATGGGGCACGAACAGGTGCTCGGGCTGGAAATGCGAGTGCACGTCCAGCGCAATGAGCTTGTCCGCACCGAATCCCAGCAGGCGCAGGGATTCCTTGTGGAATTCCTTCAACGGGCCGGGAACAAAAAGGCCATCGAGCAGTTCTGCGTACTCGCCTAACACCGCCATGCGCGGCAGCGCCTCCATCATCCAGTGGAAGAAGAACGCCGATTCGGGCCATACCAGCGTCGCATACCAGCCCTTGAGCGGCGTCACGGCGGGAATCCGGCGCCGCTTGAAGCAGGCGTGGTCAGGCCAACGGTTGGCTGGAGGAAGGGTGAATTCCGCGAAAACCTTGTTGTCGGGTGATATGACCGCGCCTTCGGATCCGAGCAAGCGGCAATCCTGCAGATAAAACAGGGATGCAGCGGCGTTCGCCGTCCATCGCACGGAGGAAAACTCATCGTGCGGTGTTGGTTCGTGCCGGTAAGACAAGCGATGCGTGTTGTCCTCAGCGGGGAACATTTCCTTCACCCATGCCTTCGGCTGCGAATAGCGCAATTGGGGATTTGACCGCACCCGTGCCGCGGCCCAGTCGCTCGCGGAAGTGATCAAGCCCTTGGGGGCGGCTGGATTGAGGAAGTTGACGAGGTTAGACAGATGCACGCTCTTGTCCCGCAGGCTGATGGACAGCAAGGATCTCTCGGTCGATCCGGTCAAGAATGCCGGCGGATTGCTGCGCATGAAATTTGCGCGCGAAGAGATTGGCGGAGGCCACCAGACGCGGCCAATCTCGATCGTCCAGGATGGCGGGCGTTTCGCGTTCGCCCGTCCGTACCCCACTCCAGTCGATGTAGCGCATGTTGAATGCATCCTCGGGCAACATGCACAAATCGCTTCGCTTGTCTTCGTCCGAAGTCGTGGCGCTCCACCGGTTGTATTCTGCAAAGTTACGAACCCGCTCGGCCCACGGCGAATTCATGATGATCGTGTGAAAGAACATCTCGCTGGGGCAATGGGTGGATCGGTAAAAGCGGCGATACGCAGGATTTTCTTCAACGAAGTTCAGGATGTGCCGCACGCAGCCTTGCGACAGGCTCCACCAGTCCGATCCGCCGTAAGGAACCATGTCGAATGGAAACCGCCGCCGCGGCATCCAGTGGCGGTATTTATGGAAGCGGCCCCAGAAGAATCTGCGCAGGTAGGAGTGCTCGGTGTTCTTGCTCCAGCCAAGAATCGGAATTTGGTCGATGGGGTAGTGATACTGAATCTTGTGCTGCCAGCCGGGCCGGTCGCTGAGGCGCCAGAAGGTGATGAACTCCTGGTCGGCCTCTTGATAGAACGATCGGAGGTAAGTGTTCGATTTGATCGGATAGTCCGAGCCACTGAGGAGAACGCAGTAATCGAAGCCCACATCGTGCGCCTGCGAGAGCAGTGCAAGAATGGATTCGACCTGGGAAAAACCCATCCATTGAACCTTGACTCGGTTTGGCGAGAAATACACATTCGCTTTTTCGCGCAGGCCCGCTTGGGCGAACGGCCGGAGATCGACGTGCCCGTCGATATGAATAAAAAACGCGCATTCCTCACAGTCCAATGCGCTGACGAGCCGATGTAGATGCTCCGGCTGGTCGTAAGCCGTAATCAGGTAGGCAATGCGCATACCGCGGCGGCCTTCGAGTCCGACTGAATCTGAATGGGCGTCATGTACAGCCACTCCATGATTGCTGGGCGACCTTCAGCCAGCAACTGCCTCTTTTGTGCCAGAGAAAAGCCCTCAAGCTCGGTGAAGCTGTATGTGTGAGCCTTGGTGATGTCGTCCACGCTGCGAATGGTGGCGATGCAATGAGTGCCCTGAAAGCGCTGCCGGATCAGTGATGATATTTCGATGTCCATGAAATCATGGACCTCGATCAACAAGTCGTGTTTTGCAAGATGAGGCACCAGTTCCGCAGTAAACAACTCCTTTTCGTACCCTTCGCAGTCGCTGATGATCAGTGCCTTCTCAGTGAGCGGCACGTTCTTGAGGGCCTCCGCGTCACAAAAGGACCGGGTGACAAGGCGGTCCGCAACGCCGTTGATGCGGGCCATTGCTAAACAGGCGGCAATGGCTTCCTCATTGATGTCGAACGCTATGACTTTCGCCGTGCCGATGCGCATCGCCAGGCCGACGGCGTAGTAGCCTTCGGCACAACCGATGTCAATAATTTGGCTATAGGGCTTGGAGCAGATTTCTTCCATGACCCAGGCCAATTCACTCTCGTACGAGCCCAGGATTTTGGGCGCGAGCGTGCTGCCAAGTGACTTGCCCGACGGATAGCGCATCCCCTTGAACGGGCCACTCCTTACGGTGAGGCTTGGCGATACGCAACGAAGGGCATCTAGCACGAACACATCGCTTTCAGTTGGCTCACGGCCTCGCACTTCCAGGCGTTTCATCTTGGCGTAATCCGACGCGCGGACCAAGGTGGCATTGATGAAGTGCCACGCCCCGTCGTGCTTGACGGCCCGCTCGAGTGTCCACTTCAAGAATGATTTCATGTTCGATGATCGCTGTCACGGCTAGAGGTCACTGCGAGGCAACCTTTCCAAGTCTTTTGGCCAAAGCCCGCAACACTACGGCGGGTCGGCGCTTGAACTCCCCCCATCCAAACTGTGCAAGACGCAAGTATCTGATCACACCGCTGGCCCGAGCCGCTTGGAATCCGTGATAGTCAACCGTCATATTCCGGAGCCGGCTGATGTTGGAAACTCCCGCGTAGTGCCGAATGCGCGCCGGAACGAGGCCGTTCCAACCAACATGGCTATTCCACTCATTAGCCAACCAATGAGTTCCTGAAAGCCAGCGCGATCCGCGTTCTTGGTTTGTCGGCCTCAGGGAGTAACCGAGCAAGTCGATCACCGCGGCATTTTCCCACCAGGGATCATCGATGAATTGGTGTTGATTCCACACCTCATCGAGAAATCGGTGAGTGGCTTCGCAGCTGCGCAGAAGCCAAACCCCCGTGTTTGGGCACGCTTCTTCAACGCTCTGGTGCCTGACCATAGCTTGGAATGCCTCGGCAGGCAGGCAATCTACCGGATCCAACGAGTCATCAAGAATGATGGTGTCTGCGTCGAGCCAAAGCACGAAGCCGTACCTTTTTAATGCCTCCTGTATGAGTGAGATCTTTGCCCAGGGAACGGGACGTTCAAAGGGGTTGGGAACGTCACCGACGATCAGCTCGTAATGGTGGCGCGCCGCAAAGGCTTTAAAGGTGGGAAGAGTGCATTCCAAGATCGGTTTCATGGGCCCGCTGCCCAGTGTTAGCAATGCTCTTGGAGCTTGAATTTCAGTCATCCGAACCACCTAGCGTGCCAGTCGGCCCATCAAGCGCCTGAACCGATTCGGATGTTCCCGTCGCTGGAGCGCCTCGTGCTCCTCGCGCATGCCTTGTAGCGCGGCCGCAGAGATTCCCTTGTCCCATTTCAGAAGAGCCAAACCGCAGGTTGTGTCGAGAACTCGGTATTTCAATCCGAGCGCTGCGGCGAAGCGGCGAACGGCCTTGCCCACGCCAAATCCATCCATGAAGTCCATCTTGGCGTCGTGACAAACCAGGGTCGCGCCGTCAGCGTAGCTATCAGCAAACCAGATCAGCTCTCCGAGAGTGTTCATGTAGGTGTGAAGGGAGTCGTGAAAAAAGAAATCAATTTTCCGGTTCTCGGACTTGAGCTTCTCCGCATACAAGCGCGATGGGCGTTCTCTTTCGAAGCTTATGTACGTGATCAACTCTTGTGGAACTGCGCTGCCGGTGTCCGCGGCGATGTCGACTGTCACAAGATGCCCCGATCCGTTCAATTTGATCGCGCGAGCGATTTCGGAGGTGGAGTAGCCTTTGTATGTGCCGGTTTCCAGCACGGACTGCGGTTGAAGCGCGCGCACGAGGAGGTATAGCATCGCCGCCTCTTCCGGATGCACGCCCTGTCCTTCGCGATCAATGCTCGACAGCTCGTCGATGTATTGACGAGCATCGACAGACAAGAAAGTGCATACGTCTTCAACCAGTTGCGGCAACGCGGCCACGTAGTGCCCGTATTCACCGACGCGGCGGGTATCTAGACGAGATGCGGACAAGGACATCATGTGCGATGGGGCCTGAAATTGATGAATTCATGCACGCGGTGCGCGCGCGTCCACGTGGAAAGATATTGACGGAACAGCCGCCAAAAGTCGGCATCCAAAAGATCCACGTGAGCGGTCAATGCGCTCTTGCAAAATCGGTAAGCCTGCTCGGGGGCACCACGCCGCGTCGCCTGGCCGGCAAACCAAAGATAGATCGCCTGAATATCTTTGCCGGTCGGTTCAGCCGCACCTTCTTGAAAAAATGCTGGCCGATAAGTCTTCGAAATTCGGTGCAGGAATTCCCCCACCTCCACGAAATGGGTTGCCCTCAATCGGTAGGAGTCGCTTTGTTCATGATGCCGCCATTGACACAAGATGTCCGGCAGCATCGTGATCGGCGTGCCGTCATGCACCATCTTCAGCCACATCTCGAGATCCTGCACAGTGCGGTTGCTTTCATTGAAGCCGCCGGTTCGCGCGAACACATTCTTGTGGATTAGCAGCGAGCAGCCGTACACCCAATGGTCCATCACCTCCCGGCCGTTGCGAATCACATGAATGCCGTCGCACGAATAGTTGTAGGTGACCTTGCCGTCGTTGTCGATGACTTCGAGACCGGTGGCCAGCGCTTCCACCTCACGGTGATTCGCGATGAAGCTGATCTGGCGTTCGAGTTTTTCGGGCAAGTAGCGATCGTCGTGACTCAGCCAGGAGAAATAGTCACCTTCCATCAGCGCGATGCCCGTGTTCAGCGCCGATGAGACGCCTCCGTTGGGCTTGCGGTGGTAGCGCACGCGTTCGCCGTAGCTTGTCGCAATGGCCTCCGTGGCGCCGTCATCCGTCGAGCCATCGTCGATGACCAGCACTTCGAAGTTGTCGTAGGTCTGCGCCAAGGCACTGTCGATCGCGGTTGCCAGGTAATTGGAGCCGTTGTACACGGGGATCACGATGGAGACGCGGGGATGAAACGCTTGCATGATGTTTGTCTCAGGCTTGGCCGAGAATGATTCGCGCCGCTGTTTCGCTGACATGCTCGGCCAGGTATTCGGGCGGCGGGGTCCAGGCCGGCGCGAAGCGAAGCGCGGCCTCGACGCAGCGCAGGATGGCGTCCGGGTCCACGCCGCTGAGCATATTGCTGCCGCACTCGAGGGTTTCGGGCCGTTCCGTCACATCGCGGATCGTCACGTTCGGCACCCGCAGGATGCAGCATTCCTCCTGCACCGTGCCGCTGTCGCTCAGAACGCAGCGGGCCTTTTGTTCCAGCGCAACGAAATCGAAAAAGCCGAACGGAGGCAGGAAGCGCACGCCGGGTTCGTCGGTGCGCATGCCAAGCGCCTCGAGCCTGGCTTGCGTGCGAGGATGGGTGCTGACGATGACGGGCAATTCATGGCGCGCGTGCAAGCGCGAGAGTGCCGTGCCCAGCGATTGCAGCCGGCCGGGGTCATCGACATTTTCCGCGCGGTGCATGGTGACGAGGAAGAAGCCCTGCGCCTCCAGGTCGAGATCGGCGAGGGCCGTGGCGGCAGCGATGTTTGCTGACTGATGCGAAATCACCTCATGAATCGGATTGCCGGTGACCAGGATGCGATGGCTTGGTATCCCTTCGCGCAGCAAGTTCTGCCGGCTGCGTTCGGTATAAGGCATCAATACGTCGCTGCTGTGGTCCACGATGCGGCGATTGATCTCCTCGGGCACCCGATCGTCGAAACACCGATTGCCCGCCTCCATGTGGAACACCGGCACTTGCAGCCGCTTGGCCACGATGGCAGACAGCGCGCTGTTGGTGTCGCCCAGTATCAGCAGCCGATCGGGCTTGTGCTTCGTGAGGACCTCGTGGGACTTCGCGATGATCTGTGAGATCTGCTCGGCGAAGTTGCCGGTGGCTCCGACGCCAAGGCATTCATCGGGCCGGCGCACCTTCAAGTCGCGGAAGACATTCTCGCTGAGCGTGGCGTCGAAATTCTGGCCGGTATGGACCAGCACGTGCTCGCATGACTGGTCCAGCTTCGCAATGACCAAGGACAGCCTGATGATTTCAGGCCGGGTGCCCAGGATCGTCATCACTTTCATCGGAGCATTTCCTGCTCTGGCGCGGCGTTGTCGTCCACCAACAAGCGATGTCCGCGCAGGTACTCTTCCAGTTCCTGCCGATTCATCAGACCGTGCTGCGAACTGTATTCGTCCGTCAGCGCCGGCTTCAGTTCATGGCCTTCGCGCAGCTCCGGCAATGCCGGCAGGATGACATAGCTGTTGCCGCGCGATTCGGTGCGGAACACTTCTTCTTCCGACACCATGATCTCGTGCGTCTTTTCGCCCGGACGCACTCCGGTCACTTCGGTCTTGACCTTGCGCGCACCGATCAGCACGGCCGCAACATCGGTCATGAGCGCGGCGGGGACGCGGGGCACGAACGTCTCGCCGCGATTGCCGTTGCGTACCGCGTCGAAAATAAGGTCGACGGCCTGGTCGAGGCTGAGCAGGAAGCGAGTCATGTCCGTCGTGGTGATGGTCACCGGCCCGCCGTTGCGAATCTGCTCGTGAAACAGGGGGATCACGGACCCACGCGAGGCCAGCACGTTGCCATAGCGCACACAGATGAATTTCGTCTGCGGGCATCTCATGTTGGCCTGGATGAAGATGCGCTCCTGGATCGCCTTGGACATGCCCATCACGTTCACGGGCTTGCAAGCCTTGTCGGTGGAAATGCCCACCACGATTTGCACGTCCATCGCCTGGTTCTGGATGGCTCGAACGATGTTTTCGGGGCCGTTGATGTTGGTCTGCACGGCCTCGTACGGAAAATACTCGCAGGTGGGAACCTGTTTAAGCGCGGCCGCATTGAACACCACGTCCACATCGCGCAACACCCCGGCGACGCTTTGATAATCGCGCACGTCGCCGATGCGGAATTGCAGTTGCTGCTGGAAGTTCTTGTAGATGACTTCGTCGGTGGCCGCGCGGCGGTGCATGTAAGCCATGCGCATCGCGTGCTGCTTGGCCTCGTCGCGCGAGAAGACGATGATCTTGCTGGGACTGCCCATTTCGCCGGTGAGCAGCCGGCGCACCAGGACTTGCCCGAGCGAACCGGTGCCGCCGGTAATGAGGATGCGCTTGCCGTCGAATGTCATGTGTTCATTCCTGAATGGCCCCGCGTTCGTAAGCGGCTCTTTCCTGAGCCAGTTCGGCGATCATCACGCTCCACGATGGGGCTGTCCAGCCCGTTGCCTGTTGGAACCGCGCGCTGCACAAGCTGCGGTCGCACCTGACCTCGCCATCCGGTTCGATATCGATGTCATTCCAACCGAGTGCCGCTTTCAAGCCGCAGAGCAGATCGAACTTGCTGATGGGGGCGCTGGCGATGTGAAATAGTCCGCTTAGCTGCGGCCATTGCTCGATGAGGTCTCCCGTCAGGTGGGCAATCTCCAATGTGGATAGACCGGAAAAGATGGCGCGCTGGTAACCCGCGATGCGCTTGCCCCGCTGCAAGGCAAACCAGCCGAGCAGCGAACGCTGATGTTCCAGCTCCCATCCGACGATCGATGTGCGCAGCGTCAGGCAACCCGCTTGATCCACCTCCCCGAGCAACTTGGAGCGGCCGTACAGGTCGATCGGGTCTGCAACGTCCTGCTCGCTGTAGTTGCCGCGACGCCCAGAGAAGACGCAGTCGGTGGAGAACAGGATGAGGCGAATCCTTTGCTCGCCGCAAAGCTGCGCGAGCTGGTGCGGGAACAAGGCATTCAATTGGATGCTGGGAACAGCGTGATGAATAACGTCGCTTTGCTTGACCACCCCGATGCAGTTGACGATCACCTGAGGTTGCAGTTCTGCGATGGTCCGGCGCACGGCAGCGAAGTCCAGCGCGTCGACACCGCTGCGGAAATGGCCGCAGGGAAAGTCTGGCAACGCGTTCATGCATGTGCGCATTGATGCGTCGGAGCGAACCGTCGCGAACACCTCGAACCGCGGATGCAGGGTCTGCAGCAGCTTGTGCCCCAGCATGCCGGAAGCTCCGAGGACAAGAATGCGCGCGGCCCGACTCATGCCGCCTCACCTATGAGCTCGGTCTGCCATTGCAACTCGATCATCGTCAAAGCCGGATTGACGACCCCGATCGCCGACAGCAGCGAGCCGCCGTCCGTGATCTCGATCGATACGGCCCGGTCGCGGACATCGTGAAGTGTGCCGTGCCCCGGCGAATACACCGCGGCCGTGAATGAGTAGCGGCCGGGGGACAACACGCCAGCCGGAATCGACACCACGGTTTCGTAGTCGCCGGGCGCCCTGTCTTGCGCGATCTCATCGACCGAAGTCACGTCGCATGACCAAACGATCCGCAGGTCCTGGTCGTTCACGATGTCCAGGCAGACATAGCTGGCCGCGGGCCACGAGCGGACTGTGTAGCGAATCTTCACGAGGAAGGCGCTGGAATGCGTGATGGCTGGCGCCGCCAGCCCGGTTGCCGACGTGATGGCCATCGATGTGATTTGCGCCGGCTTCTCGTCAGACCAATCGAAGTCGACTTGGCTGTTCGTATTGTCCATGCTTGCCACGTATCTGCCGATGACTTCACCGGTCTTGCCTTGAAATGCGCAACGAC
>Ga0105240_10015692_pt1 | contig 10283 bp, 15 predicted proteins | sample KBSC54metaG_FD_80426 | JGI IMG/M metagenome (GOLD analysis project Ga0105240, IMG submission 80426) | Corn rhizosphere microbial communities from Kellogg Biological Station, Michigan, USA - KBS C5-4 metaG | ecosystem: Host-associated > Plants > Roots > Rhizosphere > Soil | place: Michigan, USA... | reverse complement strand
TTCCCAGCCGATCACTGAAAGGCGACAGACTGCTAATGGCCCAAATCGTATCGTCCCGGTTTGCCAGTCAGAAACGGTCCGACGCGTGATTGATGCCTACTTAGCGGCGGTGTTCGGCCTATCCGGGACGAGACGCCGTGACGTAACAGCCGCTGTCGGCGGCCATCGGGCCAGACCCGGACAATATCCGCCCCGTAAGTTCGCTATGACGGAAGCAAAACAACCAGATGCACGCTCGCATGAAAACAAGCCTCGCCTTCCGGTCGATTCAAACCGAAGACTCGAAGCTCTCAAAGAGAGCTTCGAGCCCTGGTCGGCTATCGCCGAGCGGCGTCAGCCGGCGGTTTTCACAACTCGATAGACATTGAGCTTGCCTGCCATCCCCGAAAACATCATTTGAGGCTCGGGACCTGAAAACGACAGAATGATTGTATCGGTGTAGCCCTGTTGGTTGCGTCCCAGCCAGCACCACCCCAGTTCCAGATCCTGGAAATCCGCCATCGAACCGAGAATTTGCCATGCGTCACCGACCTGCCCGCCCCCTTCGCCCAGGGGCCGGCAGTCCAGTACGACCTCGTCGGTGTCCGGATCTACGGACAGAGTCAGATACTCTCGCTCGAAAACAAGATGGATTTCGTCGAAGGCAACACTTTGGTCGTCGTAGACCAAGGGCATGCTACCTTGCGCCGATTTGAGCCGCTGCCCCTGAACAGTTTCATATTTTCCAGCGTCCATGATGTTTCTTATCCGCTCAATATTTTTGGCCAAGCCGCGCTGCTTCCTTGACGATTTTTAGCGCCTTGGCCGCCTCCTTGTTCCCTTGTGCCGCGGCGCGGGCGACCTCGCCAAGCGGTTTGTCCGCCCATGGTCCCATCTCCCGTATATTCGCACCGGAGGCACCGCGGGATTTTGCTACATCCGAAGCGATCTCGCCAGCTCTGGTGCCAAGATTACCGAGATTCCGAGGCGTGGCACCGATCGCCCCCAGCGCCTGAAGTCCCTGCCCCATTTCGTCAGCAGGGCGCAGGCTGATTTGGAGATTTTGGCCAGCGACGGCGCTCAAGTTTTCGCTCGCCGCCTTGAGGATCTTATCTCCGACACCGAAGATTGCCGCGCTGAGAAAGCCTTCCTGCGAAATCGACCCCTGATAGGTGTTGGTGATCATATTCGTGCTGGAATATTTTTGACCATCCAACCCAGTGTAGCTGTTGGTATCATTGATCGTAACCGTGGTCGTGTTTTTCGTGTCGGCCACGAACGTGCAACCGGTGACCTTTCCATTGTTGACGTTGCAGGTCAGGCTGTCATTTCCAGTTGGATCGGTCTGGTTGATCGGATCAGATCCGGCGTAAGCGTAGAGATTGAACTGGTCCCTATATCCGACCGGGTCTGTCTGCAGGAAGCGCCCCAGGTCCGGATAGTAGAAGCGAGCCTTGTAATAATACATCCCGATTTCATTCACCCAGAGCTGGCCCGTATATTTGTACTTGCCGATCGCCGTAGACGACATCTTGCCATAATCATCATAACTGTTGATGCCGACCAGTCCGGCAGAATCGGTGACTGCAATAGTGGAACCCTGCTGATCCGCGTGCAGGAAGCGTCGTACCGAAAGGTCGGCACTATTATACCAGACCTGGGGATCGTCCACGCCTGGCCCCATGACATAGCGGCGAACTTGGGTGCCGCTGCCGTTATATTCGCCGACCAGTTCGTCCCCGTCGAAGAGAAACACCGTCTTGGTCGATCCGTTCGTCGAGAACATGCGGCCAAGCGGATCGTAGGTGAGGGTCGCCGAGTGTGCCCCGGTGGCCGAGATCAGTCGATTTTCGACATCATAGCCGTAGGTCGAGCTACCATCCGACGTGAGATTGCCGTTCGGGTCATACGAATATGTCGTTCCGGCGATATTGGCATATTGGTTCAGCCCGTTTGGTGTGTACCCCTTGTTGGCGTTGGCCGCTTCCAGATAAGAATAAGCAGTGTTGTCCAATGCGCGCGAGGTAATCTGGTCGTCCGCATTGTAGCCGAACGTCATCGTCAGATCGTTCGCGGTTCCGGTCAGGTCCTGCTTTAGCTGAGACAGGCGATCGGCCGCATCATAGGTGTAGGATGTGGTCGTGCCGTTTGCCCGCGTGATGCCGGCGCGACGACCGAGCTGATCGTAGCTGATCGTGAACAACGATGCCGCGGCGCCGTTCTCATGCGTTGTCGTAGCACGATCGAGCCCGTCGTAGTCGGTGGTGAAATATACACCGTCCGGATCGGTGCGGCGGATCCGATTGCCGTCAGCATCCCATTGGTAGCTGATCGTCCAGTTGGCGAGCAGGTTGTTGGTGCTGCTCAGTTTGCGACGAGCATTGTCGTAGGTTTCGGTTATGCCAAGGCCGGTTGCGGATCCAAAGCGGGCATAAAGCTGCAAGCCGCGGAAGTCGTAGCCGTAATAGACGTCATTGGCGGTGCCGGGCACATCCTTGAGCGTCATGCGGTTGAGCGCGTCATAGCTATAGGCAATGATCTGCCCATCACGTTTGCGCAGGCTCGTGCGATTGTCGTTCGCATCATAGCCATAGGATTCGTAGTCGCTTGCGCTGAGCTGGCCGACATTCACCTTATCGGGAAACCACCAATTTAAGAGGCGATCGAAGCCATCATACTCAAACTTCGCGACGTTCCCGTCGGCATCCCAAACATACTGCTGCTTGCCATCGGGAGTATAGGTGTAGGTGACCTGATTGCGCTGGAGGCTCGTGCCATAGCCTTCCTGGATCTTGGTCAGCTGGCCCGCGGGATCGTATGTGTTCTTGGTGATCCGGTCCTGCGTGCCGTTACCGGTCGTGCCTAGTGTACAGGCCGAAGTCGGAAGGCTGCCGAAGTAGGCCGGGTCCATCCGCACTGCGGTGCATTGCAGGCGGCCGACGACATCATAGCTATATTGCGTCAGCTTATGCGAAACGCTGGTGCCGGTAAGTTTATCAGTCAGCTTCCGGTCGAGCAGGTCATAGGTAACATCCTCGGTGCGCAACACGGTGAAGGCCGCACCCCAAGCGGAGGGTGCAACCGTCTCCGGCTGCCAGCTGGATAGTTCGCCGGTTTCGACCTTGGTGAGCCGTCCGTCGGCATCGTAGGTGTTCCGGACTGCCGCGTAATGGAGAGGACCCGAGCCGTCCGGATCGGGACTGATCGTGCCGACCACGCGCCGCATGGCGTCGTAGCGCGTGCCCGAAGTGAAGTCTGAGGGAACCGCCTGACCCAGCACGGGCGAGGCGATGACGATAAGGGAAGCGCCGGCAAGCAGCGCACGTCCAATGTGTCGCATGGCGTTATCTTTCGATTGAATTGTGGGTTTACTGGCAGGTGGAGGCGCCGGCGCGCGGCGACTTTTCCCAGATCTTGTTGCCCTGGCTGTCGTAGCCGTAGCAGGTGCGTAGATTGAGGCTTCCGCTGTCGACGACCTTGCCGCGCAGGAGCAAAGTGTCGGCAACGCCGGTCCCGCCGTACTGATAGGTCGTCGTGATCTGGGTCGATCCCGCATCGCAGACCGGCGAGGTGGCGCCCGGCGCGCTCTGGCACTCGACCTCAGACGTGAGTTTCCAGATTGGAGCGGCGGCTTGCACGAGGTTGCCCGACGCGTCTTTCACATAAGCGTAGAGCTGAGCGTAATTGTAGATTTTGAGAGGCCGTGCGGCCCCGCTCGTCGGTGCTGGCTGCCACTCGGTATGGGTGCCGCCGAAGTCGTAATAAGTGTAATCCGTCTCGTTCCCCTTCGGGTCGATGACCGCAATCGGTTTGGCACAATTCTGCGGGGTGCATCCGGTATAGTTATAGCTGTACTGCTTGACGCGATCGGCAAGGCCGCTGCCCGGCTTTGCGACCAGAGTTTCCTTGCTCACGGCGTTGAATGGGCCGGTATATTCGGCGAGATATTTTCCGCCCTCGGGCAGATCCACCTCGTTCATGAGCTGCCCGTCCGCGTCGGGTAGTCCGCTGGTGTCGTCATACTGCTTGGCGCCGGAGAAGCGGTAAGAGGTCAGATTCCCGTTCGCGTCCGTCATCGTGTAAGGCGAGGTCTTGGTGAACGTGAAATAGGTGATCTTGCCATCGGGGTCGGTAACTTGCCCCTCGATCGCTCCTGGCGCGTCCATCGCCGCGGGGTTGTCTGCATCGGCGGGATCGCCGGAACCCATCTGCCATACGGCACCGTCGGCCATGGTCTGCGAGATGACTTGGGCGCCGTAGAACGTATTGCTGATCTTGCAGGTGGAATAGCCCGGAGGCATGATACATCCGACGCCATTCTGGTAGGTCGTGATCTGGCCCAGCACGTCGGTCACGCTGCTGAGCGCGCCGTTGGAATAGCCGTAGCTCACACGCAGGGCCGCGCCCGTACAGGTCGAGCTGGCGGTTACATAGGTCTGCGAGAGGTTGAAGCCGCAGGCGGCCGATACGTTGCCCGATCCATCATAATCGAACACGATCGCATAGCCGGAAGAATCGCTCACCAGCTTGAGCTGATTGCTCGCATTGTAGGAAAGCGTCTGGACGCGGCCATCCGCGTAGGTGATCTTGGTAGCGCGTTGGCCACCGTTCACGCCGGCCGCCGGGATCGCGGCGCTGAAATTGTAAACCGTGCCGTCCTTGTCGGTATAGACATAGTCGCTTCCAGACAGGGTCAGGATACCTGTCTGAGCGTCGGCATTATTGGCCGAGATCGTCACCGGTGGCGTACTGATCGGCTGCATGTAGACGCCGCTTGCGGACGAGCCAATATGTACGATCGGCTTGTAGCGGGCCGGCAGGGGGTTGGGGGGCTTCGTCGCCGCCGTATAGTTGGGCGCCACATAGATATCGAAATTGTGGCTCATGCCGGTGCCGATGAGCGGCGTGTTGGGCTTGCGCGCGCCGTTCACATAAAAGCGCTGCAACTGCATCGTACCGATCGAGATATCGGTCACCGAATAGACGAACGCGCCGTCGGATACGTTCACGCCTCCGGACGTGGTCGTATAAACCTTGGGCGGGATGACGTCGTCCGCGAAGGCAGGCGTGGCGGTGAGAGCCAGGAGCGAGCTGACGCCGAGCAGGCGCAATTTGGAATATCGCTTTTGCGATAGGGCGGATGTTGAAAGCGCAGCCGAAGTCGTTGGACGGCGCATGTTATGCCTCCATGATTAGATTGGGAGCCGCCGAGGCGGCAGATGTCGGAAAGGGTTAGTGGGACGCGCCGGTCGTGGTGACGTTGGTCCGGTTGTCGGCGCTGTCGTAGGTGTACGAGGTCTGTTGACCGTTATTGACGGTGCCGGCGTGCGATACCATGATCAGCCGACCCAGCGCGTCGTAGCTGTAGGTCACGGTTTCCGCGGCCTGGGCGGCGCCGGCCACGCTGGCCGTCAGCAGGGCAAAGAGAAGAATTTTACGCATGATGCTCTCCCGAGTCGTGTTGAACGAAACAGGAACATCTGCCTTGAAATCCTATAAGGCAACCGCAAAATCCTGCGATTTTCCTATATCAGCTAAATCATTTTCCGCCCGATCCAGACGACCCGGCCCAGCACATCGATGCTGCGGAGTGGAACGTCATGCCAGGTAGGATAGGCCGGATTGTCGCTGGCGATCGTGACCGCGCCCGCGGTGGGTGTGACGGCCAGGCGCTTCACCATCAGGGTTTCGTCCCGTCTAAGGACATAGATGCCATCGCGAACCCGCTTGCCGGCGACCGAGTGGTCAACCAGCCCATCATCCCCATCATTGATGGTCGGCGCCATTGAATCGCCCACGAAGGTGATGATCGACAATTCGTCTGGTTGCGCCTGCGAAATCTGACGCAGCCAGAACTTCTCGAAGCGGAATCTGCCCAGCGCGAACTCATCGTCGACCATCCGGCCGAGACCCGCCGCGGCCTGTATGTTCAAGCGGCGCACGCTCACCATGTCGCTGGCTTTGGGCAAAGCGGTCGGCGGCCCGCCCAGCGCCTCCTCATCGACACGCAGATACGACGCCAGCCGACGCCGATCGCCCACCTCGAGCTTCACGGGCGATCCGCGCGTGACGAATTGCTGCAGATAAGCCTCATTCCGGCCGATCATTCGCGACAGCCCGGCGAGGCTTTCGCCACGTTCCTGGGCCACGCGTCGCAACGCCTCTCTAGGATTTTCCTGGGTCATAGTGGATGAGATAGCATAAGATTTTTCCTAGACAAATAGGGAATCCAATGAGAACAAATATGGAACATAGATTCGGAGGTTGTTCCTATGCTTCTCCGCCACATCGAGCGCCATCTGCGCCGTTTTGACGTCCCGCCCGCTCGCTTCGGAACCGAAGCGGTCAAGGATCCCAAATTCGTCTTCGACCTGCGCAACGGGCGTGAGCCACGCGCCCGGACGGTTGCGCGCGTCGAAGCCTATATCGCCCGCGTGGAGTCGGAGGTCGCCGGATGACGGCGCCCTCGCCTTTGTTCATCCCTCAGCCGGTCCTTTGGACGTTGCTCGGCTATCAGTTCGAGGCGGCTTCGATGCTCGCCGGCCTGACCGCCTGCATCAGCGTGCGCGTCTGGATCTGCCTCAGGGATGCGCCGCAGACGATCCGCGCGCGGGCGATCGATATCGCGATCACCAGCATCGCCTTGCTCTTCACCGCAGGGTGGGTGATCCTGCAGCGTCCGTCGCCCTTCTTCGCATTGTTGAGCGGTACCGGTTATGGGGCGCTCGGAACCGGCATCATCGCGCTCTCGCTCCGCTGGGTGCGGCAGATCGCCCCGCTCGCGCAGGAGGAGCGCGCGACATCCCTCGACGATGCCGGCGAAAGCGTCCGCGCGATCGAGACGGTGCGCAGACGCGCGCGTCACGCCCAGCAGAGAGGGAAGCATTGATGTCCAGCCGCAGTCTTGCGGACCTGCACCCGCATATGCGCGTGCTGGCCGAGCGGTTGATCGCCCAGGCCGCCGCGGCCGGCATGCCGCTTACGGTCACCTGCACGTTGCGCTCGATGGAGGAGCAGGCCGCGCTTTACGCGCAAGGGCGAACCAGGCCTGGGTCGATCGTGACCTATGCCCGGCCTGGCTACAGCTACCACAATTTCGGTCTCGCGATCGACGTCGTGCCTGACCAACTCCTTGCCCTGCGGAATTGGGGGGAGACGCCCGAGCATAATGCGGAGGCGCACGCGCTCTGGGACCAACTCGGGTCGATCGGTGCCGATCTCGGCCTGGTCTGGGGCGGCGATTTCAAGACGCTCCAAGACCGTCCGCACTTCCAATGGTCGGACGGCCTGTCGCTGGCGCAGCTGCGTGCCGGTCTGCGCCCTTCCACTTCCATTCCGGCAACGGATCCAACCCAAGGAGAAACAAAATGAAGATCAATCTCGGCAAGCTGCTCAGCATCTTGAGCCAGGTGGTGGCCGCCGCGCCGACCGTCATTGAGGCCGTCAAACCCATCATTCACGAGGTGAAGGGCAAGCCCGCGGCGTCGGAACCTGTCGCGGTGTCGAAGGGCGTGTCCGAGGCTTCGACGGCAAACGGCTAACCCAGATCGATAAAGGCCAGCGGCGGTGCTACCACCGCTGGCTCGCGCCCAGGATCGCGTCGACACCGCCGTCCTGACGGGCGGATTGCTGATCGTTCCATTCCGCCGCCGGCGCGATAGTCCGGAAGAAAATGGTCGCCGTCCCAATCGGCTTCGCGAGGCCGATCCAGTGCTGCTGACGTAACATTCGTTACCTTGCATCGTTATCGGATCGGCGCATCATGGCGCTCCCAGCAAGGGAGAACATGCCATGAAGAAGCTGCTTATCGCTTTTACGACCCTGGCGCTCGTCGGTACCGTCGCCGATGCCGGCAAGATCACCTGCCGCAATGCCAAGGGGCAGATCGCCAAAGCCTCCGAATGCCCGCCCAAGGGTGCGGCCGTGGCCGAAGCGGGAGGCAAGATCTCCGCGCCGGACGCCAAGGGCAAATGTCACGTCCTGGTGCCCGCACCCGGCACCAAGCAGAAGAAGGGCCAGTTCGTCACCTGCCCCAAATGAGCGATCGGAGGGTGGCGGACGTCCGCCACCCTTATTTCCGTCGCGGCTGGCACCAGCTGCGATCCGGCAAGGCGGTGCACGACGATCGGCCCGCTCTTCCCGACAGTCGGGAAGAGCGGGCCCAGATATCAGGACTTTCCGAACAGTCCGGACGCTAAGCTACCCAACTTATCCGTGATGCGGCCTTCGCCTTGCAGCAGGCTCGAAAATTGCGCGAGCGCGCCTTCGCCGCCGATATGGCCGACAATCTCCTGCAATTTGTCCGTCGGAAGCCCGGTCTGCGCCGCCGCCGTCTCGACTGTGTCACCGGGCTGGGGATGCGCGATACCGAGCGCATGGACCGCTTGCTCGACCTGGTCGACGGGTAATCCCACCTTGGTCGCAAGATTTTCGATATCGACGTTTCCGGCCACCTGGCCAAGCAGGCCATCGAATATGCTCATCGGGCGTCTCCTCATCGAAGACGCAAAGTCTATCAGACCCGGACTCGCGGTGGGAGAGGGCGGGCGCCCGCATCGTCCGGACGTGCACGATTTCCGCTCGTCGGAGAGGAAGGCGAGGCTCGCCCGTGGGAAGCGGTCCACCGACCGCGCTGAAATGCGAGGTTGATCCCGACCGCACTATCGGGCGATGCTGCAGCCAGGGGACCGGGGCGGAGACACGCAGGAGGGATTCCCAATGAAATGGATGCTGCAGCTTCTCTCGATCGCGATCGGGCTGACCCTGGTCGCCGCGCCGTCGCACGCTCGAAACTATGATTGTTCGAAGGCGGGCAACGCTAACAAGATCGTCTGCAAGAATGCCGCGGTTCCGGCACCGGCGCCGGCCGCGCCCGCCGCCAAGGCCGCGCCGACCGCGCGCCATTATGACTGCTCCAAGGCGGGCAACGCCAACAAGGCGGTGTGTAAGTCAGCGGCGGCGGTGCCCGCCCCGACCGCGGCTCCGGGGCCTGCGCCGGCGGCCGCGCACGCGACGCGCCCCGCGCCCGGTCGTCCCGCGGCATCGGCTTCGGTCAACGCCACCGGGCCCAACGGGGCGACCGCGCAATGCAATGACGGAACCTACAGTCATTCGGCGCACCGGTCGGGAACCTGCTCGCACCATGGCGGAGTGAAGATCTGGTATTGAGCGATACAAGGCGGCGGAGCCGTTCCGGCTCCGCCGCTTCTTCGGGATGAGGATAACCATGGGCCGTACCGGCAGGGCCGCGCTTCCGCTGTTATTGCCTGTTCTCGTGATGGCCTGCCAAGCCCAGGCGGGGCGCGGGCCCTCGATCGCGAATGCGGTGGCGGACAAATTCCTGGCCGACGCCGCCAATGCCCCGCCCGCCCCGAACCCCAGGTTGGCGGCCGAATATAGAAGGCTCACCGACTGCAGCGCGCAGCGCATTCGCGCGAGCGACATCGCCCGGAACGATCCACCCGCCGCGATCGACGCCAGGGTGCAGACGGCGATGCACGCGTGCGAGGTCGAAGTCTACGGCAAGCCTGCACCCTAGCACGGTGCCGCTCCGCGACCACGGCCGTGCGCTTTGCGCGCGGGCCGCAAGCGACGGCATGTTCGCCGACCGGCGGCTAGCCGGCGATAGCCTCGCATCCGGCGGGCGCGGATAGCCCATTCGGCCAAATCACGTCCGTGGCGCGAGCGCCTCTTCTCCTCGCCGGCAGGCCCGGCCCAGCATACGATTCGTCCGCACCGGCGCGCGCCGGGCGGGCGGGCCGCTCCGGTACGGCCCTGCCGCGGCCGGTCGCAAGCCGCGCCGGTGGCGCGGCTCCTCCACCTTGTTCCGGTCCTGCGGATGCGCCGGCCGCTCGTCGCGGGACCGCCGGGAGCGCGGCTGCCGCCGCCCGGACGCGCCGGGCTTCCGGCGGCTTCGGATGGAGGCATGCAATGGCCAGGGACGGCGACGGGGAGCGGGCCAGGATCGCGGCTTTGGTCGCGGCGATGGAGGCGGTGGTGGCGGCGATGGATCCGGTCACGCGCGATATCTTCGTGCAGCACCGGCTCGATGGCTGGTCCTATCGGCGGATCTCGGACGAATATGGCATCAGCGTTGCCGAGGTCGAACGCCATATCGCCGAGGCGGTCAGGACGCTCGATCTTGGGCTGCGCTGTCGTGGCCTGTGAATCCGGCGGGAGCGGGGGCGGACCGGATTGCGCTTGCCTTTCCGTCCGCGCCTGCCCCATCTCGGAAGCCGATCATGCGCACCGATCTTGATCATCTTCCGGCCGCCAAGCAGCGCGAGCTCGAACGCGTCGTCCAG
>Ga0105240_10015687_pt1 | contig 10285 bp, 11 predicted proteins | sample KBSC54metaG_FD_80426 | JGI IMG/M metagenome (GOLD analysis project Ga0105240, IMG submission 80426) | Corn rhizosphere microbial communities from Kellogg Biological Station, Michigan, USA - KBS C5-4 metaG | ecosystem: Host-associated > Plants > Roots > Rhizosphere > Soil | place: Michigan, USA... | reverse complement strand
GGAGAGGCTCAAGCACGTCGACATCTCGCTGAACGGGGACGGCCCCAAGGTGAGCCACTCGCCGGTGACGGTCACGCAGTGGCAGCCCGAGGAGAGGAAGTACTGATGGCCTCGCTGTGGCAGCCCGGCGCGATGCGCAATCCTGGAGACCAGACGACCAAGGAAGCCCACTAATGGCCGAGACGCACAGACCGCCGGAGCAGTTCACGCTGCGCCTGCGCCGCTATGACCCCGAGTCCGGCCAGGCGCCCTACTGGGACGAGCACACGATCGAGCTGGAGCCGCACCGCTCCGTGCTGGAGGGGATCCTCCAGGCCAAGGCGAAGTTTGACGGCTCGATCGGCATCCGCTGCTCCTGCCGTGCGGCCATCTGCGGCTCTTGCGGCGTGCGCATCAATGGCGAACCAGGGCTCGCCTGCCACACCCACCTCGACCACGCCAAGGCATCCGCCTCCGACGGGGTTATCGAGGTCGAGCCGATGGGGAACATGCCCGTGATCAAGGACATGATCGTCGACATGGACGCCGTGCACTGGAAGAAGGTGCAGCGCGTCACACCCTGGTTGCTCAACGAGGGGCCACAGCCCGAGCGCGAGCATCTGGTGTCGCGCGAGAGCATGGTCGACGTCACGCAGACGATGGCCTGCATCCAGTGCGGCGCCTGCGTGTCGGACTGCCTGGCAATGGAGGTCGATCCGGGCTTCATCGGACCGGCGGCGCTGGCCAAGGCATACCGCTTCGTCGGCGATCCGCGTGACGAGCAACAGCGCGAGCGGCTACTCGACCTCTCTGAAGATCCGTTGGGGATCTACGACTGCACCCACTGCTTCAAGTGCGTCGACGCCTGCCCCAAGGACGTCAACCCGATGGGACAGATCATGCGCCTGCGGCGGATCGCGGGAGCCGACCAGCGCATCGTCGACCAGAACAACGGGCATCGCCACGAGGAATCCTTCTCCACCCTCGTAAAGGACTACGGCCTCAACCACGAGGCCGAGCTGCTGGCCCGGTCCTACGGCGGCGACTCCTGGTTCGGCAAGTTCCATCCGGCTGCTGCCAAGGAGTTGCTCAGCTCGCTGTCGATCATTTTGCGGGGGCTGCTCACCCGCAAGGTCAACCCGAAGATCGCGATGCTCGGACACAAGATCCCCAAGCAGGACCTGAAGGCCGTGCAGCGGATCTACGAGCAGGTCGAGAGCCGACCTGAGCGCTACGAGCTGAACCTGTACGTGGTCGGCGAGGACGAAGAGCCCGAGACGGCGGCCGCGGCAGCCGGCACAGGCAATGAAGGGAGCACGGCATGAAGGTCGCCTATTGGCCCGGCTGCGTCAGCCGCGGCTTCACGCCCGAGCTGCACGGCTCGATGGCGAAGGTCGCCCCGCTGCTGGACATCGAGCTGGTCGAACTCGACCGCGCCAACTGCTGCGGGGCCGGCGTGATCGCCGAGCACAACCAGGAGCTGGCCGACACGCTCAACGCGCGCACGTTCGCGCTGGCCCAGCAGGTGCAGGGGGCGGAGCTGATGATGAACATCTGCTCGACCTGCCAGGGGGCGCAAGGCGAGTGCCAGGAGCGCCTGGACGCAAACGCCGAGTACCGCGCGCACGTCAATGAGACGCTCGCCGATGAGGGGCTGAGTTACGTAAAGGACCCGGCCCGCCCGCTGACGAACAAGAACTTCCTGTGGCTGCTGGTCGAGGAGATCGGCCTGGAGAAGCTCGGCTCGATGGTCAAGCGGCCGCTGACTAACCTCAAGGTCGGACCCTTCTACGGCTGCTACATCGTGCGGCCGCGCGCGCGGCTGGGCATCGACGCCGAGCGTCCCCGCGACCATTACCTCGAGCAGTTGATCGAGACGCTCGGCGGCACCGTGATCGAGTACGCCGGCATGCGCAAGTGCTGCGGCTTCCCGATCATCACGATGAACAAGCAGGCCTCGCTCAAGCAGGCCGGCACGCACCTGGGCGACGCCAAGGACGCCGAAGCGGACTGCCTGGTCACGCCCTGCCCGCTGTGCCACCTGAACCTCGACATGCAGCAGCCGCTGGCCGAAAAAGTCGTGGGACGCGAGCTCGAGATGCCGGTGCTGCACCTGCCGCAACTGGTCGGGCTGGCGCTGGGGCTGGAGCCGAAGGAGCTCGGGCTCTCGCGGCACGTGGTGCGGCCGACGTCGGTGATCGACTGGTCGAGCGCCGTGGTCGGCGCGGCGGCGTAGCGATCGCTACAGCGGCGGCACCTGACCTGCGGCCCGTGGTAGAGGCGGTCCTGGTCGCGACAGACGGGCGGGAAGAAGCTCTGAGCCGGTGGTAAAGCACCGCAGCCCGGAGACTCCCCTCGCCCTGGCAATATGCCTCGCGTGCGCATCCTCACCGTCGTGGGCAACCGGCCGCAGTTCATCAAGGCGGCCGCGGTCTCCGGGCCCTTGCGTGCGCGCCACGAGGAGGTTCTGGTTCACACCGGGCAGCATTACGACGACGTGCTCTCAGACGTGTTCTTTCGCGAGCTTGGGCTCGCTGCGCCCGACCGTGAACTGGGGATCGGCGGAGGGTCCAACACCTCGCAGACGGCGCGCATGCTGGGCGCGCTGGGGCCGCTGCTTGCGGACATCGCCCCCGACACCGTGCTCGTCTACGGCGACACCAACTCTACGCTGGCCGGAGGGCTGGCCGGCGCCCAGCTCGGCGTGCCAGTGGTGCATGTGGAGGCCGGGATGCGTTCGTTTGACCGGACGATGCCCGAGGAGCTCAACCGGGTGTTGTGCGACCACATGAGCTCGCTGCTGCTGTGCGCTTCTGAGACGGCCGCCGAGAACCTGCGAGCGGAGTCGGCATTTGGCGCGATCGAGGTCGTCGGGGACGTGATGGTGGATGTGGCGTGCTCCTGGCGCGAGCAGGCCGGCGCACTCGGCGAGGTGCTCGACCGTTACGGGCTGCTGAGGGGGGACTACCTCCTGCTCACCGCCCACCGCGCCGGCAACGTGGACCACGCCGAGCGACTGCAGTCGCTCCTGCTGGTCCTGGAGGCGCTGCCCAAGCCCGTGATCTTCTCGCTGCATCCTCGCACGCGCGCCCGGCTGGAAGGGGCCGGGCTGACCGAGCGGTTGGAGTCGATCGACGGGCTGGTTTTGACCGAGCCGCTTGGGTACGTCGAGTTCGCCGCGCTCCTGCACGGGGCGCGGGCGGTGCTCACCGACTCGGGGGGGGTGCAGAAGGAGGCCTACCTGGCCGAGGTGCCCTGCTTGACGCTGCGGGCGAACACGGAGTGGGTGGAGACGATGCAGAGCGGGTGGAACACGCTGGTGGATCTGGATGTCGAGCGTGTGCTGGCGGCGCTTGAGAAGCCGCGTCCACGCGAACATCCCTTGTTTTATGGCGACGGGAAAGCCGCGGAGCGCTGCGTGAGCGCGATCGGAGCGCTCGGCTCGTCGCCTTCCTCCGGCGGTGCGGTCTCCTCATAGGTCGCCCACCGGATGCCTAGAACCAGCACGACGATCGCCCAGGCAAGGCCGAGCGCGTAACCGGCGAGCACGTCGCTCGGCCAGTGCGCGCCGGCTATGACCCGAAATGGACCCATGCCGATCACAAGCGCGAGCATCGCGGCGAAGACGCCGCGCCGACCCCTCGCGAGCGCAAACCAGGCCAGCGTCCCAAACAGGGCGGTGGCATAGACGACGTGGCCGCTGGGGAAGTTGCTGGATGCGAAAGGCCCCTCCTTGAGCACCTGAAGCGGCGTCGGCCCGACGATCGTCTTGACGATCGCGTTCACGGCGACCGCGGCGACGGCGGCAAGCACTAGGACGGCATGACGCGGGCCGATCAGTCGCTCGACCGCGACGCAGGCGATCGCGACGCTTACGCAAGCGACGAGTGGATCGGCAAGCGCCGTAAACGCAGCGGCGGGCAAACGCAGCAGCGACGGCGGTTCTCGGCGCTCAACCCAGTGGATGAAGCGCGAATCGAGGGGAAACGAGCCGTGGACCTCGATCACGGCAAGGCACAAGGCGACGGCGAGCGCCAGCACGGTCGCCACCGCGATCGCCTGTCGCCGGTGCGCGAGCAGCCAGCGATCGAGTGGGGTCGCCTGCGGGTCCGTGCGCATGCCCAAACTCTGGCGAATCGGCTCGCCGAGCGCGCCGAGCTCCTCCTCCCGCTGGAAGAACGCCACCGGCGGCGGAGTTGATCGAACGATGGGCGCACAGACCCAGACTCCGCTCATCGACGGCCGCGTGCCACCCGGCGCGACAAGAACCGGCGAAGAGGCGGCGACCGGCAACGCCAGCCGGGGCATCGGCCGCATGCCGGTCGGGCGCTCGCTGAGCCTGTCCGAACGCGCACGTCTGGTCCTCGAGATCGTCGCCTCCTACCGGCAGGCCCGCACTGTCCTGCAGCGGATGCCGATCGAGCCGACCATGGCGGCGCTGCGCAGCAGCCAAGGCGAGGCCGATGCGCAAAGGGGCAGCGAGCGGGAGGTGCTGGTCGAAGCGTGGCGCCTGGGACGCGCCGTGCAACGCACGCTGCGACTCGTGCCGGGCGACACGCGCTGCCTGACCCGCTCGCTGGTTCTCACGCAGCTGCTCGCCCGGCGCGGAATCCCGGCCAAGCTCGTGATCGGAGCGTGCACACAACCGAGCTTCCGCGCGCACGCGTGGGTGGAGCAGGCGGGCGAGCCGGTGCTGCCCCCGGGCGACGACTCGTTCGGCCGGCTCGTCGAGCTGTAGAGATGCCGGCCGCAGATGGCACCGGCGCGAGTAGCGCGGCCGCGACCGATCCGACCACGGCGTGCGCGACCGCCACCGCGACGGTGTTCGGCCTGGACGTGCGCTCGCAGATGGCGCTGCCATTCCTCGACGGGGCGCGTGCAGCGCCCACCGGCCGCACGCTCGATGTCTGCGAACAAGCCAACGATGCCTCAATCCTGCCCTGGCGCGGCGAGCTGGACCCGATCTGCGACCAGCGCGACGGCGAGGGGAACGTCGTGCTTCGCATTGAAGCTAACCCGCGCGACGGCTACCTGATCTGGGGGCCTGGACACGGCGCCCACCTGCTCTCCCCGGATGGGCTCGGCCTGCGCTGCGATCGCGCCGGCTCGGAGGATGGGCGCTGGCAGCGCCTGCTGGTCGCGCAGGTACTGCCGTTCGCGGCGCTGCTACGGGGGCTCGAGTCGCTGCACGCAAGCGCCGTGGCGCTGTCCGGCGAGGCGATCGCCGTGCTTGGAGACTCGGGCGCCGGCAAGACCTCGGTCGCACTCGCGCTCTGCCGCCTGGGCGCAAACTTCCTCGCAGACGACGTCGTGGCGCTGGAGCGCAGCGGCGAGACCTTGCTCGCCCACCCGGGCGCGCCGATAGCCGGGCTCGCGCACGGTGAGGCGCTGCGCTTGGAGCGCGCCTGGCAGCCACGCGAGGAGCGCGTGCTGGCCGAGAACGAGCGCGAGCGCATGCTGCGCATGAACGTAGCCGCAGAGCCCGTCCCGCTGCGCTCGCTGTTCTTCTTGGACCGCCGCCCCGACGGCCCGGCCACCGTGCACTTCGAGCCGCTCGCGGGCGCGCGCTCGCTGTTGGGCGCCACGTTCAACTTCGTGCTCGCCACGCCCGATCGGCTGCGGCGCCTGCTCGACTCCACTGCGCTGGCGGCCCGCTGCCGCGTGGAGCGGGTCGTGGCCGGCCCGGACGTCGATGCCACGCAGGTAGCCGCCGCGATCGCGCAGCGGGTCTAGCGACCCGCGCTCAGCGAGCGGTCGCGACGACAGGCGAGACGCGCGCACGCAGAGCCTGCAGCAACCGCTCGACCGCCGCGTCGATGGACTCCTCCCCGGAGCGCAACAGCAGACCCGGAGCGATCGGCCGCTCGTACGGCGCGTCGACGCCCGTAAGTCCGGCGATCTCACCCGCTCGCGCCCGCGCGTACAGGCCCTTGGGGTCGCGGCGCTCGCACAGCTCGAGCGGCGCGTCGACGAAGACTTCGAGGAACGGGAGGCCGGCGGCGCGGTGGAGCTCGGCCGCCTGACGGCGGTCGCGCTCGTATGGGCTGACGAGGCTGACGATCGCGATCGTGCCCGACTCGGCGAGCAGAGTGGCGACGTGCGCGGTGCGGCGAACGTTCTCGGCGCGCGCCGCCTCGTCGAAGCCAAGGTCGCCGTTGAGCCCGTGGCGCAGGTTGTCACCGTCGAGCAGGAAGGCGTGACGGCCTTCGCTCAGAAGGCGCTCCTCCACTGCGCTCGCGACCGTCGACTTGCCCGCCGCCGGCAGGCCCGTCAGCCAGATCGTCGCGCCGGCGCCGCCCAGCGCCTCCCAGCGCTCCTCGCGCGTTATCGACGTGCGCTGCCAGACGACGTTGGGGCTGTGTGCTGGCGACGGCGTGCTCACGGCAGACAAACGCGAACGACGCCAATCGACTTGCGGTTGAAGAAAGGACGCCCGCCAATCGACTGTTCGGAACGCAGACCCTTCGGAACGCAGACCGCTTCAGGGCGAATCGCGGGCGACGGACCGGGCGTCGCGTGGAAGAAGGCGGCGCGGCTGAGAGTTAACGGGGGGACGCTTATCCTGCCGAGTCCGACCCAAAGGTGCAAACGTGAACCGACCCCCCCCCATCGCCCGCCGTTCCAAGCTTGCGCTGGCCGCCCTCGCGACGGCGGCGCTGTGCCTCGGCGGCGCGAGCGCCGGCGCCAGCGAAGTCTCGACCTCCCTGATCGTGGGCGTGTGGTCCTTCAATGGCGGCGAAATCGCGGTGCAACGACTCTCGGACGGGACCTACGCGGGAACGGTCGTGGCGGAAACCACCTTTGCTGAATGCCCACATCCGGTCGGACAGCAGATCTGGACCGGCATGAAGGAACTGTCAGACGGCTCGTTCTCGGGATATCACCAGTGGTATGAAGCCGGCTGCAAAATCAACCCCCAGCTCGGCTCCACCGCCTGGCGCGTGCTGCAGGAACCGAGTGGCGCCCGCTACATGCGCGTCTGCTTCAGCCATCCGGGCCTGAACGAACCGACACCGACTATCTCCCCGGACGGCGCCCCGAAGGAACCCTCTGAATACGCCGTGCACGGTGTCACCTACGGCTGTTACAACTCCACGCCGATTGCGCCCCTGCCGGTCGTGCAGGGCTCGACGTCCGGCGCGGGGGGCGGATCGGGCGCGGGCGGCGGTGGCGGTCAAGGAGCCGGAAAAGGCCAGCTCCCGACGGTCGATACGCTGTCGCTGCCGGCGACGAACAAGTGCCTGAGCGCCAAGCTCTTCGTCATCCGTTTGAAGGATCCGAAGTACGATCCGTTCAAGACCGTCACAATCGTCTTCAGAGGCCACAAGCTGAAGACGACGCGTCACGGCGTTTACGTGACCGCCACGATCAATCTGGCGCGCGTGCACGGCAAGTCCTTCACCGTGAAGGTCAAGGCCAGGACGGTGCTCGGGCACACGCTCTCGGCCACGCGCACCTACCACCGATGCGCCAAGCACAAGAAAGCGGGCAAAGGCCACAAGAAAGGCTAATGCCCTGAGCGCACGGGCCAGCGTGCCGAGCCGGAGCGCCGGCACCGCGTCATCGGCGACGGTCGAGCCCACTATGCAGGCGTTCGGGCTCGACCTGTTCACTGACCTCGAGCCGCCCGGCGCGTGGAAGGCCCAGCGCGAGCCGGCCGGCCCGATCCCCCAACCCGCGCGCAAGCCGGCGTTGCGGCTGCTCGGAGTCGAGCCGAAGGCGATCGCCGCCGGCTGGTCGGGGCGCGCAGGGATCGGCTGGGAGGCGACGATCGACGGCGCGGCGTTTATCGTCGAGCGCGGGCGCGCGGGAGACCACCGCTTCGTTCACGGCGAGCCTCCTGCCGAGGACGGCTCGCCTCTGGCCGGCACGCTTGCCGTTCACCACCTCTCGCCCGACGCGCGGGTACTGCGCTGCGCGCCCGCGGACCCCGCCGACCCGGCCTGGTGGCGTGTCGTGCTCGACTCGGTGCTGTTCAGCGTGGCGCTTCTGCACGGCTACGAGGCGCTCCACGCCGGCGCGCTGGCCACCGCGGACGGCGACATCGTCGCGATCACGGCCGGAACCGGCGGCGGCAAGAGCACGCTCGTGAGCGAGTTGCTGCTGCGCGGCCTGACGCTGATGGCGGACGACGTGCTGGCGCTCGAGCCCGCGCGTGCGGACGGCGCGTCGCCGCTGGCTCACCCCTCGCCGCCGCTGATGACGGTGCCCTCCGAGCGCGTCGAGCGCCTGCGCGAGGGACTGGCGACCGAGCGTTCCGGGACGAGACCATGGGGGGCGCCGGCGCGGACGATTGCCGTGGTCGAGGACGAGCATTGGGTCGCAATGCCGGTGTGCTCGCGACCGCTGCCGCTGCGTGCCCTGGTCGTGCTCGACCGCCGGGCCGGAATGGCGCGGACGAGCATCGAGCGCGACGAGCAAGCGCTGGCGACGCTGCTGCAGGGTCTGCTGCGCTTCCCGCGCACGCGCGAGCGCGAGCGTGCCCGCTTTGAGCTGGCCGCCCAGATAGCCGAGCAAGTGCCGATCTGGCGGCTGCGGGCCGATGCGAGCACGCCCCCCGCCGAGCTCGCTGAGCGGCTGCTCGTACGAATTTAGTCCTTTGGACCGTTAGTCACCATATGCGTCGACCAGCAAGACCGAGATGACGTCGACGATCGCGCCCGTCGCGGCAGATGCGCGAGAGGAGGGCGCGAGCGCTCCGGACGAGTGGGCGCGGGCGCGCGGCGAGGAGCTGCTTTCGATCGAGCGCCTGCACCACCGCTGGAAGGGGCCCAAGCCGCCGGTGCTCAGCAACGTCAGCCTGGCGCTGCATCCCGGCGAGGTGACCTGGATCGGCGGGCGCAACGGGGTCGGCAAGACGACGCTGCTGCGCCTGGCGGGCGGGATCCTGCTGCCCCAGCGCGGCAGCGTACGCATGGGCGAGCTGACGCCGACCGCCAAGGGCGGGCGCTACCAGCGCCGGATCGGCTATCTCTCCGCCGGCGACCGCGGTCTGCACGCGCGCATGCGCGTGCGCCAGCAGCTTGACTACTGGGCGCGGCTTGCGTACGTGCCGCGCGCGCGGCGCGCCACACTGGTCGCCGCCGCGCTCGGCCACTTTGGATTGCGAGAGCTGGCCGAGCAGCGCGTGGACCGCATGTCGATGGGACAGCGCCAGCGCATCCGCCTGGCGATGGCGTTCCTGCACGAGCCGCGCTTGCTGCTGCTGGACGAGCCGCGCAACTCACTGGACGACGAGGGCTACAAGCTGCTCGGCGCGCAGATCCAGCGGGCCACAGCAGCGGGCGCCGCCGTGCTGTGGTGCTCGCCGCGCGGCGAGGATCGCGTGCTCACCTGCGACGCGGGTTACACGCTCGAAGACGGCCGCCTGGAGCGCGTGCAATGAGGGCGTGGTGTGATGCTATGTGGGGGATCGTGCGCCGTGACGCGATCCTGTTCGCCAGCTACCGCACGCAGTTGGTCTCGCAAGTGGTGAGCCCGGTGTTCGCGCTTGCGATCTTCTACTACATAAGCCACATGCTGGGACGCAGCTTTCACTCCCCCGGTGGCTATTTCGGCTACGTGATCGTGGGGCTCGTGATCGTCGAGATCCTCACCCTCTCGCTGGGCCTGATGCCGGGGGTGGTGCGCCAAGAACTGGTCGCCGGCACGATCGAGCGCTTTCTGGTGAGCGCGCACGGACCCGTCAACGGCATCCTCGGCACGATGCTGTTCCCACTGTGCAACGCATTCTTCAGCGGTTTTCTCACACTAATGCTCGCCGCGCTCATATTTGGGCTGCCGCTTGCGTCCACCGCGATCCTCGCGATCCCGGTGGCACTGCTCGGCGTCGTCGCCTTCTTGCCCTTCGCGCTGCTGCTCGTCTCGATCGTGATGGCCTTCAAGCAGGTGGCGGGCGTGAGCCAGTTCATCGTCTCGGCGATCGCGCTCGTCGGCGGGCTGTACTTCCCGATCGCGCTGCTCCCGGGCTGGATCCGCTGGGCCTCGGAAGTGCAGCCGTTCACCCCCGCCACCGACCTCATGCGACACCTGCTCGTGAACGCGCCGCTCACCGATTCAGCGAGCGTGGAGCTGCTCAAGCTCGTCCTGTTCTCGACGGTGCTGCTGCCCGCGGGCTTCGCGTTGCTGCGTTTGTCGATTCGCTACGGTCAGCGCACCGGGACCGTGGCCGAGTACTGAGGAAATCCGTTCCATGCAAACGACCCAGGAGCTAGACCGACCGATGGCCACCCCCACCACCGGCGACCTGCTCGCCGCCCGCCTGCGCCTGCCGCAGCACGTCGTACACCGCAGCTTCGTCGCCGAG
>Ga0105240_10015686_pt1 | contig 10286 bp, 7 predicted proteins | sample KBSC54metaG_FD_80426 | JGI IMG/M metagenome (GOLD analysis project Ga0105240, IMG submission 80426) | Corn rhizosphere microbial communities from Kellogg Biological Station, Michigan, USA - KBS C5-4 metaG | ecosystem: Host-associated > Plants > Roots > Rhizosphere > Soil | place: Michigan, USA... | reverse complement strand
GTCGGTGTGCAGGAACGCCGGATGCGGCTGGCCCTCCATCCACTTCGCGTAGGCGTTGTTGTCATGCATCACGTACGGCGCCGCGCGCTTCCAGTCGCCGTCCGGGTCGTGGGTGACGTGCAGGTAGTAGTAGCGCTGCCGCGCCGGCATCGGCGGCGGCACGGGCTTGCCCAGCGCCGCCAGCGCCTCCCGGTAGTCCTCGAACAGCACGTCGCTGACCGGCCGGTAGTTGTCGGCGATACGGGCCGCGCGCTCGGCGGCGCCCTTGGACGAGCCGCCAAGGGTGATCAACGGCCGCGGGTGCTGGGCCGGCCGGGGCAGGATGCGGACCGTGCGACCCTCGTACTCGAACGGCTCGCCCGTCCAGGCCTTCTTCAGGGTCTCGATGCCCCGCTCCATCAGCGACGGGCGCTTCTTCAGCTCCAGCCCGAACTGGGCGTATTCGTCGTCGCGGTAGCCGGCCCCGACGGTGATCCGCAGCCGCCCGCCCGAGGCCAGGTCCAGCACCGCCAGGTCCTCGGCGGCGCGCAGGGGATTGTAGAGCGGCAGCAGCATCACGCTGACCCCGATCAGGATCCGCTCGGTCCGGCCCGCCGCGGCGGCGGCCAGCACGATCGGGGAGGGCAGGTAGCCGTCGGTGGTGGCGTGGTGCTCCATGAACGAGACCTGCTGGAAGCCCAGCCGGTCGGCCCATTCGCACTGGTCCAGCGCCGCCGCATAGAGCTCGGCAGGCGTCGCCCCGAACTCCGGCGCGCGCATGTCGTAGGCCAGGCTGAGCGAGATCATGGGCGCCTCCCTAGCGGACTTGGGAGCCGACCTTAGGAGCCGCGCCGGCCGCGGACAAATGCGTCTGCAGCGACCGATTGAGGGCAGTTTGCCTGAAACCCGAACCCGGTCTTACGCAGGGTGACTTGTAGAAGACCGCCGCTTGCGACACTTGAACGGCATGGAGCTGTTCGACCTCAAGGCCACTCACAACCCGCACCGCTGGCACCTGCTGCTGACGCCGGAGGTTTGCGTCGGCTCCGAGGAGGAGGGCCGCAGGTTCATGTTCGGCGGCGTCGGCATGGGCGCGGCGATCGCCGCCATGGAGCGCACGTCCGGCCGGTCGGTGATCTGGGCGACGGCCCAGTATTTGTCCTACGCGCCGGAAGGCTCGACCGTGGATTTCGACGTCTGGCTCCCCGCCGAGGGCCATCACATCACCCAGGCCCGCGTCAACGCGCACATCGGCGACAAGGAGATCCTGAGCGTGATCGGCGCGCTCGGCTCGCGGCCGGGCCAGTTCGACCGCCAATGGGCGAGCCCGCCGGCCGCGCCGCCGCCGCTGACCTGCCCGCTGGTCGACCATTGGAACCCGGACCGGTCGACAATCCAGGCGCGCCTGGAGATGCGGCTGGTGAAGGGCAGTTTCGGCAACCTGAAGCCGGCCGAGCCCGACGGCCGGATGGTGTTCTGGATCCGCGCCGCGCCGGGCGAGCGCGTCGATGCGACCCAGCTGGCGATCTACGGCGACCTCGTGCCCTCAGGCATCGCCAACGCGCTGGGCATGCCCGTCTTCGGCAACAGCCTGGACAACGCGATCCGCTTCATCCGACAGCCCTCCGGCGACTGGGTGCTCTGCGACCTGCAGATCCAGAGCGTGCTCGGCGGCTGCGCCCACGGCGAGATGCTGATGTTCGACGAGGCCGGCGCGCTGATCGCGACCGCCAGCCAATCGATGATCGCCCGGATTCGCCAGTTTTCGAGCTAGCCGCCGGCCTCCGTGCCGCGCTTGGTTACGACTTGACCATCACCTTTTCCGCGAACGTCTCCGCCAGGCGGCGCTTCTCGTCGAAGGGCGTTGCGTAGTCGCTCTGGGTCCAGGGCGTGATCAGGACGTTGGTGATCCCGTCGACCTCCGCCAGCTTGCGCACCGCGCCCGCGTCATTGACGCCGGCCGAGGCGATCATGCGGTCGAACGGATCGGTCAGACCCTTGGCCCCGCGGATCTGGTCGATCAGGGCGAACTCGGCGCGGCTCTCCTCGTCGAGCGGGTCCATGGGGTCGCGCAGGCCGCGCATGGGAATGTAGCCGTCGAAACCCGCCGCCCGCCGCGCCGCTGCAACGGAATGGCCGCCGATCCAGATCGGCACCTGCCGGGTCGGCGCCGGGAACATGCCGCTGCGTGGGAAGTCGTAGAACTGGCCGTGGAACTCGGCGTAGCCGTCGTCCCAGAAGTCGCGGAGGATGGCCAGCATCTCGTCCATCCGCTTGCCGCGGGTGGCGAAGTCGTGGCCCATGATGTCGAACTCCTCCTTCAGCCAGCCGACGCCGGTGCCGAGCACGAAGCGGTTGTTCGACATCGCCGCGAGCGTGCCGCCCTGCTTGGCCAGCATGAACGGGTCGCGCAGCGGCACCACGTAGACGTAGTTGAGGAAGCGCAGCTTCGTGGTCACCGCCGCCATCGCCGAAAAGGCCAGGAACGGGTCGGCGAACAGCTCGTGCGCCTTCAGGGGATACCCCTTCGGGTGCGGCGTGCGCGGCCCATCGGTGACCACCACGTGGTCGGGCAGGCAGACCCCCTCGAAGCCGAGCTCCTCGGCGTAGCGGGCGTGGTCGAGCAGTGAACCGGGCGGCTCGAACAGCAGGGACAGCCAGAACTTCATGCCGATGTCCTCCCCAAGGCCGCAGGCTTGTCTCGGGCGGCTGGGGCAGACGCTAGCGGCGGCCCGCCGCGAGAACAATCTTGCCGCGACGTCAGCGCCCCGCGGATCCGGCCCCGCGTCCGGGCCGTCGTGCGCCTTGCCCGCCGCGGTCGGGCGCCGTCAGATGCGCCCCGGCCCGGCGTCGTCGCCATCAACAGGAGGTGTTCCCATGTCCGCCATCATGCCGCTCTACGCGTGCGTCGGCTCCAACGACCTGGCTCGCGCGATGCCCTTCTACGCCGAGCTTCTGGGCAGCATCGGCATGGCCAAGATATTCGACAACCCCGGTGGCGGGGCCTTCTACGGCCATCCCAACACTGGAATGTTCGCCGTGGTCGCTCCCTACGACAAGGAGCCGGCCACCCGCGGCAACGGGACCATGGCCGGCATCAGCCTGCGGTCGACCGAGGCGGTCGACGCCTTCTACCGGCAAGCCCTGTCGCTCGGCGGGACCGACGAGGGCGCGCCGGGCGACCGCGGCGGCGGCTCCTATTTCGCCTACTTCCGCGATCTCGACGGCAACAAGCTTTGCGCCTTCCACTGGGTCCTGCCGACGGCGTAGGCGCTCTCGCTCCCCAACGATGTCATCCCGGAAACTCGCGCAGCGAGTTGTCCGGGATCTCCCGCGGCTAGTCGGTTGGAGATCCCGGCTCTGCGCTTCGCTCCGGCCGGGATGACCGTCTTGGAGAGGGGCTGCGGTGTGATGAACGGCGGCTGAACGGCGAAGCCTGATCGGGTTCAGCGGGCCCGAGCCATTCTTCAGTCCGGCGCTCAATGACGCCGGCAACCGGAGCCCGCGCGATGCGCGTCGATCCTCGCCAAGCCCTCGAAATCCTTCGGGCGGATGATTATCTGACCCTTGCGCCGCTCTCGCGGCCGACCTCCCTCCGTGCAGCGGCGAGCGACGCCGACGGAGGCGCGCGATGGTCGAAACACCCCGCCACTGAGGAGCCAGCGGTCGCGATCGCGGCCCGGGAGCCGAACGACTCAGCCGACAGGCGCTTCGCGGCCGAACTGGTCGCCGTGACGCCGCGGGTGCGCGCCTTCGCCCGTTCCCTCTGCCGCAACGGGGCCGACGCGGACGACCTCGTCCAGTCGGCGCTGCTGAAGGCCTGGGCCGCCCGCGATCACTTCCAGGCAGGCACCAACCTGGCGGCCTGGACCTCCACGATCCTGATGAACGAGTTTCGCACGACCCGTCGCCGGGCCTGGAGAATCTCCCAGCTCGATGCCGACGCGGCGGCGGACTGGCTCCAGGAAGCGCCGAGCCAGACAGGACGGCTGGAACTGGACGAGCTGCGGCGCGCGATGCTGTTGCTGAGCCGCGAGCAGCGCGCCGCCCTGCTGGTCGGCGCCGCGGGACTTTCGTACGAGGAGGCGAGCGCGATCTTCGGCGTGCCCGTCGGGACGGTGAAGAGCCGGGTCAACCGGGCCCGGGACCATCTGAAGATCATCTATGAGGCCGGCGGGATCCCCGTCGACGGCAAGCCCCCCAGGGACGCGGCGGGCTTCATGGACGACGCAGCGCGATCCTTCGACCCCGCGCGCCGCGCACGGCCCGCATCCCTGCGCTCAAAGGGAGGGACGCGGGCCCGGCGGGCAGAGATTGCCTCCGGGGTGGCCCGGAGGGATGGGGAATCGGCCCGCCGGGCCTAACTTCCCAGGGCGAGGGCTAATCGCCTTGAACAAGCTGAGCCAATCTATGCGCAAAACCACGCCGAGATAACGCGGGTATTTCGCCGCAGGGCGGATAGCCGGGAAAATCGCCCACTTCCATCTCCCGCAAGGGGAGAAGGACCGCATCAGACCGCATAGGCCGGGTGGTAGGCGCGGGCCTGGATGAAGGCCGCGATGTCGGCCGGCCGCTCGACCCGGGCCAGGCCGGCGTCGAAGATGTGCCCGGCGACCCGCGTGGCGACGTGCAGGGACGCGGCCAGGATCTGGCTTTGCGGCGGATAGATCAGGCCCTGGGCCAGGCAGTCGTCGCCCACCTGCTCGGCCACCGCCTTGGCTGCGACGATGAACATCTCGTCGGTCACCCGGCTGGCCTCGGTGGCGAACACGGCCATCCCCACCGCCGGGAAGATGTAGACATTGTTCCCCTGCCCGGGGATCAGCGACCGGCCGTCCATCTGCACCGGCGGGAACGGGCTGCCGCTGGCGAAGATCGCCCGGCCCTGCGACCAGCCGTAGGCCTCCTCGGCCGTGCATTCCGAGCGGGAGGTCGGGTTGGAGTAGGGGAAGATGATTGGCCGCGCGTTGATCTCGGCCATGGCCTCGATCACCGGCTGGTCGAACAGCTTGGGCTGGGTGCTGACCCCGATGATCGCCGTGGGGCGCAGCTCCCTGATCGCCTCCACGAAGCTGGCGATGGGCGCATGGTCGAGGGCGAACGGGCGCTGGAACTCGGCCAGGTCGTTGCGCGAGCGGACGACGAGGCCGCCGACATCGAACAGCGCGTTGCGGGCGCGCGCCTCGTCCAGCGGCAGCCCCTCGCTGGCCATCGCCTGGCTGATCAGCCCGGCGATGCCGGTGGCCGCCGACCCGGCGCCGAGAAACAAGAAGCGCTGGTCGGTCAGGGCCTGGCCGCTGATCCGCAGCGCGCCATAGACCCCGGCCAGGGCCACCGCCGCGGTGCCCTGGATGTCGTCGTTGAAGGTGCAGACCTGGTCGCGATAGCGCGCCAGGATCGGCACCGCGTTCTGGTTGGCGAAGTCCTCCCACTGGATGCAGCACCGCGGGTGGAGCGCCTGCACCGCCTGGACGAACTCCTCCACGAACGCGGCATAGGCGTCTCCCCGGACCCGCTGCTGCCGCAGACCGAGGTACAGCGGATCGTCCAGCAGGGCCTGGTTGTTGGTGCCCACGTCCAGCATCACCGGCAGGCAGACCTGTGGCGGCACGCCGGCGCACGCCGTGTAGAGGGTCAGCTTGCCGACCGGAATGCCCATGCCCCCGACACCCAGATCCCCCAGGCCCAGGATACGCTCGCCGTCGGTGACCACGATGATGCGCACGTCTCGCTCGGGCCAGTTGGCCAGCAGCTCCTTCACCCGGCCACGGGCGGTGATCGGCAGATAGATGCCCCGCGCCGCGCGGAAGAAGTGGTTGAATTTCTGCGACGCCTCGCCGACCGTCGGCGTGTAGACGATCGGCATGAAGGCCGCGACGTCCGACATCAGCACCGAATAGAACAGCGTCTCGTTGCGCGCCTGCAGGTCGGACAGCAGCAGGTACTTCTGCAGCGGGTCCTCGACGCTGGCCAGTTCCGTGCGGATGCGCGCCACCTGCAGCGACAGGGTCGTCGGCGCCGGCGGCAGCAGGCCCTCCAGCCCATAGGCGCGCCGCTCCTCCTCGGTGAAGGCGCTGCCCTTGTTGAGCCGCGGGTTGCGGAGCAGCTCGTATCCGGTGACGCTTGGATGGGGCGGCATTCGCACTGGTCCTCTGGCCGGCCGACGGGCTCGTTCGAATGACGGCGCCCGCCCCGCGGCTCAATAGCAGTAGCGCAACACGCACGACGCTTTCGCGTCTTTGGCTTCCGTCTGCGCCGTGGGACAGTGCAGGTGATGGCAGACGACATCCACTTCAAGCTCAACGGCCAGCCGGCCCGGCTCGCCGCGGCCGGGGGCGGCATGCTGCTGTTCGCCCTGCGCAACGAACTGGGCCTGAAGGGGCCGAGGTTCGGCTGCGGCGAGGGCCACTGCGGGGCCTGCATGGTGCTGGTCGACGGCCGGCCGGCCAATGCCTGCGACCTGCCGACCTCCGCGGCGGCCGGGACGTCGGTGGTCACGCCCGAGGGGCTGGGCGCGACACCCGAGGGCCAGGCGCTCCAGCGGGCGTTCATCGAACTGCAGGCCGGCCAATGCGGCTACTGCCTCAGCGGCGTGCTGATCTCGGCCGCGGCGCTGCTGCGGCGCGAGGCGCGGCCCACCGAGACCCAGGTCCGCAGCGCGCTCGACCGGCACCTGTGCCGATGCGGAACCCACCAGCGGATCGTCAGGGCGGTGCTGAGCGCGGCGGCGGAGCTGGCCGATGCCTGACGTCGCCGCCGGGCCGCCGCCCGCGTACCTCACCCGCCATCCCCGGGTCGGGCAATGGATCGGGATCGACGGCGATCGGATCATCATCAAGCCCGGCAAGGTCGAACTGGGGCAGGGGGTGGTCACCGCCCTGGCGATCATCGCCGCCGAGGAGCTCCGGGTCCGGCCCGAGCGCGTCAGCGTGCTGCCCACCGCCACCGACACCAGCCCGAACGAGGACTACACCTCCGGCAGCTTCTCGATCAGCCAGGGCGGCGCCTCGATCCGCGCGGCGGCCGCGGCGCTGAGATCGTTGCTGCTGGCCAGGGCCGAGGGCGTCCTCGGCGCGCCGGCCGCCGACCTCGAAATCGTCGATGGCGACGTTGCCCACGGCGGACAGCACGTGAGCTACTGGGACGGGATCGACGACGAGGCGTTCGGTCTTGCGATCTCGGACATCCCGGCGCGGGGCGCTCCTGCTGCCAAGCCGCCCTCGCTTGGCCGGCTGGACCTGGCGGCCAAGCTCACCGGCGCGCCGGCCTTCATCCAGGACCTCGACCTGCCCGGGACGCTGTTCGGGCGAACGGTGCGCCCGCCGGCCGCCCCGCGCCGGCTGGAACGGCTCGACGACCGCCGCGCCCGCCTCACCCCCGGGCTGGTCGACGTCGTGCGGACCGGCGACTTCCTGGGCGTCGTGGCCGAGACCGAGGAGGCGGCCATCCGCGCGGCCGTGGCGCTGTCGCAGGACTGCGTATGGGCCGCCTCTCCGCACGAACCCCCCACGCAGGACGGCGCCTGGATGGAGCGCGCGGCCTCCCCGCCGGAGGTCGTCTACGAGCGCCACGACGCGGCCCCGCGCAACAGCGTGAAGGTGATCAGCGCCGTCTACCGCAAGCCCTACATCGCCCACGCCTCGATCGCGCCCTCCTGCGGCCTGGCGCGCTGGGACGCGGCCGGGGCGCTGGAGGTCTGGAGCCACACCCAGGGCGTCTTCCCGCTGCGCCGGGAGCTGGCGGGTGTCTTCGGGATGCCGGAGTCCGCCGTGGTGGTCCGGCACGCCGAGAACGCCGGCTGCTACGGCCACAACGGCGCCGAGGATGCGGCGCTCGACGCGGCGATCCTGTCGCGGGCGGTGGGCGGGCGGCCGGTGCGGGTGCAGTGGTCGCGCGCCGACGAGTTCGGCAACGAGCCCTACGGCCCGGCCATGCAGGTCCAGATCGAAGCCGGCGTCGCCGAGGACGGCGCCATCAACAGCTGGCGCCAGGAGGTCTGGAGCAACGGCCACACGGCGCGGCCGGGGCGAGGACAGGGCCTGTCGCTGCTGGGGGCCGCGGAGCTGGTGCAGTCCGATCGCCTCGACGACGCGCTCGATCCGCCGCTGCCCTACGGCGGGTCGCTGCGCAACGCCATTCCGCTCTACGAGGCGCCCGACGTCACGGTGATCCGCCGGCTGCTGACGCAGACGCCGGTGCGGGTGTCCGCCCTGCGCTCGCTGGGCGCCTTCGCCAACGTCTTCGCCATCGAGAGCATGATCGACGAGTTGGCCCTGGCCGCCGGCCAGGACCCGCTGGCGTTCCGGCTGCGACAGCTGTCCGACGACCGCGCCCGCCAGGTGCTGGAAGCGGCGGCCGAGCGTGTGGGCTGGGTGACGCGGGAGGCCGACGGCCGGGCGCTTGGCCTGGCGTTCGCGCGCTACAAGAACAGCGGCGCCTACTGCGCGGCGGTGGCCGAGGTCTCCGGCGACCATCCTCTGGGGATATCGTCCCTGGTGCTGGCCGTGGACGCCGGGCGGGTGGTCAGCCAGGACGGCCTGCGCAACCAGATCGAGGGCGGCGCGATCCAGGCCGCCAGCTGGACCATGAAGGAGATGGCGCCGGTGTACGATGGCGGGCGCCCCAGCGGATGGGCCGACTATCCGATCCTCAGCTTCAGCGAAGCGCCCTCCGTCGAGGTGGTGGTCATCGACCGCCCGCAGGCGCCGTCACTGGGCGCCGGCGAGTGCGCCGCCGGCCCGGTCGGCGCCGCGATCGCCAACGCCTTCGCCGCCGCCTATGGCGTGCGCATCCGCGACCTGCCGATCACCCGCGAACGCGTGCTGGCGGCGAGCTGACGTCCGGCAGGGTCAGGACACCCGCCGCACCGTCACCGGAATGCCGCTCATCCGCGGCACGAAGTTGTGCGCCTCGCGCGGGCCGTCCTTGTCGATCAGCACGGACACCGGAACGTTGTCGGGCCCGGCCCCCCAGGCGTGATGCATCGACACGGTCCCGGGGAGCTGCGTCGGGTCGGCCTCGGCCTCGGTGGTGAGCCTTCCATGTCCGGAGTCCACCTCCACCATCGCGCCGGTCTCGAGGCTGCGCCGGGCGAGGTCGTCGGGGTGGATGCGGAGGGTGTTCACCGGGCGCCGGCGCCGGATCACCTCGCTGTCCAGGTAGTTCGAGTTCATCGCCTCCAGCAGCCGCCGGGAATGCAGCAGGAGCTGGCCGTCCTGCAGCGCCTGGCCCTGGTGGGTGCGGAGGCAGGCGTCGAATTCGGCCGCCACCTCGTCCGGCAGCACGTCGAGCCGCGTGGTGTCGTCCGGCTCCGCCGGCAGCACCTGCGCCGGCTCGATGTCGTCCGGGACCAGGCCGACCAAGCCGGCGTTGGCCTTAAGCCGGGAGAAGGGCACGGAGGGATGGTTGCAGATGAAGTCGAACAGCGCGTCGCTATGCGGGTCGTCATCGGCGCCGAGGGTCATCTGCCGGCCCGTCGGCGGGGAGCCGTAGTTGGAGAACTCCCAGGTCAGCGGGAAGCTCATCCGCTTGGCGAGGCCGTGGAATATCCGCCATTCCTCCAGGGCGTCGCCCGGCCCCTCGAACAGCGGCTCGGTGTACTGGGCGGCCGGGAAGGGCGAATTGGCGTCGGTCATCAGGGCCAGGTCGGCCCGCTCGTAGGGTGTCTTGCACGCCAGCACATAGTGCGACAGCGCCGCGGTCTCGCTCATCCGCACGTCGAGCGTCACCAGGAGGTCGATGTGCTGGAACGCCCGGCGGATCGCCGCGTAGTCGGGCACGGCCATCAGCGGATTGCCCGCCACGACGATCAGCGCCTTGAGGCCGTCCGGGTGCAGGATCTCGTCGGCCAGGAAGTTCGCCGGGTACTCGGTAGGGCAGGCCCAGCCGGCTTCGGGGTGGCTGGCCATCTTCGGCGAGTGGTCCCAGATCGGGAACGGTGGCCAGACCCCCTCGCTGACCGGCCCGGCCGACAGGATGCTGGGGTTGATGATGGTCTCGCCGGCGCGTCGATAGCGTCCGCAGACCACGTTCAGGCATTCCAGCAGGTGGTCCGCCAGGTTGGCGAAGGGGGCCATGTTCGAGCCGGTGCCGCTGCTCGTGGCCCCTCGCCGCGCGGCGCCGAACATCCGCGCCGCGGCCCGCAGGTCGTCCGCCGGCACCCCCGACTCTGCCTCGGCGTACTCCGGTGTGTAGCGCGCCACCGCGGCGCGCAGGCGGCCGAGGTTGGCGACGTAGCGGTCGCAGAATTCCTGGTCGTGCAGGCCCTCGCTCAGGATCACATTCAGCAGCGCCGCGTTGACGGCGAC
>Ga0105240_10015685_pt1 | contig 10287 bp, 10 predicted proteins | sample KBSC54metaG_FD_80426 | JGI IMG/M metagenome (GOLD analysis project Ga0105240, IMG submission 80426) | Corn rhizosphere microbial communities from Kellogg Biological Station, Michigan, USA - KBS C5-4 metaG | ecosystem: Host-associated > Plants > Roots > Rhizosphere > Soil | place: Michigan, USA... | reverse complement strand
CGCGCATTTCGGCATGAACCTGCAGGAGGCGATCGATGCGCCGGCCTGGCACTCCGAGCATTTTCCGGCCTCGTTCTGGCCGCGTCAGGCGCGCCCTGGGGTGATGGTGGTCGAGTCGCGCGTGCCCGATGCGACGGTGAAAGAGCTCCGCGCCCGCGGCCACGAGGTCGAAGTGGGGCCGGCATGGTCGGAAGGCCGTCTCACCGCGGCGTCGCGCGTCGATCCCTATCGCCGCGCCGCCGCCAATCCGCGCGGCATGCAGGGCTACGCCGCCGGGCGGTGAGGGCGGGTTTCGTCAGGCGCGGGCCGGCGCCGACTCGTCCCTGAGGCACATGCTCGACACGCCTCTCACGTCACCCTGAGGAGGCCGCGAAGGGTCTCTGGCTTGCAGGTCCTTCGCGGCGCGCGCCGCGGGACGGCGGCCGGGCACACATTCTTTTATTAGGACCATGGACCGGTCCTAGACAATATGCATATAGTCTCCTCGTCCCGCCCCGTTACCGAGGGGCGTCTGATCAAGTCATCCCCGCGACGATCTGTGGTTCGGAGGTCGACGGCGAGTGATCCGAACGCTGCCCCGCCCCGTATCACCGCCATGACCGCGCTTGCGCTTACCTCGACCCCGGTGTTCGCTCCCCTGGCACCGGTGCCGCAGGCGGCGCCGGCGCATTGGGCGTACAGGCGCAACAGGATGGAGCCCGGCCGGGAGACGATGACGGGGCGCGACACCTCGGCCTTGATCGCGGCCGTGGCGGCGACGCGCGACCGCGCCGCCTTCGCCGCGCTGTTCCAGCATTTCGCGCCGCGGGTGAAGACCTTCATGCTGCGCGGCGGCGCCAACGCGGCGCAGGCCGAGGAATTGGCGCAGGAGACGCTGCTCACCGTCTGGCGCAAGGCCGACCGCTTCGACGCCTCGCGCGCCACCGGTGCGGCCTGGATCTTCACCATCGCCCGCAACCTGCGCATCGACCGCCTGCGCCGCGAGTGGCGCGATGCGCCGGGCGACGGTGAGATTCCGGAGATCGCGGACGAAACCGCGGCGGCGGACGCCGCGTTGTCGGGTCACGAGCGGGACGCGCGCGTGCGCGCCGCCATGGCGCACTTATCGGCCGAGCAGACCAAGGTCGTCGAACTGTCGTTCTTCCAGGAGATGCCGCATGCCGAGATCGCGCGCGCGCTCGGTTTGCCCCTCGGCACGGTCAAGTCGCGCATCCGTCTGGCGATGAACCGGCTGCGCGATCTGCTCGAGGACCTGTCATGACCGTCACGCATCATCCCTCCGCCGAAACTCTCGGCGCCTATGCCGCCGGTTCGCTCGACACCGCCCGGCGGCTGGTGGTCGCCAGCCATCTCGAGCGTTGCGGCGTATGCCGCCGCGCCGTCGGCAATTTCGAAGCGGTCGGCGGCGCGCTGCTGGAGGATCTGCCCCCGACGCCGATGGATGCGGATGCGCTGACGCGGTTGATGGCGCGCCTCGACGCGGCGCCGGAGCCGGCGACGCCGCAGGCGCGGCCGGCGCACGACATGTCCGGATTGCCGGCCTGCCTCGCGCCCTACGCGCTCGGACGCTGGCGCTGGATCGGACCGGGGCTCGAAGTGCGGCCGATCCTGCTGCCGCAGGCGGGCGGGGCGCGCCTGCTCCTGCTCAAGGGTGCGCCCGGCGCGCGCCTGCCGCAGCACAGCCACAGCGGCGAGGAGTTCGCCGCGGTGCTCACCGGCGCGTTCACGCATGATGGTGGCCGCTTCGGCGCGGGCGACTTCGAAGAAGCCGACGAGAGCGTCGAACATCGCCCGGTGGTGACGCCGGACGCGGCGTGCATTTGCCTGATCGCGATCGAAGGCCGCGTGCGCATGAGCGGCGTCGTCGGCGCGCTGCTCAATCCGTTCGTGCGGATCTGACGATGCGACGGCCGCAACCTCGCCCGATAACGCCAAAGCCGCCGCGGCTGCGCCAGCTTTGGGCCGAGCGCGGCTTTTCCGCCGCCGATCTGTTGAACGTGTGGACGCCGGCCGCCCCGGGCGCGCGGCAGGAGTCGGTCCGCTACGGCGACGCGCCGCGGCAGATGCTCGATGTCTATCGGCCGCGCCATGCGACGCACGCGCCGATGGTCGTGTTTTTCTACGGCGGCAGTTGGCAGACCGGCACGCGCGATCTCTACGCCTTTCTCGGCAACGCGCTGGCGGCGCAGGGCATCGTCGCAGTGGTGCCTGACTACACGGTGTTCCCCGAGGCGCGGTTCCCGGTGTTCCTCGAGGATGCCGCGCGTGCCGTCGCCTTCGCCCGCGAGCATGCGCCAAGCTGGGGCGCCGATCCGCGGCGACTGGTGCTGATGGGCCATTCGGCCGGCGCGCATATCGCCGCCATGCTGGCCTGCGACCGGCAATGGCTCGATGGCGTCGGGCTCGATGTGCATCGCGACGTCGCCGGGCTCATCGGCCTTGCCGGCCCCTACGATTTCCTGCCGATCGAAAGCCGGGTGCTGCAGGAGATTTTCGGCGGCGCCGCGCGTCTCGAGACGCAGCCGATCTCCTTCGTCACCGGCCGGGAAGCGCCGGCGCTGCTCGTCACCGCGCAGCGCGACACTTTGGTGAGCCCTGGCAACACCGAGCGCTTCGCCGCGCGCATCCGCGCGACGGGCGGCCGCGTCGAGGAGCGCGTCTACAACCGCGTCAACCATTTCACGCTGATCGGCGCCTTCGCGCCGGGGCTTAGCCTGCTGGCGCCGGTCAAACGCGACGTCGACGACTTCGTCTGGCGCGTCACCGGCCGGGCCGCCGTCCCCGCGTCTTAGTGCCCGTTCACATACGTGCCCGGCGCCGGGCACAGCGGCGGCAGGCCGCGCGCGGCCGCGCCCATTGCTGGCGGCGCGACGCGCTCCGCGCTCGAACGCGCGGCGAGCCACGACGCCCATCGCGGCCACCACGACCCCTCCAGTTGGGCGGCATGCGCGGCCCAGGCGACCGGATCGACATATTGGTCGCCGGGATGGCGCGTGCCGGCGAGGTAATGCCGGCCGCGATGGCCGGGCTCGGAGACGATGCCGGCATTGTGACCGCCATTGGTGAGCACGAAAGTGAGTTCGGTGTCGGTGAACAGCGCGATCTTGTAGACCGACTTCCACGGCGCGATGTGGTCGGTCTCGGTGCCGACCGCGAAGATGGGCATGCGCAGGTCCTTGAGCGTGATGACCTTGCCCTCGACCGCGTAGCGCCCGGCCGTCAGCCGGTTCTCGAGGAACAGCGCGCGCAGATATTGCGAATGCATGCGGTAGGGCATGCGCGTCTGATCGGCGTTCCAGACGGTGAGGTCGGTCTCGCGGTCGCGCTCGCCGAGCAGGTATTGTCGCGTCAGCCGCGACCAGATCAGGTCGTTGGAGCGCAGAATCTGGAAGGCCGCCGCCATCTGCTTGGTGTCGAGGACGCCCTGGTCCCACATCATGTCTTCGAGGAAGGCGACCTGGCTGTCGTCGACAAACAGCATCAGGTCGCCGGCTTCGCTGAAATCGGTCTGCGCCGCGAGCAGCGTCATGGTGGCGAAACGCGTGTCGCCCTTGCGCGCCATGGTCGCCGCTGCGATCGACAGCAGCGTGCCGCCAATGCAGTAGCCGCAGGCATGCACCTTGGCATCCGGCACGATGGCGTTGACGGCGTCGAGTGCCGCCATCACGCCGTTGGTGCGGTAGTGGTCGAGGGTGACGTCGCGGTCCTTCTCGGTCGGATTGCGCCACGAGATCATGAAGACGGTGAAGCCGCGATCGACCAGATAGCGCACCAGCGAATGTTCGGGCAAAAGATCGAGCACGTAATACTTCATGATCCAGGCCGGCACGATCAGCACCGGCTCGGCGGCGACGTTCGGCGTCGCCGGCGCATATTGGATCAGCTCGATCAGATCATTGCGGTAGACGACCTGACCGGGCGTCGCCGCGATGTCCTTGCCGAGTTCGAAGCCCGGCGGCGTCGGCGCCGGAGTCATCGTGGCGGCGCGCTGCCAATCCTCCCACAGGTTTTCGAGACCGCGCGCGAGATTTGCGCCGTGTTCGTCGAGCGTGCGCTCGACAATTTGTGGGTTGAGCCAGGGCACGTTCGACGGCGATGCGGCGTCGAGCAATTGCCGCGCCAGGAAGGCCGTGCGGGCGGAATCCTTCGGCTGCATGCCGCGCACCAGCTTCGTCGCCTCGCGCCACCAGGCCTCCTGCGCCAGGAAGGCCTGCGCGAAATAGTAATAGGGTGCCTTGCGCCAGCCGGGATGGTCGAAGCGGCGGTCGTCGGGCTGCGGCTCGAACGGCAGCGCCGGCGACGCGCCATCGTGCAGCGCCAGGCCCGCCAGCCGCGCCGCATAGATCTGCGCCAGCGCCATCAGTTCGAGCTGACGTCCCGGCGCCCGCGACAGGTGCGAAAGCCAGTCGAACCAGGCGTTGAACTGCGCGTGGGGCGAAATGCCCTGCGTGTAACGCGCGGTGAGGGCGCGCGAGATGCGATTGAGCGTGTCGAAAGAGGGCAACTCGACGTCGCGCGGCTCCGGCGGCGGACAGCCGAGCGGATTGGCGGGGGCAGCAGCAGGGGAGACGGGGGTGTCGGTCATGCGCAGCACTGTCGCGCCTGTCGCCGGCAAAGTGTTGACGTCGATCAAGGATCGGGCACGGCCTGTGTGGATGCGCCGGCCTCTTGATCGAAATCAAAGCGGGCCGTGTCCGATGCCGCTCAGCCTAGCGGCGCAATTCGGATCGAGCCATTAACGGCATCCGCTCACGACAGGCGTATAACGCTTCGACGACAGATTCACCTTGATGACGAATTTACCCGAAACCGGTCCGCGGCGACGCGCTTTCGCGCGGCCGCCGTCAGTGGGCGGGCAGCCGATTCTTGGTGACCGGCGGCTTCTTCGACTTGGCCGCCGCGGTCTGTTCCTGCAACGCGGCAAGACGGTCGGGCATGTAACGCGCCAGCACGTCGGGATCGAGGCTCGCAATTGCCGTATCGGGCAGGCGCTTCCAGACTTCGTCCATGCCGAACAAGGGGATGCCAAGATAGCCGCGCACGGTGAGCAACTGGCCGTCGGGGCTCAACGACATTTTGGCCTTGTAGATGTTGCCGTCACGAGGATCGAGAATGTTGCCGTCCTCGTAATTGAGGCCCTGGCGCTTCATATCGCGGATGAACGAAATGCCGAGCATCGGTTGATTGCGGCGGTCATCCGTGCAGCGATCGCAAATGGGGTGCGGTGGATCGGTGGGCCGCGGAAACGCCTTGGCGATCGCGCCTTCGAAGACGCCGCCGCCGTCGTCGATGAACAGGACCCAGATCACCGGCTTGCCGTCGATCTCCTTCTGCCACAGGCCGGCGACGCTCGGCTGCGCCTGACCCTGTGGCGCGGTCTGGCCCTGCGGCATCGGCGCCGAGGCGTGGGGTTGCTGCCAGGATGGTTGCTGCATCGTCGAGGAGCGCTGGGCGGGCGGCTGCTGCCAGTACGAGGACTGGGCTGTCGCTGCGCTGCCAAAACCGCCGATCGCCACGCTGGTCATGAGCACGAGAGTCGTCGCGCGCGTGTTCATTTCATTCCCCATGCGAATAGACGAGAGCCTTCCAATCACACCAGAATATGGCTCTTTCGCGAAGGCAAAAAGGAGTTGCTGAGATAGCGATAAGTTGGAACTCTCGGAACCGAGCTGACGTTAAAGGCGATTGATGGGGAAACGCAAGCAGCGAGCCGAGACCGGCGCTGTGGAGGCAACGTCGCGAATGTCAAAATCGAGCCTGGCATTAGGCAATTTACGCGCGGTCGTGATCGTGATCGTGCTCGCGTTCCATTCCTGCCTCGCTTATCTGGTCAATATTCCGCAATCCGTCGCCTTTAACCAAGCTCCCTACACGTGGGAGGCGTTCCCGATCGCCGATGCCCACCGCTGGCTCGGATTCGATATTTTTTGCGCCACACAGGACGTCAGCCTGATGGCGCTGATGTTTTTTCTCTCCGGCCTGCTCGCCGGTCCGAGCCTCGAGCGCAAGGGCAGCCGCATTTACCTTCTCGACCGAATGCGGCGAATCGGCCTGCCGTTTCTCTTTGCCGTCGCCTTCCTGAGCCCGATCGCGCTCTATCCGGCCTATGCGGTGCGCACCGCCGATCCGGACGTCGCCGGCTTCTGGCAGCAATGGCTGTCGCTGCCGTTCTGGCCGATCGGGCCGCAATGGTTCCTCTGGCAGCTTCTGGTGTTGAACGGGCTCGCCGCCGGCGTCTTCGCGGTGGCGCCGCGCGTCCTGCGCCGCTTCCGCACCTTCGCCGACTGGGCGGCCACGCGTCCCGTCCAATATTATGCGGTGATGACCGGGCTCTCGCTTCTGGCCTACGCGCCGCTCGCCTTTGTCTACTCGCCTTTCACCTGGCATGAGCTCGGTCCGTTCGCGCTGCAATTGTGCCGGCCGCTGCTCTACATCGTGGTGTTCTTCGCGGGCTTCGCCCTCGGCAGCCGCGGCATCGGCCACGGCCTTTTATCTTGCGACGGACCGCTGGCGCGGCAGTGGGCATGGTGGACGGGTGTCGCGCTGCTGAGCTTCTTTGCTTGGGCCGGGCTGACGTCGCTGACCATGCCCGACTGGTCGACCGCGCCCGTCGCCGCGAAAATCGGCTCGACGCTGGCCTATCCGCCGGCCTGCATCGCCGGCGGCCTGTTCATGGTGGCCGTCTTCCTGCGCTTCAGCCGGATGCACTCGCGCATCCTCGACAGCCTGTCGGCGAACGCCTATGGCATGTATCTCGTGCACTACGTCTTCGTCGTCTGGCTGCAGTACGCGCTGCTGCCGGCCGATCTCGGCGCGCCGCTGAAGGCCTTCCTCGTCTTCGCCGGCACCTTTGCGCTAAGCTGGCCCGCGAGCGCCGCCATCAACCGGCTCTTGGCCAGCAGCATGACGTTCGCGGCCAAACGGCCACTGGACCGCGTCGCGCTGCCGGTCCGCGATTGAATTCTGACCAAGAGGCCGCATGCCGCTTAATTTCACGCTCGCCTCGCGCAATCTGTTTCATGACCGGCTGCGCTTCGTCGCCACCATGGTCGGCATCGTCTTTTCCGTCGTGCTGGTCATGGTGCAGATGGGCCTTTACCTCGGGTTCGGCGAGATGGTCACCAGGATGATCGACCATGCCGACGCCGACCTCTGGGTGATGCGCGACGGCACCAAGTGCTTCGAGGATCCCTCGCTCATCGACGCGCGCAAGCAGGGCGCCTATCAGGCGATTGACGGCGTTGCCAGCGCCGAGCCGCTGGTGATCGGCTTCTCCGACTGGCACATGGCCAATGGCGCGATCACGCCGGTCTTCATCGTCGGCTCGAACCTCGAGGGTCCGGGCCTCAGGCCCTGGAACATCGCGGCGGGCTCCGTCGATACGCTCAAGGGCGAAGAGGGCGTCGCGGTCGACAAGACCTATTACGAGCGCCTCGGCATCAATGGGCTTGGCTCGAAAGCCGAGATCCGCGGCCAGCCGGTGCAGGTGACCGCGCTCACGGACGGCATCAGGTCGTTCACGACGACGCCTTACGTCTTCGTCGACATGAGCCGCGCCCGCACCTATGTCGGCATTCCGAAAACCTACGCCAATTACTTCCTCATCAAGCTCAAGCCCGGCGCCGACGCCAAGCAGGTGTCGAACGCCATCAAGGCGCAAAGCCCGAACTACGAGGTCATGACCACGGCCCAGTTCAGCGAACGAAGCCGTACGTTCTGGCTGTTCGGCACCGGTGCCGGCGCGGCTCTGTTCGCCGGCGCGATCCTGGGCGTCATCGTCGGGACCGTGATCGTGGCGCAGACGTTGTATTCGAGCACCAACGACCACATCGAAGAGTTCGCCACGCTGCGCGCAATGGGTTCATCGAACCGCTACATCTACACCGTCATTATTTACCAGGCGCTGCTGAACGCCATCGTCGGCTTCTGCTTTGCCGCGGCGATCGGGATGATCGTCGTCTTCTTCACCCGCAGCGGCGCGCTGCCGGTGGTGATTACGCCCGGGCTGATGGGGGCGATCTTCCTCTTGACGGTGGTCATGTGTATCGCCTCCGCCTTCACGGCGATCCTCAAGGTTGTCCGCATCGATCCGGTCGTGGTGTTCTCGTGATGAGCGGCGCAGTTCTCGAAGCTAATCAGATCAGGAAGGTGCTGGGCCACGGCGCCGGGCAGGTGCACGCGCTACGCGGCGTCGATCTCGCACTGCGCGGCGGCGAATTGACGCTGCTGATGGGCCCGTCCGGCAGCGGCAAGACGACGCTGCTGTCGGTCCTCGGCTGCATGCTGACGCCGACCTCGGGCACGGTCTCGATCGCAGGTCACGATACCGCGAATGCCGATGCGGAGACTTTGGCGCGGCTGCGCCGCAATCACATCGGCTTCATCTTCCAATCGTATCACCTGTTCCCGACGCTGACCGCGTCCGAGAACGTTCAGCTCGCGCTCGACCTACGCGGCGAACCCAGCGCGCCGGCGCGTGTGCGGGCTCATGCGGCGCTGACGCAAGTCGGGCTGGCGCACAAGGTCGGTTCCTTCCCGCGCGAGATGAGCGGCGGCGAACAGCAGCGCGTCGCCATCGCCCGCGCCATCGTCTCCAATCCCTCGGCGATTCTCGCCGACGAGCCGACGGCGGCGCTCGACTCCGAGAACGGCCAGGCGATCATGGCGATCCTCGCCGAGATCGCCCAAGAGCCCGGCCGCGGCGTGCTGGTCGTCACACACGACGCGCGGCTGCTGCCCTATGCCGATCGTATCCACCGCATCGAGGACGGCCTGATCGTCGGCGTCGAAGCCGGTCAAGCCCGCAAAGCCGAATTAAGGGCGGCGGCTGCCGGGCCGCGGTGATGCGGGCGCGGCGGCGCATCAGCGTCCGGGCGAAGCTCACGCGGCTGGCGTTCCGCGCCTTGATGAAGCGATCCGGGCGCGCGCTCAGCATCGCACAAATCCGCAGCCGTTTCGCACGCATGCAGCGGCTGGTGCCGCCGCCGCCGCGCGGTACCACGACGCGACGTGTCGACGCGCGCGGCGTGGCCGGCGACGTCGTCACGACACGCGCATCCTTGCCCGGGCGTCATCTCCTTTATCTGCACGGCGGCGCCTATACGGTCGGCGCGCCGCGTCTGTACCGGCACTTCACCTGGCGCATCGCCGATGCGGCGCGCGCGCGCGTGTTGGTCATCGACTATCGGCTGGCGCCGGAGCATCCGTTCCCGGCCGCGCTCGACGATGCTGTCGCGGCATGGCGCTGGCTGCTCGATAGCGGCGCCGATCCGCGGCAGATGCTGGTGGCGGGCGATTCCGCCGGCGGCGGCCTGGCGCTTGCCATGATGTTGAAGCTGCGCGACGACGGTCTGCCGCTGCCGGCCGCCGCGGTCGCCATGTCGCCGTGGACCGATCTTGCGCTCACGGCGCCATCCTTCCGCGACAATGCCGAGGCCGATCCGATGCTGGTCGCGGAAGACGTGCCGCGCTTCGCCGCCGGTTATCTCGCCGGCGCGGATGCGCGCGACCCGTACGCCTCGCCGCTCTACGGCGATCCGCGCGGCCTGCCGCCGACTCTGCTGCAGGCGGGCAGCGACGAAATCCTGCGCGACGATGCGGTGCGCATGGCGGACGCCATGCGCGCGGCCGGCTGCGACGTCGAACTGCAGGTGTGGCCGAAGATGCCGCATACGTGGCAATTGCTGGCGCCGGTGCTGCCGGAGGCGCGCGCGGCGCTCCGCGAGATCGCGCGGTTCCTGGAACGCTCGACCGACGCGTAACATCGTCGCGGCATCGAAACCTTCATGCCAGCGTCACGTTGGCGATCTAAGCGAAGCGCGCACACGAGACCTTTCCAATGATCGACGAAACCGAATCCCGGCCGCCGCCGGGTGCCGAGGCTGTTTTCGACCCGCGCGCCGCGGCGGTCGCGCAGCGCAGGCGTTGCGCCCACTGCCACGGACCGTTCGGCCTGATCCGCCGCCGCCGCTCGGGACGGCAATTCTGCTCGGTCGCCTGCATGGACGGTTACGACGACGCGCAGCGGCGCGTGGTTCAGGCCAAGGCGCGCTGGCTCGACATTCTCGACCGCGCCGGCCTGGCGCGGCAGCGCTGACGCCGCGCAATATAGAGCCGGTTGGCCCGCCGGGGCGATGGTGGTAGAAGCCAGCCATGTCCACCTTTATGTCGCACTACCTCGTGCCCCTCGCCATCATTGCGGTGGCGGTGGTGCTTGTCCTCGGCCTCATCAACATGATGCGCGGCGGCTCGCCGAACACCTCGCAGAAGCTCATGCGAATGCGCGTG
>Ga0105240_10015684_pt1 | contig 10288 bp, 8 predicted proteins | sample KBSC54metaG_FD_80426 | JGI IMG/M metagenome (GOLD analysis project Ga0105240, IMG submission 80426) | Corn rhizosphere microbial communities from Kellogg Biological Station, Michigan, USA - KBS C5-4 metaG | ecosystem: Host-associated > Plants > Roots > Rhizosphere > Soil | place: Michigan, USA... | reverse complement strand
CGATGGCAAGGAAGGCAGCGCGACGGAGTGCGCCGGTTTGGATGCGGGTCGGGCTCGAGCTGAAAGACACGTCGGCAATCTAACCGCGGCAGCTACGCGCCGGCCGGCGGCCCGTGCACCCGTGCGCGCACCTGCATGCCCAACCAGTACAACGGATAGCTCGCCGCCAACAGCACCAGTGCCTCGATGGTCAGCCGCCAGTCCGCGACGACGTCGCCCACCAGGAATGCCGCCGATCCGACAAGGGCCAACCCGGTCGTCCACGGATAGCCCCACGCGCGATAGGGCCGCGGACGGTCCGGCTCGCGGCGGCGGAGCACAAACAAGGCCGAGAACGACACGATGTAGTTCGCCACGAAATACAGTGCCGCGACGGCGATGACGCTCTTGAATACCCCTGTCGCGATGAACACCAGCGACACACCCGCGCTCGCAGCGAGAGACACCGTGGGCGTTCCCGTATTTGAAACGTGCGCAGCGGCGGCCGGAAACAAGCCGTCCTGGCTCATGGCCACCGGGACACGCGACGACATGAGCAGCAGCGCATTCACACTGCTGATCAGCAGCAGCACCGTTAGGCCGTTGACGATCATGGATCCGCGCGCGCCGAACAGCGCGCCCGCAGCCGACGAAGCAACCAACGGCACGTTGGCCATTCCCGAAAGCGACAGGACGTATGCAAACGCCAGGTTGAGCAACACGTAGACCGTGATCACCGACACCACGCCGCCGAGCATCGAGCGCGGGATGTCGCGCCCGGGATCGTGCACCTCCTCGGAGAAATACACGACCCCGTTCCAGCCGTCGTACGTGTAGATGATCGACTGCATCGACAGGATGATAGCCGCGAACAGCGCTCCGCCGGCGGGCGCGGCCGCCGGCGCCGATGCGTTAGGCGCCCTCGTGCGCAGCAGGAAGCACGCGGCGATGAGCGCGACGAGCGCGACTCCCTTGAGCAGGCTCGTGATCGTCTGCGACTGCCCGCTCGTGCGCTGCCCGCGCCACAGGATGCCGGTAAACACCACCACCGTCGCCGCTGCCACCCAGTTGGACAGCGGTTTCATCGCCGGCACCAACTCGCCCACCGAGGTGCCGATCACGAGCGACACCGCCGCGGTGCTCGCGCACGTCGACAGCCAATCGCTCCAACCAATCACGAACCCCGGGTATGATCCGAACGCGTGTCGCGCAAACACGTACTGTCCGCCCGACCTCGGCAGCATCGCGCCAAGCTCGGCCAGGTTCATCGCACCGAGCAGCGCGTAGAGGCCGCCGGCGACCCACACGCCGAAGAACAAGACGGGAGTCGGCAACCGTCCCGCGATCTCACCCGGCGTGGCAAGGATGCCTGCGGCGATGGTGTTCCCGATGATCACCGCGAGTCCGAACACCACGCCGAACACGCGAAGCAGTCGTCCGCCGCTCTCGACCTTGGACGCAGTCATGTCTGGTGGTGTAGGATCGGGACGTGCGCGCCCGTGACCGAGCTGGACGCGCGAAGAGGAGCCGTATGATGCCACGCGACGTTCGCTCGGGCCAGACCGACGCACACGTTGGCCGGGCCCGCTGCTGAGCGGTATCTTTACCGCCCGGCCGGACGCACGTGTCCGCCGTTGGCCCGACGGAGGAACCCATGTCCGCACCAGCAGCCCGCACACGCAAGCGCCCCGGCGCACAGCCGCGCGCAAAGACCGATACCGCCGCTCCTGCCCCCGCTGTGCAACGGCACGCGCCGATCACGGCCGCGTTCAATGGCGCGCGCGCCATTCCAGTCCCGATGAACGAGCCGATCCGGTCGCATGCACCCGGCTCGCCCGAGCGAAAAGAGCTCAAGGCACGACTGCGGACCATGAGCGGCGAACGCATCGACATCCCGCTCGTCATCGGCGGCCGCGAAGTCAGGAGCGGCGACACCGCCGCCGCGGTAATGCCGCACGACCACCGCCACGTGCTCGCCGACTGCCATCTGGCCGACGCGAAGCATGTGACTAACGCAATCGACGCGGCGCGCGCCGCGCACCGTGAGTGGTCGCGCTGGTCGCTCGACGATCGGGCCGCCGTCTTCCTCCGCGCCGCCGAGCTCCTTGCCACCACGTGGCGCGCGACGCTCAATGCCGCCACAATGCTCGGCCAATCCAAGACGGCGTTCCAGGCCGAGATCGACTCGGCGTGCGAGCTGATCGACTTTTGGCGATACAATCCGTGGTTCGCACAGGAGCTGTACGCCGAGCAGCCGCGCTCGGACCACGCGCAGTGGAACGCGCTCGAGTACCGCCCGCTCGAGGGCTTCGTGTACGCGGTGACGCCGTTCAACTTCACGTCGATCGGCGGCAATCTGCCGACCGCGCCCGCGCTCATGGGCAACACGGTGGTGTGGAAGCCCGCGAGCACCGCAATGCTCTCCGCGCACTACATCATGAAAGTGCTCGAGGCGGCGGGCCTTCCGCCCGGTGTCATCAACCTCGTGTCGGGCGACGCTGCTGCGATCTCGGCGCAGCTGATCGGCCATCGCGACTTCGCGGGCGTGCATTTCACCGGCAGCACCGGCGTGTTCAACGGGATCTGGAAACGGATCGGGGAGAATATCGCGTCGTACCGCTCGTATCCGCGGATCGTCGGCGAAACGGGCGGCAAGGACTTTATCGTCGCGCACGCATCCGCCGATCCGGCTGCGTTAGCAGTGGCCGTCACGCGCGGCGCGTTCGAGTACCAGGGCCAAAAGTGCTCGGCCGCGAGCCGGATTTACGTACCGCAGTCGTTGTGGCCCGATGTGCGCGACCGCATCGTCGCCATGATCGAAGACATCGCCGTTGGCGATGTCGCCGATTTCCGCAACTTCATGGGTGCGGTGATCGACAAGAAGGCGTTCACGAAGATCGGCGAGTACGTGGGCGAAGCCAAGCGCAGCGCGCGTATCATCGCCGGCGGCGGGACTAACGGAGATGAGGGCTACTTCATCGAGCCGACGCTCGTCGAGACGCGAGACCCCGGGTTCCGTTTGCTGTGCGAGGAGATTTTCGGCCCGGTCGTCACCGCCTACATCTATCCCGATGCGAAGTACGAGGAGACGCTCGGCGTCATCGATCGCACGTCGCCGTACGCGCTCACCGGTGCCGTGTTCGCCACCGATCGCGCCGCGGCGCAGCTCGCCGCGTCCGTGCTCCGCGACGCCGCCGGCAATTTCTACATCAACGACAAGCCGACGGGCGCCGTCGTTGGGCAGCAGCCGTTCGGCGGGGCGCGTGCGTCGGGGACCAACGACAAGGCCGGCTCCAAGCTCAACCTCACGCGCTGGGTGAGTGCGCGCGCCATCAAGGAGAATTTCAATCCACCCACGGACTACACGTATCCGTTCATGGGTGAAGCCTGATGCGCGCACGGTTCTATACCTGCGACGTTTTCACCAATCAGTTGTTCGGCGGCAATCCGCTCGCGGTGTTTCCCGATGCGAGCGGGATTCCCGAGGGTGCGCTGCAGAGCATCGCGCGCGAGTTCAACCTCTCCGAGACGGTGTTCGTGTATCCGCCGCAGCAGCGCGAGCACACCAAGCGTCTGCGGATCTTCACGCCCGCCGCCGAGCTGCCGTTTGCCGGACACCCCACGATCGGGGCTGCGCACACGCTGGCCACGTTAGGCAGAGTGCCGCTCCGCGGCGCCGAAACGAGCATCGTGTTCGAGGAAGGCGTGGGCCCGGTGCCGGTGCTCATCCGCGCGACGGAGGGCAAGCCGACGTTCGCGCAGCTCACCGCCGCGCAGGCGCCCGAGGTCGGCCCGCCCACGCCCGGACGTTCGGCGATCGCCGAGGTATTGGGCCTCGAGGCAACGGACATTCAAGGCGGGATGACGGCGCCACAGGGCGTGTCGTGCGGCCTGCCCTTTCTCATCGTGCCGCTCAAGGATCGCGATTCCGTCAGGCGGGCGCGCGTGCGCATGGACCACTGGGAGTCGTCGGTCAAGTCGTACTGGGCGCCGCAGATGCTCGTGTTCTCGCGAGACGCCGAGCGTGAGGGCACCGATCTGCACGCGCGCGTGTTCGTGCCGGGCCTGAGCGTCCCCGAAGATCCAGCGACCGGCTCCGCCGCGACCGCGCTCGGCGCATACCTCGCCGCGCGCGACACGCAAACTGACGGCACGCTGCGCTGGGTGGTGGAGCAAGGCGTCGAGATGGGACGGCCAAGCGTGCTGGAGATCGTCGTCGAAAAAGCGGGCGGCGACATCCGGAGCGTCAAGGTGGGCGGCGAGACCGTGATGGTCTCCGAAGGGGAGATCGAGACGGGCAGCTGACCAGCGCTTTGGGCCGTCGACCATCACCGCGAGTGTGGGCGGTACGTCACGTACGGTAGGCGCGGCCGCCAGCCCTCTGCTCGCCATCGTCGTGGGCGGAGTGATCGTCGGTGTGTTGGATCTCGCCTACGCGATCGTCGTGTACAGCCCGAAGCGCCCGATACTCATTCCGCAGTCGGATGATCTATGGTGCGTGCGTGTATCTGTTCATGGCACTTCGTGGTGCTGCCGCTCTCGGCCGCGCCGCACGGGCACATGTCGTTCCCGCTCAAGAGCGCGGAGTTCGTGGAGCACTGGTTCTGCGTCGGGCTGCCGATCGCGTTCTCGGTCAGTCGATTCGGCGGCTGAGCGTCCGTTAGGCACCCGGCGCCCGGCGTGGCTCGCGGGCCGGTCGCGGCCCGCGTATCGGTTAGTCGTCACCGCGAACGCCGAATGCATTGACACGCTCGAATTCGAGCGCTGCGGCGGCCGCGTCATCGCGCGGCGCGTTGGTGGGCGCCGGTGTCGCCATACTCGAGCGGCGTGCCTCGATCTCCCGAGTAGTATCGCGGCGCCGCCCCGGCGCCATTGCTGCTCGTGCGTCCGGTCCGAAGCCGAAGAGTATCCAAGGGACGCGTCGCATCAGTTCGCCGATCGACTGCTCCACCTCGTTCTTGCTTCCGTAGAACGAGACCTGCCTCCACGTCGTTAGGGCTGCGCCGTCGTGCGTGTGTATCACTAGCTTGTGAACCCTATGGGTTGGCATCGGCGGTAGGAGTGCCCAATGCGTGACCTGTCTGTGGTAGACCCAACAGAGCGTCGAGAGCTGGACGCGCTCGGTGAGGTGGCCGCGCGAAGGCCTGACGCTGCCGTGTGCGAAAATGGTGGCGCCAATGACTTCCCGGGCGCCGCTCGCCTGCTCGGCCTTGACCAAATCCCAATGGCGTTTGAGCTCGTCGCGGATAGCCTTCTGCGCACACGCCGGATGGCAGTCCCGGTAGAACGGCACCGGCTCTCCGCAAATCGCGCACAGACCGCGTGCGTTAGGCGTGTTGTTACGCATAGGAGGCTTCGTCGTTATGCGCCGCACATGATCGATGTCTCTCTGGCGCTCAGGAGGCCGTGCGGTTGTCGGTCTAACGCAGCCGCTCGTCTCCACAATCGCTTCGCGCACGTCGCTTCGCCAGAGCGCGTTCCACGGCAACTCGGGATGAGAAGTGCCGTTGCTCTCAATCCGCCCGGAGTGCCCCGGCCTTAGAAACTCATTGAGGTGTTCGGCCTGGAGTGCGGCCAATGGTTGAACGCGGCTCGCCCCAAGGTTTGGCCGGGGTAGGCGGAGCAGCGTCGTCATCGCGCGGAATTATCGTCAGGTTTCCCCAGGCCACACCCCGATGCTGCAGCCGCAATTCCGCCGCGAGGCCAAAGCCGCTGCGCGCCAGTTTTCGCGAAGTCCGCTTGAACTTCCATTCGGCGAGAGGAAAGCGATAGTCGTGAAGAAACGCGCTGAACTCGTCCCAAGTCAGTGACTCTATTCCGTCTAGCCCGACGACGGCGACTGCGGTTTGGAGCGACCTTGTCGCGCGTTGAGCGCGCATGAGCTGCATCACCACGCCCGAGTCACGCGCGGTCAAGAATGACAATGCATCGCGCTTTTCACCATCGAGCACCCAGTAGCCGAGCGTCACCATGCCCCTCGACGGCGCATAGCCGACGCAGATCAGCGGCTTGGGCATGTGCGCCAACTCCGACGCCACCTCGTCGACCGGGAATGCCCACAGCGTGTTCAGAAGGCGCACCATGTGACGCTGCGGCATGCGACGTCTCGTCCCCGTTCTCGGTAAGGCAGCCAGGCCAAGCTTCGCCAGGCGCAAGTCCAGCTGCGGATCACGAGTCATCGCGCGTTGGATTGTGGCCTAACGAGCCATCAATCGAGACCGTACGCCTCGCCCTTGGCGAGCAGGGCGTGACACCGCTGCGGCCGGCTCGCGTTCATGCCTGCAAGACGCATTGCTTCCCGTAGCTCCGCTCCTCCCTCGAGCGTCGACATTCGCCGCCGGCGAGCCTCGACTTCGTGCGTCGTCTCGAGACGCCGACCAGCTGCCATGGCGTCGCGCGCCTCATGCATGTAGCCAAAGAGAGCCCACGGCGCTCGCTTCGTCAATCCAGCAATGGACTGACCGACCTCGCGCTTGCTACCCGGAAATGACAACTGACTCCAATGCCACCGTCTCTCGCCATCAAGAACGTCTACCACTAATTCTTGGGTTAGGTCGCTGGGAATTGACACATAGGAGAGCATGTGGGGCTAGCGCCTGTCTAACGCGCCCAACCAGGTGCACAATCGCTCGGCGCCCACCGCTTCGCCAGGGGCCGTCTCTTACTCGGCGCAGAAACTCAGTCGCAGTCTATTCCGCCCGGAGTGCCGTCACAGGATCTACCGCCGCCCCTCGCCTCGCCCTACTCGGCCCGCAGCGCCGTCAGTGGATCGAGCCGCGCCGCCCGCCGCGCGGGAATCCAGCACGCCAGCAGCGACGCGCTCGCCAGCACGGCAGCGCCCACGACATAGGTCGCCGGATCGAACGGCCCCGTGTCGAACAGCAGCCGCGCGATCGCCGCGCCCGCACCCGCCGCGGCCACCGCACCGATCACGATCCCGCCCCCCGCCAGCCGCAGCCCGTCGCGCACCACCAGCCGCGACACATCGCCCGGCCGCGCGCCTAACGCAACGCGCACCCCCAGCTCAGGCGTACGTTGGGCCACCGAATACGACAGCACGCCGTACAGCCCGACGACCGCGAGCGCCAACGCCGCCACGGCGAACCCCGTGAGCAGCCACACCAGAAACCGGCGCGTCGCCACCGAACGCGACACGACATCGCCGAGCGTCGTGCCGCCGAAGACCGGCAGTCCGCGGTCGACCGACCAGATCGTGCGCTGCATCGCATCGACCATCGCGTGCGGATCCGACGCCGTGCGCACGATGAACACCGCGAACTGCGTCGCGCCGCTCTGCAGCTGGAAGGCCGAGCCGTAAATCGTCGGCTGCACCGGCGCATCAAGTCCGCCCACGCGCACGTCGCCCACCACACCCACGATCGTCAGCGGCCGACCGCCCCACCGCACGACGCGACCCACGGCATCTCCGTTAGGCCAGTACTGTCGCGCCATGCTCTCGTTGATCACCGCCGACCACGGCGCGGTGGGCACGTCCGCCGCCCCGAAGGTCCGGCCGCGCAGCAGCGGGATGCGCATCACGCGAAAATACTCGTCGCCCACGAGTGCATTGTCGGCCCAGTGGTACTCGTTGGGATCGCGACCGTCCACGGTGAATCCGATCTGCCGCTCGTCGGCCATCGGCAGATGCGTGGTGAAGCCGACCTCCTGCGCGCCCGGCAGCGCGCGCAGCCGCTCGAGAATCGACCGCTCCGCCGTGCGCCGCTTGTCATCGCTCGCGTAGCGGTGATAGTCGAAGGTGGTCCGCGCCACCACCACACCGCTCGGATTGAACCCCGGCGGCACCTCGAGCACGCGAACCAAGCTGCGAACGAGCAATCCCGCGCTCACCACCAGCACCATCGCGCTCGCCGCCTCGAACACCACCAGCGCGCTGCGCAGGCGATGTCGCGTGTGCCCGCCACCCACATCACGCCGGCCGGACTTGAGCGTCTCGCCCGCGTCGCTCCCGGCCGACCGGAGCGCCGGCACCACGCCGCACACGAGCGCCGTGACGAACGCCAGCACCGCCGTGAACACGAGTACCGGTCCGTCGATGTGCGCCTGTGCAAGTCCGGCGATGTTCTCGGGTCCAAATCGTCGAATCACCGCGACCATGGCGACCGCCAATCCGATTCCGACCGCGCCACCGGCCACGGCCAGCAGCAGCGCCTCGATCAGCGCCTGGCCGATCACCTGCCCCGCCGCCGCGCCTAACGCGCGCCGGAGCGCCATTTCGGGCCGCCGCGACACGGCGCGCGCGAGCAGCAGGTGCGCCGCATTCGCACACGCGATGAGCAGCACGACCACGACCGCGCCCGCCAGCGCGAGCAACAGCGGACGCGCATCGGCGCGCGCATCGGCAACCAGCCCGTCGACCGATGCCTGCGTCTGCACGTTCCCGCTGTAGATGTTGGGATACTCCTGCCGGAATCCGTCCACGACACGCGAGATGTCCGCGCGCGCACGATCGATACTCACGCCCGGCGCCAGTCGCGCCACCATCCGCACATCGTAGCTCTCCGCACGCGCCGCGAGCGCGTCACGCGTGAACATGAGCGGCGTCCACAACTGCGCCTTGTCCGAGAGCGGCATGCCCGGCCACGGGAATTCGAACCCGCGCGGCATCACGCCCACCACCGTGTACGACTGCTCGTCGAGGCGAACCGTGCGGCCGATCAGGGCCGGATCGCCGCCGAACCGGCTCTGCCAGAGCGGGTAGCTCAGGATCGCGACCTTGGCGGCGCCTTCCTGGCCGTCCCCGGCCGCAAAGTCGCGCCCGACGAACGGCCTGACGCCGAGGGTCGAGAACAGATTGGACGTGACGCGCGCCGCCGCGAGACGCTCGGGCGGCCCGTCGCCCGTGAGATCGAGATCGACGTTCTCGAAGCCGGCCATCGACGAGAACACGCGATTCCGATCCCGGTAGTCCACGTACTCCGGCAGCGACGCGCCCATCCGGTCGCCGCTTCCGCCTAACGCGGGCAGGCGCTGCCACACCATCGCCAGCCGCGACGGCGACACGTACGGCGGCGTCCGCAGCAGCACGGCGCGCACGAGCCCGGCGACCGCGGTATTGGCGCCTATGCCCAACGCGAGCGTCAACACCGCCGCCGCGGTGAACACGGGACTCCGCCTGAGCGACCGGATGCTGTATCGCAGCTCGCGCTGGAGCGCGCCGACGCGCTCGCGTCCCGCGCGCCGCCGCTCCCGCTGGGCCGCCGACGCGCGCAATCGCTGTGTGGCCTGCTCGATGGGACCGAAGCGTTTGAGTGCCTCCGCCCGAGCGTCGTCCGGACTGAAGCCGAGCCGAACGAGCTGCTCGACGCGCGCCTCGAGATGGAACGCGACTTCCTCGTCCATCTCCGCGTCCACGCGATCGCGCCCCACCGACAACCGCAGGAGCCGGCGCACCCGGCGCTCGCTCACACCAGAACCGCTGCGCGCATCACGCCGTCGCCGCGCGCTGCCGCGCCGTGAGGATGCTCGTCACCGTCTCCGCGTAGCGCACCCACCGCGCGCTCTCTGCGCGCAGATGCGCGCGTCCCGCCGCGGTGATGCGGTAATATCTCGCCCGCCGATTGTTCTCGGTGACCCCCCACTCGGCTTCGACGAGCCCGCGCTCTTCCATGCGATGCAGCGCCTGATACAGCGCGCTGTCATCGACGTCGAGTCGTCCGCTCGAGTGCGCCTCGAGCCAGGAGGTGATTTCGAAGCCGTGCATGGCGCCCCACGACAGCCCTTTCAGCACCAGCACGTCCAACGTCCCCTTGACCAGGGGTAGTGCGTCTGCCGCCATCTCGACTCTCGGTTCATGATCTCACCTGAGAGTCTAAGATGAACGGGGTCCGGCGTCAAGTCGCTAGGTGCCCGTCCGCATCAGCGCCTGTCCCGCCCGCTGCACGGCGATCGCCCGCAAGTTAGGCGTCCAGATGCTCACCCGGTTCCGCCCGCCGTCCTTCGCCGCATACAACGCTTCGTCAGCGCGCGAATGCAGATCGTGCACCACGTTTTCATCCGCCACGCGGTCCGCCACCAAGCCAATGCTCACCGTCACGGGAACCTTGCCCGCGATCCCTTGGAACTTGCGCTTCGAAACTTCCTCGCGCATCCGCGTCGCCAGCCGGAAGGCCCCCGCCGCGTTCGTCTCCGGCAAGAGCAGCATGAACTCGTCGCCGCCGGTGCGCGCCACCACATCGCCCGTCCGCGCCACCGACCGCAGCAGCTCGCCCACCTCCTGGATCACCGCGTCGCCCGCCAGGTGCCCGAAGGTGTCGTTGATGGTCTTGAAGTGGTCGATGTCGATCGCGAT
>Ga0105240_10015683_pt1 | contig 10288 bp, 7 predicted proteins | sample KBSC54metaG_FD_80426 | JGI IMG/M metagenome (GOLD analysis project Ga0105240, IMG submission 80426) | Corn rhizosphere microbial communities from Kellogg Biological Station, Michigan, USA - KBS C5-4 metaG | ecosystem: Host-associated > Plants > Roots > Rhizosphere > Soil | place: Michigan, USA... | reverse complement strand
GGCGATGTTCTAAAGGCCCAGTCGATTGGCGGTTTTCAGGTCCAGCTTCTGGTAAATCAGCCCTCGCACATTGTGCTTCGTGCCATCGAAGGCCTTTTCTCCTACCGTGACACGTCAGACCTGGTGCTCCTCTACTTCTCGGGGCACGGCGTGAAGGACAAAGATGGCAGGCTCTACCTGGCGACCACCGACAGCGACCTGGACCTCCTCAGGTCCTCGGCGGTTCCCACTCAATTCATCAATGAAGTGATGCAGGACAGCCGCTCGCGCCGACAGCTTCTGATTCTCGACTGTTGTTACAGCGGTGCCTTCGCCCGGGGCTTTACCTCGAAGTCCGCGAAGGAAATCGATAGGTCCGAGTTTGAGGGGCAGGGGCGCGTCGTCCTGGCTGCGTCGAATGCCGTGCAGTATTCATTTGAAGGTTCGCGGGTCAAAGGACATGCGACAACGTCCGTGTTCACCCGCGCTCTGGTCGAGGGGCTCAAGTCGGGAGCGGCCGACCTGAACCACGATGGCCAGATTTCGGTCGACGAGCTCTACGCTTACGCGAGGTCGCGCCTGATCGAGCAGGAAGCACCGCAGTCTCCCCGTAAGTGGGAGTTTGACCTGTCCGGAGATTTCATCATCGCCCGGAATCCCAGAGCTCGGGGCGTCGCATTGCCGCCGCAGTTGAAAGACATGCTGGCGAGTTCGGTGGGCGAAGTGCGCGGGAAGGCCATCGAGGAGTTGGCGATTCTCTCGCGCGGCACGGACCCGATTCTCTCGGAACTCGCACACAAACAACTTGTCGAGCTTGCCAGACGAGAGATCGGAACCGCTCCGGGACGCGCACCCGACCGTGTCGCCAGGCTTCGGGCAGTCGAAACAGAAACGCGCGGACCGAAACCGGCCAGGACCCCGAGAGACCCCAGATCGGTCTATCTCAACGTGCCTCTGGATGTTGCTGGAGAACCGCTGATGATCGCCTACATCGCCGCGCTCTCCGCTCTCGGTTTGACTCCGCGGTCCAGCATTGAACTCCCGGTCGGCGGACAGTCGCGGCTGGTTCGCGTGCTGTCCCTGATCGGCTCCTGCAGGTACGCTTTCCACGACATCTCACGCATGGCCGGCCCTGCAGGCTCCTCGCGCGGAATGAACGCGGTCCTCGAACTCGGGATGTCGCAGGCCCAGGAGAAATCCGGTCACACGCTCTTCGTCTTCGATGAAAAGCCCTACCGCGTTTTCCGCTACCTTAGTGATCTGTCCGGCGTCGACGTTCTGGTTCATGGCGGCACCCCCGACGGAGTCCTCCGCGAGGTGGCAAACGCGTTGGTGCTCTCGCGGTCGCCGGTGCCCATTCAACGGCTTCGGGAAGTCCATCGAAGCCTGGTCGCGTCCGTCTCGGCACTCAGGAAGAAAGAGCGTGCCCAATCGATTTACACGGCGCGACTCTTCAACGAAGTACTTGTGGCTGCCAGAACCATCGCGGACGAGGTTGCCGGCAGCCATTAGCCGGCCAGCTCTACTGGGGCAAGCCGATACTCAATCCCTCAACCGGCCCGCGCCGCGTCATCTCCCAATCGAAGGCGACTCGGGACACGAACACGGACGTGAACAGGTTCATGATCAATCCAATGACCAGGGTGACCGCGAATCCCTGCACCGCAACCGTTCCGAAAAAGAACAGAAAGGCACATGAGACCACGGTGGTCACATGCGTATCGACCAAAGTAGCGAACGCCTTCGAGAATCCGGCAGTCAGCGCGGCAGCGGCCGGCTTGCCGGTACGCAGTTCCTCACGAATGCGCTCGAAGATCAGCACATTGCTGTCGACCGCCATTCCGATGGTGAGGACGACACCAGCGATTCCGGGCAGCGTCAGGACTGCTCCGAAACATGCCAGCGCGGCGATCAACAGAACACCATTCAATACCAGTGCCAGCATTGCGTTCGCACCTGCCCCACGGTAATAGACCAGCATCGTCGAGACCACTGCTGCCAGCCCGGCCGCGGCTGCCTGTAGTCCATGGCGAATGGAATCAGCACCCAGGGACGCCTCGACAATTCGTTCCTGCGCTACTTCGATAGCCGCCGGAAGCGCGCCGGCGCGTAGGTTGGCCGCCAGATCCTGAGCCTCCTGGAGACTGCGTGCACCACGAATCTGGCCGGCATCTCGGATCACGTCTTCGATCAGAGGAATGCTGAGAATCTCCTCGTCCAGTACGATCGCGGAACGTTGTCCGATATGCGCTTGGGTGTATCGCTCGAAACGCTCGGCTGCGTCTTGTCTCAGCATGAACGTGGTAACCGGTTGGTTCCTGGCGTCAGTCGACACGCGCGCGTCGCGCAGATCGGTACCCCGGATGATCGGCGGTCTTTCCAGCAGGTACCAGGCGCGCCGCCCGTCCGCACCAGGCTGCGTCGTCAGTAGTCTCGTGTTGCCAGGCAAGACGCCTCCGTGCCGAGCCATGACTTCACCATCGCTGGTGAAAGGACCCTCTGCAACGGAATACCATTCCAGGACGGCGCGACTCTGCAGCAGGTCCTTGATGCGAGAAAAATCGCTGACACCGGGAAGTTGCACCAGCAATTCGTCTCCTCGGCTGCCATAGAGTTGAACGGGCGATTCCGAAAGACCGTAGGCGTTAATGCGCCGCTCCAGGATTTGACGGGTTTGCTCCACAATCTCGCGTTGCTGCTGAGGCAGCAGGCCGTCCACCTTCACCTGTGCGATCAGGCTGGCGCCGCCACGTAGATCGAGACCCAGACGAACAGGTGAGTGTAAGATCACCAATGCACAGACCACAACAATGGCAAGGATCAGCAGACTCCGGCGAATGAGCATCCTATTCATCGTAGACCTCCTTCGGGAAGCGCGACGTGCCGCGCACCCCGTTTGGCGAGGCCCTGCTCCCAAACCAGCAGAATCGGGCTCGCGACGAAGATCGACGAGAAGGTACCCACGACAATCCCAATTACCAGGACGAGAGAGAATCCGTGCAGCACTGGACCGCCAAACAGTAACAGCGACAGGGCGGTCAGCAGGGTCAATCCGGAAGTCAGGACAGTGCGACTGAGCGTCTGGTTGATACTGCGGTTGATGGTTTCGGCCAGCGGTTCGCGCGCGCCGCTTCGGAGATTCTCACGGACCCGATCAAACACCACGATGGTGTCGTTCATGGAATAGCCGATGAGCGTGAGGAGGGCGGCGACAACGGTGAGCGAAATCTCCTGATGCAGCAGCGAGAGCAGACCGACGGTGATGAGTGCGTCATGTGCCATGGCTGATACTGCAGCGACGCCATACCCCAGCCGGAACCGGCAGGCCAGATACAAGAGCATACCGCCGGAAGCGCCGCCAGTCGCCAATAGAGCCTGACGGCGAAGGTCCGCACCGATTTGCGGGCCGACTACTTCGTAACTGCGCACCGAGTATCGTGTGTTGACCGTGGACAGCGCCTCGACGAGATTCTGACGCAGTGCCGTCAGGTTGTCATTGGCACGAACTTCTGCTGAAATCAGAACTTCGTTGGACCCTGCCAGGTCGTGGGCCGCCACTACTGACACGCCGGGCAACCGGGATGAAACCGCGGTCCGAATCCGCTCGATGGGCGGCGTTCCTTCCCAGCCGACATCGAGGACCGCACCGCCCAGGAAGTCCACGCTGTATCGCGGACCGTGGTTGACCAGGAGACTGCAAAGTCCCGCCAGCATGAGAAGCAAGGAGGGGAGAATGAACCACCACTTCCTGCCAAGAAAATCAAACTGCGTATTTCTGAATAGTTCCATATTAGGCCTCTCCAAAAGAAATGTTTTCCATACAAGCCGAGCGAATCCACCGGCACGTGTTGCTGCCGTGGCATTCACCCCGAGATTGTGAATGTGAACTACTTAGGAGAGACTTGGCGGAGGCCGTCGATGCAGCGGACCGTAATTGCGCGGCGCGGTACCTGCATCCTGGGGACCGTCATACGTCGGACAAACGGCCGCGAGCGAGAGCGGGAAATTGATCGAGCGTAAAGCCAGCCCATGCGAATCGAACTGCCATGGTGGGAGTTGGGCAGCGTGTGCCGATTCGGTCGCTGCCGCGGGTACCGCAGGTGCGGACATGCCAGTTGCAGCACTAGCCGCAAAGCTGGGATGCAAAGCCGAAACCAGCAGGAATGCGAGGACCACGCCTAGGGCAAGTGCCCACGCGAAACTGGTTAGCCGTCGCATGAAGACGAGCTTAACAGAATTTGCGTCGAATCAGATACGTGAGGCCCGCCACCAACTTGCACGGTATCGCCATTACTGCTTCACGCGCGGGCGTGATTGATGCCCGCCATTCATACCATCCGCATCGAGAGATCCGGCTTTTGACACGGTATTACTAGAGCAGCGTCTTGAGACCGTTGAGAAAGACGACGCCTGCGAAATAGAAAAAGAGCAACGCCGAGACAAGCGACAATCCGCGCACGATTCCAGGACCAAGCGCTCGGAGCGATGCTGTTCCGTAGGCAAACAATGCAGCCCAGGTGATGCCCGCTGTGGCAAATCCAGTTCCAAATCTCCATCGCGAGTTCTGGTCGCCTGCCGAGGCGGCGATTACGCTGCCGCCAACTGCCGCGAACCAGATGATCGCCGTGGGTGAAGCGAGCGCCATTCCAATTCCGGTGAATAGCAGGTTAGTTCGATCGCGAACCGATAGCTCCGGCCTTCCATTAAAGGTCACGGGATTCGGTCGAATTACGTCGCGGGCCATTCGCCAGGCGAGAAGAAGGAGGGCGCCCGTGCCCAAAATCCAAAGTGACCACCGGACCGGTGCCGCTTCCAGCAAAACGGAAGCGCCGAGCAGCACCAGCGTGAAGTAGATCAAATCTCCCAGGCAGGAGCCGATTCCTAACAGGAATCCCGCCGTTCCGCCCCTCTGAAGGGAGACTTCAAGCACCGCCAGGTTCACGATTCCCAGGTCAAGGCATAGCGAGAGGGAAAGCAAGAACCCGTTCCAGAATGGCTTCATTGATCGATCTTATTCCGATCCCTCGATATGCAGTGCGCCCGAGTGGCACCCGCCCCCGTCAAGTTCCTTTGGCGAATACACCGAGCCATAGAGCCTTTCCGGCAGGTAAGGATCGGGTTTCCTGCTCCACCAGTTGGAACCCCTTCTGCTCCAGTACGCGCTGAAACTCAGTGATGTCGATCAGCACAAAGTCCTGCTTGAGCTTCTGCATCGATGGATAGTTTGTGGAAGCCACCCCCTGCTCTTCCTCGCTCGGCAATTGCAGCACCACCGATAACCTACCCCCATGCGCGACGAGCGAACCCGCATTCTCCAGCGCGCGACCCAAACCCACATGCTCAAAGATCAGCGCCGCATGGACCAATGCCACCGGAGCCACGCTGAACTCCCGTTCGGCGACGTCGAGACAGTGGAGTTCCAGGCCGGCGAGCGTGCCGAACCGTCGCTGGACCTCGTCAAGATAGCTCTGGTTGATATCCACTCCCACGATCCTCTTTGTGGTTGCAGAGTCGATTCGTTCCAGTCCGTTGCCTCCCGCGACCCCCAACACTGCGACGCTCGCCGGATGACAGCAATCGAGAGCATACTGGAAGAGTTCCGCCAGGACCGTCAACTGCCGCACGCCCGCGGTGCCCATGTGCCCTTCATAATCTTCCAGGGGTATGGAGAGCCAGGGATTCGACATGTCCAATTCTAGGCGGACCGGCACGTAATGCCTACGGAAGCCCATGCAAACATCGCCGCGAGAGAGCCGCATCAGGACGAACCGAACTCGTTAGCGGAAACCTTCAGCTTCTTCACCAGTACTCTGGAGTTCCGTCCGCTGAGGTCGTATTTCTCGCGGCGTACCGGCGGAAGGTCGTCGCGTGTGCCTTCGGCAAATCCGCACTTCGACTGGAAGTAGGTGAACGTCTGGGTCGATAGTGCAATCAATTCAGTCAGGCCCATTTCACGAGCTTTACTTTCGATGAACTGAATCAGCTTTCGACCGATGCCCTGATTCTCGTGCGACGGATCGACATACAGGCTGGCGAGTTCGCCCTTGTGCTGCTCGGGAAAAACGTGCAACGCGACGCATGCAACCGGGTTCTCGTCGATTTCGAAGATATGATAATCCGCCAGGTTTTTTTCAATCTCAGCGCGCGTCCGGCGGACCAACTCGTCTGCCTCCACGGCCTTCTTGGTCAACTGCTGGATGGCCCGGATATCCTTCTTCTTGGCCGAACGGATCTGTTCGTATTCATTGGCGTAAATCAGCGTGCCGATACCCTCGTTGGAGAACACTTCAGCCAGCAGGCCTTCGTCCTCGCGGCCACTGATAATGTGGACACGATGCACGCCGGCAGCGCAGGCGGCAACTGCATGTCGAGCCTTGGAAACCATCTCCGGGGCGAATCCGTTGGGGGCGGACTGTACAAGCTTCTGGAGATCGCTATCCAGTATCTGGCGGATGAGTTGGTCGTTGTACCGCAACCCATCCTGAGTAGTGATGAAAATCAACTTGGTCGCCTTCAAGGCTCCGGCCGTTTCAACCGCGATGCTGTCGGAATTGGCGCGGTAGGTCTTTCCATCGCCATCGAAGCCGAGTGGCGGAACCACCGGCACAATGCCATGGCTCAACAAGGTTTCAAGAAGCTCGACATCCACGCGTTCCACTTTGCCGGTAAAGAGTTGGTCGACTCCATGAATGATCCCCAGCGGATGCGCAACGATGGCATTCGAACAGGCGGCGCGAAGGTCGTTGGCCGAAAGACCTTGCAGGATCTCGTGCGTGAGACGGTTCGCGGCCTCTATGGCGAGTTGCAGTGTCGCGACGTCGGTCGCGCCGGTGCCATCCAGGTTGGATGCCTGGACGCCTTGCTTCCCGGCGAGTATCTTGATCTGCTCCGCCGCGCCGTGCACGAGTACTACACGGATGTTCAAAGAACGCAGCACGGCTACGTCAAGGAGGATGTTGGCAAAGTTCTCTTCCGTGACGATGCCTCCGTCCACTGCAAGAATGAAGGTCTTTTCGCGGAATTGCGTTATGTACTGGAGTATCCCGCGCAGATCGGTTAGTTTCACGTTGACACCTGGCTCGGGTTCGCTGCCCGGTGGCCTACCGGCAGCTTCAGGATGAGATCTTCCACTTTACACCGGAATAGAGCTGCCCGGTTCCGGGAAAACCTCAAGTCGAGGCGACCAAGTTACGTCAACCTCATCGAAAACGAGTCGAGACGAAAGCGGCCGACCAGCTTTCGGTCCACCCGGTTGCCCCGCCATCGGGCTTGCCTGTGCCTTGGGCCGGTACGTCCGAAGGTACGGGGACGGACGGATGGATAGGATCAACCTCCAGGTAATTGTGATGGCCATAGGCCCAGTTGTCCGGAATCTGAAAAGGGGCCTGGAAAGTCGCGGGCCAGGGTTGCGACGGGCCATCCCGGCCCAAAGCGGTGTGATACCACGGGTGTCCAGCGGCGATGATCCCGCCCGCGATATTGCCGAGAGGAAAAGCAGCAGCCAGAACCTCGTCTCTTTTGGACGCCAGAACGGCAATCCTGTCGATGTTCGCTACGGCGTTCTGAAGCTCGGTGTTCAGACAGTTATCGTCGATGGCTCCCGCCATCAGCGTGCAGCGGCGGACGCGCCGGTTCATTTTCGAGATAGCCGTCAGGATCAGTCGCGCGCCCAGGCTATGCGATGCAAATGAGATGCTGGCGGCATCGGCAAATTTCTGATCGATCCAGGGTCCGACTAACTCACCGGCGTCATCGGCGACCTTGGGCTCCCCCGGATACGACAGTGCATGGAGCCAGACCGAGTCACCCGGCCAGAGCAGGCCAACGAAAATGCCGTTCGGACCGAGTTGCAGCAGACTCTCCCAATTCGACAAACAGTTGATTCCGTCTTGCCGGTTTACGTTGAAGCCGTGGGTCGCGATGAGGACGTCCTTGCCACGAATATCGTTAAGCAGATCGCTCAGTTGCATGCCCTGGTAGGTCTGCCCTGTCCACTGGTTGACGGCAACACTTTTCGCCAGGGGAGGACCGCCGGGGTTCACTCGTACATCCAGAAATCGGGTCATGATTACTTTTTCTTGATCGATTGGAGGGAGTTCACCGCCGCCGCCAATGCCGAAGAGAGATACTTGGCGATGGGGGCTAGCGGCGTCGCCAGCAGACCAATAATGAGTGCCATTCCCGGATTGATTTGCGACGCGGGGTCGGATTGATTTAGAACCGCGGAGCCGGTCAAGGCAAGCAACACAGCGCAGACCATGGCCAGCAGCCGCGTCCCATTACGGTATGACTGATCGGCACGCTGATAGGCTTCGTCGAGCAACGCAGTCACGATCAGGTCAAACCGCCCAAACACGTCAGATTCCGTTTGGGTCAACGCTTCTCCCGAAACGATCTTTGTGGCGATGCTGGTCAGCACGGCTGGATCGATTCCGCAGGCGCCTCCAACCTGCGCTGCGTTCCCCGCATTGAGATGGAGTTTAATCAGGGATTTGGCAATGGCCTTCTGGCTTGCCAGATCGGTTCCGTTGATCCAGTTTGCCTCGAGGGTGCTGATGATTTTTGTAGAAGTAAGGGAATTGGTTGCGTTGTCGCCCGGTATGAGTGGGTTGACTGCATTCCTTATGGCGGAAAAGCCCAGGTAATTGACGCGGGTAATTGGCTTGGTAGCATCGACCAGGCCGAAAGCCGCAGTGCCAAGACCGCCCACGGCGGTAATCGCTTTGGCGAGATCAATCACGATTTTGCCTCCTTAGTACACAGAGCGAAATAACACGCTTTCGAGGGACATCCTACCCCAACTCCCCCAGTTGCTGCCAGTGCAGAAACGCCACCGGCAGGGATGAGGCCGAGGGCCTCGGCGCTGATCAGCAGGTGGGTTATGTTGCTGTAGGTTGTAGGAAGTAGCACGCGCGCGGATCGCTGGTCAGTTCGGGGATGTTATTGTTCTGCGCTCAGGTGATAGGACGCGGCGTTAGGGAACTACCGGCAGCCACACAGAGCTCGCCTGGCTCGATGTGCGGTACAGGGATTGCGTAGCCTGTCGATAGTCCGACGGCTTGGCGTAGAAAATGTTCTTGACGTAGGTCTGCGGATTGCGGTCGTAGAGGGGAAACCAGCTCGACTGCACCTGCACCATGATGCGATGCCCTGGCAGGAATACGTGGTTGGTGGTGGGCAGTACGAAGTGATAGCGCTGCACCTGATTGGCGGGAATGGCGGACGGATGCTCGAAGCTCTCGCGGTACCGCCCGCGGAAGATGTCCATCGAGACCGCGAGTTGATAACCACCCAATTCCGCCTGGCTCGGCACCTCGTCCGGATACACGTCGATCACCTTTACCACCCAGTCTGCGTCGGTGCCACTGGTCGCTGCGTACAGATCGGCGATGGGCGCACCGCTGATCCTCACCGGCGAGGTGAGCACCGGCGTCTGGTACGTCAGCACATCGGTCCGATCGGCCACCACGCGCTGGTCGGCCACCAGCCAGGTGCGCCAACGCTCGGAATCGGCGAAGTGTACGGGGCGCGTGATGTACGGCACGGGCTTCTTGGGATCGGAGACATAAGTGTCGACGGCCGTGCCCGCAGAGGAGGGCTTGTCGAAGCCCAGTCCGAAGTCCCCCTGGAGATACAACGGCTTCATCGGCGACGGACATCCCTGTTCGCAGGCCAGCGGCCAGTTCTTCAGGCGGTCCCAGTGGTTCTCGCCGGTGTTGTAGATGAACACCGGAGGCGTATCCGCCTTGGGCGCGCCGGTCTTCAGGTACTGGTCGAAAAACGGCTTCAGAACATCGCGGCGGAACTGCTGCGCGGTGTCGCCATCCCATTTGAAGGGGCCCAAGTTATAGCCGTCCGAGTTAATCTGGCTGTGCCGCCACGGACCCATCACCAGGTAGTTGTGATCCACCTGGCCCTTGGCCTTGAGCGCCAGGTAACAATGGATCGCGCCCCACATATCTTCCTGGTCCCACAATCCCTGCACCCACATGGTGGGCACAGCGGCGGGCTTGAGCGCCACCATTTTGTCCAGCGCCTGGCCTTGCCAGAAGCTGTCGTACGACGGGTGCTGCATCATCTTGAGCGCCCAGGGAAGTTTGTCGAGGGCGTGGATCTCGGCGTAATCTCCGGCCGATCCCGCGCGGCGGTAGTCTTCGTAGTCGTCGTAGGAGCCGCGCGTCACCGGCTCGCCTTCGTCCTTCTTGGTGGTCTGGTGGTTGGTGTAGTCAAAATTGGGCTGACGGAAAGCCCCGTAGTGGAACCAGTCGTCGCCCATCCATCCGTCGACCATGGGACTCTCGGGCGCCGC
>Ga0105240_10015682_pt1 | contig 10289 bp, 6 predicted proteins | sample KBSC54metaG_FD_80426 | JGI IMG/M metagenome (GOLD analysis project Ga0105240, IMG submission 80426) | Corn rhizosphere microbial communities from Kellogg Biological Station, Michigan, USA - KBS C5-4 metaG | ecosystem: Host-associated > Plants > Roots > Rhizosphere > Soil | place: Michigan, USA... | reverse complement strand
TACGACAAGACCGGGGTATTCGATGTGGAGTTGCCGGCAGCGGACGGCAAGGTGCGTCCGCACAAGCTGGCGGTTTACAAGGATGCCGACTACTGGGGGTTCGTCTGGAATGACTACGGCCCACAGAAACTCAACGAGCATCAACTTTACCGCGGACTTTTCCTGGGCGTGCTCCTTTTCGGCGTACTGTCGTTGTTCACCGGAATTTGGCTGTCGCGCCGCGTGATGCGGCCGGTCACGGATCTGGCGCAGCGCATCCGCACCCTGAGGCAGACCGGCAAACCGGCACCGCTTGCGCCGCATTTCGCCGCCGACGAGGTCGGTGAGCTCGCCGCGGCTTTCGACGACTATTCCCGACGCATGACCGCGATCGTGGTGCGCGACCGCGACTTCAATGCCGACGTCAGCCACGAACTGCGCACGCCGCTCGCGGTGATTTCCGGCACGACCGAACTGCTGCTCGGCTCCGACAAGATCGATGACAAGATTCGCGAACGCCTGAAGCGCATCGAGCGCGCGGCCAGGCAGTCGACCGAGCTGACCAACGCGCTGCTGCATCTGTCGCGAAGCGAGCGCGGTGCGCCGAACGATGGCGAGACCACCGACGTCGCCAAGGTGCTCGAGCAGGTCATCGACGTGTATCGCTCGCACATCGGACGCAAGCCGATCGACGTGCGTCTGGAAGTCGAGCAGCCGATCGAGGTCGTCGCGCCGTCGTCGGTCATCGCGGTTGCACTCGGCAACCTGGTCGGCAACGCGTTCAAGTACACCCAGAAGGGCGACGTGATCATCACAGTCGGCGCCAAGCGCGGCGTCGTCACGGTCGAAGATTCGGGCCCCGGCATCAAACAGGAGGATGCAGACAAGCTCTTCCAGCGCGGCGTGCGCGGCGAATCCTCGGAAGGCACCTCTGGCGCGGGACTCGGCCTCGCCATCGTCATCCGCCTCTGCGAACTCTACGACTGGAAAGTTTCACTGGCGCCGCGCCCGCAGGGCGGTGCCGTGGCAACGCTCGATTTCCGTTTGCGCGGCTGAGGCTGTCGCACTTTCAGAGCGACCGCGGCGATATCGGAAAACCAGGCATGTCACCTGGCCCCGGGTTTCTGCGTGGCTATCGATAGTCGCCTACGATGGGAAGGGGTGAAAATGAAAATTCCGGCCGCCGGATTCCGCGTGGTGTCGCTCTCGATGCTGGTCTGCATCGTGGCGATACCTGCGTTCGCAGATGCAGAAACGGCAGAACAGGCCGTCGTCACCGCCGCGGTCGACGGTGCGCCATGGCGCGCCGAGCGCGCGCAGGCGACGACGCTGGCCATCGCCGGCAAGCCGCAGCTCAACCTCGCCGCGACCCGGCAGACCGGCGGCGTGCAGATCATCAACGTCATGCTGCCGTTGAAGCGCGCCGGTGACTACGAAGGCAGCTACCTGTTCGCCGCGCATGCATCGCCCGGCAACGCGCCGACCGCGAATTTTTCCGTCCCCGCGCGTTCGGACGATCTCATGGAGAAGAGTTTCGGATTGCTCGGCACGCTCGTCGTCGAGCGCTATGACGCCGCGACGAAAACCCTTTCCGGGCATTTCAGCTTCAACGGCGAAACGCGCGGGCACGGAGCGAAGATCGCGGTGACAGACGGCAAATTCGTCGGCGTGCCGGTCGATCCGGTCGTGGCACCTTGACGCCATGCGATCGCAATCGTCGAGAGGCGTGTTTCTGGCTGTCGCATTGCTGGCGTCGCAGGTCGTGCAGGCAGCGGGCGACGCGTGCGCGATCCAGCCCGGCCGCTGGACGCTGAGCTACGGACAGAAATACAAGAACCAGTCGGCCGCATCTCAGTTCAATTTCAAGATATCCGCGCATTTCTACGGCGATGTGGCATTCGAGGCGGCGTGCGACGGCGGCGCGAAGGTCATCAGCAGCACCGCGGCGGAGTTCGATGTCGACGCCGCGCTCGCGCTGCCGGGCAACGCCGGGCAGACCGCGAGCTGCGAGATCCCGATGCAGGTGACCTTTACCGGACTGCATTTCGCTGCCGGCGCGCAAGCCAATCGTCCGTCGGCATCGGCGAGCGTGAGCATGACCCGCGGCGCCGGTGGCAAGGGTTGTTATGGTGATCCCGCGCTGCTCGGCGCGGTCGAGGCGATAGCCAAGGCGATTCAGCCGACGACCCGCACGATGACCTGGCAGATCAGCCGCAACGAGGCCGATGTCGGTCGCCCGGAATGGTTGTCGGGTCATGCATCGTGGGGCGGTGGAGACCAGAACTTTTTCAAGAGCGGCAACGCCGACTCTGCGACGCAATTGGATTCCTCCGAGTTCGGCGTGACAATGGTGCCGATCGGCAAGGCGCCCGATCTGCAGCCGCTGATCGCGGACATCGAGAGCGTGTTCCTCGCCAGAATCCCGTCGGTCAACAACACCTACTCGGCCAACGTCGCCGACTGGGGCGGCAAGCCGGGCGAGGTGACGTTCACGCTGAGCGGCCCCGGCAAGACCCCGGTCGTGAAAAGTGTCGGCGCGGAGCAGATGTCGGGAAATCTCGCCTCGGCGCAGTTCGAGATCGGCAATCTCGAACCGGGCGACTACACGGTGCGCGCGATCGCGAAGAACGCGGCAGGAAAATCCTCGGCCGCATCGGACTTGGCCTTGCGCATCAACCCCGTGCCGGAGTGGGCGCAACCGTTCCATCTGCAGGTCGAGGGCAGCGGCGGCCAGAAGTGCGGCAGCCGCAAGTGCGTGGTCTATGCGGGCCACGAGGTGCTGCATTGGCCCGATACCGGAGCCGGTTTAGCCGACATCGACGTGCCGGCATTCATCCCGTTCATCGGCGGCAAATGGGGGTTCAGTCCGATCGCGTTCGACGCGACGATACGGCCGCGTTCGCTGATAACCCAACCGGAGTTTCCGCAACTCGACGACGGTCCTGTCAGCGGCTCTGGCGGTCTCTCGATCGCCGGGCACGCAATCTCGTTCAAGATGCGAACCGACTCCGCGCTGCGCACGCCAATGACGCCGACCGCGCTCGACTTCACTCAGGGCACGGTGGATGTCCACGGCGCCTCGCCCAGCGTTGCACGATTCGAGGATCCGAACGAGAAGAAGCTCGAAGGCTCGATCGGTCTGCTCACACTCGTTCCCGGCGCGAGCAATGTGTACAAGATCCCGGTCGTCGGCGGCGTTGCGCAGTGGTTGATGCCGTCGATCGCCGACTATTCGGTGACGCTCAATCTCGGCGGTGCCGCGGCGTTCGGCGCGCCCGGCGGCAACATGGTGAAGCTGACCGGCGGCCAGCTGCGTCTCGATCCGATCGTTGCCAACGTGGGCTTCGGGCCGAACACGGCGGCCGGCGGCATTCAGTTGCAGGGCCAGTTCAACGGCATGCTGGCCTTCGGCCTCAAGCCGCTGGCCATCCAGGACTGCAATTTCACGTTCCGGTTTTTCCTGCTTGTCGGCGGCGGTACGCACACCACGATGATCCCGGACGATCCGAAACTGCACGTCATCAAGCAGTGCCAGCAGCAAGCCGATGCGGACGCCGGTTCGCTTGATGATGGCTTGCATCTGCTCGCATCGAACGGCGATGCGGCGCGCGTGCAGTCCGGTCTGCGCGCCTATGCATATCGACGCTTCGCCGCCAACACGCCGCTGCGCTTGCCCGCGCAGGCCGCCGCCATCCCTTTGACCATTCCACCACGTGACGGCTGGAAACCCGAAGCAGTCGTCACCGAGCCACTGCCGGGCAAGCTGCCCGCAGGCCGTAGCGAGACGATGCTGGTGCGCAACGTGAATGCGTTCGCCGCGGCTCCGGCGGTGGCAGTCGCGGCCGATGGCCGCTTCGCGATCGCCTGGATCGCCGAGGATGCGACGAAACCACGGCCCGTGGCGTGGCAGACGCATGTGCGCATCTTCGACGGCAAGTCGCGCAGCGACGAAGTCGTCGCCGGCGACGGCGCGCAGCCAAACGAAGCACCCGCTATCGCGTTCGACGGCCATGGCCATGTGCTCGTCGCCTGGTCGCAGACAAAACCGGGCGCGAATGGATACGCGCGGGCGCTGACGCCGACTGGTTACGACGACAACGAAATCGTCGTTGCCGTCATCGACGCGGCCACGCACGCCGTGCGCCGCATCGCGTTGACCAATGATGCGCGTCCCGATGGCGAGCCGCATCTGGCCGCGGCGGCAGATGGCACGGTGTGGATCGTCTGGCGCAGTGCCGAATCTGGTGGCAGGAACCAGTTCGAGTTCCGTGCCGCGCGCTGGGACGGCACGAGCTTCGACCACGCCGACACGTTCTCTTCCGGCGGCTACGTTACGCAATGGCAGTTCACTGCGCGCGATGCGGGCACGGCGGTGCTCGTCGCCGATCGCATCGACGGTGCGACGCGCGCCGTGGTCGCTTTCGACTACGCTGCGGGCAAATGGTCCGGCGCGCGCGTGCTCGCAAACGGCCTGCCCGTGCAGGGCAGCTCCGTCGTCGCGTTCGACGTGGCAGGAAAGCCGGTGTTTGCATGGTCGGCGGCAAACGGCATCGTCGTGGGTGCAGACGGCTCGACGCCGGTGCCGTCGTCCGGCAAAGCGCATCCGCTTGCGTTGTCGGCCGGCGCCGCCGGGTTCTCGCTGATCGTTGCCGCCGCCGCCGGCCTGCGCCAGATGGATCGCGATGCCATCGGCAATTGGCACGAGCGAATGCTGACACGCTCCTTCGTCAGCCTGACCGCGACTTCGCTCGCGTGCGTGCCGGACGGCAACTGGATCGCACTGCGCGCCGAAGTACCGAGCTTGCCCGCGCGTGGCCTCCCGCAGAACGCGGATCTGATCGCAAACCTGCCGGCGCAGCCATCTGCGCAAGCCGGGCGGAAATGAAACAGGTGCGGTGAATTGCGTTCCTACGAGACCCGGCCGTTTTCGATGTGAACGACTTGGCCGCCGAGCGCGGCAACATCGTCGGGATCGTGCGTGATCACCACCATCGGCACGCCGAACTGCGCGCGCACGGCGAGCAGTTCGGCGCGCAGGCGCGCGCGTAGCGGTGCGTCGAGCGCAGCGAATGGCTCGTCGAGCAGCAGCAGGCGCGGTTTCGCCGCGAGCGCACGAGCGAGCGCGACGCGCTGGCGCTGGCCGCCGGAAAGTTCGTGTGGATGGCTCGTCGCAAGCTTGCCGAGCGCGAAGCGCGCGAGCAAGGCATGGACTTCGGCGGGCGCGCGGCGCGGGTTGAGCGTGGTGCTGCGCGAGGTCGCAAATGCGACATTCTGCAAAACGTTCAAATGTGGAAAAAGCGCATAGTCCTGGAACACGTAGCCGACGCCGCGCCGGTGCGGTGGCAGGTCGATTTTGCGTGCACTGTCGAACAGCGTGGCATCGCCGATGCGGATCGCGCCACGCTCCGGTCGCATCAGGCCCGCGATCGCGTACAGCGTTTGCGTCTTGCCCGCGCCCGAGGGACCGAACAGCACGGTCACGTCGGCATCGCTCGCGAACTTGAGTTCGAGGCGGAACTCGCGATCGCGCGCGCACAAGGTCCTGGCGATGTCGACTTCAAGTCGCATCGTCGCCTCCGCGATGACTGCGCTGCAACACTTGCGCGGCAAGCACGAGCGCAACGACGGCGACGACGAGCGCGACAAGCACGAGCGTCTGCGCGGTCGCGTCGTCGCCGGCCATGACCGCGTTGTAGATCGCGATCGACAGAGTCTGCGTGCGGCCGGGCAGCGAGCCTGCGACCATCAGCGTCGCCCCGAACTCGCCCATCGCACGCGCGAACGCGAGCAGCGCGCCGGCGCAGATGCCGCGCCAGGCCAGCGGCAGACTGACGCGGAAGAACACCGCGGTTTCGTTCAGGCCGAGCGTGCGTGCCGCGCGCTCAAGCTGTGGGTCGACCTCGCGGAACGCGGCGCGCGCTGCGCGCAGGATCAGCGGAAACGCGGCAACCGCCGCGGCGATCGTCGCGCCCTGCCAGGTGAATATCAGGCTGATGCCGAACGCGTCGTGCAGCCATCCGCCGATCGCACCGTTGCGGCCGAGCACCACGAGCAGGTAGTAGCCGAGCACGGTCGGCGGCAGCACGAGCGGCAGGGTCAGCAAGGATTCGGCCGCATCGCGCGCAAGATCGTCCTTGCGCCCAAGCGCGCGTGCGGCGCTGACGCCGAGGATCAGCGCGAGCACGGTCGCAAGTGCGGCGACCTTGAGCGTGAGCCAGAGCGGAGAGAGAAATTCCAAATGGGTTACGGATTGACTGGACTGAATCCGTATTTTGCCAGCGTCGCACGGCTCGCGGGTGTCGACAGGAATTGCACGAACTCGCAGGCCGCCGGTTTCTGCTTGCAACTGCCGACCGCGGCGGCGGGGTAGTGCACCGGCGTCGCGGTCGGTACGGTCAGCGCGATCTTGACCTTCGTCGCCTGCGATGCCGCGTCAGTGGCGTAGACGAAGCCGGCCTCGGCCTCGCCGCGCGCGATGTAGTCGAGTGCCTGGCGCACGTTCTGCGCCTGCACGAACTTCGGCTGCAGCGCGTCCCACAGCTTCGCCTCGATCAGTGCCTGCTTCGCATAGCGTCCAGCCGGCACCGAGTCGGGATTGCCGATCGCGATGTGTTTGTAGGCATCCTGTGCGAGCTCGCCGAGCTTGGCCGGCGTGGTGCCGCCGGCGGGCGCAATCAGCACGAGCGTATTCGCGGCGAAGTCGCGGCGCGAGGCGGCGTCGATGCGGCCGGCGCTCGCGGCGCGGTCCATCGTCGCCTCGTCGGCGCTGGCGAACACGTCGGCTGGCGCACCCTGCTCAATCTGCTTGAGCAGCACGTCGGAGGCACCGAAGTTGAGGTTCACATGTGTGCCCGCATGCTGCGTCTCATACGCCTTCGCGATGTCGGTGAGCGCGTTGGTGAGACTGGCCGCGGCGGAAACGGTCAGATCATCAGCGCGTGCTGCGGCTGTCGCGAACGCGGCGGCGCCGAACATCAGCGTGCAGGCAAGTCGCGAATGTGGGTGGGGTAGGCGGGGCATGGCCGGTTTCAGTCGATATGGTTCCCAGACTATATCGCCTCGCAGCGAAGGCCGCTATTCGGCGTGGAGCGTCAGTCCGCGAGCAGGCGCGACAGCGCGCGTAGTTCCGCCGCGCAGGCGCGCTTCGCCTTGCGTTCGATGTCGCGATAGGCGCGGACGACCGCTTTGCCGGCCGCCGTCAGCGTCGCTCCGCCGCCGCGCTCGCCGCCCTTGTTCGCCGCGATCAAAGGTTCGGCGAAGCTGCGGTTGAGCTCGTCGGCGAGCTGCCAGGCACGCTTGTAGCTCATGCCCATTGAACGGCCTGCGGCGGCGATCGAGCCGGTCGCCGCGATCGCCTCAAGCAGATCGGCCTTGCCCGGGCCGAGCGCATGCTCGGCGTCGAGCAGCAGGCGAAAGCGCAAAGCAGGCGATGGATGGGCCATAAGAATTACAATAACGTGAAATCACCGGAAAACGTATCAGCGGATATCGCGCTGATACGTCGATTTGTGATTAGGTTTTCAAATTCTTTCGTATAATCTGAAGTACTATCGAACGAACTGCTGCCGAGCACGGGTCCGCTGAAGGCAGCCACCATGGATTCAGGGGAATCACGTGCTGCCCATCGTTCGGCGATTTGTCGCCCTGTTCGCGCTGCTTGGCGCGACGTCTGTATCTGCGCAAACCTATACCTATTCGATTTACGTCGACGCCGACAACAACTCGGCGACCGGCTGCAGCGTAAGCCTGCCAGGCGGGAACATCGCCGGGGCGGAGTCGGTGCTGACCGCGACGATCAACGCGGGCTCACCACCGCAGGTCGCGCAGATGACGCGCAGTTCCTGTGCTGGCGGCAGTTTCGATGCGCCGGTTGGGTTCGGCACGGCCGCGGTCGGTGTCGGCGCGGGCGGCAGTGGGACCACCGCGATCGAACTGAGCGGCGCGCTGGCGAACATCGCCCCTGGCGCGACGACGATCCGCCTGTATGCGGTGGCAAGCAGTGCAACCGGCAGCGACGTGTTGCTGACCACGACCGGTGCCGGCAACGGCGGCCCGATCCTGCTCGCGCTGTCGGCACCGCCGGGGCAGGGCGGCACGATCCCGGCGCCGTTGATCGGCATTCCAGCCGTTCTGCTGCTGATCACGGGCCTGCTGCTGTTCGGCTCGCGCGCGGCGCGGAGGCGGCTGCTCAAGCGCGCGCTGATCGGCCTGGCCTTCGTCAGCGGCATCGCTGGTGCTGCGATCTTCAACTGGAACGGCGTCACGGCGCTTGCCAGCGATCCGGCCGGTGATGCGACCAGCGGCGAGGCGGCGATCGATCTGCGTGCTTTGTTCGCCGCGATCGGCAGCGGCAACCTGTATTTCCGCCTCGATGTCAGCGGTGACCTTTCCGTGCCGATCGCGGCGCCGGTGGCCGCAGCCGACAGCTACACGACGCCGATCAACACCGCGTTGACGGTGCCCGCCCCGGGCGTGCTCGGCAACGACACGCTCAATGCGGCGACGATCAGCGCGCACGCCAACCCGGCTCACGGCACGCTGACGTTGAACGCCGACGGCAGCTTCACCTACACGCCGGCCAGTGGCTATGCCGGCGGCGACAGCTTCACCTACACGCTGACCAACGGCGGCGGCAGTTCGACGGCGACGGTGAGCCTCGTCGTCGGTTCGAACCACGTGCCGAGCTTCACCAAGGGCGGTGATCAGACCGTATTCGAGGATGCCGCGGCGCAAAGCATCGCCGGCTGGGCAACAGGAATCAGCGACGGCGACGGCAACACGCAGACACTCAACTTCATCATCACGAACACGAACAATGCTCTGTTCTCGACCCAGCCGGCGGTGTCGCCGACTGGCACGCTGACCTACACGCTCGCGCCGAATGCGAACGGCACCGCGACGGTCAGCGTGCAGCTTCACGACAACGGCGGCACGGTCAACGGCGGCGTCGATACCTCGCCCACGCAGACCTTCGCGATCAACGTCACCGCGGTCAACGACGCGCCGAGCTTCACCAAGGGCGCCGACCAGGCCGTGCTTGAGGACTCAGCGGCGCAAACGGTCGCGAACTGGGCAACCAACGTCTCGGCCGGTCCGGCGGACGAAGCCGGACAGACGCTGAACTTCATCATCAGCAACGACAACAACGCGCTGTTCACCGTACAGCCGGCGATCGCGGCGAACGGCACGCTGACCTATACGCCCGCACCGGGCAAGATCGGCACGGCCAACCTCAGCGTGCAGCTCCACGACAATGGCGGCACGGCCAATGGCGGCGTCGACACTTCGACGGCGCAGACGTTCACGATCAAGCTGACCCTGGTAAACCACGCGCCGAGCTTCACCAAGGGCGCCGACCAGACCGTGCTCGAGGATGCCACGGCGCAGAGCATCGCCGCCTGGGCAACAGGAATCAGCGATGGCGATGGCAACACGCAAGCGCTCAACTTCATCGTCAGCAACAACAACAGCGCGTTGTTCTCTGTGCAGCCGGCGATCTCGTCGACCGGCACGCTGACCTACACGCTCGCACCGAACGCGAATGGCACGGCAACGGTGTCGGTGCAACTGCACGACGACGGCGGCACGGCGAGCGGTGGGGTCGATACCTCGGCAGCACAGACGTTTGCGATCAACGTCACCGCGGTCAACGACGCGCCTAGCTTCACCAAGGGCGCTGACGAAAGCGTGCTCGAGGACTCGGGCGCGCACACGGTGCCGAATTGGGCGACCAACCTGTCGGCGGGCCCGACCGACGAAGTCGGACAGACGCTGAACTTCATCGTTGGCAACGACAATAACGCGCTGTTCACCGTGCAGCCGGCGATCTCGTCGACCGGCACGTTGAGTTACACGCTGGCGAGCGGGCAGAAGGGCACGGCGAACGTCAGCGTGCAGATCCACGACAACGGCGGCACCGCGAATGGCGGCGTCGATACGTCCGTCGCGCAAACATTCAAGATCACGGCCGCGCCGGTCAACCATGCGCCGAGCTTCACCAAGGGCGTCGACCAGACCGTGCTCGAGGACGCCGCGGCGCAAAGCATCGCCGGCTGGGCAACAGCAATCAGCGACGGTGATGGCAACACCCAGGCGCTCAACTTCATCGTCACGAACACGAACAACGCGCTGTTCTCGACCCAACCGGCGGTTTCGCCGACCGGCACGCTGACCTACACGCTCGCGCCGAACGCGAACGGCACGGCGACGGTGTCGGTGCAACTGCACGACGACGGCGGCACGGCGAGCGGTGGGGTGGATACCTCGGCAGCACAGACGTTCGCAATCAACGTCACCGCGGTCAATGACGT
>Ga0105240_10015681_pt1 | contig 10289 bp, 2 predicted proteins | sample KBSC54metaG_FD_80426 | JGI IMG/M metagenome (GOLD analysis project Ga0105240, IMG submission 80426) | Corn rhizosphere microbial communities from Kellogg Biological Station, Michigan, USA - KBS C5-4 metaG | ecosystem: Host-associated > Plants > Roots > Rhizosphere > Soil | place: Michigan, USA... | reverse complement strand
TAGCGAACCTGCCGGCGAGCTATACGGGTGTGGATGTGGGGAGGGCCAGCAAATATGCTGCTGAGGGGTTGCTGGCGCAGGTATATATGGCGCGGTCCGGACCCACATATGGTATTGCCGGCGCCGGGCTTGGGTTGAGCGAATGGGCACTGGCGGCGCCATTGCTGGATGATATTATCGGCAGCGGGCAGTTCACCTTTAATCCAAGTTTTCCAAACATCTTTTCTTATTCCAATCAGAGCCCTACGCCGACGGGAAATAAGGAAGCTGTCTTTGATATAATGTATCAAACGGGTATCAGCGGGACTGCTGCTACGTATGGAGCGACGTTCCCCTGGGTACTTGCGCCTAACGGATATTTTACTTCCTTAAAGGATACGAAGTCGAATGGCAGTCTCGAGATCATTCCTGTGTCGCAGAACCTGGTCAGTGATTATGATTCGGCGGATCTGCGGCTGCGTGCGACCATTTATACGGCGGGGTATACGAATGCGGGGAGTACGGAAAACCGGCCTTTCTTTAAAAAATATCTGGATGTGACGAAGATACCGACCACGAGCCGGTTTGACTGGGGGATCAATTTTATTGCCATCCGGTATACCGATGTGCTGATGATGAAGGCGGAGTGTATCCTGAATGGAGCGCCGGGATCGCAGACCACGGTGGATTCGATCGTCAACCTGGTGAGAGGGAGGGCAGGGCTGGGGGCATTGACGGGTGTGACGCTGCCGCAGCTGTTCGACGAGCGGAGAAAGGAGTTTGCGGATGAGGGTTCCAGGTGGTTTGATCTGCAGAGGAGCGGGCAGTTGCTGACCATTATGAACAATTGGATCGGGACGGAGGATGTGCAGCATAGGATCAATCAGGTGGTGGCTAACTATGTAATTTATCCTGTGCCGCAGTCGCAACTGGATGCTGCGCCGGGACTGTATACACAAAATTTGGGGTACTGACGGCTGAGAGGTAGCTTTAAAAGATGAACTGTATGAAAATAGCGGGGCTTATTATTGGTGTGATGATTTTTCTGGGCGGGCCGGCGGCGGGTGCTTTGGCCGACCAGGGCGGCGGCGGAACCTTGGCTGACCAAGGCGGCGGCGGGCTGCCTGTTCTGGAGACGGGGTCGGTGAGGCCGATGCCTGCGGAGTGGATCGATAAGGATACGAGGCATAGGGTGGTGCGGCTGACCGATGTGGAGGGCAATAATGCGAGTTTTTATTTTCACAACAATCCTTTTATTGGGGACAGGATGGTGTTTTATCATTCGGAGGTGAAGGACAAGGAGATCTATACGCTGAACATGAAGACACGACGGGCGGAGCAGGTGACGCATATGTCTTCTCCCATGAATGGGGAGATCGTCGGTCGGGCTACCGGTCGGGTATTTTACCAGGTGAAGGACAGTGTGTTTTGCACGAGGGTGGATAATGGGGTGACGAGGCTGGTGTTTGTCTTTCCAGCAGACTTTAAGGGGAACGTTTCCACTCTGAATGCGAACGAGACGCTGCTGGCGGGTGTGCAGAGCGGGGATGAGGAGAAGGAGATATTATGGAAGTATCCTGAGAAGAAGGATTTTTTCAACCGCATATATGACGCGCATATTCCGCATACCTTATTTACCATCGACCTGCGGACGGGTGAGCTGAAAAAGATACACCGGGAAGCTGACTGGATCGGGCATGTGCAGTTCTCGCCTACGGACACGGCGTTGTTGATGTTCTGTCATGAAGGGCCCTGGCAGAAGGTGGACAGGATATGGACCATCGATGTGGCGACCGGCGAGGTGCGGCTGATGCACAAGCGGACGGTGGAGAATGAGATCGCGGGGCATGAGTTCTTTAGTCCGAATGGGGATACGATCTGGTTTGACTGGCAGATACCGAAAGGGCAGACATTTTTTCTGGGTGGGGTGGATGTGCGTACGGGCGGGGAGACGAAATATGAGATGAAGAGGGACGAGTGGTCCATTCATTTTGCTATTTCTTCTGATGGAAAGCTGTTTGCGGGGGATGGGGGTGATTCGGGGCAGGTAGCCAAAGCCAGGAACGGCCGGTGGATATATTTATTCCATCGGGAGGGTGAGCGGCTGGTGTCCGAGAAGCTGGTGAATATGAAGGGGCAGTATTATAAGCTGGAACCGAATGTACATTTTTCGCCTGATGGAAGGTGGGTGATTTTTCGGGGGAATTTTGAAGGGAGGGAAGATATTTATGCGGTGGAGACCGTTGCAGGGGCTGATGCTGTTGCAGGGGCGCCGGCTGACGCCGGCGAGGCGGGCGGGTGGCCAGTAATTACTTCAACGGCGAGGCCCTGGACGCGATGGTGGTGGATGGGGAGTGCGGTGAACAAGGAGGATCTGACGGAGAATATGGAACGGTATAAGGCTGTGGGGTTGGGTGGGCTGGAGCTCACGCCTATCTATGGGGTGAAAGGTTATGAAGCGCAGTTTATTCCTTATCTGTCCCCCGCGTGGATGGATATGTTGCAGCATACAGAAAAGGAGGCGGGCAGGCTGGGGCTTGGGCTGGACTTGGCTACGGGGACGGGCTGGCCCTTTGGCGGGGGGCCGTTGATCGATGGGACCTATGCCTGTAAGGATTTTGTATACAAGACATGGTCGTTGCGGGGAGGAGAGACTTTGAAAGATACGGTGCAGTATATACAGGAGCCGCTGTTGCATTCGGATGGGGGTGTGAAGGTGGGGGTTGACCAGCTGGTGGAGCCTGTGTTTGCAAATAAGGACTTGCAGCGACTGGCGTTGTTCCAGGTGCGATGGGCGCGGGCTTTGCCGCTGCAGGCGTTGATGGCGTATGCGGCGGATGGGAAAATAGTGGACCTGACGGGCAAGGTGGATGGGTCGGGCCAACTACGGTGGGAGGCTGCTCCCGGGGAGTGGACATTATATGGGATCTTTCAGGGGTGGCATGGGAAGATGGTGGAGCGGGCGGCGCCGGGTGGGGAGGGAAATGTGATCGATCATTTTTCGGGAGTTGCGCTTAGGCGATACCTGAGCAGATTTGACAGTGCCTGGGCGGGGAGGGACGTGAGGGGGCTGCGGGCATTTTTTAATGATAGTTATGAGGTGGATGATGCGAAGGGGCAGAGTAATTGGACGCCGGGGTTTTTTCAGCTATTTCGTGAGCGGAGGGGGTATGACTTGCGGGAACATTTGCCGGAGCTGTTGGGGGCGGTCGAGCGGACGACCCGGGTGCTGTGTGACTATCGGGAAACTATATCCGAACTATTGCTCAACGAGTTCACCCGTGGGTGGGGAGACTGGGCGCATGGGAAGGGGGCTGTCATACGCAATCAGGCGCATGGGAGTCCGGCCAATATTTTAGACTTGTATGCTGCGAGCGATATACCGGAGACAGAGGGGTCGGATATACTGCGTTATAAATTTGCCACTTCGGCGGCGCATGTCATGGGCAAGCCATTGGCATCCGCGGAGACTGTCACCTGGCTGAATGAACATTTTCTCAGTAGTCTGGCGGATGTGAAGAAGGCGTTGGACCTGAACTGGCTGGGTGGGGTCAATCATATCTTTTATCATGGTACAGCCTATTCTCCCGTCCGTGATCCATGGCCGGGATGGCTGTTCTATGCGGCGGTGCATTTCACGCCCAGTGATCCTTGCTGGCAGGACTTTTCGGAGCTGAATCAGTATGTAGCCCGGTGTCAATCTTTTTTACAGAATGGGGTGGCGGACAATGATGTGCTGTTGTACTGTCCTGTGTATGACAGTTGGATGGAGACGGGGCGGGAGCTGTTGAAGCATTTTGATAAGATGGAGGCGAACTTTGAAGGGACGGGGTTTGCGGCATGTGCGTCGGAGATGGTGGGGAGGGGGTATGGGTTTGATTATATATCAGATAAACAAGTACAAGGCTTGAGAGAGGCGGGAGGAATTGTTGCGCTTGGTGGCGGACATTACCAGACAGTGGTGTTGCCGGACTGCCGGTATATTTCACTGGGGGCATTTAAGAAGTTGATGGAACTTGCGGAGAGAGGTGCGCAGATCCTTATTTATAAAACGATGCCAGCCGACGTGCCGGGATGGGAAGCATGGGAGGCGCGGAGGGATACGCTGCGTGGATGGATGGAGCGTCTGTCCTTTTCGAATGTAGCGGACGGGATCCAATGGGCCGCTTTTGGAAAGGGTGCATTTATAAAAGGGGATGACCTGGAGGCGTTGTTGCGCTATGCGAAGATCAGACGGGAGGTGATGGTTGATGACAGCCTGGATGTGGTGCGGCGGCTGGATGGAACAGGGCATTGTTATTTTATCGTCAACCGGGGCAGTAAAAAATGGGAAGGATGGACGGTGTTGGCCGACAGTACGAGGAATGCGATGTTGTTCGATCCGATGCGGGGTGTAAGCGGGCGGGCGAGGGTTCAGCGTGGCAGTGAGATATACCTGCAGCTGATGCCGGGGGAAAGCATTATCGTGAAGACGGGTGCAGGTGGCGGTAGTGAAGCCGGCTCCCGGGTGGGAGGGATAGCGTTATTCCCATACTATCATGTGGTGGGGGATGCTGTTGCGTTGAGTGGAGAATGGGGTATCGAATTTTTGGAGGGTGGATCCGTGCTGCCATCGTCGGCGAAGGTTCGGACATTGGATTCGTGGACAAAGCTGGGGGAGGATGCGGCGCGGTTTTCGGGTACTGCGAAGTATACACTGCATTTTGGACGCCGGGTGTTGCCGGAGGGGGCAGATCGGTGGATGCTGGATCTGGGGAAGGTGGGTCGTACGGCGCGGGTGGTGCTGAACGGGCATGCGCTGGGGACGTTGATAGGGCCTATTTATAATCTGATTCTGCCGGGGAGCTTGTTGGCCGGCGATAGGAATGTGCTGGAGGTGGTGGTATCTAACGGTATGGTCAACCGAATTGAAGACATGGATAGGAGGGGTGTGGTCTGGAAAAAATTCTACAATTATAATTTTCCGGCGCATGCGCGGGAGAACAGAGGAGCGGATGGACTTTTTAGTGCGGCGGGCTGGAAGCCGGAGGAGTCGGGGTTGTTGGGGCCGGTGAGTTTGACCGCGGTGGGGACTGTTGCCGGGATGGAGGAAGGTGGTGGAGAAAATGAGGCAGATAATAAGAGAGACAGTACATGGATAAAAAAAGTTGGGACGAGGTCCTTCAAGGTTGGAAAAACCGTATGCCGGGTGAACGACTATGGGGCTGTGAGTGATGGGAGCACGCTTGCGAGTCCGGCGATACAGGCGGCCATCGACGACTGTGCGGCAAAAGGGGGCGGAGTGGTTGTGTTCAAGCCGGGTAGTTATCTCAGCGGGGCCCTGTTCCTGCGGGAGGGGGTGGAGCTGCGTATTGACAAAGATGTGGTGCTCAAGGGCAGTCAGCAGTTTGAAGACTATCCATTGATCGACACGCGGATCGCCGGTATCGAAATGAAGTGGCCGGCAGCGTTGCTGAACATCATCGGAGTCCGGCATGCAGCGATAACAGGTGAAGGGAAGGTGGATGCGCAGGGTAAGTTCTGCTGGGACAAGTATTGGGCTATGCGGAAGGTGTATGATCCCAAGGGGCTGCGGTGGATCGTGGATTATGATGTACAACGTATCCGGACGGTGTTGATACAGCGCAGCGCCGACATTTTGATCAAGGGTATACACTGCCAGGATGCGGGTTTCTGGACCGTACAGGTGCTTTATTCATCGCATGTCACGGTGGATGGTATCGTAGTGCGTAATAACGAGCATGGACATGGGCCGAGCACGGATGGAGTGGATATCGACTCCTCTACCTGGGTGTTGGTGGAGAACTGTGATATAGACTGTAATGACGATGACTTTTGCCTTAAGGCGGGTAGGGACTGGGATGGGCTTCGGGTGGGCAAGCCTACGGAGTATGTGGTGATACGCAATTGTATTGCACGGAAGGGTGGCGGGTTGCTGACCATCGGGAGCGAGACTTCGGGAGATATCCGGCATGTGCTGGCTACGGACCTGGTGGCGCATGGTACGGGGAATGGGTTCCATATCAAATCGGCCACTACACGGGGTGGCGTGGTGGAGGATATTCATCTGCGCAATATTACGATGGACAGCGTGGGCAATGCCATTCTCTTCACCATGAACTGGAATCCTGCCTATAGCTATTCGACATTGCCTGCCGGATACAATGCGGATTCGATACCTGAACACTGGAAGACCTTATTACACCGGGTGGAACCGGCGGAGAGAGGAACTCCTCATTTCAGGGACATTTATATTTCGGGTATGAAGGTGAGGAGCGCAAAAAAAGCCATCGTGGCGTCGGGGTTGGAAACCTCTCCTATTACGAACGTGCATATGAATGATGTGCGGATCATCGCCAGCGACGCGGGGGAAACACATTTTATAAAAGACTGGGAACAGAAGAACGTGGATATTGTAATTAAACCAATATGAAAAGACTTTTTTTATTGCTTACGACTGCCTGTTTGTCCTTTACGACTGCGACATTGGATGATGGCAAGCCTGTGTTCTATATCATCGGAGACTCCACGGTGAAGAATGGGAAGGGCAAGGGGGATGGAGATCTGTGGGGGTGGGGAAGCTATCTAAGTGAGTACTTCGATACGAGCAGGATATCGGTGCAAAATCATGCGCTGGGCGGGCGGAGCAGCCGGACCTTTATCACAGAGGGGCATTGGGATGCGGTGCTGTCTGTGTTGAAGATGGGAGATTATGTCATTATGCAATTCGGGCACAACGACGGAGGGCCATTGGATGATACAGCACGTGCGCGGGGGACGATCAAGGGTACGGGAGAGGAGATTGCGGATATCTATAATCCCATTATGAAGAAAAACGAGACGGTGCATACCTATGGCTGGTATCTGCGGAAGTATGTTGCGGACATCCGATCACGGGGAGCAACGGCTATTATCTGTAGCCCTATCCCCCGGAATATGTGGGTAGATGGAAAATGTGTGCGTGCGTCGGGAGATTATGGCAAGTGGGCGCGGGAGGTGGCGGAGGCGACGGGTGCGTACTTTATCGACCTGAACAATCTTATTGCGGATGAGTATGATAAGCTGGGGGCTGAGGAGGTGGGTCATTTTTTCCCGGGAGACCATACGCATACGAATGCCAAAGGGGCGCGCGTGAATGTGCAGGCGGTGGTGAGGGGAATAAGGCAATTGGATAAATCGGGGTTGGCGAAATATTTGTCTAACCAGGAGATGCCTAAGCAGAAAGATGTTTTGCAATCCATGCGTCTCGCCAATACTTATTTTATGAGCAAATGGCCTGACGTGGGGAAAGAGATCGTGACAAACATTGCGCGGCCGAGTCATATATGGACGAGGGCTGTGTATTATGAAGGGTTGATGGCCCTGTACTCGATAGACCCGCAGAAAAAATATTATGACTATGCCGTGGATTGGGGGGAGAAGCATCAGTGGACACCCCGGAACGGAGTTACGGATCGTAATGCCGATGATCAATGCTGTGGGCAGACCTATACCGACCTCTACGAAATAGACCACCGGCCGGAAAGGATCGGGCCCATCAAGATCTGTCTGGATAATATGGTATCCAGTGACAAATGCGATGACTGGCATTGGGTAGATGCTATCCAGATGGCGATGCCGCTGTTCACGCGGCTGGGTGTAATGTTGAAGGATACGGCTTATTTCCGGAAGATGTATGACCTGTATCATTTTACAAAATATAAACATGGGGGCAATGGTCTTTATAATGCGGAGGAGCATCTGTGGTGGAGGGATAAGGATTTTGTGCCGCCGTATAAGGAGCCCAATGGCCAAAATTGTTATTGGAGCCGTGGGAACGGATGGGTCCTGGCGGCGTTGGTGCGGGTGTTGTCTCTTCTGCCCGTGGGTGATGCGCACCGGCAGGAATATCTGCATGACTATCTGGATATGGTGCAGGCCCTTGTACCGTTGCAAAGAGAGGATGGGTTCTGGAATGCAAGCCTGCATGACTCCACCCATTTTGGCGGGAAAGAGCTAACGGGGACGGCTTTGTTCACGTATGGGATTGCCTGGGGTATACGTCAGGGTTATCTGGATAAGAAGCGGTATTGGCCTGTCGCGGCGGCGGCCTGGAATGGCATGGTGAAGGAATCGTTGCACGACAATGGGTTCCTGGGTTATGTGCAGGGCACGGGAAAGCAGCCTTCGGACGGTCAGCCTGTGACGTACGATAAGGTACCGGATTTTGAAGATTATGGGCTGGGTTGTTTTTTACTGGCTGGCAGTGAAGTATATCAACTGGCGACGCCGCCGGCTGCCAATCTGGATGAGCAGCAGGTACCGCCCTATACGGAGCCGGATGTCCTGGAGGCTGCTGATGGGCACCGGGTGAAGACGACAAAAGAGTGGGAGCAGGTGCAGCGCCCTTATCTCTATGGGCTTTTTGAAAAATATGTTTATGGCCGGATGCCTACGGCAAAAGTGGCGATGACGGCGCGGGTGGTTTCGGTGGATGGGGATGTATTGGGCGGATTGGCTGAACGAAAGACGGTGACATTAACCTTTGGGGGTGACAGTTTAGCGAAACTGAACATTGTGATGTATCTGCCCCATAAGCGATCGGGCGGGGCGCCGGTATTTGTGGGATATAATTTCGGGGGTAATGCTACGGTGGAGCAGTCGTCTCAATGGCCTTTGAAAGAGATACTTACAAAGGGATATGGGGTTGTCACGGCCTGGTATTGGGATATAGAGCCGGACAGGTTGGATGGCTGGCAAACGGGGATACGAACGCGGTTGGCGGGCGCCTTGCATATCGAACCTTATGAGTGGAGCGCCATCGGCGCATGGGCCTGGGGCCTGGACAGGATGGCTGATTATCTGTCGACGGATAAGGAAGTGGACCCTAAGCGGCTGATCGTGATGGGACATTCGCGGCTGGGTAAGACGGCGGTATGGGCCGCGGCGGGGGACACGCGTTGGGCAATGGTGATCTCCAATGAATCGGGGGAAGGTGGCGCCGCCCTGTCAAAGCGGAACTATGGGGAGACGATCGCCATCATCAACGCCAAATTCCCCTGGTGGTTTGCGCCTGCTTATAGGCAGTATGGCGACGACCCGGCGGCGCTGCCGCTGGATCAGCCCATGTTGTTGTCATTGATAGCTCCCCGTCCTCTGTATGTCGCGAGTGCGGAGGGGGATCAGTGGTCCGATCCGAAGGGGGAGTTCCTGAGCGCTGTTCGGGCTGGAGCGGTTTATCGCCTGTATAAGAAAAATGGTGTGGAGGGTGAGGCTCTGCCACCTTTGAGCCAGCCGGTGGGAGGATCTGTACATTATCATATACGCCCAGGGAAACATGATGTTACCCTCTATGACTGGGAGCAGTATATACATTTTGCCGATGAGTATAATAAGTAAGCAGGGTATTCACTATTTTTGGCAAAAATGTGCATATTCTAGTTAAAATAACTTAATAATCAGATAACATATTTAGTGATTTCTCCGGATGAATGCACTTTCTTTGAACTCCTTCCAAGGGGCCTTTTCAGGGCCCGACCGAGGGACATTTTTATTCGCTAACGTTGCTTAATCGTCCGGACATGTCAAAAAACAAATTGCTGGTTCCATTTATCCTGGTGACTTCTTTGTTCTTCTTATGGGCTTTTCTTCACAACCTCAACCCCATTCTGATCCCTCACCTTAGGAAAGCGTGTCAATTGAATGATACTCAGTCTTCTTTGGTGGATTTTCCTATTTATCTGGCGTATTGCGTGGCGGCTATTCCTGCCGGGCTGTTTATGCACAGATTCGGGTATAAAAAGGGGATCATACTGGGGCTGATCATGTTCTCTTTTGGTGCGGTGCTCTTTACTTTCGCGGCGTCGGAACGGAATTTCATCTATTTCCTGGTGGCGTTGTTTGTGCAGGGTAGCGGGGCAGCCTTTCTGGAGACGGTGGCCAATCCTTATATGGCCAATCTGGGTGATCCGGCCAATTCGGAGCAGCGGCTGAACTTTGCCCAATCTTTTAACGGGTTGGGAGCGATGGTGGCGCCGTTGGTGGGCGCTCAGTTCATTTTATCGGGTATCGAGCATACTCCGGCGGAGCTGGATGCGATGAAAGCCAATGGGACGCTGAATGCATACCTGCAGTCGGAGGCCGACTTGATCAAGATGCCTTATTATGTGATAGCTGCGGTGGTGTTGCTGGTGGCGCTGTTGTTTGTGTTCAACAAGATACCGGAAATAAAAGAGCCGGACGCGGATTTGGATGCGTCGGCGGGTGCGCACGGACATACGGTGGGTACAAAATTCTCTTTTAACGTCTTCCGATTCAGCCATCTGAGATGG
>Ga0105240_10015680_pt1 | contig 10289 bp, 18 predicted proteins | sample KBSC54metaG_FD_80426 | JGI IMG/M metagenome (GOLD analysis project Ga0105240, IMG submission 80426) | Corn rhizosphere microbial communities from Kellogg Biological Station, Michigan, USA - KBS C5-4 metaG | ecosystem: Host-associated > Plants > Roots > Rhizosphere > Soil | place: Michigan, USA... | reverse complement strand
GGAACGTGACGCGAGTTACGTCATCCTCAAGTGTCTCGAAAATATGAGACTTCTCATGGATGCGCTGTTCCACGATGCCGTTGCCGTGCTCAACGACAGCCAGGACTATCTGGGAGTCGCGAATATCCATATCGGCTCACTTTCGGCTCCGCTAATCAGATGGCACGCACCGTTACCCGTTCTTAGTGACGGGATTCCTACTCGCGATGTCTGTCAACCATCGCGTTAGGTGCATGCTGACAAAGCGCTAGGGCGTAGCGCAATCGTCGCTGGCGCGTTCAATGCCAGCCTACATATCGTCGCTTTCACTTTCGTGACGCATACATCACCATGGTTACGCTGGCAACTTGTGGTTTCTTAGGCGAAACAATCTCACGTGCAACGCGGATGACAAGCCAAACGCGCACCGCTTACCCTCACCCAATGAGCAGGATTAGCAAGCTTTGCCAATTGCAACGATATGTATTTAGTGACTAGGCATCTCGCCTAACGGGAATTACCCGCAACCCAACCGTTTTCCGTATGTCCCCCATTCCCACTAGCGCGAGATGACACGTTTACCGGGGATACGGTTCACCAGCGTCAAAGTGCTGGCTACACCGTTGCTAAGGTTGTCCCCGACGTGTCACCCGTTGCCTCACAGAGCATTCTTCTGAATCCCGGTATCCCTACCGTGAGACAGATGCCCATCAAGGTCTGGGGCGGACTGTCGTCGCTTTACGCATCCACGTGTTACTCAGTGATTACCGACTGATACCTAGGATCAGGTACCGATTTTGGGCATATAGCCAAGGTAATCGCGTGCCTGGCACGTGTTACGTGGTTGTCTAGAGGTCACGGGACCGTCCCGCACATCACCCTCCAGTGTCCCCCAGGCGTGGATATAGATGCCTGGGTCTGACCTAGAGGCAGAGTTCACCCCTAGCGTGATCCACATCGCCAGCAGTCGCCTGCGGTGGGACGCACCTAATGAGCAGGTACGCCGCGACTTGTGTCGCGCTCCGGGACCCGTGTCCCGGTGCCCGGGTCCGAGTGACCCGAGCCCGCCGTGCTGGCGGCCGTGCTGTCCAACACCTCAAACACTAACGAACCCCAGCACGCCCCAAAAACCGGTCTGAGCTGCACGGTTACCGTTCGATACCGTCGATGACCAGCACGTTTGCCACCTGGCAAGTTTTCCCGTCCGAATTTGTGTGACCTAGATCACGCCCCTTGACCAGCGGAAACTCCGGAAAGTAATCGCTTGGATACGTGGTAGTTAGCGAGGCTAACTGTAAACGGTGTTAGCGATGTCCGTTTTGTCCTAGTACTATTCCCGACATGTCGGACATGCCCGAATTGTCCGAATGACCCCAGTTTCCGCCCTGGAATCCGATTTATCGTTACCGTTCTGTTACAATTGATGCCCGATATGTCCGTTTTGTCCACCTCGGGGGATGCCCGGAATGTCCGGGAATGTCCGAATTCAGATGTCCGTTATGTCCCCTGATGTCCGAATCGGGGATGCTGACTGAACAGTCAGTCAGACTTTGCCATTCCTTTGCTTTGGCTTTACGTTCTTTAACATCTAGCGCTTTGGTAGGAAATAGGGTCTGAGCTGGGAAAACATCCTAGAACCAAAGTGGTAGGGAAACAGCTCAGCGGGAAACCTACCGGAAATGCAGGGAATAGGTTTTGTCCGATATGTCCGAATAAGCTCGTACTTAGTGCCAATTGTCGGTCACTGCCAAGTGACAGTCACTGCCACAGCATCGCCCTGGGGTGCGACCCCGTGACCTGGCAAGCTGGGAGCATGCCCCTAGCGGGCTCTCAGAGCAACGCTGAGGGGGGTTTGGTACCTCTCAGGTACAACTCCCTAGATCAATCGAACAGACCCCGTACAGAGGCTCTCAGAGCCCTATTAGAACACTGCCAGATACCCCAGGAGGGTATGCACTAGAACCCTATTTCGAATTTCACCCACAGAATCCCTGGTCACAGACCCAGAATGTGCACATAGCACATGGTAGCAGTTGAAATTCGAAAAAATGTATGCTACCCTGTGATGGTGCCCCGGTGCTAGAGAAAGAGTTCGAATTACCTCGAAAACCAGGGTACACGTACGGTGTACAGGGAGCGGAGCCGTACAGTACGACATGCCATGCCTCGCCCCTCGAAATAGAGTTCGAATTCTACGCGCCTCCGGAAACTAGAATTAGTTTTCGAGTACCTGAACGTTAGCAATGCTAACGATATCGTATATGACCAGCTCAGAGGGTCGTTAGCTAGACTAACCAAAGTAGTTACCCTAGCTAACAGTAGCCATATACGAAGTGGTTAGCAGTGCTAACGTAACTGTTTTCGAATTTCACGTGGTACCACCTGGTAACATAAACTAGAACACAGTACCGTTAGCTAAGCTAAAGATTCGCTTAGATGCGAACTCTAGTTCGAAAACACCGTCAGACTACCAAGCGAATTTCTGAAGATTTCCCGGTACGTAAGGTTGTGTCTCAGTTTCTGAGTTCAGATTTTAGTAAAGTAAAATCTCTCGTACGTAAGGAATTCGAACGTAAGCACAGAAAACCCCCTAAGAGACTCCTAGGGGGTTCTGTGTTACTCTTTGGGATTAGTCTTCCAGCTCGTCATTCATCTCTTTCAGTGCCTCGAAGTGACCTGTGTCCTGAAGCTCACAAGTACTGCATTTCCTCCTGGTACACATGCACTCGTCATGTGCTGGATTGGTGAGTACTCGTTTCAGTATCCGGATCACTGGGATGTCATCCTGGAAAACGGGGGACTATCCCTCCATGTCTGCCCCCTGTGGGTGACCCTCCACCACCAGGACTGATGCAGGTAGTAGTGTTTCTGTCTCATGCATATGTCGCAGAACCTGTACGGTGACTTCGCTGCACTCAGGTGGGAGGGGATGAACTTATGGGGCTTGTTTCTTTTCATTTCCTGTACAGCTCCTTATGCGTGATCCTCCACCACAGCGGCTGGTGCAGCCTGTGATGGCTCATCCTCGTGCATGTCTTGCACCTGTCATGCTCTGGTTTCGCCCACATGAACGTAGGTTTCGGGATGTACCTGTGTGCCCGCGATCTTTTCGGTTTCACCACGGGAACCATTCGTCTTCAAGCTCGGAGACAGGCTCCTCTCTCAAAGGAGAGGACTGCTGTCTTCTCGCGGGGATGCCTGCCCTCGGGGTGAGGATGATCGTTCCTGCCAGGGTTTCCGCCGCTGAGTAGAAGATGTGCTGATGTGCCCTCCAGGAAACATCGATCGTCCCGCTGAGCACGATTACCTCATGGGTGCTGTTTTCCATGGTCTCCTCTGGGAATAAGACCCCCGGGGGCTGGTGTTGCACGGGGCATGAACAGAAACCGGTCATCATACACCCCCCGCAACCCTGTCCAGTCGGGGGAGGGTAGCTACATCCTGCATTTTACTGTCGCGGCAGCAGCGTTTGCCACTTGCTGCTGGCCCTACTTTATCTGGCATGGCACGGACCCTTCCGGGGGATGGGTGTGGGATACCTCCTCCTGGACCGCGTGCCTCCTCTGGTGGCTGGGGGCGTCCCTGGTCATCTACGTGATCGCGGTGCTGAACAAGGCGAGAGCAGATTCTCGTCACCTTCCGTACACCCGGAGCAAGAAGGATGCCAGGGAACTGTCCCGCCTGAAGAACCGCCTGCTCCAGCTCAGGCTGGAGGAGATGCGCTACCGCCAGGGCCTGAGGAAAGACGACCTGCGGGCTCAGGAGGACATGATAACCACCCAGGATCTCCCGCAGCATCCGTGAATTCTCCCCTCTAGCGGACCCTGAGCCCGCAGGGGCAGGTGCAGTTTGCCTTCCTCCGGAACGGGTGGTGCATCTGGAGTACCCTGCACCGCCAGCACCAGCGTGATTTTCTCCTCATTCCCTGTGCTCCCTCACTTCTATCCCTGCTTTCCTTGCGGCTTTCACGGTGATCGCGGTCCCGTGGGAATCATGGGGCTTCTCTATCCGGCATTCTTCTTTCGCGCATTCGTCAATGAACGCAAGCCAGCAGCTCGCGTTCATCCCTACATATACCATCGCGACATCGCGGACATACCCAGCGGCTTTCCCGTAGTGTCCCCAGAGAGGCATCATCTGCGCGGGATGCCATCCCCTGCGGATAGCCTCCGCCTTGCACATCCCGTCAGCCCCGCCTGCTGACCCGACGATCACCACGTTCGGGTACGCGGGGTCCCCGAAATCATGGAGGGCTTTGTCGAACGCCTCGGAGATCATCTCCCAGTTTTTCCAGGTGCGGGAACCTGTCACCCCGATGATCATGATTTCTCGTCACTTCCGATGATCATAGGTACCCGTCGATCCCGCGTACTTTCAGGCAGATCCCGCATTCGAACCCGTGCAGCACTCCGTCCTCATGGCACCGGACGCAGATGAACCCGATAGCACGGGAATTGCAGTGCGGGCACGTGGAGATGATCCGCCAGGAGCTGAGGTTCGTGCACTGCACCCGGTGCCAGAGGCACATGCAGGGAGGAGTCCCCTCGGAGATTCCTTCGATCAGTTTTTCGAGGACAGCAGGCATCACAGTTCCCTTCTGTGGTTGTTCGCTGGCAGCATACCCTAGCATGCCCCCAGGTCAGCGCCAGGTTTGACAAGATCAGGATCGCTGGTAGAGTGGTCGCTGAGCGCAAGCCGAAGCCGAAGTCGAAGACGAGAACCGCACCGCCTACCCCATATGGGGCTTTACGTGTGCGGCGAAGACGAAGACTGCTCGCTTAAAGCCTAAGCTCAGCCTGTGCTGCCGGATCTACCGCAGGTGCGCAACTCACTGAGATGGGGGTTCGAATCCCCCCGGGGTGGCTCATCACCCTGTGGTCTAATGGCTAGGACGCTTCGAGGTAAGACAGACGCACCTCGACCGCCGCTGGCAGTGACGGGCTTGTCAGCGAACCGCAATTCGCATCAGCCCTGTAAGCTGTGACAAAACACACTTTCGCCCCCCTCGGGCAAGGCTAGGTCCGAGGGGGGCACCTACATGGGATGAGGGAAAAGAATGGCACGCGCACGCACGCTTTCCCAGCTGGTCGGGACGATCACGGGTATCCGCCAGAGGGACAATGATTTCGGGAAGGAAATGGTCAAGAGGGTTCAAAACGAATCCCTGACCACGGGACTGGTCAAAGTCCATCACCCTCTCGCTGAGATGACCGATGAGCAGCGCAGGGGCATGCTCCTCGGGACGCAGGCTGACATCAGCAAGCAGGTCGCGCTGACTGTTCCTGACGCGCTCCGCCAGGCAATGGAATACGCGATCCCGGCACTGGACGCGGTTGCCACCAACGACCGTACCAACCAGGACGCGAACGCGGATGTCACCCTCCCGGACGGGACGATACTGCTCGCGAACGTCCCGGTCAGTCACCTGCTGTGGCTGAGCAAGTACCTGTCCGAGTGGCGCAAGTTCATCGCGGTCCTGCCTGTCCTCGACCCGACGAAAAACTGGACCGCAGGGGATTCTCACGTGTACAAGGCTGATGTGGAAACCCGCGTGAGCAGCACGAAGAAGGTTGTCCCCCTCGTCCTGCACCAGGGAACCGACAAGCACGCACCCCAGGTGCAGGCGATCGAAGACACCATCCCCACGGGTCACTATGAGTCGGTGGCACTGTCAGGCGCGGTCTACCCTTCTCGCAAGCGGGAGCTGACGGACCGCTTTGACATGGTGATCGCGGCGGTGGATGATGCGACCGCCCGCGCCAACCAGACTCAGGTCGTGGACGTAAAAGAAGGGGAAGCCCTGATGAGCTTCCTCCTGGCATAAGGAAAGGGCGAAAATGGCTGCCCCAGCCACGAAAAACGAGGACACTGCCGTTACCCAGACTCTCCCTGCAATTCTCGGGGAGTCCCCCATATTCCGGGAAGTCCGGGACGAGAAGATGGGTGCGGTGAGGAACCTCGCGGAAGCAGGTCTCACCCGGATCGTGTTCGTGTCCACGGACCGCAAGGGCAAGTTCCACGTGAAAGTCGCGGTCGTGTCGTTCGACACCCGCGATGCGATCGTGGGACTGCTGGGAGACGAGCACGTCGCCTAGCTACGACGACGAGGACCCGTACGAGGACGGTGAGTACGTCCCCGTACGGGTTTTCTGGGATTCAGCCAGGGGACAGTGGGGATGCAGGTGCGCCAGTTTCATCCTCCACGGGAAATGTCATCATCTCGTACAGTGGAGGAAGAAAGAGGACGTTTTCCCGCTGGAGGAATACCTGTAAGGAGGGAACATGAAAGCTGACAGTGAGAGCATCACCGTTGACGCGGTAGCCAGGATCGTGCATAATGCGCAGCGTGACCTCGGGTACTGGCTGGACGATCCGTATCCGCCAGCCCCGTATGACGCGATCCCGGAGGCAGCGCGAGCGCCCGTGCAGTCCCTGGTGCGGCTGATCGCAGGGGGATATCCTGCGGAGTACGTGCAGGAAATGTGGGTGGAGAAAATGACGCAGGAAGGCTGGATCTGGGGTCCGGACAAGGACCCGGTGAGGAAAACCCACCCGTGCATGGTCGAGTGGAGGTTCCTCCCCAGCTGGGAGAAGAAGAAAGTCCACCTTGCGTACAACATTATCCAGGGAGCTTTCACAGGGTCTATTGACCTTTCGTGATTGCGGATCATCCCCGGGTAATTTATCCTAGGGGATATGCCCCCTGTTATTCCCGCGCATGTCGCGATCCGCACGAGACTGAAAGACTCCGCGCAGCACGCATGGAAGCTGAATGAGCGCCTCGAATGCGTGATCGCGGTGAAATCCCAGACAGGACAGGGAGGGTTTCACGGGAAGATTGACCATTCCCAGCCCCCGTGGTGCGCAGCGGTCGCGCATGCGATCATGGACCTGCATGCGCGCTCCCGGGACGCGGAAGCCTGCCTGCGCATCTCCCTGAGACTCCCCAGGCGAGAACGAGGGGGAAGTAACGGCAACACGAGGAGGGCGCTCGAAAACGTCGTACGGCTAGCTCAGGGCGCAGACGACAGGTACGTGATCTCGAATACGAAATGGCTGGACGGGTGGTCACGGAAAGCCTCGATTGCGCTCAACGAGACGGAACTGCCGCGAAGGCTCCCGCGAATAGAAGGATCCCCTGAACCCCCGTGCCCCTGGTGCCGGGGACGCACGCTGCGGATGTTCCCCTTGCATGGCACAGTGAAATGCCTCAACCCGGAATGCAAGGACGAGGAGGGGCGCAAGCCGCTGGCGAGGCTGGAATTCTTTGAGCAGGAGATGGTCCTGCGCTGGCAGGATAACATCATCGGGATACCTGCGTGAATGACGACGACCTGCCCCGGGGCAGGGGCTGGACCGGGGTCCCTCTCGTGGAGCTGGACGGGACTAGCTGGACTCTCGCGTTCGCAGCTAAATACCTGGAAATCCCCGAGGGACTGCTGCGCGAGGCGGTGAAATACGCGGAGCTTACCCCCAGTGGCACGATGAATATGCGAGCATACCGCTCCCAGGGGCGGGCAGCACGGGCTTACCCTGCGAAAACGCTGATTGACATCGCTGAGACGCTCATGTCCCTGAAAGACCGGAAGTGACCTGAAAGTTTTTTCATCATCTTGCTGACAGCCCTGGTAGCGCATGTCATCCTGAGTCTACCCCAGTGGGGAGGGAGTCACCTTCCCCATGGGCGAGACAGGCTCACGTCCTTCGATTCCTGAGGACCCGTGTGAGCGTACTGCGAACTCAGGAGTCATATGTCATGCCGAGGGAAGCATCGTAAAGCCAGGGGTCCCGTAAGGCTGGTCGCGCCAGGAGTGACAGCCGCGACAGCGGCACTGGGAATGATCCTCCCCGCGACAACAGCAAGCGCGGCAGTAGTCCCCGATCCTCCGCAAGCTCCCGACCCGGGACTTGCGTCCATCACGGCAGTTATCCAGCGCTACGTCCCGAAACACCAGGCAGAGACCCTGGTTGTCCATAGCGGCGATACCCTGGGGAGTATCGCAGCGAAATCCTGCGGGGATCCGAAATACTGGACGGGGCTCTACAAGGAAAACCAGAAGGTCATCGGGGGAAACCCTGATATTATCCTCCCCGGGCAGAAACTGGTGAAAACCTGCCACGAAGCGATCGTTCACCGCCCGAGTATCGTGGTGGCTGCGGATATCCAGCCCCAGGGCAAGCATCATCGTCTTCACGGGAGCGTCAGCGGAGGGAACCTGTCTTTCGCGGGACTGGAGCGCCTGTGGATCGCGGCTGGAGGCGACGCATGGGCGGCGGCTAGCGCTGCCACGGTCGCGGAATGCGAGTCCGGGGGTCGGCAGAATGCATACAATCCATCGGGCGCTAGCGGGTACTGGCAGATCCTGGGAGAGGTTGTCCCCGGGAACGTTTTCGACCCGATGGTGAACGCACTCAACGCGGTATCCAAATGGAGAACGTCCGGGAAGACGTTCGCGCAATGGGTGTGCAAGCCATGAGGGGGCGGCACCGTAAGCCACGGAAGATAGCTTCCCGTGTCACCACGTTCGCTGTCGCGGCAGTCGCGATGCTGGGGGTGGGCACTGCCCTGCCTGCCCCTGCTGACGCCGCTCAAACCCGTGCGGTGCACATCTCCAACGCAGCCCTCAACTGGGCTGAATCCCACGCGATAGGGCACTGGTATTCCTGGGGAGGGGCGGGTCCGTACGGGTACGACTGCTCAGGGCTGGTCATGTCCTCGTTCGCGCACGTAGGGATAAACCTCCCGCACAATACCGTCGCGATGATCCATTCAGGGAAGCTGGTACAGGTGTCGTATCCTCAGCGCGGTGATCTCGCCTTCTGGGGTCCCGTCTCTGCCCCGTATCACGTCGAGTTCGTCACCAGGTGGCATCACGTGACGTTCGGGGCTCAGCAGTCAGGGACGCGGGTATGGTGGCATCCCTACAGCGGGGGGTACGCCCCGTCCTCGTTCTGGCGTGTGGTAGGGTGAGGAGTACCTCCTAAGGGTAGCTCAAGGATGTTCCAGCATCCTGGGCTGTGTTCGATGCAGTGAGACCCCAGACGGGTAGGAACGTCTGGGGTCTCTGCATAAGGAAGGGATTACGATGACTAAGCGTCCAGGGCTGTTCTCCGATGTCAGGTCAGCGAAGATCACGTTCGCCATATGTCTCACCGTGTGCATCATAATCATGGCGGTTCATCTCTTGACAAGCTGAGACCGTGTGATAGATTAATATCCTCGCGCCGCAGCGAGGATGAGACAAGGGACGGCCATCCCTGTCTCGCTTTGATACCGCCTTCTCTTTTTGCCTGCCCCGGTGGGGGAGAAGGCGGTATCATTATGCTATAAAGTTCGAACTAGTATTCCACTGGGAGCGTGTGGGCAAAGATTTCTCGAAACTGTCCCCGGAAACGCGGGCACGCATCCGGGAGGCGATCCTCGCCAAGAAAGCCGAGGTCGAGCCCCGCCCGTGGGAAGTTCAGGCGTACAACAAGCAGCTTCCCCCGGACCACCCGAGGCATCACCTCGCTGACCCGAGGACAGGCAAGTCGTGCGGCTGTGAGCGCCCCTACCCGGACTGGGAGACCTGGCTGCTCATGACGGGGCGAGGGTTCGGGAAAACCCTCACAGGAGCCAACTGGGCGCTCTCCAGGGGGCTCTCCGAGCCGGGAATCTGGGTCGCGGTCTGTGCTCCCACGTTCGCGGACGTGAAAAACACTTGTTTCGAGGGTCCCTCCGGGATCAAGAACGCGGCACAGCCAGGCGAGATTATCGACCATAACAAGAATGATCTCCGTATCACCCTCCGCAACGGGAGCATAATCCAGGGGTATTCCGCTGAGAAAGCTGAATCCATCCGTGGTGCCAACCTGGGTTACTGCTGGTTTGACGAGCTGGGGATTATCCGCTACCCCGAGTTCTACGAGGCAGGTCTTCTCCCTGCGCTGCGAACCTCTAAAGGTCAGCTGATGATCACCACCACCCCGAGGAACACGAAACTTCTCCGGGAGATCATCAAAGAAGCAGAAAGAGACCCGAGCAGGTTCCATTTCACTCGCGCCACCAGCTCCGAGAACTGGAAAGCTGAAGGCGTCGGGAAGATGATCGCGAAAGTCACCTCCAAATTCGGGGAAGGCACGTTCCTGGAGCGGCAGGAGCTGCAAGGTGAGTTCATCGCGGAAATCCCCGGGGCTCTGTTCCAGATGGAATGGTTTGACGAATACCGGGTGGAAGAACACGAGGTCCCCGATTTCCGCAGGGTCGTAGTAGCGGTAGACCCGGCAAGCTCCTCCAACATCAAGAGCGACGAAACCGGGATCGCGGTCTG
>Ga0105240_10015679_pt1 | contig 10290 bp, 14 predicted proteins | sample KBSC54metaG_FD_80426 | JGI IMG/M metagenome (GOLD analysis project Ga0105240, IMG submission 80426) | Corn rhizosphere microbial communities from Kellogg Biological Station, Michigan, USA - KBS C5-4 metaG | ecosystem: Host-associated > Plants > Roots > Rhizosphere > Soil | place: Michigan, USA... | reverse complement strand
CGACGATCCATTCGATGCGCACCGGCGGCGTGCCGGCCTTTCCGACCATCTATGTGTTCTTCGCGGTCAACGTCGTCGGCCTGATCGCCTTCGCGACCTGCGTCGGCCTCGCCATCGCAAGGCGCCGCGAGGCGGAGGCGCACAAGCGGCTGATGACGCTCTCGCTGGTCGTGCTGATACCGCCCGCGATCGGGCGGACGGCGGGCCTCCAGACCCTGATGCCGCTTTCCGGCTTCCTGCTCGCCGACGCGATCATCCTCGCCGGTTGCCTCTATGACTGGAAGACGCGCGGAAAGGTGCATCGCGTGTGGAAGATCGACGGGCCGCTGATGATCGTCTCGCAGCTGATCTGCGGGCCGCTGGGCTTTTCGGCGCCCTGGGTGGCGTTCGGCCAGTGGGCGATGCGGTTGCCGGTCTGAGATCGCGCGCCTAAGCCGATCGCTCTTTCGGGAGCGACTCCATGCATTCTGACGGCACCATCTCGATCAGCGTCAACGGAGAGCATCGCCGCGTGCGGGATGGGCTCACCCTTGCCGAGCTGGCGTCCGAGCTGGGCCTCGCGCCCGCGAGCGTGGCGGTGGAGCGCAACCTCGAGAGGGTGCCCCGCTCGACGCTGGGGCAGGTGAGGATCGAGGATGGCGACGAGTTGGAGATCGCCCCCTCCATCGGCGGCGCTCAGGAACCGTAGCGACACCGATTTGTTGTGCACTGCGAAGCGGTTGGCACGAGCCGCCGACCTTCGCAGGAGACACGACATGGGCGAATTCACCGACAAGGTCAAAGGTGCCGTCAACGAGACGGTGGGCAAGGCCAAGCAGGCGATCGGTCGCGAGAGCAACGACCCGGGCCTCGAAGCCGAGGGCGCGGGCCAGGAAGCCAAGGGCAATGTGCAGACCACGGTCGGCAAGGCCAAGGGTGCCGTGAAGGGCGCGATCGACAAGCTCTGATCGCCTCGACCGGAACGGAAGAAGGGCGCCGTCACCATCGTGGCGGCGCCCTCTTCATGTCCGGTTCGCGGCGACCCGAAGGCCGCCGCGACCGTTTGGCTCAGTAGCCGTAATAATCGCCGTAATAGGCCGGCGGGGGCGGCGGCGGAGCATAGTAGCCGCCATAATAAGCCGGCGGCGGGGGCGGCGGGGCGTAATAGCCGCTGCCGTAATAGGCCGGGCGGTCCGACGACGCGATCGCCGCGCCGACGCCGAGGCCGAGGATGCCGGCCGCAACCGCGGTCCCGGTGCCGACGCCATGACGGTGCCAGCCGTAGCCGCCATGATACCCGCCATGATAGCCACCGCCCCAGCCACCGCCGTGCCAGCGGGCTTCGGCCGGCGCGGCGCCGGCGAGCGTGGTGCCGGCGAGGATGCCGGCGGCGACGAGGCCTGTAATCAGCTTGCGCATGTTCAGTCTCCCAAATCCAATCCTGCGGCCTGGACCGCCGCTACAAGATCCCTTCTAGGTGAGTCGTTCTGAATGGCCCCGGAATGGGCCCGTTATCGCGTGTTCAGACTGCTCAAACGCAGGGCGGGGGTGATCTGTTCAATGTCGGTACGACAATGGAGCAGCGCAAGGCCCGGCTGTTCCAGCGCGCGGGCCAGAGCGGGGGCGAAATCCTCGGTCCTGTCCACCGTTTCCGCCCAGCCGCCATAGGCGCGGGCGAGCGCGGCGAAATCGGGATTGGCAAGCGCCGTGCCGGAGACGCGGTGGGGATATTCGCGCTCCTGGTGCATGCGGATCGTGCCGTAATTGGCGTTGTCGACGAGGATCACCAGCAGCCGCGCGCCGCGCGAGACGGCGGTGGCGAGCTCCTGCCCGTTCATCAGGAAGCAGCCGTCGCCTGCCAGCGCCACGACGCGCTGGTCCGGGCAGCGTAGCGCGGCGGCCACGGCGGCGGGGACGCCGTAGCCCATCGATCCGTTGGTCGGCGCCAGCTGGGTGCCGCGCTTGCCGTAGCGCCAGTAGCGATGCCACCAGCCCGAATAATTGCCGGCGCCGTTGCAGATGATCGTGTCGGCCGGCATCGCCTCGCGCATCGCCGCGACGCAGGGGCCGAGATCGAGCGTCACGCCCTCGCGCGGGCTCGGCGTGTTCCACGATTCCCACTCGGCATGGGCCTGCGCACCATCCTCGAAGGCGAGGATGTCATGCTCCCACTGCGCCATCGTCTCGGCGAATTCCGGCATGTCGGCGCAGATGGCGAGATCCGCGCGGTAGACCGATTGCAATTCGTTCGGGTCCGGATGGACGTGGACGAGGATCTGGCCGGGATGATCGGGCGTGATCAGCGTATAGCCGTCGGTGGTCGCCTCGCCGATGCGCGGGCCGACGACCAGCAGCAGATCGGCGGCGCGCACCCGTTCCAGCAGCTTGAGGTTCGGGCCGTAGCCGAGATTGCCGGCGTAGACGGGCGAGGAGGAGAGGATCGCGTCCTGCCGGCGGAACGCGCACGCGACGGGCAGGCCGATCCCTTCCGCGAACTCGGCGAAATAATGCGCGGCGCGATCGTCCCAGTCGGCCCCGCCGACGATGGCGATCGGGTTGGTCGCGTCCTTGAGCATCTGCACCAGCGTGCCGGTCGCGCCGATGCAGGGCGGCTGGGCGGGGCGGATCACCTTGGGGCGGTCGATCGCCTCCACCGCGTCGAGCAGCATGTCCTCGGGCAGCGCCAGCACCACCGGGCCGGGGCGGCCGGACATGGCCACCGCATAGGCGCGCGCGACATATTCGGGGATGCGGCTGGCATCGTCGATCTTCGCCGCCCACTTGGCGAGCGGCTTGAACATCGCGGGGAAATCGACCTCCTGGAAGCCCTCGCGATCCTTGGCGCCGCGCGCGACGTCGCCGATGAACAGGATCATCGGGGTCGAATCCTGGAAGGCGGTATGCACGCCGATCGAGGCGTTGGTGGCGCCCGGCCCGCGCGTGACGAAGCAGATGCCGGGCTTGCCGGTCAGCTTGCCGTCGGCCTCCGCCATGTAGGCGGCGCCGCCTTCCTGCCGGCAGACCACGAGATCGATGGCGGGCGAATCGTGCAGCGCGTCGAGCACGGCCAGATAGGATTCGCCGGGAACGCAGAAGATGCGATCGCATCCCTGCGCGAGAAGCTGGTCGACCAGGATGCGACCGCCGGTGCGGATGTTCGTCATGGCCGGTCTCTATAATTTTCGTGACCGCCATTCCAGCTTCCGCGTGCGCGACGGCGCTGGTACCGGCGGCGCGACACGAACGGAGCATGATCCTTGGCGAAGACGACCCGCCGGCCGAAGTGGCCAAGCCTCCTCCTGATGCTGGCGGCGTCGGGTTGCGCGGGGACGACGGCGAAGCCCGCTTTCCCGCCGGAGCCGCCGCCCCCCGATCCGAAGCTCGCGGGCATGCAGTATCTGTACGGCTCGGCCGAGGCGGCGGCGATCAGCCGGCAGGCGTGGCAAGCGCTCACCTTCTACGTGGGCGAGGCGATGCAGGGGAAGGATCGCCGCTCGGTGGTGCTGGAGCAGGGGGCGAGCCTCGACGCGCCGAGGTTCGTGCCCTGCGCGGGCAGGAAGCCGGCCGCCGTGTTCGACGTCGATGAGACCGTTCTGCTCAACCAGGGCTTCGAATATGACGACCTGACCGGCGCGCCGCACCGCGACTTCGACGATCGCTGGGCGCGCTGGGAGAAGACCGGCGTCCACGCCGTCTCGCCGACGCCGGGCGCCAAGGAGGCGATCGATGCGCTGCGCCGCATGGGCGTGACCGTGATCTTCAACACCAACCGCAACGCCTTCAACGCCGAGCCGACCGAGCAGGCGATCGACGAGGCCGGGCTGGGGCCGGCCAGGCATGGCGAAACCCTGTTCCTCGCGGGCGACGACGGCAACGGATCGCTCAAGGACGGGCGCCGCTGGCGGATCGCCGGCAGATATTGCGTGATCGCGATGGGCGGCGACCAGCTCGGCGATTTCTCCGATCTGTTCAACGATGCGGCGAGCGTGCCGGCCCGCCGCGCCGATACCGCATTGCCCGGCATCGCGCCGCTGTGGGGGCGTGGCTGGTTCGTCCTGCCCAACCCCGTCTACGGCACCGCGCTGCAGGGCGGGGCGGGGGACATCTTTCCGGCCGACAAGCAGTGGCACGATCCAGGCCGCTGACGCCGCTGTAAGCTTTTCCGACACCGCCTCCGAATGTTGCGCCGGGCCGGCGATATGCCTATCTGCTTGAGCCGAAACGACAGAATGAAAGCCACGCCATGACCACCTTCGACGATCGCGAACAGGCGTTCGAGAACAAGTTCGCCCACGATCAGGAGATGGCCTTCCGCGTCACCGCGCGGCGCAACCGCCTGCTCGGCCAATGGGCGGCGGGCCTGATGCAGCTGACCGCCGAAGAGGCCGACGCTTATTCGAAGGCGGTGGTGCAGGCCGAGTTCGAGGAAGCCGGCGACGAGGACGTGATCCGCAAGATCTACGGCGATCTCGTCTCCGCCAATGTCGAGACCGACGAGAGCGCGATCCGCGCCCAGCTGGACGCCTGCGAGATCGAGGCGCGTCGCCAGCTGATCGGGCCGGCCTCCTGACATGCCGATGGCAGCCGACGAGATTGCGGGCCTGATCCGCGCCGGCATCCCCGACGCGGAGGTGGAGATCACCGACCTCGCCGGCGATGGCGACCATTATGCGGCGAAGGTGGTGAGCGAGAGCTTCCGGGGCATGCCGCGCGTGCGCCAGCACCAGAAGGTCTACGAGGCCTTGGGCGGTCGCATGGGGGGCGTGCTCCATGCGCTGCAGCTGACGACGGCGGTGCCCTGAAGGCTCTGGTTTGCAACGCCCGTTCGGCCTGGGGGACGTCGAAGGCCATGCGCCGACGATGGCTGCGCTCGGTGCGAACGGATGCGGGCAGGCTTGCGTTTTAGTCCGGGCATCCCGATTTAGCGCGCAACGAACCGTCCTTTGGAGTGATTACGATGACCGACGACACGCAGGCCCGCATCGCCGAGGCCGTGAACGGCAATGAAGTGCTGCTGTTCATGAAGGGTTCGCCGCTCTTTCCGCAATGCGGCTTCTCCAGCCGCGCGATCGCGATCCTCGATCATCTCGGCGTCGACTATGGCTCGGTCGACGTGCTGCAGGACCAGGCGATCCGCCAGGGCATCAAGCAGTTCTCCGACTGGCCGACCATCCCGCAGCTCTACGTGAAGGGCGAGTTCGTCGGCGGCTCCGACATCATGATGGAGATGTACGAGACGGGCGAGCTGGCCGAGCTGCTGCAGAAGGCCGGCGTCGCGCAGAAGGCGGCCTGATCTTCGGTTCGGCGGGATCGGTTCCCGGGAGGCCCGCGGGGTGGCGGGCCGTCGCGGAAGATCGCGCCGGCCCGCCGGTGTTCGCGGGAACGTGGAACACCGATATCTTTGCAGACGGCGTGCCAGTTTTCGCGAACGGCGGAAATCCGCGATCGTCGCTGGTTAACGGCATCTGGCGCGTTTTCGAGTGTGTCAGTTTTCCCGACACCCATGCGCCGTTCGTGCTGGGCGAAGTCGAAGGGCCGAGTGCGAACGGCTAGGGGAGCAGGGATGACCGACCAGCCGCTCGTCGAGACGATCCATCCGCTGGTGCGGCGCGTGCTGGCGCACAATCCGTCGCCCTTCACCTATACCGGCACGCAGACGCACATCGTCGGCCACGGCGAGGTCGCGGTGATCGATCCCGGCCCCGATATCGACGAGCATGTCGCCAATATCCTGAAGGCGACGGAGGGCGAGCGCATCGTCGCGATCGTCTGCACCCATACCCACCGCGATCACACCCCCGCCGCGAAGCCGCTGGCGAAAGCGACGGGTGCGCCCGTCATGGGCTGCGCGCCGATCCTGGCGGACGACGGCAGCGGGCTGGAGGCCGGCTTCGACCACAGCTACGCGCCCGATCGCATCATGGCGGAGGGCGATCGTGTTTCCGGCCCAGGCTGGACGCTGGAGGCGGTGTTCACGCCGGGCCACACCTCCAACCATCTCTGCTTCGCGCTGCCGGAGGCGAGCGCGCTGTTCACCGGCGATCACGTCATGGGCTGGTCGACCAGCGTGGTGATCCCGCCAGACGGCGACATGGGCGCCTATATGGCGAGCCTCGAGAAGCTGATGCCGCGCGAGGACGCGATCTATTTCCCGGCGCACGGTGAACCCGTGACCAGGCCGAAGCAACTGCTGCGCGGCATGCTGGGTCATCGCCGTCAACGCGAGAACCAGATCCTGCGCGCGCTGGGGAAGGGGCCGGCCTCGATCCCCGAGATGGTGGCGCAGATGTATATCGGCCTCGATCCCCGGCTGGAGAAGGCGGCGGGCCTCAACGTGCTCGCGCACCTGATCGATCTCGACCGGCGCGGGCGGGTGCGCGCCGAGGGCGGGCTGTGGAGCCTCGCGGCTTAGCATGAAGACCGTCCTCAAGGTCCTGCTCGGCATCGTGCTAGGCTTCGCGCTGGTTGCCGGCGGCGTGCTGGTGGCGGGCAAGCGCGCCTTCGACCATTTCTGGTCGCCCGATCCCGAAAGCATCGCGTCCGCCAGCCTGCAGGGGCTTCAGGCGCAGAGCCGCCTGACGGCGCTCGTCGCCTCCTATGTCGCGGTGGTGACCTCTACGCAGCACCGCTTCGGCCTTTCGGCGCAGCGCACTTTGATCATGCCGGGCCGCGTGCGCTACGAGGTCGATCTCGGCCAGATGAAGCCCGGCGACCTGACCTGGGACAAGGCCAGCCACCGGCTCGACGTCACCCTGCCGCCGCTGATGATCGAGGGGCCGGAGGTCGATCCGCAGCGGATCAAGGCCTATGACGGCGGTGGGCTCCTGCTCAAGCTCACCGACAGCGGCGAGGCGCTCGACCAGTCCAACCAGCAAGCCGCCCGCACCGAGCTGATCCGGCAGGCGCGCGAGCCGTCGCCGGTCGCGATCGCCAGGCAGGCGGCGCGGCAGGCCGTCGCGCAGAGCTTCGCCCTGCCGCTCAAGGCCGCCGGCATGGACCCGAACGTCCGCGTCCGTTTCCGGGGCGATGCTTTTCCGGACGACCAGCCCTTCACCCCGATGGATTTCGCGCGGCCCTGGCAGGATGTGGTCGCCAATAGCCACTGACATTTGCCGCCGACGCCCCTATCTGGGGCGCGACCGAGGGTAACGGGAAACACACGCCATGAACGCGCCTGCCAAGAGCCTCAAGGGCCTCGACCTCAAGGCCGAGATCGACACGCTGCGCAAGGAGCGCAATGCCGTCATCCTCGCGCATTATTACCAGACGCCGGATATCCAGGATCTCGCCGATTTCGTGGGCGACAGCCTCGATCTCTCGGCCAAGGCGGCGGCGACCGACGCCGACGTCATCGCCTTCTGCGGCGTGCGCTTCATGGCCGAGGTCGCCAAGATCCTCTCGCCCGACAAGACCGTGATCCTGCCCGACATGAACGCCGGCTGCTCGCTGGAAGACAGTTGCCCGCCCGAGCAGTTCGCCGCCTTCCGCGCCGCGCACCCGGATCATATCGCGCTGACCTACATCAATTGTTCGGCGGCGGTGAAGGCGCACTCGGACATCATCGTCACCAGCTCGTCGGCCGAGAGAATCCTCGCCCAGCTGCCGATGGACCAGAAGATCATCTTCGCGCCGGACAAGAATCTCGGCGCCTGGTTCAACCGCAAGACCGGCCGCGACATGCTGCTGTGGCCCGGCGCCTGCATCGTCCACGAGGCGTTCAGCGAGACCGAGCTCCTGAAGCTCAAGGCGCAGTATCCGGAAGCGCCAGTCGCCGCGCATCCCGAATGCCCGGCCTTCATCCTCGATCATGCCGACGAGGTGGGATCGACGCGCGCGATCCTCGATTTCGCGCTGAAGAGCGACGCCGACACGATCATCGTCGCCACCGAGCCGCACATCATCCACCAGATGCAGAAGGCGGCGCCGCACAAGCTGTTCATCGGCGCGCCTGGCGCGGACGGCAACTGCAACTGCAACATGTGCCCGTACATGGCGATGAACACGATGGAGAAGCTCTACGTGGCGCTGCGCGACATGGAGCCGCGTATCGAGCTCGACGAGGCCACCCGCATCGCCGCCAAGAAGCCGCTCGACCGGATGCTGGAGATGGCCGGCAAGACGGTGGGCAAGGGCGATCTGGGATCGCGCTGACGCCGGGAACGGTTTCGCCGCCGGAACGCTGTGCGCGTGAACCCGACGTGGAGACCTTTCCCCATGAACAACGTACTCGGCATGCTGATCGGCGCGGCGATCGATCGCGAGGATGGTGACAGCGGCGTCGAGGGCGCGATCGGCGGCTATCTGGCGGAAGGCGCGATCAAGCTGGTCGCGCCGCTGGTGGTGACCTTCGCGATCGGCTGGGGCGTCCAGTTCCTGCTCCGTCGCGGGATCGAGTCGATCACGGGCGAGGACGCGCGCGCCGGTTGATCCGGGCGCGGCGCCTGCCTAAGAGCGCCATCGGACGGACGTCAATCCGTTCGCACTGAGCGTAGTCGAAGTGCGTGCTTCGCGCGCCACGCCTGCAGCCCGTCCTTCGACTACGCTCGGGACGAACGGAGGATTGGGTTTGCTCTTCGAACTTCCCGGCTTCGACCTTGATTCCTTCGTCCGCGCCACGCTTGCCGAGGATCTCGGCGAGGCGGGCGACATCACCTCCGCCGCCGTGATCCCGCAGGACGCTCGCTTCACCGGGGCGCTGTTCAGCCGCGACGCCATCGCCGTGGCGGGCCTGCCGATCGCCGAGGCCTTCTTCCGCCATCTCGATCCCGACGTCGCGATCGAGACGCTCGCGCAGGATGGCGACCGCGTCCTCAAGGGCACCACGCTGATGCGGATGGAGGGCAAGGCGCGCGCAATGCTCACAGCCGAGCGCTCGGCGCTCAACACGCTCCAGCATCTCTCTGGCGTCGCGACGATGGCGCGCACCTATGCCGATGCGATCGCCGGAACAGGTGCGACCCTGCTCGACACGCGCAAGACCATCCCGGGCCTGCGCCGGCTGGAGAAATACGCGACCCACATGGGCGGCGCGACCAACCACCGCATGGGCCTGTGGGATGCGGCGATGATCAAGGACAACCACATCGCGGTGGCCGGTTCCATCGGGCAGTCGGTGGGTGCCGCGAAGGCGGCGGGCATCACCAGCATCATCGTCGAGGTGGATCGGATCGATCAGATCGAGCCGGCCTTGGCGGCCGGCGCCACCCACCTGCTGCTCGACAACATGGACCCGCCGACCTTGCGCGGCGCGGTGACATTGGTCGGCGGCCGCGTGCCGACCGAGGCGTCGGGCGGGGTGACGCTGGAGACGATCCGCGAGATCGCCGAGACGGGGGTAACCTACGTGTCGGTCGGCCGGCTCACCCAGTCGGCCCCGGCGGCGGACATCGGGTTAGACCTCGCGCTGGCTTGAGATCGGCGGAACGCGCGCTAGACTTTCCCCGGGGAATACAGGGGAGTGGGGTATGCGTCCGGAATCGATCCGATGGTTCGAGCGCGTCTATGTCGGCCGCATGATCGTCGGCCTGGCGCTCGGGATCTACAGCATCTACTGGATGCGCCACGCGCTGAACGGTTATTACCGGGCGGCCTTCGGCTTCCCCGAAATCGCCGTCGGCAGCATCTTGTTGGGCACGCTGTGCAACATCGCCTTGCTCTACTTCATCGCGCGCCGGGCGAGCGTCGTGGCGAAATGGATCTTCGTGGTGGCGGCCGTGATCGGGCTGGTTTCGGTGATCAACACCGTCATCGCACCCAATTTCCTGCCCGCCGCGCTCAAGATGGGCCCGCTGTTCGGCGTCGGGCTCGATTTCACCATGATCATGCTGCTCTTCCAGCCGGATTCGCGCGAATGGTTCGAACGGCGCGGCGTGACGGAGGAAGATTACGCCGACACCTTTTCCTGAAGAGCCGGCGGCTCTAGGCTGCCTGCCAACAGGGGAGACATGTGATGCGTCCGAAATCGATCGTGCTGTTCGAGCGGGTTTACGGTTTCAACGTCCTATTGGGGATCGCGTCCGGCATATGGGCCTGGATGCATTGGAGCGCCATGCTGCCGCCCGGCTCCCCGCCGCAGGTCGCGGCGATGATGCCGATCATCATGGTGGGCAGCCTGGTCGTCGGCACGATCATCAACCTGCTGCTGCTCTTCTTCATCGCGCGCAAGGGGGCGGAGGTCGCCAAGTGGATCTACATCGTCCTCTTCGCGATCGGTCTGGTCGGCGTGCTGCGCGGCTTCACCAGCACGACGGTCCAGATGCCGCTGGTGACTCACATCCTCGCGGTCGTTCAGATCCTGATCCAGGCCTTCTG
>Ga0105240_10015677_pt1 | contig 10290 bp, 10 predicted proteins | sample KBSC54metaG_FD_80426 | JGI IMG/M metagenome (GOLD analysis project Ga0105240, IMG submission 80426) | Corn rhizosphere microbial communities from Kellogg Biological Station, Michigan, USA - KBS C5-4 metaG | ecosystem: Host-associated > Plants > Roots > Rhizosphere > Soil | place: Michigan, USA... | reverse complement strand
GCTCGCCATGATGTTTCCCCCCGGAAACTGAGCGCTCTTGCTCAATGCTTTGATACGAAAGGTGCCGCTGCGCAGATTCGACGGTCTAGGCCTTTTTCTCGGGCGAGCCATTGATCCATGATGCTAACGGCGAAATCTCCGGAAAGAGGCTTCGTCGGACTACGCTTGGTCACGAGCAGCTCGCTTCCTGGTCGCCAGCTTGCAGCCCTGCCAACGATCAGATTGAGGCTTCGAAGGCGGGCGGCATAATCATTATTCGTTTCCGTTCCCGCAGCGTATCGCGGGCGGCTCCATCCAGTCGTCTTCCGCTCGCGGGGCCAAAGGCTCGCGCAAAGCGTTGTTGCGGCGCAGCATGGAGAATGAAGATGGTCGCAGCCTCGGACATGATGAAGTTATGGTTCTGGCCGTGGGAAGCGGCGCGCGTTGCGACCGAACTCCTGGAGACGGCCGTCGCCACGCAATCGGTGCTGGGTGCGCGGCTGCCGATGATCTCAACAGCCGCGACGAACCCGCTCGCGGCCGACCATCGCGAACTGTCCCTGATGATGTCCGAGAAGGTCGATGCGTTCGGCAAGTCTGGCCGTACGGTCTCCCGAGCGGCCGAGGTGGTTCAACAGGCGGCCAGCGCAAATGCGCGCGACTGGGGCCGCGCAGCGGCGGGGACCATGCTGACGCCGGGGGATTGGATCGCTATGGCGGAACGCAACCTGCTGATCGCCACCACGCTCATGCTGCTGCCTGCGCAGGCGCTGGCTCCGGTCCGCAAGGGCGTGAAGGCCAATGCCCGGCGGCTTCGCAATTCCTGACCCCTGCTACCCAACTACTTGGCGGGAAACGGATCGAGCGCACACAAAAGGCCGAAGAAGCTTCCGTCCTTCCTGTTGACCGTGATCAGGAGGCGCAGATCGAAGATTTATCCGAAGAGGCCGATGATCCCGATCAGGCCGGCGACGCACGCGAAGACGCGTGTAGTCAGCACAAGCCTGGGTCGGAAGGGATTCCTGACGTCGTCCTTCGTTGCCGGCATGTTCGCTCCTCTCGCCAGCAACCGGCCAGAGGTCAGTTGGATCATTCGACGGATCGGTATCCTATTCTATTTCAGAGATTAGAACAGGGCGTTGTTTGGCGGGCCGGCTAGGGACGTTTCGATCGGCCGAAGCGGCTGCGGGACGCCGGTGCGACCGACACCAGTTCAATCTGACGCGTGTCCCGCTCCCGGTCATCGGAAACGGAAGTCAAATCGCGGCGGTATCATTTGCTGGCGGGGGACGTTCAGCGAAGATGAGAACCACGAAGCCATTTGCCGTCCTGATCCACCCGCTCGAAAAGCGATCGAGCATTATCCCGTTGGTCGCATCCTGATGCCGTTGATCGACGAGCGGCGCACCGATCTTGAGCGCACACGTGATCTCAAGATGGCGCGGTCGGTCCACGCCTATGTGCGAGGCAACACCGCACAATTCTACCAGTGGCTGGCGGCGTCTCCGGACGCCGCGTCAATCCCGGCTGGCCCGCCAGTGTGGATTTGCGGTGATTGCCACCTTGGCAATCTGGGTCCGCTTGCCGACGCCGATCACGAGATCGACATCCAGATCCGCGATCTCGATCAGACGGTCGTCGGCAATCCGGCGGTGGACCTGATCCGCCTTGGCCTCTCGCTCGAGACGGCAGCGCGCAGCTCTGACCTTCCGGGTGTCACGACTGTGAAGATGGTTGAGGCGATGATCGATGGCTATGCGCGTGCCCTGACGCCGGAACCGGACGATGATCCTCTGGAGCCGGATGTCGTCCGCTCGGTCCGGCGGGAGGCGGCGGGACGCAAGTGGCGTCATCTCGCCAAGGAGAGGCTGGAGGATGTCGAGCCGGAAATCCCGCTCGGCAAGCGCTTCTGGAAGCTCGACAAGGAGGAACGGGGCGCGATCGAGGCTTTGTTCGAGGACGTGAACGTACGGTCGCGTGCGCTTGCGCTGGCTGGACTTGGTCCGAAGGGCCGCATCCGTGTGATCGATGCGGCCTACTGGCGCAAAGGATGTAGTTCGCTCGGCAAGCTGCGCTACGCTGTCCTGCTGGGTGTTTCCGATAAGGGCGGGAAGACGGAGCATTACGCGCTTGTCGATATCAAGGAGGCGGTGACCTCGGTCGCGCCTGCGGCCAAGAAGGCCTCGATGCCCGAGGATCCGGCGGAGCGCGTCGTAGCGGGCGCCTGTGCGCTCTCTCCCAATCTCGGCGAGCGGATGATTGCGGCGAAGCTGCTTGAAAAGCCCGTGGTGCTCCGCGAGCTTGCGCCACAGGATCTCAAGATTGAGGTCGACCAGTTCTCCCGGAAGGAGGCGATCGAGGCGGCGGCCTATCTCGCCTACGTTGTAGGGATCGCCCACGCGCGCCAGCTGACGTCGGATCAGCGCAAAACATGGCGGGGGCAGCTGGTATCGGGACAGGACGGCGACCTCGATGCGCCATCCTGGCTCTGGCGGAGCATCATCGATCTCGCGGGCGCCCACGAGACGGGGTATCTCGAACATTGTCGGCGCTTCGCTCTTGGCGCGGAGCTCGCCTGATGGGCGCGCATCTCGACGAGAAATGGATGCGGCTCGCTATCGAGACTGCCACCCAGGATGGAGCCGACCCCGCAAAGTCTCCGATTGGCTGCGTCATCATCCTTGATGGTAAGGTGCTCGCAGCGGAGCGAAACCAGACCGAGAAGTTGAATGATGCGACGGCACATGCGGAAATGATGGCGATCCACAAGGCCGGCGCCGCCCATGGTGACATGGAATTGCGCGGAGCGACGCTCTACTCGACGCTCCAACCCTGCGGCATGTGCACCATGGCCTCGGTCTGGTCGAAGGTTGGGCGCGTCGTCTACGGCGCCGAGCGTGAAGACGTCCACCGGATGTATTTCGAAGCTCGCCACATCGATACGCTGGGCTTCGTGCGGTCCGCCTATCGCGACGATCTTGAGATAGAAGGCGGATGCCTACGCCGTGAATGTGCCGAGCTCTATTATGGTCCCGATGCCGACGTACCTGTTGACGAGCTGGGCAATTTGTAATCGACGATGCCTGCGCTATCAGCGTTTGTGCACCCGAGACAGCAGACGGTCGCGAACGCGCCCAAACCCGGTCGTAGAACTATCTCAGGGTGCGTCCTAAATGCCGTCCGTCGGCTTATTTCGCGTTACGGTGCCGTTTTTCCCCATAACGCTGCGACGGGGCGAGCGGCGACTTTCCAGCAGTCCGATACGTGTACATCTGACGAAACCAATAGCTCTTAGCCTGCTGTCGATCCGCGTAGCGGCGGTCGGTCGCATGAGCCGCCGCATGGATGCGGCGCCTTGGAATAATAGGGGCCTATGCCCATATATCGTCTAGATCGACGAAAACAGCGTGCTGACTGCAAAAGGTGTGACTTTGTCCAAATTGGCAGACGATATCGAGCGGGCCAACGAGCGTTCAGCACCGGCCGATGACAACAGATGCAACAGCACCGCTCTCCGCAAGGCGACCCGCCGCGTATCTCAGCTTTATGACTCAATCTTGGCGCCGACCGGCCTCCGGTCAACGCAGCGTGCCATCCTTCATAACATCAACTATTTTGGTAGCCCGACGATGAGCCAACTTGCCGCGTCGCTTGTCCTTGATCGATCGGCGCTGGGGCACAATCTGCGACCGCTGGAAAGGGAAGGGCTATTGACGCTGGAACCTGACCCTAATGATCGACGCAGCCGAATTGCAAGGCTCACAAAAAAAGGTACGGAAAAGCTTATTGATTCTGCCCCCTATTGGCAGGAAGCGCAAGAACGCTTCGAGAGCACGTTCGGTGGCGAGCGAGCAGCAGCATTGCGCGAAGTCCTATCTATCATCGCACTTGAGGAATTCGACTAGGCGCGTCCTGGCTGCTGCTTATCACGGCACCGAACTTAAACATCCAGCGGCGATTGCTTCGCAAAGCGTGAGCCCTTCATAGTCGAAGCATGATATTTGCCATCAATGGCGCCTCATCGAGTTGCGCCCAATGGCCAGCGTCGAGAATATGCAATTCGGCATTTTTGAATTTGCCTTTTAGATACTCGGCATAGCTTGGACGGAGATACGGGTCTTTGCCGCCCCATATCATCTGCACGGGGATGTCGAGGTCCGCCAACCGGGGAATGCGATCGACATTGCGCTGCTCCTCCGCAAGCAGGTCGCCCACCATCTGGGCGAAAGCCGCTCCCGAACTTGGTTGACGACGGAAATTCTGGTCGATGATGGGCCCGAGGAATGACGCGTAATAGGCACGGTGTTCCTCATTGAGCGCTTCCTGGAATTTGCCGCGCTGGAAGTTGAGGATGAATGCAAACATCTCCGGTTTCTGCAGCATAGCAAGCGCAAGCGGGCGCACCTCCGGGATTGCGAAGAAGTCGATAAACTCCGGATGGTCGTGGTCCTCGAAGCTGCTGTAGACAGAATTGAGGATCACGAGCCCGGCTGTCATCTCCGGATGATCGAGAGCGAAGTTAATCGCAGTGGGACCCGCCGCGTCATGCGATACGGGTATAATCCGTTCGAGACCAAGCGCGCTGACGACCGCTTCGAGATCCCCCAGTTGCTGGGCGAAGCTGTAGTGCTGCCCGGTTGGCTTGTCCGAGTTGCCGAAACCCAGGAAATCGAAGCTGACCACCTTGCGGCCATGTGCGACCAGGATCGGCACGAGGTCGTCGAAGATATGGAGGTTGTCCGGAAAGCCATGCATCGGCACAAAAGCGGGGCCATCGCCGGGATATTCTCGAACATATAAAGTACCGACCTCGCGATCGATTCTATGCTCGACGAAATCCGGATGCTCAATCCGAGAAGCGATTGTGTCGGCCATCGCAAGTTCCTTTTTCAAATAGGTGCTGGATTGTTCTGGCGTCTAAATTGCCGACTGCCTCTGACGCAGATCCGAAGGCGTCAAGTCGACTGGACGGGGCTTACTTCTCGCAAGAATGCGACAAGGTTTTCGTTGACGACGTCTCGCGCTTCATGCTGCAACCAATGTCCCACGTTGTCGATTTCGAGACCGCCAACCAGACCCGGGAGATTCGCCCGCATCTGATCGATCGTCAGCGGATACAGCAGCTTGAGACCGTCGGCTTGACCGCCCATGAAGAATGACGGCTGGCCAATTTTCGCGCCCTTCCACGGACCGGAGAGATGGAAGAATGGCTCAGCCGCGCGATAATAATTCAGTCCGCCATGAAAGCCGGTGCGCTGGAACGTGGCGATATTGTGCGCGACGTAGCCCGGTTCGGCCCACGCGGGCAATGAGCCGGGCGCTGGGCGGTGGAAGCTTCGCGCCAGGTCGAACGGGTTCCAACAGGTATCGACTGGAGCGGAGCCCGATGCCCAATAGAGCATTCCCGGGATCGTGACGGCGGCATCTGCCCAAATCTGATCGGCCTCGGGCTTGATCTGCTCGAACATGTAGAAGTCGTCCTCCCGGCCTGCCTGCCGCATCCTGTCGAAGACGCTGATGTCACCGCGCGGCGCATACGGAACGCTCAGACAGAACACGGCCCTGAAGCGATCGGGACGCATCAGCGCCGCGTTCCAGGCGTGCGTCGCGCCCCAATCATGGCCCACGATCACGGTGCTCGGGATATTCAGGGCATCGAGAAGCCCGACGAGATCGCCGACCGTGTGGAGTGGAGTATAGAGATTGGAATCGGTTGGTGCCGAGCTTCGTCCATAGCCCCGCATGTCGGGAGCGATCGCCCGATACCCGGCCGCTGCCGCCGCCTCCATCTGGCGTCGCCAGGTGTAGGACGTGTCGGGAAATCCATGGCAAAACAGGACGGCCGGACCTTCGCCCTGCTCGGTGACATGCAGGGTAATGCCATTCGTCGCGATGTCGTATTCCTTGACGCCTGCTCCGCTCTCGAATGTTCGCTCATTAGACATTGCACTCTCCATCAGGCTTGCAATCGCGACCGGACTTTCGGCGAGCGTCGCGCGGTTTGAAAATATCCGGCGTCAGACGTTGTGAGGCATGAGCGAATGTGCCTCGAGCCACGACGTGATGGCCTGAATGCTTTCAGCCTTTCGTTCGAGCGGGAGCCAATGGCCGGACGATAGATTTACGGCTGAAAGCGCTTCGCAGGCCTCCCGCATCGGCCCTCCAAGGGGACTGCGCGTGATATCGCACAGCGCGTCCCAATCGCCGTTTAGAAACAGAACCGGCATGTCCAACCGGCCGCCATTCCTCGCCTCGCTTGCATAGGCGATATTGGCGTCATCGTTCAGATACCAGGCGTTGGGGGCACGGAAGCCGTGAGTGTGGAACGCGTCCACCAAAGCATCGAAGTCGTCGGCCGGCCACAAGTCAGGATCGCGAGTTACGTCCGGGGCGTGATGCGCCGTGCCGAACCAACCCCCGCCTGACGTTATCTTCGCCGAACGATAGACTTGTCCCATCGCCGCCGGATTTCCGGATCGATAGATCGCCGCCAATGTTGCCCGCACGTCGGCATCGAAGTCGCTCGTCGCCTGATCGAAATGGGTCAGGTAGAAGCGATAATAGTCCCAGGGGCCGTCGGGATATTCGTTCGCCGGATACAGTTCGCGATCGACGAGGCTTATCAGCGTCGGCAGCGCGAAAGCCGTCGGAAAGTAGGGGACCGACACGAATACTGCCCCCCGACATCGCTCGGGATGGTGGGAAGCCAATGCGCCCGTCACCGGGCTTCCTTGATCGTGGCCTATCCATATCGCCGGTTGGTCGCCCAAATGATCGTGGAGCTCGACCATGTCTTGCACGATCTCCTGGATGGAGTAGGCGCCGTGGACGGCCGGGGCCGACGTTTTGCCGTAGCCACGCATGTCCGGTGCGACGCAGCGCCATCCCACAGCCGCAAACGCTTCCATCTGCGCCCGCCACAGCAAGCCGATACCGGGCCAGCCGTGCAGGAAGATCATCAGCGGACCATCGCCTGGGCCGGCTTGCCAATAGTGGGTCGTGTGACGCGAGGAGTTGGTGATGTGCGAGGTCAGCGCAGGTGTGGCTATCGACATTACGGCCTCATCCAAAGAGTGGCGCGACATTCCGAGACAGGGTCAAATTTCAGCTTACACAACGGCGACCCGCGAGCGGAACAGAACCGAATATATCGGTATATGCCCATAATATGGGGTATGTGCCAGCGTTGTCCAGACCAGAGGTGAATTCTCATCCTCGACGGCTCGATTTGACGGACATCACAGGGCGAAACGCACCCCGTGACTTGATAGGCGCGAGGCGGCCTACTGGACATCGAGCACGTTAGCGAGCATATATGGGCATATGCCGATAACCTTCTGCGGGATGACGTGAGCTCCTCACTGCGGACGACGGCGCTTTCGAGTAATCCATATAGCGAGGCCCCCGGGTGGTGAAATCTTCTCGCGTTGCAACCGACTCGGCTTCGGCTTCATCTCTGGGCGAGTGGCTGCGGGTTCTTATCGTGGCCGCCGGCTCCTTCGTCATGGTGACGAGCGAATTCCTTCCGGTCGGTCTGTTGACGCGGATCGCGGCGGATATTCACAAGACGCCGGGTCAACTGGGGCTGATGGTGACCGCGCCTGGGCTTACTGCCGCCATCGCCGCGCCCTGTTCGCTATTCGCCCTGCATCGCTGGGACCGGCGTAGAATCTTGATTGGGTTGACCATACTCATCGCATTGGCTGATCTCGTGGTGGCTACCGTGAGCAACTTCGGTCTCATCCTCTTTGGTCGCGTCCTCCTTGGTGCCGCGGTCGGCGGTTTCTGGTCCTATTCTCTGGATGTTGCGCGGCGCCTGGTGGCGCCGGAGAAGGGCAACTTGGCGGTGGCCATCATCCTGGGCGGCATATCGATCGGCACCATCGTGGGTGTGCCGATAGGCGCGTATCTCGGCGAGCTGATCGGCTGGCGCCTGACCTTTGGATCAGCCGTGGCCTTCGCATGTGTCGTAGCGGCGTTACAACTCCTGGTTCTGCCGTCATTGCCCAGTGCGACTGGCGCTGGAAAGCTTGCCTTCGCGCCTCTCCTGGAAATCCCGAACCTGAAGCGGGGATTTTTGGCGATCACCCTGGTCGTTCTCGGGCATTTCGCCTGCTACACATATTTGGAAGCATTTGTCGTTCGAGCCGCCCATCCCACTACGCCTCAATTGAGCTGGGTGCTTGGTGCTTACGGCCTCGCGGGCTTTGTCGGCACGTTTGCCGGTGAACGATTGACGCGGCTTAGCAAGAGGTTTGCCTTTTCAATCGCGGCCGCGATCATGACCGCATCGCTTCTCTGGTGTTTCACGATGCCGCAACAGTGGACGGCAGTCGTACCGCCCATCATCCTTTGGGGCGCGGCTTATGGCGCAGTGCCGGTCTGCAGCCGCATATGGCTGTTCAACGCGGCGCCGGAGCAGTCCGAGATCGTGTCGGCCTTTTACGTTTCCGCATTTCAGTTCGCCCTGGCGGCCGGGGCCTTCACCGGGGGTTTGGTCGTTGACCACGCCGGGATCCCCGCAACGCTCGGTTATGGTGCCGCCGCTACGGCGATGGGCGGGCTGATCATGCTAATCACTTCCCTAGGAATAGTAGACCGCTCGAGCGAGCAGCAGGCTGTGTTGGATGGACACTGACCAGCCGCTTTTGCGACGGTGACGCAAGCCGCCGTGGGCTTCGACAAACGAAGAACTCTGGCATCTGAGAGCACAAACGGACGCACGGGAATTGCCCGTTCGCGTGGAAGCGGGCTGTTGACCGCTGCTGACCGCCGGATCCCTCACCCACGTTCGACAGCGAACGCCGAAGAGGGCAGCCCTACAAACGCTGACGAAAGCTGAGTTCTCGTCGCGAGCGGCCGGTCCTTTCGGCGCCCACTATCAGTCATAGACTGTCTTCAAGACGCCGCCCAACAGCTGCCGGGCGGCTACGCGATCGTCGCAGATATCGACCCTCTAGTGGCAATCGCGAGAGGCTGGTTGCGATGGGTCGGTTGCAAGACTAAGTTCGGCCGCGCCAATTGTCGGGGCGCTTTCGGCGGGCATCCATCGTCGCAGCCGCCATGCTTCGTCCATCCGCATCATGAGGTGTCGTACTATGCGTTTCCGCTCCTTGGCGGTGCTCGCCACGAGCATGGCATTGGTTACAAGCGCTGCTCTCGGCGCGCCTGCCGAACATTATCAAAGTTCGCCAGCTCGTCGGACAGTGGACGAAAAGGACTGGGGACCATGGCTGGGCCCGTTTCGGGCGCAGCTCGTGCCGAGCTTGATGCAGGATTTTGGCGAGAAATATATCTATGCGGACGCCGACCGAGCATCGGCTGCTCCAGCACCAGGAGAGCGGCGCGTCGTTTTCATCGGGGATTCGATCACCGATCGCTGGGAGCTCGCGCGTTTCTTCCCCGGCCATGCTTACTTCAATCGCGGCATCGGCAGCCAGGTTACGGCGCAGATGGTCCTGCGCTTCCAACAAGATGTGATAGCTCTCGAGCCATCTGCGGTGGTGATCCTTGCCGGCGTCAACGACGTGCAGGGATTTCTCCAGACGGACAGCCAGGAGCAGATCGAGCAGAACTACCAGGCGATGGCCGACATGGCCGACCGTCATCACATCAAAGTGGTGTTCGCCTCGATCCTCCCCGTGAACAATTACGAGTCCAAGGCGGACAAGGTGCTGGTTGAACGCCACCCTGACGAGCTGCGTGCGCTCAACGCCTGGCTCAGGAGGTTTTGTGAGCAGCGCGGTTACGTCTATGCGGACTATTATTCCGCGATGGTCGATTACAATGGACTGATGCGTCGCGGCCTGACCGATGACGGTATTCATCCGCTCGATTCCGGTTATGCCATCATGGCCCCGATCGCGGAGACGGCGATCGAGCGGGCGCTGGCACGATAGCGGTCCGGCTCAGACGGTCCCCGACAATGCCGTCGATATCGTCGACGTCGTCTCCAGCAGCACGGCGCGGACGGCGGCCATGTCGAGCTTGGTGCCCGCACCATCAACGAACGGAACGGTCAGCGCGGCTTCCACTTCGTCGCCGCGCATGACCGGGGCGGACACGTCGGTGATCGCAGTCAGCATCGGGCTGGACATGGTGATGTAGCCCGCGCGCTTCACCCGCCCGAGTTTTGCCTCGATCTGGGCGCGATCGAATTCGAGCCCCGCCGTTTCCGTCGCGCGGAAGACCGCGTCTCGTGCGGCCTCGGCCTGGAAGGCCATCAGGATATGGCCCGATGCGGAGTGGATGAGCGGCCGCTGATAACCCATGCGAACCGCGAAGCCGAGTAGCCCGGGCGTCTCGACATTG
>Ga0105240_10015676_pt1 | contig 10290 bp, 7 predicted proteins | sample KBSC54metaG_FD_80426 | JGI IMG/M metagenome (GOLD analysis project Ga0105240, IMG submission 80426) | Corn rhizosphere microbial communities from Kellogg Biological Station, Michigan, USA - KBS C5-4 metaG | ecosystem: Host-associated > Plants > Roots > Rhizosphere > Soil | place: Michigan, USA... | reverse complement strand
GTGAACGCGGCCGGCCCCTGGGTCGTCGAGGCGCTGGAGCGGATCGAGGACGAACGCACGCCCCATCGCGTTCGGCTGGTCAAGGGGAGCCACATCGTGGTTCCGAAAGTCCATTCGCAGGGGCACGCGTACATCCTCCAGAACCCGGACAAGCGCGTGGTCTTCGTGATCCCGTTCGAGGGGCGCTACAGCCTCATCGGCACGACGGACGTGGCGGTGGACGCCCTCCAGGACGCGTGGCGCATCGCGCCGGAGGAGACGGCCTACCTCCTCCAGGCGGCGAACCGTTTCCTCGCGAAGCCGCTCGCCGAATCGGACGTGGCGTGGAGCTACGCGGGCGTGCGGCCGCTCTACGACGACGGGAGCGCGGACCCTTCGAAGGTCACGCGCGACTACGTGCTCAAGGTGGACGGGCGCGCGGGCGAGGCCCCCCTCCTCACGCTCTTCGGCGGCAAGATCACGACCTACCGGCGCCTCGCCGAGGAGGCGCTCGGGAAGCTCGCCCCCTTCTTCCCGGGCCTGAAGCCCGACTGGACGGCCGGCGAGGCGCTCCCGGGCGGCGACGTCCGCCGCTTCAACGCCTTCCGCGACGAGATGCAGGAGACGTACGCGAGCCTGGGCCGCGACCTCGTGGAAGGGATCGTGCGCCGGCACGGAAGCCGCGCGCCGAAGATCCTGGGCGAGGCGCGCTCCATCGCGCACCTGGGCCGCCACTTCGGCGCGGGCTTGACCGAGCGCGAGGTCGAGTACCTCGTGGCGGAGGAGTGGGCCGAGACGGCGGAAGACGTGCTGTGGCGGCGCACGAAGTGCGGCCTCCACATGGACGCGGACGCGCGGGCCGCGGTCGAAGCGTTCCTGAAGCGATGAGGCCGCTCGGCGAGTTCCCGCGCGCGGATCTTGCCGCCGTGCGGGCGGTCCTCGCGGATATCGACGACACGCTCACGACGGACGGGCGGCTCCACGCGGTCGCCTTCTCGGCGCTCGAGCGGCTGCACGCGGCGGGCCTCCTCGTGATCCCGGTCACCGGGCGTCCCGCGGGCTGGTGCGACCACATCGCGCGGATGTGGCCGGTGGACGCGGTGGTGGGCGAGAACGGAGCCTTCTGGTTCCGCCACGATGCGCGCGAGCGGAGGCTCCTCAAGCGTTACGTCGTCGACGACGAGGAGCGCGCGCTTCGCAGGCAGCGGCTCTCCGCCATCGCCGGGCGCGTCCTGCGCGAAGTGCCGGGGTGCGCGATCGCCTCGGACCAGCCCTATCGCGAGGCGGATCTCGCGATCGATTTCCGCGAGGACGTGCCCCCGCTTTCCCGGGAAGCCGTGGCGCGCATCGTCGCGATCATGGAAGGCGAGGGCCTCACCGCGAAGGTGAGCTCGATCCACGTGAACGGATGGTTCGGCGGCTACGACAAGCTCTCGACCACGCGGCGCATGCTGCGCGAGGACTTCGGGATCGACGCCGATGCCGCACGAGAGACGCTGGTCTTCGTGGGCGATTCCCCCAACGACCAGCCGATGTTCGGGTTCTTCCCGAACGCGGTGGGTGTGGCGAACGTGCGCGACATGGCGGACCTGATGACGGTGATGCCGGCTTGGGTCACGCCTTCGCGCGGCTCCGCCGGCTTCGCGGAGCTCGCCGGGACGCTCCTCGAGGCGAAGGAAACCTTCCGCGACAGCCGCGGATAACTTCGGCTATGGCACGGCGCTTTTCGCATTATTTACATCGGCCACCCCGGCGGGGGATTGGGGCCCTCGCCGGTTTTATTGCTGCCATTGCCGTGGGCGGCTGCGCTAGCGGAATCGCCCTTGTATTTGATCCGAAAGTCGTTTCAACCCCACAAATCATTGAAGCATCAGGGTCAAAACATGATGTCTTCCTGGGGCTGCACTTTGTTACGACGGTGAGCTTCATGAGAACGGGACACGCAGAAGTCGTGGACCCGTACATTCCTGTCCTGAAAACAACCGCTCAAGGGTGGGCGCTGCAGTTGTTGGCGCCGGCCGGAGAGCCGGCGAACGTCAGAACTTTGCTGGAAGCGCACCACCGGGATATCGAAGCAGCTTTTGCGCAGATGACAGAGGAAGTGTCGAAAGTCCTTCCGCGGATTGGGAAAAGGCGATTCGTGGTCAGGGTCATCCCCAATGGACTGGACTACGATAATGCCTGGCTGTCGTTCGCGCTCAACGAGGGCAGTCTTGGACCCCTTCAGTTCGCGTATTCCGGCCCGGAATCGTCCCTCGACACACCCGCGTGGGCCAATCGGCTTGTGGTCTTTCTCGCCCATGAAACGACCCATTCATATTTTTGGTTTCACGAACCGGCGCCGCACAATAAATTTTCGGAAGAGGTTATCGCATACACGGTCCAACGATGTGTCGCGGACTCGGTCTCGGAGGCAGGGCGAGCCCGCTATCCGGGCAATTTCGGTGACATGGCGAACCAAGCGGCTAAGGAATCGCCATCCGCGTTCTATCAAGCGAATCGTAGAAGGTTCCCGGATTCCCTGATCGCGCAGTTTGTTGCGAATGCTCTCTATGACCGAAAGGAAAAGCTACGCTCCGACAAAGAGGAGCCAGGCGCATTTTCGACGGCTTTTTGTCGGTACATCGCATCGTCGGGAATCGACTTTACGACGGCCCACGACACAGCGCCAATATTGCGTTTGCCGCAGTGACACCCGCTCAAGGGCTCCGGCACTCCGAAGACGGGCGTTGCGCTGAAACTGCGACTCCCATCTGTGTTCATCTGTGTCCATCTGTGGCCCAACGCCTTTCGCTAACCGTTCGCCACCTCGCCCGCGTTCACGGCCGGCTTCTTCCATTCGAACACCACGCGCTGGCGGTCGGTCCCGTCGATCGTCACGGGCTTCGTGAACGACCACGAGTCCCAGTGCGTCGTGACGGTGTAGTCGCCGGCGGGCAGGCGTGCGAGGAAGTACGGCCCGTCGGTGCGGCTCGCGAGGACGACGTTGCCGGCGGCATCGCGGATCACGACGGGATTGTCGTAGAGCCCGTCCTTGCGCTTTCCGTCCTGCTCCAGGAACACGAGCTCGAGCGGGTAGTCCTGCGCGGCGCGTTTCACCGCCGCGGCCTCCTCCGGCGTCTTCCCGCCGGTGAGGTACTCCACGCCTCCCGCCGATTGCTGCGCCGGCGGGAGGTGGGCGAGGTAGGCCGGCGGGATCGCCGCCGGGGCCGCCATGGCGGCGCTCGCCGCCACGGCGCCTGCGAGGGCTTTCAACATGGCTTTCCTCCTTTCGACGGGCCGGGCGTCAGCCCAGCTCGATCGGCACGAAGAGCTGCCGGTCGTTCCTCTGGATCAGGAGCGCCACGTGCTTGCCGCTCTTGCCGACCTGGTTGCGAAGCTCCTGGGCCGAGTGCACGGGCTTGCCGTTGAGAGACAGCACGATGTCGCCGGGCTGCACGCCCGCGTGGGCCGCGGCGCCGCTCACCTGCTCGACCAGGAGGCCGCCCTTCCCGTCGTTCTCCTGGCGCTCCTCCGGCGTGAGCGGACGGACCGCGAGTCCCAGCCGTCCGTGCGAAGCCGGGCCGGCGTCGTCGTTGCTCGCGACGTTCTCGTCCTTCGCTTCGCCCGTGGAGACGGTGACGGTCTGGTTCCGGCCGTCACGCCACACCTGCACCGTGGACTTCTGCCCCGGCGCGGTGTTCGCGACGAGGAGCGGAAGGTCCGACGAGCGCTCGATCGGGTTCCCGTTGTACTGCAGGATGATGTCGCCCGTCTTCACGCCGCCCTTGGCCGCGGGGCTGTCCGGGTCGACGGAGGCGACCAGCGCGCCGCGCGGCCGGTCGAGGCCGAAGGACTCGGCGAGCGTCGCGTTCACTTCCTGGACGGTCACGCCCAGGCGGCCGCGCGTCACGTGGCCGTGCTTCATGAGCTGGTCCTTCACGTTCATCGCGACCTCGATCGGGATCGCGAACGAGAGGCCCTGGTAGCCGCCGGTGCGGGAGTAGATCTGCGAGTTGATGCCGATCACCTCGCCCGCGAGGTTGAAGAGCGGGCCGCCGGAGTTGCCGGGGTTCACGGCGACGTCGGTCTGCAGGAACGGGACGTAGGTCGCGTCCGGGAGCGAGCGCGACTTGGCGCTCACGATTCCGGCCGTGACCGAGTTCTCGAATCCGTACGGCGAGCCGATCGCGACCACCCACTCGCCCACCTTCGCGTCGCGGGAGTTGCCGAGCTTTACGACGGGGAGGTTCTTCGCGTCGATCTTGATGAGGGCGACGTCGCTTTCCTTGTCGACGCCGATCACCTTCGCCTTGAACTCGCGCCGGTCGGTGAGCCGCACGTTCACCACGTTCGCGTGGTCGACCACGTGCGCGTTGGTGAGGATGTAGCCGTCCGGGCTCACGATGAAGCCGGAGCCTTCGCCGCGCATGGGCACCGACTGGGTGCCGCCCTGCGGGCCGCGGAAGCCGCGGAAGAACTGGAAGAGGGGATCGTTGGGGTCGAGGCCGGGAATCTGGATCTGCGGGCCGTCGTTGTCGGCCACCTTGGCGGTGCCCTCGACCGTGACGTTCACGACCGCGGGGCCGTACTGGGCGACCAGCTCGCTGAAGCCGTTGAGCGGCAGGCTCGACGCGCGCGGGTTCGCGGCGGGAGCGGCCACGCCGGCGGCCGTCACCGGCTGCGCGTGGGCGAGGGCGTAGGGGCCTTCCAGCTCTCCGCGCCAGGCGGCCGCGCCGCCGGCGATCAGGCCGGCGCCGACCAGGGTCGCGATCAGGGTCTTCGATTTCATGTTTCCTCCACTCGAATGGGAAATGACCCGGGCGCAATGCCCGATGGAAGAAAGTGTGGGGAAGGCGGCTTAAGGGGGGCTTAAGGTCGAGAAGCCGGAAAGCCGACCCGCACGCGCAATCCCGTCCCCGCGCTTGAATCGAGCAGCTGGACCTCCCCGCCATGCCGCTGGGCGATGCGCCGGACGATGGCGAGCCCCAGGCCGCTTCCGCTCCCCGTCGTCGCCTCGCCGCGGTAGAACCGGTCGAAGACCCGCTCGCGCTCGGCCGGCGGGATGCCGGGGCCCGTATCCTCCACCTCGAGGAACTGGCCGCTGCCGTCGCTCCCCGCCCGCACCGTGACGCGGCCCCACGGCGTGTAGCGGATCGCGTTGTCGACCAGGTTCTCCAGGAGGGCGCGCAGCGCGTCACGCTCGCCCTGGACCACCGCCGGCGCGGGCGCGTCGACGGCGAGCGAGAGGCCCTTCGCTTCCGCGGCGGCGGCCTGGGCGTCGGCCACGCTCCGGGCGAGCTCCGCCAGGTCCACCGGCGCCTCGCCCTCGACCGGCGCGTCCGGATCCTGCCGCGCGAGGGCCAAGAGCTGCTCCACCACCCGCGTCGCGCGCGCGATGCCCTCCCGCAGCATCCCGTGGGCCCTCTCGCGCTCGGAGGCGTCCTGGGCACGCTCGGCCAACTGGAGCTGGAGCCGCAGGGCCGTCAACGGCGTCCGAAGCTCGTGCGCCGCATCCGCGATGAAATGCCGCTGCTGGGTGAGCGCGCCCCCGAGGCGGCCCAGGAGCCCGTTCAGGGCGGCCACGAGGGGCTGGATCTCCTCCGGGATCCTGCTGTCCGCGATCGGCTCCAGCGCCTCGGGCGTGCGCCGCGCGACCGCCTGCGCGGTGGATTCGAGGAAGCGCAGCTCCCGGCCCACCAGGCGCCAGATGAGGAATCCCATGAGCGGGAGCGCCACCAGGAACGGGATCAACGTCCGCCACGCCGCCGCGAGCGCGAGCCGCCCGCGCTCCGAGAGCGGCTGGGCCACCTGGATGGTGAGGCCCCGCTGCTGGATCGCGAAGACGCGCCACTGGTCGTCGTCGCCCTGCACGTCGCTGAAGCCGATCTGCACCGCCCCGGGCACGCGCAGCCGCGGGTGCGAGTTGTAGAGCCGTGCGCCGTCCGGCGCCCACACCTGGATCACGAAATCGAGCGCCTCCTCGCCCTGCAGCACCTCGGCCAACTGGCTCGGAAGGTAGATCCGGTCGCGCAGCGTCAACGCGAGCTGGCGCAGCTGGTAGTCGAAGAGCTCGTTCGCCTCCTCGCGCGCCTGGAAGAAGACGACGCCCGCGGCGATGAGCCCGCCCGCCAGAACGCTCGAGAGGAGCCAGACGATCAACCGGTGCCGGATCGACATTCAGCCGTCCTTCGCGAGGCTGTAGCCCAGGCCGCGGACGTTGCGGATCAGCGCGGGGTCGAGCTTCCGGCGCAGCGCATGGATGTGGACCTCGACCGCGTTGCTCGCCACCTCCTCGTCCCAGCCGTAGAGCCGCTCCTCGAGCTGCGCGCGCGACAGGAACGCGCCGGGGCGGTCGGCGAGCGCTTCGAGGAGCGCGTACTCCCGCGCCGAAAGGGCCACGTCGCGCCCCTTCCAGCGCACGTGCCGCGCGGCGGTGTCGATCTCCAGCTCGCCCGCGCGCAGCACCGCGCTCCCGCGGCCCGCGCGCCGGCGCAGCACCGCGCGCACGCGCGCGGCGAGCTCGTCCAGGTCGAAGGGCTTCACCAGGTAATCGTCGGCGCCGGCATCGAGGCCGGACACGCGGTCCGACACCGCGTCGCGCGCGGTGATGATGAGGACCGGCACGTCATGTCCTTTATGCCGCAGCGACCGAAGCACGGAAAGCCCGTCGCGGCGGGGAAGACCCAGGTCGAGCAGCACGAGGTCGTAGACGTCGTTCGCCGCCGCGGCTTCCGCCTGCGGGCCGTCGCGCACCCAGTCGACCGCGTGGCCTTCCTGCCGCAGCCCCTCGCGCGCCGCCGCGCCGATCATCGCGTCGTCCTCGACCAGGAGGAGCCGCATCGGCCGCTAGTCCGCCTGCTCGGGCTCCCGCGACCGCACCGCGAGGAGCGCCAGCAGGTCGTCCTTGCGGAAGGGCTTCGCGATCGTGGCGTCGAAGCCGGCGGCGAGCTTGTCCTCGCGGTACCTGGGCGAGTGCTCGAGGCTCGCGGCCACGATCCGGACCGAGTCCGCGTCGCGCGTGATGTGCGAGCGCAGCTTCGGGGCGGCGTCCTTCGCCCCCAGTCCCTTCAACGACGTGTCCGCGATCACGATGTCGTAGAAGTCCTGGTCGAGCGCCGCGTGCGCGTCCTCGAGATCGTGCGCCACGACCACGCTGCAGTCGTGCCGCCCGAGGATGTGGGAGGCGAGGATCTGGCTGTCGCGGCTGGGATCGACCAGCAGGAGCGAGGCGCCCTTCCGCTGCTCGCGCAGCGAGTGCCGTGTCACGAGCGTCGGCGTCTCGTCCGCGTCCACCGAGGCGCCGGTGACCGCGACGATCGCCTCGTTCAGCTGCCGGTCGTTGATCGGGTAGCGCATGTACGCGGCGATCCCGTTCTCGCGGCAGGCAATGGCGTCGCCGGGCTTCCCGTCGGTCGCGAGCATCATCACGAGCGTGGAGGAAAGGCGCGCGTGGTGGCGGATGCGGAAGGCGAGGAGAAACCCGTCCTGCACCGGGAGGCGATTGGAGAGCATCACCAGCGGGACCGGCGTCTTCTCCTGGTCCATGCGCTCGAGGAGCGCGATCGCCATCGCCGCGTTGTCCGCTTCGAGCGGCACCATGCGCCAGCCGCGCAGGAGGTTGGAGAGCGCCAGGCGCTGCTCCGGGTCCGCCGAGACGATGAGCACGGTGAGCCCCACGAGCGACACGTACGTCGGGCGCCGGGGCGCCGGGGCCGCGGGGCGCACGGGGAATTCGACCGTGAACCCGTAGAGCGGGTCCTTCGGGCGCGTGCCCACGGCGATCGTCCCGCCCATGGCGGTCACCATGAACCGCGCGACCGCGACCCCCATCCCGGCATCCGCGGATTCGCGCCCGGAGGCGCCGGACACGAGCACGCCGAAGGAGATCTGGATGCCCGTCTCGGTCGTGTACTCGGGCGTGATGTGGAGGGTCACCTCGCTTCCGGGTGCCAGCGCGAACGCGTTCGCGAGCAGGTTCTTCAGCACGAGCTGCAGGCGCCCCACGTCGCCTTCGAGCGAGTCCACGACGTCCTGCTCCACGCGGATCCGCAGGTTGCAGCCGTGCTCCTCGGCGTCCGGGACCACCCGCGTGATGAGGCTCGCGAGCGCGGGCCGCAGCGCGAACCGCGTCTTCCGCAGCACCACGCCGCCGGACAGGCGCGAGAAATCGACCAGGTCCGCGATCGCCGCCATGGCCGATTCGGTCGAGTCCCGGATGGTGCGGAAATGCTCGACGATCGAGGGCTCGACCTCCATCTGCTCCGCGCGGATCGAGACGGCGGAGACGGCCTCGAGCGCCACCGAGAGCTCCTCGCCGATCTTCTCGATCAACGCGACGCCGGCCTCGTTCCGGGCGACGGCGGGCTTCTCGGGGGCCGCGGGCGGGCCCTGCGGGTACTCGCGCGCGGCCCACACCGCGCCGCCGTAGCCCGACTCGAGGATGATGGGCTCGCGCTCGAGCGCGAGGGCGCGCCCGTCCGCGAGCGTGATCGCGATACTGGCGCTTTCCTCCGGGTTCGCGCGGATCTGCTCGAGCGCCCGGCGATCCACGCGGTGGGCGCGCGCGAGGACTTCGTGCACCGGCAGCCCCGAGAGCGACTGCGGGGCGCTGCCCAGGTCGAGGAGGCGGCAGAAGACCTCGTTCACCAGCTCGACGTCGCCGGGCACGGTCTCGACCAGGGTCGCCACGGGGAGCGCGTCCGTCATCGCGAGGAGCCGCGCGGTGAGGAGGTTCAGCGCGTCCTCGGTCTCGCGCTGCGGGCCGATGTCGCGCAGCACCGCGATCACGCCGGCGGTCTTCCCGCGCGCGTCCAGCGCCGGCTGCAAGGCCGCCTGCACCCAGAGGGGCGGCGCCTTCGGCTTCATCGCCATCTCCGCGTCGATGAACGAGGCGCCGGACTTCCCGTGCATCACCCGCTCGACGTTCTGCTGCACGCGCTTCTGGTCCCCGGGCGCGAAGATCTCCACGAGCGGCGAGCCCTCGATCGATTCCACGGGCCGCACCGCGAGCTGGGAGAGCGCCGCGTTCGCGAAGACCACGCGCCCCTTCGCGTCCGCGATGGCGACCGGAAGCTTCAGCGACTCGACGATGCGGCGGAAATCCTCGATCGGCATGGTGGAGGGAGGCGGGCGCTAGCCCGACTCGCCGGCCCTGCGGATGAGCGAGAGGAGGTGCGCGGTCGCGGGATGCAGGTTCGCGGGCTTCCCGCGGAGCGCCGGAAGCACCTGGCCCGCGAGGGTCTTCCCCAGCTCCACGCCCCACTGGTCGAACGCGTCGATGCCCCAGATGCACGCCTGCACGAAGACCTTGTGCTCGTACATCGCGATGAGCGCGCCCAGGTAGTAGGCGTCCAGCCCCGGGAGGACCAGCGTCGTGCTCACGCGGTCGCCGGGGCATTCGCGCCAGGGCTCGCGCGCGGCGACTCCGGTCATGAGCGCCTGCGACTGGGCGCACGCGTTCGCGAGCAGGATCTCGTGGTGCGACGCCTCGCGCCCCATGGGCCGCGCCGAGACGATGAAGTCGCACGAGATGCGATCCGTGCCCTGGTGCAGCCACTGGTGGAAGGCGTGCTGGCCCGGCGTGCCGGTGCCGCCCCAGATCACCGGGCAGGTCGGGAAATCGACCGGCTCCCCCTCGGATGTCACGCGCTTCCCGTTCGATTCCATCTCGAGCTGCTGGAGATAGGCGGGAAGGCTTTCCAGGCGCGAGGCGTAGCTGAGGACCGCATGGCTCGCCATCCCGAGGGCGTCGCGGTTCCAGAGGCCCACGAGCCCGAGGAGCGCGGGCGCGTTGTGCTCGAGCGCCTTCGACCGGAACTCGAGGTCCGTCGCGTGCGCCCCGGCGAGGAGCTTCTCGAAGCAGGGCATCCCCACGGCGATCGCGACGGGGAGGCCCACGGAGGACCATACCGAATAGCGGCCGCCCACCCATTCCTCGAAGAGGAAGATGTTGCAGGCGGGAAGCCCCCAGTCGATCGCGGCCTCCTCGTTCGCGGTCGCCGCGATCATGTGCCGTGCCGGCGCGTCCGGTCCCAGGGCGGCCACGAGCCACGCGCGCGCGGCGGCGGCGTTCACCATCGTCTCCTGGGTGGTGAAGGTCTTGGAGGCCACGACCACGAGGGTCGAAGCGGGATCGAGGCCCCGCACGGCATCGTCGAATTCGGCGGGGTCGATGTTCGTCACGAACCGGACCTGCGGGCCGTCCGCCTGGGCCCGGAGCGCCTCGACGGCGAGCCGGGGGCCCAGCGCGGAGCCGCCGATGCCCAGCGACAGCACGTGCGTGAAGCGCGCGCCCGTGGCGCCCTTCCACTGCCCGTCGCGCACCGCCTG
>Ga0105240_10015675_pt1 | contig 10290 bp, 9 predicted proteins | sample KBSC54metaG_FD_80426 | JGI IMG/M metagenome (GOLD analysis project Ga0105240, IMG submission 80426) | Corn rhizosphere microbial communities from Kellogg Biological Station, Michigan, USA - KBS C5-4 metaG | ecosystem: Host-associated > Plants > Roots > Rhizosphere > Soil | place: Michigan, USA... | reverse complement strand
TGAGCGCGTGCCAAGCTTAAGATTGGGGCCATCTCCGCCGGTAGACCGGCGAAGTGAACTGGAATGATCGCACGTGTGCGTGGTGTGATCGCGCCCTCAATCAGAGTAGTGTCAATGTTTAATGTTGATGGATCGACATCTACAAATACAGGATGCGCTCCGAGATAGCGGATCACTTCGGCGGTGGCGGTGAACGTATATGGCGTTGTTATCACTTCATCACCTTCCCTCACCCCCGCTGCCTCGAGCGCCAGGTGCAAACCTGCCGTCGCAGAATTTACCGCAATAGCTTCCACGTCAGGCCCTATAAATTCAGCGAACAGCTGTTCGAACCGCCTCGCTTTCGGGCCGGTAGTTATCCACCCAGATCGAAGCGAGTCTACTACCTCTGCGATTTCTTCCTCTCCGATGTCAGGAAGTGCAAACGGCAAAAATGGGCGAGTCACAGTGGTTGGTACCAACATGGATGAATTGGAAAGTAGCGGCGAGTGATGCCCACCGTGTTGGGCCCGCTGTTGTGTCGTGCGGGTAGTAGCCAAATTCGCGATCGATCGTAGAGCTGAGTGGCTTCACATATCATGGCGTGCTTTCCGTAGTCGTGCGTCAACAATGACTTCAAGAAAAGTGTCTGCAAGAACGTCGTACGTGTGGTGCTTCATAACGTAGGCACGACCACGGATCCCCATCGTGTTGCGATCTTCCACCGACATGGCTAGGAACATGCGTACAGCTTCCGCAACCGCGTCCGGGGCTTCGCCCGGAACAGAGAGTCCGCAACCGCTCTCCGCAACGATGTCGTTGCTAGCACTTAGCGCCTGAAGAACAGGGCGCCCTGCCATCATATAGTCGAACAATTTATTGAAGCTGATCCCGTGCCGATACAGGCGCGTGTTCTGGGATGCGAAGCACGCGACGTCAAAATTCCCCAATAGACTCGGCACGTTTGCTTTGGCAACTGTAGGCAAGAATCTGACGTTATCCAGACGCATAGCGGCGGCCCGATGCTCAAGCCGCAATTTTTCGGGACCCTGCCCAACAAGCACGAACATCACCGGCTCGCCATGAAGCAACGCTGCCGCATCAAGCAACGTGTCGAGCGCATTTGCCACGCCGTGTGAGCCAGCGTATCCAATGACGAGTTTCCCATCCTTTCGTGCTTGCGCAATTACCGCCGCATGCTCGTCGGGCAGCACCGCTGTATTGCCAGTCCATTCGGACATATCGACGCCGTTCGGAACATACGCAAACTTGTCAGCCGACATTCCATGGCTGATCATATGATCGATCGTATCTGGCAAAATTGAAACGACACGGTCTGCGTCTCGGTAAGCCTTATCTTCGGCCCATTGCATCACACGAACGAAAGGATGATTTGGCGACATGCCGCCTAGCTCAACGGGCGATAGCGGCCACAGATCATGAACCTCGAACAAAAGCGCAGCAGTCGAGTCATGTGCGATTGCCCTCGCGGCGACAATATCCAGCGGATAGGTCGACGACGCTATGACGGCATCAGCAGGCGTGTCACCAACGACCCGCGAGCGATTCCAGAGAAGGCGCGCTACAAATGTACCCATATTAACGGCGCGGCCGATGCCGTTTCCCCGGTATGAAGGCGTGGCGATCCAAATGTAACGGATCCCGTCAATGTTTTCCTCTCTGATACTTTTCCCACGGACCTCTGGTTGTTGCCTGCGAAGGTGGGAATTAGAGGCTGCGACCACACTTACGTCATGTCCCCTTGCGCGCCACGCGCGTGCTAGATAATAGGGTCGAAATTCCATTCCATGTCGCGGAGATCCGGCATAGTGGTTGATAAGCACTATCTTCACCGCGAGCCCACTCCGAACGCAGAAACGTCATCGTCAGCGCCATCGGAGTTAGTCGGCCACAGTCCATGCGCCGCAATGATCTGACCTGGACGCACATGCACAAAGGCGGATACAGATGCGTCATGGTCGATAATCGCGCCGACATCTATGATAGCGCCCTCACCGATGCTTGCACGGCTCTCGACTATTGCGCCAGCAAGCACTACCGCACCCCGGTTCAAAACCGCATCCGGAGCCACATATGCGAAAGGGTGGATAACGGTCGTCAGATTGCAGCCGGAATCTAATAGTTTAAGAGCAATCCGACGCCGCGCACTACCGTTTCCAATCGCGACAATCACTCTCTCCATCGGATAAACTCGAGCATCCCAAAGCGCCCCCACCTCAACTCCTGCCAACGGGGCTTGTGCACCTGGGCTTTCATCAAGAAATCGGGTTACAATGCCACCAGCACTCATAACGGCATATGTAACCTTTCTTGAGTGCTCCCCACACCCGACAATCGTCACTGCAAACGAACTCATACGTGCACTTCCCTATTTGCCATGACTCTCCCGTAGAGAGCAACCATCGCATCAACTCCGCGTGACCAATCCGCACGCGCTTCCACAATTGTACGATTGATTAAAGACGCCTCGCGGCGGCGCGCCGAATCCTCCCATGCGCTCATCAGCGCACTCGCAAGCGCGCTTGCATCACCAGCACGGAATAGGAGGCCTGTTTTTCCGTCCTCGATCCACTGACGATTCGCAGGAATGTCGGTCGCCACCGGAAAGCATCCGACGGCCATTGCCTCGTTAAGCGACACATTATTTCCATCGGAATGCGCAGGCGAAACAAATACTTGCGCGAGAGCTAATTCGGCCCCGAGGTCTTTGGGCTCGAGGTGCCCCTTGAAATCGACATCCTGCCGTATCCCAAGCGCGTCTACAAGGCGTTCCAGCGATCCGCGCTCCGGTCCATCACCGATCAGTATTAGTCGCGCGTGTGTCGACGCACGCAATATCCCGAACGCGCGCACCACCGATTCCACATCGTAGAGCGGGTGAAAATTACGAGTGCAAACTATACGGAGGCAATCGCTGGCGCTCTCTCCCCGACGGTACTTGAACACGTTTGAATCCACACCGAATGGGATTGCAGTGACCTCGATCGCCGCACCACCGATATCGCGGACCCGAACATTCATATGCTCGGCGACTGTAGTGACGAGGTCGGCCTCCTGCAACGCGCGACGCGTCAACGTCCTGGCGACGCGTCGCCCGCCCTTGTGGAAAAGGACATCGCTTCCCCACGCCGTAACGATGAGTGGATGAAAGCCTGCTGCTGCAGCAATGAACCCGTAACTTGTGGCGTAGTGAGCATTTATTACGTCGGGGCGTACGGAACTAATCAATTTTCGCAGTGCCGGGATCGCGAGAAGATATCCGACCTTGCCGAGTCCACCGGTAGGAAGCAGGTGTACCGTCGCGCCCTCGCACTCACCATCGCGCAGTGTCGCCACTTCGACGTCGTGCCCGCGATCGGACAGCGCTAGGGTCCACCTCTTCGTATGTATGCTTCCCGCATCGGCGACTAAGAGAACTCGCATTCAGAGCATCCCCGCGCTCGCATACCATGCAGCCATTGACGCCAAGGTAGAGCGCACACCTCTTGCGTATCGGAAACGCGTTGCATGCACCAGCTGAGATCCGTCATAGCGCGTCCCGTTGCTTAACTCGCGCACGCGCTCGCGATTTAAGGGCATGCTTCGGCCGAAGCCGCGCTCGAGCAGGGTGCCGAGTTCACCCAATAGTAGTCCGACTAGCAATGGGGCCCTGCGGGTTGGGGAGCGCACAGATAGCTGCGACGCTACTGTCGCAACGATGTCCGTGAGAGTTAGCGATTCGTTAAGTATGAATGTTCCACTTACGCCGGGATCTATGCATGCAACGACCAGCGCACGGCCTACATCTTCGACTGAAACATAATTTACCCAAGCCGAAGGCCCAAATTGGACAACGAGCCGCCGAACGACCGAACGCATAAATCCAAGCAGAGGGAACACATCGTGGTTCTCGTGCAACCCGATCACATTACTCGGCTGAAGAATCACACACTCGATGCGATGCGTCCGGCAAAAGTGCAAAACGTTTTGTTCTGCCTCGTCCTTGGTTCTTTCGTACTCATTGACGGGCGCGTGCGGAAACAATTCAGTGACTACGCCGGCGTTCTTCTTTGCTCCATAAACGCCGACGCTGCTTAAGAAAACGAACCGCTTCACCCCATGGCCCAGTGACCAATTAAGGATACGATTTGTACCCTCCGTGTTCACGGAGCGCATTCGGTTGACATCGCGCTTCTCACCAGCGATATGTACCACGACGTCGGCAGAATCGATCGGGAGATTCAATCCAGTAGCCAAGTCAGCAACAATATGCCGCGGACCTTCACTCGAATTGGATTCGACTGCGCCTCTCGAAAGGCAGGTCACTGAAGTCAACTGCACTTCGTTCGATAGCGCATTTAGGAATGCCCTCCCGATGAATCCGCGCGCTCCCGTAACAAGTATCCTAGGCGCCGGCATTTGTTGGTATGCGGTTCAATTTTCGCTTTCGCGTCCAACTCGCAAAGCCTGTGATTATCATTAGCGCGATGATGCACCCGCTAAGGCTCTGCTCTGGAAGGCCAATCACAAGACTGCTGAATTCGCCCGCAACCGCCCGAAATATAAACGCGACCGACAGTGCAGCGAGTAAGCCGGACCCGGGGTTCCCCCGTGCAAAGCGAATATAATCTCTAACACCTCCCCAAAGGACGCCCCAAAGCAATGTAACTAAGACAATTCCTGCCGGCCCAAAGTTGAGATACCCCTCCGACATAAAGAAGAATGCGCGCCCCTCGTTCAAGCCGAAACCACTGCCATAAAACTGCGCCATATACCAATTCGCAAGCGGCAACGGCCGATCGGGGAACACTGCGCTCGGAATGACAAACAAAGGAGCCTGAAGGTATGTCGCCCCAAGGCGCGGGCTAACCGAGGTGCCAACGCTGCGCATCATCTCGGGCAACGTTTCGAAGGGGACAACGAACTCGCCTGTCGTGAGTGTATAAACCCACCCCCGCTTAAGATCACCGTTCGAACTTATACGCGTCGCTACGTCAGTAGTTCGCGTGGTGAAATCAGCAAAACTTTCGTACTTCGAGCCCCGAAGATAGCCAAAGATATTCAAGGCGAGGAAACCGACGACAGCAATCGGAAGAATTACTTTGGGTGTTAACGGCCTAATTGAGTAATGGACGAAAAGGCCGGCAGACAAGCCCATATAGAGAATCGTGCTTCTGTTTCCGAGGAGGGCTTGAATAAGCACATTTACGACGAACGCCGCAATGAACAAGACTACATCTGTCCGCTGCCTATATACGGCGTATCGATATAGTAGTAGCAATGAGGCAACGAACAGCCAGGGGAAACCGATCGCAAGGTAGTCACGACCGAATGTCTCAGCACTTGACCCATAGCCGAGAAGCACAAACGCAAGTACGCCACCGACCTGCGCCGTCAATAACAGAATTAGCACCACGGAGAATGCTGCCAGTACTCCGGCGCCAAAATATACTCGTGGACGCCGAACAACTGGTGGATGCGGAAGTAGCCTTCCGACTGCACGCGACATAGGTGAGTAGTATCCAACCGCAAGGCACACTAGCCCCATCGTTGCGTACAAGACAGCAAGTGGGAGAAACGGCTTGAGTTGCGGCAGGTGTTCGGTTACGTCGCCCTCGATCAAATCGGAGATCAGCGCTCGAATTGGGAGCGGAAGCGAGAATAATGTTATGAACAAAACGCATTGCAGGAGCGGGTCGAATATCCCAGCTCCCTTCTTTACGATCGCGAACACAACAACTGCAATAGCCGTAACTGAGTATATGACTATAGCAAGATAGAGCCAGCTATCGGTGTCCATTCGTTGTGTACGCGCCTAGGGTGCTACGGTACGTGCACTCGGGCCCGACGCTTCACGAAGCTCTTTCGCCCACGCGGTGAACCCCCCTATAACAGCCCCGAACAAAAGTGCAAAAATTAGCTTTGTCAGCAAGCCGCGCGGATCGGGCATCGGCGCAACCTCCGGTGTATCGAGAACAGTAATTACCGGCGTGTCTCGAACTTCATCGATTTTTGCCTGCTCCGATAACTGCGACAGCACATTTACAATCTGCTGCCGGTTCTGCACATCGCGTGAGAGACGGTCTTGTTCAAAGCTCAATCGCGGGGCAGTATTGTATACGCGGTTCTCTTGCAGGAAAGTTTGCAGTCTATTCTCTGCGGTTAGTAAACCCGCACGCGCCGCCGCGAGACGGCTATCTGTAAACTTGCGCTCTGCCGCCGCTGTCGATTGCCGTTTCTGTAAATTGAACCTGTTCACAGCATCCAAGATGCGTTGGACGACGAGCTTGGATAGCAAGGGATTCGGGGTAGAAACGGACACGTTGACCACGCCCGTTTGCTTCCCAATCGATCCCGAGAGATGTTCGCGCAGTTTCTTTTCCGCATTAACTGTCCGCTGTGCTAAGTTAGCACCCTTCGCATTAAACACATCCAACAGGGACGTTGGATGTGCGCGCCCGTTAAGGGGAACGTCATAACTTGCGCCAACTACAGTATCGAGGATTGCGCGAGACGTAATCAGATCTAAGTAAAACTGCGGCGAATCCGTACCAGCATCACCTGGAATTGCAATGCCAAACTGGGCGGCAATCCCGCCCAGCGACGACGACTGTGTCCGACCAGATTGAGACACAAACGATGCCGTGCTGGTGTACTGACGCTCCTGGAAAAGCGCATATCCTAGCACTGCAACGCCCACTGCTACGGCGGCGCCGGCAACGAGACTGCGATGGCGAGCGAGTATACCGGCGAGCGCGCCAAAGGAGCCCGTTATCGTTACGGGCTCATCGTAATAGTCTTGCTCGCCTGCAATCACGGCGTGGCGCCGTCGTTCTGAAGTCGTCAAGTATCCTCTTTCCCTAAACGCTCTGTGTCTTTTTTCGAACTGCGGCCGAGCATGCGCTTAGCAAAACGCTGCTTCGGTGATACACATATAAACTTATGGCAGGGCAGCTTGCGCAGAAGGCGCCTGTGGACCTCCCATGTGGTCTTCCAGTACCTTCCACTGAGCCGCCAAGTTTACAAGCTGAACTAAGACTTGCGAGCCCGCGAACAGCCATAGAATCGCCCGAGGGGATAGGTGTAACACGAAGCCGCCGACCCCAAAGACGGCAATTAGGGATGTAACATAGAGCGCCTGCCACGCAAGCATTACCCCAAGACGTTCGAATGCGACGATACCGTTCGTCGTCGGATATGCGACGAAGTGGACGAGTAGCCCAACCGACAAAATCCGAGCAAAAAACCCAGACTCGATCCACTGTTGGCCAAATACAAAGCCAAACAGGTGAGGCCCGGTCGCAAAAATGATGGCCATTGGTAAGATCCCGATTGCCAGCAGATAGCGCCAGGTGCGTACCAGGAGTGCCTTACAAGCTCCCGGATCCGCGCGTGACTCCGCGAGCCGCTGATAGAATACCTGTTGCAGCGAGGATCCGAAGAGCACTGCCGGCGTACGTGCAACCTTATCTGCGATGGCGTAGAGCCCGGCGATCCTCGGCGAAAACAAAATGGTTAACATGGCGATTGGCAGAAGCGACGAAAGAGCATCTAACAAGGATCCCACCGCCGAGTACTTGGGGAAGCTGATGTAGCGCTTCGCGATAGCCCGGATTTCGACTACGGTCACGTCTCGATTAAATCGAAATTTCGTGCGCCATACCAAGAATGCAACTCCTGATGCCTGGCCAATTACCATGGCGACGATCAAGAGGGCCGTGTATGGGCCGAACCACAACGCCGTAAGCAGCTGGACGGCTGCCATGGCCGCCGCTATCACAACTCGAGAGATTGCGAGGCTTGCGAAAGCCTTTTGCCGGAGCGACCAGTACATCAGGATGCTATAGACGGCACTCAGGAATACTGCGGCGGCGAGCCATCCAAGCCATGGACGAAGCTGCCCAACCTTTGGAGAATGCCGGACCAGAACTCCAATCGCGGTCCCGAGCATCAAAGTAACGGCGGCCGCTGTTGCTGCAAGTATTAATCCGAGCAATACGAGCGAGCGAGCGTCCCGGTCCTCAGTCGGGAGCACGATAGCGAATTCGTACCTGAGTGCCCCGACAACGGCGAGCAATACCGCGACATTCGTGAACAGCGAGTACACGCCGAACTGCTCTGGATGATACAGTCTGGTGAGCAGCGGCACCACAGCGATCGTGATCCCCTGAGCAACAACTGCCCACGAGAACAGGACCAGGACATTCGCTAGAAAGCCGCCCTTGCGCGTCGCAAAGCCTCCAAAAGATCTTATCACGTTCAGACGCGTAGACGGCCTGTCAACGGAGTTCAATCATGCGTCCATGAATCGACACGGCGTTGGCAACCGGGACCGTGCAGGATGCAGCCAGTGACTGGCAACGGCGGCTATGCATAGCGGGAGGATTTGCCAAAACTCGGTGCCGGGGTAGCATTCTAGTCAGAGGGCCCAATTCGGGCACCAAGTGGGAAAGGCCTAAAATTAATCTCGCGACCGAGTCAGGTGTCGATCCAGCCGATTCCCACAACGACTCCACCGATACATCTTGAGTTATTAATAGGCTCAGGTTTTTCGGCATTAACCCGTTCCACTTATAAACGATGTTTGTTACGACGCCAGCTATTAGTGGCAGAAAGATTCGCTTCGGAGTCGTCGGCTGCGGCCGGATCTCGGCAAACCACTTTGCCGCTCTCGCCCAGCACTCGGACCAGGCGGAGGTGACCGCGGTCTGCGACATTGACCCCAGTGCACTGACTCGAGCACAAGAGAAGACGGGTGCACCCGCTTATACTTCGCTTCACTCCCTGCTAGCCGCGGCAGACTGTGACGCCGTGGTCCTGTCGACCCCGAGCGGCATCCACGCAATGCAAGCCATCGAGTGCGCTCACGCCGGACGTCATGTTATAACTGAGAAACCCATGGCAACCCGATGGAACGACGGACGTCAAATGGTCCGCGCCTGCGATGAAGCGGGGGTGAATTTGTTCGTCGTGAAGCAAAACAGACGCAATGCGACATTGCAAATGCTCAAGCGCGCTGTCGAAGCTGGTCGGTTCGGGCGCATCTACATGGTTAATGTCAATGTGTTTTGGACACGACCTCAGTCCTACTATGATAGCGCCGCTTGGCGCGGCACATGGGAGTTCGACGGCGGCGCGTTCATGAACCAAGCGTCGCACTACGTCGACTTGCTCGATTGGCTGATCGGACCCGTAGAGAGCGTCCAAGCTTATACCGGCACGCTCGCGCGCCATATTGAAGTGGAGGATACCGGCGTCGCTTCGCTCCGCTGGCGAACCGGAGCACTCGGGTCAGTGAATGTCACAATGCTGACATATCCCAAGAATTTTGAAGGCTCCATCACGATACTGGGCGAGCACGGGACCGTCCGTGTTGGCGGAGTCGCCGTGAATCAAATCGAACGGTGGGATTTTGCAGCACCGGATCCTACGGACGCCCTCGTGGCGTCGGCGAGCTACGAGACCACTTCGGTGTACGGATTTGGCCATCCGCTTTATTACGAAAATGTAATCCAAACGCTTCGGGGCGAAGCATCTCCGGCGACTGATGGCCGTGAGGGACTGCGATCACTCGAACTCTTGATCGCTATCTACGAGGCTGCCCGCGACGGCAAGCGAATCTGCCTGCCGCTCGAATACTGATAACAACTCTCTCCTCGTGGGGTGAGGATCGCGATCGTCGGTGGGTGCCAGGCCGGACATCGTCGGGACATTCTCCGGCCTGTGGCCCCGCCAATAACGGGGCCGGGAACCCGGGGGGGAGAGAGTATGAAATCGAATGGAGCAGGAAGATTGCGAAACATATTTGGGGCACTTTGCATTCCCTCAGCGAAAAGGCTCAAGAAGGGGTCGATAAGTGACTTTCCGGCAGATCGCAAGGTCGAGCCAAGTAGAACGCGGCCCAGAACGCTTTGCCGAACGGGCAATTTGACAGATCATCCCTGAAGACTATGATTCGATGCACTGGTGGCGCCGACTATAAGCAGCTGTATGTTTTCGGGGCCAACCGACTGCATGAACCCTGTGCAGCACTCGCACTGATTTGTCCTTGGCATTTCGCCAAGCGCGTTAATATCACACCGCAAGCCCGCTCCCTAACACGTTGAAAGCGCAACAGAGCACTCGCACGCCCGAAATCCGCAGCCGCTATCTGCTGCTCGTTGACGCAGGGTTCCTCCTACTTGCGGTAAGCCTCGCGTACATCCTTCGATTCGACGGCCTGCCGCCCACGGCGGCTGACACAGCGACAGCGATAGCGTTTGCGCTGGCGGTTGTACCTATAAAGCTCGCCGTTTTTGTCTTCACCGGGCT
>Ga0105240_10015673_pt1 | contig 10291 bp, 7 predicted proteins | sample KBSC54metaG_FD_80426 | JGI IMG/M metagenome (GOLD analysis project Ga0105240, IMG submission 80426) | Corn rhizosphere microbial communities from Kellogg Biological Station, Michigan, USA - KBS C5-4 metaG | ecosystem: Host-associated > Plants > Roots > Rhizosphere > Soil | place: Michigan, USA... | reverse complement strand
GCCTTGTGGATTCCCGGCGGCAGCCAGCATTCGATCAGGCTGGCAGGCGCGATCGAGGGTTATGGGGGCTTCGTAGCGAGAGATGCCGATCCACGACTGCCTGCAGCGTGCTGCGCGATCGCGGTGACCCCGCTGTTGCGGGAACTTCTGATCCGGGCTGCGACGCTGCCGCTCCTTTATGAAGAAGGCGGCACGAACTCGCGGATGCTGACCGTATTGCTCGACGAACTGGTGTCTGCAAAAATCGAAAACCTGCATCTGCCCATGCCGTCCGATCCTCGCCTGCGACGGATCGCCGACATCATGATGGCCTCCCCGTCCGATCGCGGATCGCTTGCCGCATGGGCGGGCTGCGCGGGCATGAGTTCGAGGTCGTTGGGCCGCCTCATCGTTCGAGAAACGGGCATGAGCTTCGGGCGCTGGCGCCAGCAGCTAGGCCTGGTCCTGGCCGTGCAGTGGCTGGCGGACGGCATGTCGATCCAGCAGGTCGCGGCTGATCTCGGCTATGAGAGCGTGCCGAGCTTCGTCACGATGTTCCGCAAGATGCTGGGCGTGTCCCCCGGCCGCTACATGGCGGAGCGCTACGCCGCCCCGTCGACGATCGATCTTGCGAGGCGTTCTCAACATCGATAGAGCCGGCCCCGTCACTGCGGCCTGGCCGCGCCACGGAATTCGTCGATGCGCGACGCCAAGCTTGCCAGTCTGGACGCCACCGCGCGCGAGCTTCACGAAGAACTGACGAAGCGCGTGCGCAGGGCCATGCGCGGGCACGCCGAGGCCGAGGATATAGCGCAGGAAAGCTGGGCACGCGCGGCGGCGGCGATCCACAGGGGCGGCGCGATCAGCAACATGCGCTCCTACCTGTTCCGGATCACGCGCAATCTCATCACCGACCATCACCGCCGCGAAAAGATACGGCTCGAGGATGCCGCGCCGCCCGAGCTGGTCGCGGCGATCGCCGATCCGCGACCCAATGCCGAGGCGCAGCTCGTCACGCGCGACGAACTCCGGCGTATGGATGCGATCGTCGCCGCCATGCCGGCCCGGGCGCGGCAGGTCTTCTGCCTGTCCCGCCTCGAGGGCCTGTCCTTCGCCGAGATCGGGCGCAGGACCGGCGTGTCCCGGCAGACGGTCCACGACAGCATGACCCGGGCGCTGCTCGCCATCCAGCTGGCCGCCGACGCCGATTTCGAACCGCGAGACTGACAAACGGCGTCCATAACCGTCTTATGCAATGAGCCTCGCGACGAGCGCCGGGCATGGACGACTGCGCACATGATCTCAAAGCCCCCCGTGGATCCTCTCGACCAGCTCGATCCCGTCGCCGCTGCCGCGACCCGATGGTTCGTCGCGCTGCACGAGGAACCCGGCGACACGGGGCGGCTCGCCGAATTCGAGCGCTGGCGGGACGCCGAGCCGGCGCATGCCGCCGCCTATGTCCGCCTTCAGCGCCTCTGGGGTGCGTCCGGCCATCTTCCGAGCCTGCAGGCACGCGGGAAGGCCATCGGCCGCAGGGCGTTGATCCGCTCGGCATCCGCTGCGACCGTCGCCGGCGCGGTTTTGTTCGCAACGGGCCGGATCCTGCTGGGTCCGCACCCGCTGGCCGACTATGCCACCGGCACGGGCGAACGCCGCTCCGTGGCGCTCAGCGACGGCTCGCGGATCGAGATGTCGACCCGGACGGCACTCGCGATCGATTTCGACGAACGGAGACGGCATATCCGGCTCCTCGACGGCGAGGCCTGGTTCCAGGTCGCGCGCGATCAAAGAGGCCGCCCCTTCACCGTCGAGGCCGCCGGCGGCACGACGACGGCGCTCGGCACCGCCTTCGCGGTCGCGCGCACGGATGGCGGTGGCCGTGTCACCGTCACCGAACATGCCGTCGATGTCGCGGCATCGGGGAAGGTCCGCCGCCTGGAGGCCGGGCAGACCTGCTGTTACGCCGGCTCTGCGATCACACCCCCCCAGCCGGCCGATCCGGCGACGCTCGCCTGGCGCGAGGGGCAACTCGTCTTCATCTCGCGGCCGCTCGACGAGGTCGTCGCCACGCTGGATCGCTGGAAGCCGGGCGAGACCGTCATTCTCGACCGGGAGCTCGCACGGCACCCCGTCACCCTGATGATCGCCATCGGCGACGTCAGCGACGCGCTCCGGAGGCTCGGGGCCAGCCTGCCGATGCGGATCAGCGAGATCACACCTCTGCTCACGCTGGTCCGCGCAGTTCTCTGAAAATAATTCGCAGTAGCACCCTGACATCGATGCATCCGCCCCGTCTTGTTCGATGAGGGCGCCGCCGGGGGCGCCGTGAACCGACCAAGGTCAGGGGAAGACGAGACGATGACGAAGCGTGGCGTGCGGACGATGATGCTGGCGGGCCTTGGCCGGATGATGGCCGGAACAGCGATGGTGGTGGTGCTTGCCGGCGTGGCGCAGGCGGCACCGGCGGTCTCCGCCAGCTTCGATATCGCTGCCCAGCCGCTCGGCGCAGCACTCGCCGCTTTCGGCGCGCGGACCGGCATCAGCGTGTCCTACGGTACGACGCTGCCGTCGGTGAACAGCCCGGGCGCCAAGGGGGAGATGGCGCCCGCCGAAGCCCTGTCGCAGCTGCTGTCCGGCACGGGCCTGACCTATCGCTTCACCGCCCCGAATGCCGTCGTGCTCGATGTGGCCCCAACCGCTGACGCCGGCACCGTGCAGCTTGGCGCCGTCAAGGTCGCTGCGGACGAGCAGGCGCCGAGCCCCTCCGGCGACATCCCGACGCCGAAGACCGATCGCGCCGCGACCGATCGCTCGCACAGCTACGCCGCGCGCGCGGCGACCGTCGCCGGCAAGACCGCCCAGCCGTTGCGGGAGATTCCGCAGTCGGTGACGGTGCTCACCCGCCAGCGGCTCGACGACCAGAATATCGTCTCGATCGAGGATGCGCTGCGCCAGACGACCGGCGTCACCGCCGTGCCCTATGGCGACGGCACCGCTTACTTCCAGGTGCGCGGCTATCCGGCGCAGGTCGAATATGACGGTATCCCCGCCAATGACGGGATCCAGTATCTCGGCCAGTACGACCTCGCCATGTACGACCGGATCGAGGTGCTGCGCGGGCCGTCCGGCCTGCTGCAGGGATCGGGCGAGCCGGCAGGCACCGTCAACCTCGTCCGCAAGCGCCCGCATGACGAATTCGGCTGGGCGGGCAGCCTGATGGGCGGCAGCTGGAACAATTTCCACGGCGACATCGACGTCACCGGCCCGCTCGACAGCGGCGGCTCGATCCGGGGCCGCGTGGTGGTGGCAGGCCAGGACCGCGACTTCTTCTACGACAAAGCGCATGAGAAGCACGTCCTGCTCTACGGCATCCTCGAATTCGATCTCGGCGCCAGCACGACGCTGACCGTCTCCGGCACGTTCGAGGATCAGAAGGCCGCACCCTACGACTACGGCCAGTCGCTCTATGCCAACGGCACGTTCCTGAATGCGCCGCGCTCGTCCTTCTTCGGGGTGCCGTGGGCCAGCGGGCCTACCCATAACCGCGAGGCCTACGCCTCGCTCGATCACGATTTCGGCAACGGCTGGGCGGCCAAGGCCAGCATCGACTATCGCCGCCAGCGGATCACCGGCGAATATGGCTATATCGACGGCTTCGTGAACCTCGACAACAGTGCCGACTATGCGCTGCAAAGCCAGTATGTGCTCAACAAGTGGATCGGCGTGGATGCGAACGTCAGCGGCCCGCTCCGCCTGTTCGGCCGCACGCATACATTGCTGTTCGGCGCCAACTATGCCTGGCGGGACAATGTCAGCCTCTCGGGCTACACCGGCACGTTCGTCGACAACGTCTACGATATCGACATCCCAAAACAGGCCATCCCCTTCGATTTCGGCTCCGATACGCGCAGCGAGCAATATGGCGCCTATGCACAGGGTCGCTTCAGCCTCGCCGACCCGCTGACGCTCGTGCTGGGTGGACGCATCACCCATTACGACGCGAAGACCCGCACCGGCGTCGAGAACTTCGGAGCCTTCTCGGGCACGCTCCACGATAGCGGCCATTTCACGCCGTCCGCAGGCATCGTCTACGATGTCACCAGGCAGATCAGCCTGTACGGCAGCTATGCGAGCATCTTCGTGCCACAGAGCAACCTCGTCTTCGAGGGCGGTACGCTGAAGCCGCGCACCGGCGAGCAGTTCGAGGTCGGCGCCAAGGGCAGCTTCCTCAACGGCGCGCTGACCGCCTCGGCCGCATTGTTCAGCCTGACCGATCGCAACCGCGCCTATGACGATCCCGCCCACCCCAATTACTACATCGCCGCCGGCAAAGTCCGCAGCCGGGGCGCCGAGGCGGAGATCAGCGGCGAGCCGCTGCCGGGCTGGAGCGTGTTCGCCGGCTACACCTATCTGAAGACCAAGTTCCTCGACGATGCGGCCAACCAGGGCGCGATCTTCGACAGCGAGGAGCCGAAGAACACGTTCAAGCTGTGGAGCGCCTATCGCTTCGGCCCGATCGACCAGCGCGGCTTCCAGATCGGCGGCGGCGTCCGCGTGTTGAGCAGCACCAATCGGGGCGGCCCGGACCAGCCGACCTATGCCGTCGCCGACGCGCAGGTCGGTTACCGCCTGAACGGCCAGTGGTCGGCGACGCTGTCGGTCAACAACCTGTTCGACAAGACCTATTACGCCCGCGTGCCGTCTTCCTATTTCGGGATCTACGGCGATCCGCGTAGCTTCACCGTCGCACTGCGGAAGGGCTTCTGACGTGAGGCCAAGCAGCGTGCGGCGCTGGCGTATCGTCCATGAGTGGACGAGCCTCGCCTGCACGCTGTTCCTGTTCGTCCTGTGCCTGACAGGCCTGCCTTTGATCTTCGCCGATGAGATCGGCGGTGCCCATCCGATTACGAATTCGGGCGTTACAGCCTCGCTCGACGGGATCGTCCAGCGTTCCGGCGTGCGCCCGGCCTTCGTCCGTATCGCGGCGGACGAAGGCCGGATCTACGTCGGGCCGGCCGGCGGCGGCCGGCCGTTGCTGTTCGACATGGCCAGCGGCGCTGCAGCGACGGAAGGCCGGTCGCGATCGTCCGGCATGATGGACCTGCTGCTCGCCATCCACGGCGAACTGTTCGTCGGTCTCGCCGGGAGGCTGTTCATCGCGGCGGTCGGCCTTTGCGCGCTCGCGTCGGTCGTGTCCGGCATCATGATCTACGCGCCGTTCGCCGGCTCGCGCCCGTTCGCCGACATCCGGACGGCACGTACCAGACGGCTCGCCTGGCTCGATCGCCACAACGTCATCGGCATCGCGACGGCGGCATGGCTGATGGTGGTCGCCGGCACCGGCGTCATGAATGCCGTCGAGCATCCGCTCTTCGCCCTGTGGCGTCAGCATGTTCCGGACGCTTTGGCGCCGGCATCTGCAAGCCGGCTCCGGATCGGCCCCGATAGGGCGCTCGCCGCGGCGCGAGCCAGCGCGCCCGGCATGATCTTCGAAACCATCATTTTCCCCGGTAAGGCGCCGGGAATACCCGGCTATTTTCTGGTTTGGGGAGAGGGCAAGACGCCGCTGACGGCTCGCCTTGCCGCGCCCGTCACGATCGATGCGGCGAGCGGCCTGGCCGTCGGCAGCGGCACGCTTCCCATGCCCTGGTATCTGACCATGCTCGATCTCTCGCGACCGCTCCATTTCGGGGATTATGGCGGGCTGCCACTCAAGATCCTCTGGGCGTTGCTCGACGGTACGGCGCTCATCGTGCTGGGTAGCGGCCTCCATCTCTGGCTCGCGAGGCACAGGCGGGATGGCCGGATACGGCGCGCAACTTCCGGGACGCTCCAGAGCATCAACCTGGAGGCAGCCGAGTGAGGCGGGATCACGCGACAATACGCCTTTGGCGCTGGCCAATCCTTCTTGCCGTCTCCACTGTCATGGGCCTGCTCGGCGCGCTGTTGGGCAACAATAGTGGTTGTCTTTGGCTATGCTGGTGCGCTCTCGCTTGGCCGCTGGCCATCGTCATGCATGTGCTTTCGCCCGGCCCAGGCTCCAAGGCGCGGCGATGATGCTCAAGGCTGTGATTGCCGACCTCGAGGCGCATCGGCCAGCTGCAGGCGGCCCACCGATCGCTATCGCTCCCGGCGTGGAACGCCATGGCTATCAAGCACCCGCGAGCGCTCGGCTTGGAGGATTCGCCGGCACGACGGTGATCGCCATTCTCGCTCTCGCCGCATGTCTGGTGACCTGGACTCAGATCGAGCCCGCAGCCCGTCCATCGGCGCCTCTCATCGTCAATCTTCTCCCTCCCGCATCAACGCCGGCTCCACGCAAGCAGATCGAGGCCAAGGCGAAGGGCAAACCACAAAAGCAGGCGATACCGCCTGTTCCCAAGATTGTGCCGATGCCCGTGCCCGTCACACGTGCGGCGATTCCGACGCCACCGCCCGCAGCCGCTCAACCCGCGCCGCAACCTGTGCAGCAGCCAGCGGTGCAGGCAATGCCGAAGACCGATCCTGCACCACCCGCTCCGCAGCCTGCGAACAACGCACCCGACAGTTGGGAGGGACGTGTGCTCGCCAGGATCGCCAGATACCGGCGCTACCCTGCGAACGCGAAGCGCGCCCGTGAACAAGGCGTCGTCTTCATCCATTTCCGGATGGATCGCGCCGGACATATTCTGACCGCTTCTCTCGCTCGCAGTTCCGGCCACGCAGACCTCGACCAAGCCGCCCTCGATACGTTGCGTCGTGCTGATCCTCTTCCGTCCATTCCGGACGATCGCCCGGATCAGCTCGAGTTGTCGGTTCCGATCGAGTTTTATATCCGCTGAACTGTCCGCCCGCGATATCAGTTGTCCGCGACGTTATCCTCGTCAGCGGAGTTCCCTCCACCGGCGGCGAGGTCGCAGGCAATGGCGGCGCTGTCGAAATCGGGATCATCGTCCATGATCAGACGATCATTCTGAAAAACGAAGTCCTGTTCTACGTTCCCACGCCCCGGCGCGTCAGCTGCGACAACATGGCCGCAAGCGATGTTCTGGGACAACACAGCTTCCATCAAAGAGAACGTGCCCTGCGTATCGAGCTTCTTGTCGACTGCGCTTTGGGCCGCGCCTGCCAACTCCGCGTCCGTCTTGGGCGTTTGCGAGCAAGCGGCAAGCGCGAACAGGCCGATCGCCGTCAGATTCCTACGCAAATTCCTGTTCCCCTCGCTTCGCGAATTCGACCCCATCGCGCGATGGCGCGCCCTGCCACATCGTGACGACCACCGACAACCGAAACCGCACAGCACCGAAATGATTGACGGCATCCCCCATCATTCATATTTAGATCATATTGCGAGTCATTATCGTTAAAGGGGGATAGTCGTCATGCTTCGTACCACGGAACGGCGGAGCGCCGAGAGGCGCTTCTCCGAACGACCGCGTGCACCTTTCGCAGTTTTCGCATTGCTGGTGACCGGCACCGCCTCGCCCGCGCTCGCTGCGGACGCCACCGCTTCGGACAGCCCTCCGGCCGACAGCATCACGGTGACGGCGACGCGCATCCCGCAATCGGTGCTCGACGTGCCCGCGACGGTCAGCGTGATCAACGCCGGCACGATCGCCGACGACATGGTCTCGGACGTGAAGGATTTGATCCGCTACGAGCCGGGCGTCAGCGTCCAGCGCGCCCCTGCCCGCTTCGGCGCCGCGCTCGGCTCGACAGGGCGCGCGGGTGATGCCGGGTTCAACATCCGGGGCCTCGACGGCAATCGCGTGCTGATCCAGGTCGATGGCATACGCCTGCCCGATTCCTTCGATTTCGGCGCGCAGTCGGTGGGACGCGGCGACTATGTCGATGTCGGGCTGGTCAAGTCGGTCGAAATCCTGCGCGGCCCCGCATCCGCCCTCTACGGCAGCGATGGCCTGGCCGGCGCGGTGAGCTTCACGACCTCCGATCCCGAGGATATCCTGGGCAAGAACCGATCCTATGCCGGCCAGATCCGCGCGGGCTACGACAGTTCGGACCGGCAATTCTCCGAGACGGGCATCCTCGCGGGCCGATCGGGCGACTGGTCCGCGATGATCGCCTATACGCGGCGCGACGGGCACGAACTGAAGAACAAGGGCGACGACGATGCGCCCAATTCCTCCCGCACCACGCCCAATCCGCAGGACACGCGGTCCAACGCCGTCCTCGCCAAGCTGGTCTGGGCGCCGGATGCCAACAACAAGGTGCGCCTGACCCTCGACCATCTTGACGATCATGTCGCGACCGAGGTGCTGAGCGGCATCGCGCCGGCCGCATCCTCCGCCACCAGCGTGATCGGCCTGACCGCGCGCGATCGCACCAACCGCAATCGCGCCAGCCTCGACTGGCGCTACGACGGCGGCACCGGCTGGCTCACCCAGGCGCAGGCGGCCTTCTGGTACCAGAAATCGCGGACCCGCGAGTTCACGGCGGAGGATCGCAACACCGTCGCCGATCGCACCCGGCTGAACACCTTCAACAACCGGGTCATCGGCGCGAGCGTGGAGTTGCGTTCCGACTTCGCCACCGGCCCCCTCACCCACAAGCTCGTCTATGGCGGCGACGCCAGCGTCACCCGGCAGGACGGAATCCGCAGCGGCACCGTGCCGACCGCGCCCGACGTCTTCCCGACGCGCGCCTTCCCGATCACCGATTACTGGCTGGCCGGCGGCTATGTCGCCGACGAGATCGGCGTTGGCGGCGACCGGCTCACCATCTTCCCGACCGTGCGCTTCGACTATTACGATCTCAGCCCCAGGCGCGACGCGCTGCTACCCGCCACCTTCGTGACCGCCAGCCAGCACGGATCGAAGCTCTCGCCCAAGATCGGCGCGGTGCTGAAGGTGGCCGGGCCGGTGAGCCTGTTCGCCAATTACGCGCAAGGGTTCAAGGCGCCGGCACCGAGCCAGGTGAACCAGTATTTCGAGAACCTCACCTCGCCTTTCTTCGCCTACAAGACGCTGCCGAATCCCGATCTCAAGCCCGAGACGAGCCGCACGATCGAGGGCGGCCTGCGCCTCCACAGCGACGCCGTCGACATGAGCGTCACCGGCTATTCGGGCCGCTACCGCAACTTCATCGACCAGGAGATCACCGGCGGCATGGGGACAGTCGCCGATCCGATCGTCTTCCAGTTCATCAACCTCGCGCGCGCCCGCATCCGCGGCGTCGAGGGCAAGCTCGAAGGCCGCAGTCCGCTCGGGCTGACCGGCAGCCTCGCCATCTCCTACACCAGGGGCGACACGATCGACGCGACCGGCGCGAAGACCCCGCTGCTCAGCGTCGATCCGCTCAAGCTGGTGATGGGCGTGGGCTATCGCGCACCGTCCGACCGCTTCGGCGGCAACCTCACGATGACGCACTCGCAGGGCAAGCCGGAGGGCCGCACCACCGGCGGCTGCACGACCAGTTGCTTCGTGCCGGGCGGCTTCACGATCCTCGATGCGACCGCCTTCGTGCGCGTGGCGGAGGCCTTCACCGTCCGCGTCGGCGTCTTCAACCTGACCAACCGGAAATACATCTGGTGGAGCGACGTACGCGGCCTCGATGCGTCGGCCGCCGCGACAGCCGACGCCTACACCCAGCCCGGCCGCAACGTGAGCGCCTCGCTCACCGCCCGCTTCTGATCCGGAGATATCCCATGAAGACCCTGCTCGCCCTCCTGCTCGCCTCGTCCGTGGCCGTCTCCGCCCCGCTCGCGCCCGCATTCGCCGACGGCCCCGTCGCGCAATCCGCGACCGATGCCAAAGCCGCCTTCGAGGCGGATCGCGAGTCGATCCTCGCGATGGCGGGCCATTTCCACGTCACCTTCGACATGCGCGAGACGACGCCGTGGCGCGCCGGCTACGCGCCGATCCCGGCCAAGGTGATGGGCGGCGAGGAAAGCGTGCGCGCCATCGAGGATACGGGCCGGCACATCATCCTCCAGCACCTGCTCGTGGTGAAGACCGAGGACGGCAAGACCCATGTCGTCAAGCATTGGCGGCAGGATTGGACCTATGAGCCGGAAAGCGTGCTGGTCTACGCGGGCGAAGGCCAGTGGAAACGCGAGGCCGTGCCGGCGGCGATGCGCCCCGGCCGGTGGTCGCAGACCGTCTGGCAGACCGACGATTCGCCGCGCTATGGCGGCTGGGGCCAGTGGACCGAGGAAGGCGGTGTGCGCCGCTGGCGCAGCAACTGGACGTGGCACCCGCTCGCGCGTCGCGACGCGGTGCGCCACCCGCCCTACGATCGCTATCTCGGCATCAATCGCCACTCGCCGACGCCCGACGGCTGGATCCACTGGCAGGACAATATCAAGATGGGCAAG
>Ga0105240_10015670_pt1 | contig 10292 bp, 10 predicted proteins | sample KBSC54metaG_FD_80426 | JGI IMG/M metagenome (GOLD analysis project Ga0105240, IMG submission 80426) | Corn rhizosphere microbial communities from Kellogg Biological Station, Michigan, USA - KBS C5-4 metaG | ecosystem: Host-associated > Plants > Roots > Rhizosphere > Soil | place: Michigan, USA... | reverse complement strand
GGGGGCGGGCCCGAACAGGGCCCGCCCCGGCCGCTAAGAAAGTGTGCTTGCGGACGCTAGCGGCGCAACACCTTGGCGGCCTGAAGTCCTTTGGGCCCCTGAGCGACCTCGAATTGGACTTCCTCGCCCTGCTCCAGTGAGCGAAAGCCGTTGCCGTCGATAGAAGTGTAGTGGACGAATACCTCCTGCCCATCTTCCATGGTAATGAAGCCGTAGCCTTTCTTGGAACTAAACCACTTGACTGTACCGTTAGACCTCTCCCCCGAGACCTCCTAGCCCGTAACCGTTCCTGCTCGTAACCGGCCCGCAAGGGCCTCCCCTCCCCGTGTGGGTATACCGGCGCGCATATACCATAACCCAGCGCTCCGAACCAAACGGAATGATGTACTTTTGCCGCGCGTTGTCGAACAGGCTATCCGGCGCGAAAGAACTGCCTAGCCGCGCCAGAAACGGGGGCGGGCGTGGATATGGCAATGGTCGGGAATCTGGCGCATCACGCCGTCGATCACGAACTTGTCGTCGCCGAATTTGGCGCGCGCCACCGCCGAGAGCGCATCGACCATGAGGGCGCGTTCGGCCTCGGTCGCGGTGGCGCGATGTTCCCCGAGGACCGCCATCGGCGTGTCGCACGAGTCGCAATCGAGAATGGTGAACGCCACGGGATGAACGAAGCGAGCGTAATGCTGGGTGTACTCACGCAGTTCGCAGAGTTCGCACTTGGCCATGGCTCAAGACTTAGCCGCTGGCGATTCGCGCGACAAGGAGACACTCACAGTGCATCGCAGATTCGCCAACCTTTCCTTGGGTTTGTCCAAGGAAAGGCGGAGCAGAAATATCGCGTCAGAGGCCGGCGCAGGCCCGGCATGCCCTTCCGCGACCGCGGGAAAATCGCTGCGAGCCGAGGGCTCGCAGCGTGGCCCGGCAACGCGCGCTATCTTAGTGAGTCGCGGGAGCCGCAGCCGGACTAGCCATCGCCGCGGAGCTGGCCATAGGAGTCTCCATGCCTCCGGACGCCTTGGCGGCGGCCTTGCGGCAGCGGTAGACGCTGCTCTTGGAGATCTTCATATCCTTGGCGACCTCGGCGACCTTTTTGCCGCCCTGGAGCTCGGTCATCACCTGTGCGCAATTGATCTTGTTGGCCGCGTAGGCATTGGAGAGACCGAACTGAAGGCTTAGAGCGGCCGCGACGGCAAACGAAGCAACCAGAGCGAGTTTCTTCTTCATGATGTTCCCCTGCGCGTTGAAGTGCTTTCAAAAACGCACGCAGTATCTCAAAAAAGTCAGAATCCTAAAAGCCCAGGGAGCCAATCCACCGCCTAGAACTCGACTATCACCTTGCTCTGGTTGGTCGGTAGCGCAAGCGCCGCAAACGCCTTGGGCAGGTCGTCGATCCCCATCGTATGCGTGATCATCGGCGCGGTGGCGACGCGGCCCGCCGCGAGCATCGCGATCGCCATCTCGACCTCCGCCCGCTCCATCCCGAGCGAAAAACGCATGTCCAGCTCCTTGCTCATCGCCGTGATCGGCGCAAAGCCGTCGTCCTCCGTGCATACGCCGATTATCACCACGCGGCTGGTGCGCTGCGCGTACGCGATCGCCTCGGCCATCGCGCCCGGCGCGCCGATACACTCGAAGATGACCTGCGGCCCCGCGCCCGTGAGATGCTCGACCTTGCCGGCCGGATTGTGCATCCGCGGATCGACGGCCGCGTCGGCGCCCATCTTGAGCGCCAGGCGGCGCCGCGGCTCGCTGAGTTCGGAGACCACGATCGCGCGTGCGCCGGCAAAGCGCGCCCACAGCATCGTGGCGATTCCGATCGGCCCCGCGCCCATCACCACGCAGCTCTCGCCCGCCTGCAAAGCCGCACGATGCAGCCCGTGCAGTCCGACCACCAGCGGCTCGACCGTGGCGGCCTCGCGGAAGCTCATCCCGGCCGGCATCTTGAACACGCTCGCGGGGCGGGTTTTCATCAGCTCCGCGTAAGCGCCGGGGACCTCGCCGAAGCCGACCAGCTTGACCTTGTGGCAGCGCTGCGCCTCGCCCGTACGGCAGTCCTCACACTGCCCGCATCCGACGTACGACATCGCCACGACGGGGTCTCCGCGCTCGAAGCCCTCGACATCGTCGCCGAAGGTCTCGACTACGCCAGAGAATTCATGCCCCATGATGGTCCCCGCGGGCATGCGGAAATTGCGTCCCGCGGCGTGCAGGTCTGAGCCGCAGATGCCGGCGGCTTTCACCCGCACCACGAGTTCGCCGGGTCCCGCGATCGGATCGGGAACCTCGGCGATCTCCAACGGCGCGCCGGGCGCCCGATATACACATGCTTTCATTTGTTTCGTGTGCTCGGAAACGATGGCGCGCGTCGTTCCTTGAGCGCCGCCACGCCCTCGTGCAGGTCGTCGCTGAAAAATCCCAGCATTTCCATCGCCAACGACGCGTCGAAGGCCGGCCCGAACATCCGGAGCCAGTTGTTGAGCGAGCGTTTGGTGAAGCGCAGCGCCTGCTGCGGTCCGCGGGCGAGTTTTTGCGCGACCTCCATCGCCTTGTCCATCAGCTGATCGCCGGGCACGCACAGGCTGACCAGACCGACGCGCTCAGCCTCCTTGCCGTCGATGAAGTCGGCGGTCAGCAGGTAGTACTTGGCCTTGGCCATCCCGCATAGCAGCGGCCAGAGGATCACCGCATGATCGCCGGCGCCTACGCCGAGGCGGATATGGCCGTCAGTGATGCGCATGTTCTCAGACGCGATCGAGATGTCCGCCATGAACGCGACCGCGAGGCCCGCGCCCACGGCGACGCCATTGATCGCGGAGATGATCGGCTTGTCGAGATTGATCATGTTGTAGACGATGTCGCCGGCCTCGCGCCACGCCTGTCCGATATTGGCCGCGCTGCCCGCCATCCGCTCGATCATCTCAAGGTCGCCGCCGGCCGAGAACGCGCGGCCCTTGCCGGTGATCACCACCACGCGGGTCTCCGGGTCTTCGTCGATATCTTTCCACACCCGGCTCAACTCCCAGTGCAGGCGGTTGTTGGTGGCGTTGAGCACGTCGGGCCGGTTGATCGTGATGAGCAGGATTCCGTCGTCGCGATGCTCGAATAGCAGGTGCTGATATTCTTCGTACTTCATCGGGAGCCTCCGAATCGATTGGCTGGGGTTTTTCTTAGCGCAGCGCGCACGTTTCCTCAAAGCGCTGCGGCGCTTCGGAAGAATCGAAAACGCGCAATCCGCGATCGCTGCGAGGTCAGGGTTGCACGGAGGGGCTTAACGCCGTGCGGGAGACGGCGGTCGTCGCCTGCACCGTCGGCTGGAACCGGCGCTTGAACGCCTCGGCGGTAAGATTCGCGCACACGGCGAGCCTTGAGAGCGCCGGCTCCTCGAAGTCCTGCGGCTCGAGCCTGGTCATGTACGAGCGCGCGACCTCGTACGATTCGGTGCTGACGTCGACCAGGCGCACCCTTACCCGTCCGGTGGCCGGATCGACGAGTTGGGAGAAATCGACCGGCGTCACGCGCCCGCCGGCGATCGCGATGAGCGCGCCCGAGCCTCCACTCAGGAGATAACGGACGGCGCCATAGCCGAGCGTGCGCGTATACTCGGCGTCGAACGGCAGCGGCTTGGCGCATCGCAGTTCGTAGCCGATGTCCTTGGTGACCACGGTCGCGCCGATCCCGAGTTGCTTGAGCGCCGCGCGCACGCGATCGCGCAGCAGGTAACCGAGCGGGATGTCCGCGATATGCACGTGGCCGTAGGCGTCGGCCTCGGAGCGCGGCCCGGTCGGCAGGGTGCCGGGGTCCATGCGCTCGGCGATACCTTCGGCGACGACGGCGACGCCGTCGTCATAGCCCTCGGCGCGGCGCTTGATTATCGCGCCGACGATAGTATCGACGACCAGCGACAGCTCGAAACTTTCGCCGTGGAATTCCTCGAGAATCACCGCCAGCGTCGCGCCCGCGGACTTGCACATGCTTAGCGCGAGCGAACCGGATTTCCGCCCCATCGAGATCGCCAGGTACCACCTGCCGGTGGTGCGCGCGTCGACCATCAGTGATTCCACGATCGTGGTGCCGACGGCGCGCGCGGTCTCGAAGCCGAAGGTCGGCGCATTTTCGGGCAGCGGCAGATCATTGTCGATCGTTTTAGGCACCGTTACCACGCCGATTTTCCCGCGGGTGCGTTCCGCGATCCTGAAAGCGCCGTAGGTCGTATCGTCGCCGCCGATGCACACCAGGTAGCGGATGCCCAGCTTTTCGAGCGCACCGATCGCGCGCGTGAGGCTCGCTTCGTCGCGCGCCGGGTTGGTGCGCGAGGTGCGCAGAATCGAACCGCCGGTTGAATGGACCTGGCTCACTTCGTCGAGCTTGAGCTCGACCACGTGCGAGGTGTCGCCTTCGACCAGCCATCGATAGCCGTCGCGCAGGCCCACCACGCGCAGGCCGCAGTTGATCGCCTCGATCGCGGCCGAAGAGATCACCCCATTGATTCCGGGGGCGGGCCCTCCACCGACCAGGATTCCAAGGGTGGCCTGCTTGTCGCCGTCGCGCTGCATCATTGAAAATCTTCGAAAATCTTCGGCGGCCGCTGGCGATCGCCGAACGCTCGCGTCGCGCGAACGCCAGGTTCAGCGCGCGGAGGTTCCCGCGTAAATATCCATGATCGTGTTGAGCAGCTTGATCGCTTCAACGCGCGGGCGTTGAAACGAGTTGCGCCCGATGATCGAGCCGAAACCGCCGCCGGTCTTGATCGCGCGCACTTCGTCGAGCAGCTTTTCGTCGCTGACCTTGGGGCCGCCCGAGAAGATCACGATACGGCGGCCGTCGAAGCAGCTCTGCACGACGTTGGCGACGCGCGCGCTCTGCGTATCGAGCGGGATGCGGTTGGTCTCGTAGGCCTTCTTGGCTTCGGGCTGCTCGAGATGCGCGCTCGGCAGCTTGACCTTGATGATGTTGGCGCCGAGCTGCGCCGCGATTTGCGCGGCGTACGCAACCACGTCGATCGCGGTCTCGCCTTCCTTGCTGATACCCGAACCGCGCGGGTACGACCACACGACCACCGCCAAGCCGTGCGCCTTGGCTTCTTCGGCGATCTCGCGCAACTGCTCGTACATCTGCACGCACCAGGACGAGCCGGGATAGATGGTGTAGCCGACCGCGGCGCATCCCAGGCGCAGCGCGTCCCTGACGCTGCCGGTGACGGCGGGTTCGGGATCGGGCGAGTCGTGCAGCAGATCATGGTTGTTGAGTTTGAGGATGAGCGGGATTTCGCCGGCGAACTCGGCCGCGCCGGCCTCCAGGAAACCGAGCGGCGCCGCGTAGGCGTTGCATCCGGCGTCGCAGGCGAGCGCGAAATGATAGCGCGGATCGTAGGCAGGCGGATTGGGCGCAAAGCTCCGCGCCGGACCGTGCTCGAAGCCCTGGTCTACGGGCAGGATGACGAAGGTCCCGGTACCGGCGAGCCGTCCGTGATTGATCATCCGGGCAAGGTTGCTCAGCACGCCCGCGTTTTCCGAGCGGTAGAAATCCAGAATTTCCCTGGCACGCTTGGTCATAACCGCCTCCGATTCACGATTCGATATTTTTTGAGCCGCCGCGCCCTCGCGCGCAAAGGACCGGCACCTGCGCACGAGCTACTATAGCATTTCCATCGCGCAGCGGGCCGCTCCCGCCAGCGCCGCGGCCGGATTGAGCGAAACCCGCAGCGGAATCCTTGCCATCACTTTATCGAGTCGGCCCTTGGCGAGAAAGGCGCGCACGAATCCGCCCGCGCTGAGCTTCGCGAGAATTTTGGGCGCGATTCCGCCGCCGACATAAACTCCGCCCAGCGCCATGAACTTCAACGCCAGGTTGGCCGCTTCCGCGCCGTAGATATCGATGAAGATCCGGAGCGCCTCGACGCATCGCGGGTCGCGGCCCTTGAGCGCAGCCTCGCTTATCACCGCCGCGGCGTCGGCTGCACTTGCGAATTCTTCGGCCAGCCATTGCGGCTCATGATCCGGCGCGCGCGACTTGAGGAACTTGTAGATGTTGACCAGGCCCGGACCCGACAGCACGCGCTCGAAACTTACGTGATCGAACTCGCCGTTTAGATACTCGAGCAGTTCGATCTGTTCGCGGCCGCGCGGCGCGAAGTCCGCATGACCGCCCTCGGTGGCGAACGAACGCCAGCGTCCGTCCTCGAGCGGCACCAGTCCCGCCTCGCCGAGGCCGGTGCCCGCCGCGATCACCGCGATCGGCGCGCGCGAGGCCGGCGGATCGCCGGGCTGCAGCACGGCGATTTCGTTCTCCTGGAGCTGAAGCATCCCGTAAGCGGTCGCCTCCAGGTCGTTGATCAGACGCGCGCCGGGAACGCCGAGCGCGCGGGCCAGCGCCCGCTCTTCCATCGTCCACGGAACGTTGGTCGCATGACTGACGCCGCCGATAATCGGTCCCGGTACGCCGAAGCAGGCCGCGTCGATCGCCCATGCGCCGCTCAGAAAATCGCTTGCGACCTCTTCGAGAGTTTTGAAATCGCGCGTCACATAGTGTTTTTCGCGCAGCAGCTCCGGCGCTCCGCCCTCGACGCGGTAAAGGCCGAGCAGAGTCTTGGTGCCGCCGATATCGCCCGCCAAAACGGCAGCCTTGGTCCGTACCGCCATCGTCAGCCGCCCTCAACCTTGAGCTGATCCGCCAGCGCTACTTCTTCGGCGCTGCCAATATAGACCGGCACGCGTTCATGGATACTGGTGGGAACGAAATCGAGCACGCGCCCGCGTCCGGTGGATCCGGCGCCGCCGGCCTGCTCCGCCAGCATCGAGAGCGGCGCGACTTCATACATCAGGCGCAGCTTGCCCTTGCTTTGGCCACCGGCGCTCACCTCGCCAGGGTAGAGAAAGATTCCGCCGGTCAGCAGGCAGCGATGGAAATCGCCGACGAACGCGCCGCAGTAGCGCAGCGAATAGCCGCCGCCCTTATCCGTGGGCCCGGTCAGACGCTCCAGCAGCGCGCGCGCCCCCGGATGCCATCGCGCGGCGTTGGCCTGGTTGACCGCGTAGGTTTTGCCGCGCGCCGGCATCCGAATCTTCTCGCGCCACAGTACGAACTCGCCGACTTCGCGTTCCAGCACGAATGCGTTTACGCCATCGCCGGCCGTCCAGACCAGCATCGTGGCCGGCCCGTACAGCGCGTACCCAGCCGCGATCTGCTCGGTGCCCGGCCCGAGCGCGTCCGTGATCTCGTCGCCATGGCCAGGCTTGCGCCGGCGTATCGCGAAGATCGTCCCAAGCGAGCCGTTGACGCCGATGTTTGATGAACCGTCGAGCGGATCGAACAGCAACGCATAGGATTCGGGCGCGTGTTCTACTTTAATGTGCCGCGGTTCTTCTATCTCCTCCGAAATCAGCGTGCATATCGGTTTGCCGCCGGCGAACGAATCGAGGAACACGTTGTTGGACCAGGTGTCGAGTTTTTCGACCTTCTCGCCCTGCACATTGGTCGCACCGGTCAGGCCCAGCTCGCCCTGCAACGCCGCGATCGCAAGCTCGTTGGAGATTCGCTTTACGGCCAACGCCACCTGCCCGAGCGTCACACGCAATGCCGGCTCTACTCGCGGATTGGCGCTGCGCAAATAGCGATCCAAAGTGATCATCGATGGGTCAGCCGATGGGTTGGCCATTTTTGCCTCCGGTTGGCGATGCGATAAATGTGCGTTGCGGCTCGCAGCGCGCGCCATGCGCGGCCGCCGGCGTTACCCTGCTGTTTGTCCGATTGTCGATCACCATCGCCGGCTGGAATCTGCGCGGGTCAGCGAAGCGTATTTTTGAGGCTAACGCAATGCGTCAGACCTGCCTAGGGTAAATATGCGGCTGCGCCGCGGGCGAATCCACCTCCACTCAGGATTTATTCCGCATCGTCACGAACTCCTCGGCCGCGGTCGGATGAATTCCGACGGTCGCGTCGAATTGCGCCTTGGTTGCCCCGCATTTGAGCGCGATCGCCAAGCCCTGGATTATCTCGCCGGCGGCATCCCCCACCATGTGGCATCCCAGCACCCGGTCGGTCTCGCGATCGACCACCAGTTTCATAAAACTGTGTTCGTCGCGGCCGCTGAGCGTATGTTTGAGCGGCCGGAAGCTCGACTTGTAGATGTCGACCGCACGATAACGCTCGCGCGCCTCGGCTTCCGTGAGGCCGACGGTGCCGATAGTGGGCTGGCTGAAGACCGCAGTCGGCACGTTTTCATAGTCGGGAGTTCTGGGGTTTCCGTGGAACAGGGTTTCGGCGACGGCCTGGCCCTCGGCGATCGCGACCGGCGTAAGCTGCATACGATCGGTGCAGTCGCCGACCGCGTAGATGTTAGGGACCGACGAGCAGGAATAGGGGTCCACGGCGACCGCGCCTTCGTAGTCGAGCTTGACTCCGGCGCGCTCCAGCCCAAGGTCGTGCGTATTGGGAGTTCTTCCGGTCGCAAACATGATCAGGTCGGCTTCCACGATGGCGCCGTCGTTGAGTGTCGCGCGAATTCCGCGTGGAAGTTTTTCGATCCGCTGGACCTGGCTATTGAAACGAAGCTCGATCCCGCGCTTGCCCATCTCGGCGACCAGCGTGCGGCGCAGGTCGTCGTCGAAGCCGCGCAGGAACAGTTCGCCGCGATGCACCACGGTCACCTTCGCCCCGAGGCCGTGAAAAATTCCCGCGAACTCGACGCCGATATAACCGCCGCCCACGATAATCGCGCGAGCCGGAAATTGCGGCAGAAAAAACGCCTCGTTCGAGGTAATCGCCAGTTCGCCCCCGGGAATTGACGGCGTGGCGGGCCAGCCCCCGGTCGCAACCAGGATGTAGCGTGCGGTGTAACGCTCGCTTCCGACCACGACCGTGTGCGCATCCGCGATCGTCGCCCGCGCGCGCAGGATTCGCACTCCGTTGTCAGTCAGGATTTTCTCATAGACGCCATTGAGCCGCGCGATCTCGCGGTCCTTGTTGGCGATAAGCGCGCTCCAGTCGAAACTGCGTTCGCCCAAGCTCCAGCCGAACCCGGCGCAATCGGTGAAATCTTCGCTGAATTCGGAGGCGTAAACGAAAATCTTCTTTGGAATGCAGCCGACGTTGACGCAGGTGCCGCCAAGGTAGCGTTCCTCGGCCAGCGCGACCTTGGCGCCGAACTGAGCCGCCATCCGGCTCGCGCGCACGCCGCCGGAGCCGCCGCCGATCGTGAACAGGTCGTAATCGTACATTTAGCTTGTGCCTTTCCTCCGGCCGGTCGCCAAGCGAACCTGCGAGTCGAGGAACCCCGGACGAGACTCGCGCAACGCTCGCTCCAAACGACAAGATAAAATCGCTACTAAACCAGTTCGATCGCGAAAGCGGTTTGCTCGACCACGCGGCCGATCACCGCGGCGTCGAGGTTGCCGCCGGCCTGGACTTCGGAGAGCAGCGGCAGCGCCTGCGATTCGGGCAGCGCGATCAACAGACCGCCCGAGGTCTGCGGATCGAAAAAGATCTCAGCCATCTCGGGCGCCACTTCGTCGGAAATTTTGATTCGCGCGCCGTAGAACTCGCGGTTGCGCCGTCCGCCGCCGGGAATCGTCCCCTCGCGACAGCAATCCAGCGCGCCGGGCAGCAGCGGCAGGTCGGATTCCTCGATTCGCAGCGTAACGCCGCTGCTATCGGCCATTTTGCTTGCATGGCCGGCCAGGCCGAAGCCGGTGATATCGGTCGCGGCATGGACTTCGTGACGCAGCATCGCGCGCGCCGCTTCGGCGTTGAGCGTAGTCATCGAACGCACGGCCGCCTCATAGTGCCCGGCGGCCAGGCGGTCGCGCTTGAACGCCGTCATCAGGACGCCGGTGCCGAGCGGCTTGGTCAGCAGCAGGGCGTCGCCGACGCGCGCGCCGACGTTGCGTACGATACGCCGCGGATCGATCACTCCGGTCACCGCCATCCCATACTTCACTTCTTCGTCGGCGACGCTGTGTCCGCCGACGATCACGACGCCGGCCTCGCGCGCTTTCTCGGCGCCGCCGCGCAAAATTTCCCCCAGCATCTCGCCCGGCAGTCCGCTTTGGGGCCAGCACACGATATTGAGCGCGGTCTTCGGCACTCCGCCCATCGCGTACACGTCTGAGAGCGAGTTGGCGGCCGAGATCTGGCCGTAGGTGAACGGGTCGTCGACCACCGGAGTGAAAAAGTCGACCGTGTTGACGACGGCGATTTCGTCGGTCAGACGATACACTCCGGCGTCGTCGCCGGTGGTGATACCGACGAGCAGGTCGGGATGGCTTCCCGGGTCGAACCGGCTAAGCGCGGCTGCG
>Ga0105240_10015668_pt1 | contig 10294 bp, 5 predicted proteins | sample KBSC54metaG_FD_80426 | JGI IMG/M metagenome (GOLD analysis project Ga0105240, IMG submission 80426) | Corn rhizosphere microbial communities from Kellogg Biological Station, Michigan, USA - KBS C5-4 metaG | ecosystem: Host-associated > Plants > Roots > Rhizosphere > Soil | place: Michigan, USA... | reverse complement strand
GTACTCCCTCGACTGGACGCAATATGGCCTGGTCTTTACCACTCCTCCCGGTGTCACCGATATTGTGCTGCGGATGACCAATACCGCCCCTGGCGGCTGCGGCAATGACCTGGCGCTGGATGATATCACCTTCCGTCCTTGCGGCCCCAAAGTGCAAACAAGTATCACAGGCAATACCTCGGGCTCGGATACGATCAGCTACTGCATAGATGGCCAGTCGCCCCTGACCTTTAATGGAGCTATCTCTCCCGGATACAATGCCCCCAGCTATCAATGGCAGGTCAGCACGGATACGGGCAACACCTGGAACGATATATCCGGCCAGCAGGGCACGACTTATACCCGCCCTGTCAGTACAACTGCCGGCTTTTGTGAATACCGCCTGATAGTGGGCGAAGGCGCCAATGTGATCCTGCCCAGCTGCCGCGTGTCTTCGAATCTCATCACCGTGCGGGTAAGTCCGAAGCCGGTGCCACAAGCCGGTAATAATGGTCCAAAATGTGAAGGCGATACGATCACCCTGAAAGCCTTTGACGGAGCACAGTATGCCTGGACAGGGCCGGGCGGCTTCACAGCCGCCGGGCAGCCCATCGCCCTGAACAATATCACGCCGGCCCAGTCAGGCCAATACCAGGTGCTGGTGACAACCGCTTATGGATGTACCCAGACGGATGTCACTAACGTCGTCGTATATCCCACCCCTAGCCCGCAATTCACGATCACCAGTCCCACCTGTGAAAAAAGTGTATTAGTCTTTTCAGATCAGTCTTCGGCCGTAAACCAGACGATCACAAGCTGGAAATGGTATTTTGGGGACGGAGATTCCGCGACGATACAATCACCTACCCATGTCTATGACACGGCCGGCAGCGATCCGGTAAAGCTCATCATCACCACGGACAAGGGCTGTAGCAATTCCCTGGTCAGCACCACTGCGGTCCATCCCCTGCCACACCCGGATTTCAGCCTGCCAAAGATATGTATTGCGGACCCGCAGGCCCTTTTTAACGACTCTTCCACTATTGCCGACGGCACCGGATCCCAATTCACCTATAACTGGGACTTTGGAGAACCCTCTACCGGCGCGAATAACAATTCCACACAGAAAAACGCCACCCATAAATACCAGACAGCAGGCCCCTTCTCTGTCCGCCAGACGGTGACTTCTGTGAACGGCTGCGTCACGGACACGGTAAAGACCTTTACGGTCAATGGACAGAATCCCATACCGGATTTCACTATCGGTAATCTGCTTTGCAGTAACCAGCCGGTAGTGCTCACCAATACGTCCTCTGTCACACCGGGGAACATCATCCGGGTGGAAGCATATTGGGACTATAACAACGATCCCACGGCCAAGACGGTGGACGATACCCCGGCCATCGGAAAACAATATGATCATGCTTACCCCGACTTCAGCAGCCCCGCCAGTAAAAGCTATCGTATATACTATGTCGTTTATTCAGGACAGACCTGCCTCAATCAAAAGGTAGAGGACATTACGGTGCTGGCCAGTCCGAAAACAACCTTTGATCCACTAAACAATATATGTCAGGAAATAAGAGCCATCCAGCTGACAGAAGGACACGAGATCACCGGATTTGCAGGCAGTGGCATTTACAGCGGTCGCGGTGTGAGTCAGATGGGATTTTTCAATCCGCCGATAGCAGGCCCCGGACTGGATACCTTACATTACACGTTCACAGGCGACAATGGGTGCTCCAGCAGCAGCGATCAGACCATCCTGGTATATCCGACGCCGGTGGCTGACGCAGGCCCCACGCAATATATACTACAGGGAGAGACAGGCACGCTGGAAGGCAGCGGCAGCGGGAACAATATCAGCTTCAGCTGGAGCCCGGCCGACAGCATACTGGGCAGCTCCAGAGTACAACGGCCACAGGTCTCTCCCCTGGACGACCTTGTATATACGCTTACTGTCACCTCGGGGGATGGTTGTGTCGACAGCTCGAAGGTGCAAGTGGTAGTATTGAAACCACCCGTAGTCCCCAATGCGTTCTCTCCTAATGGAGACGGCATCAACGACACATGGGTGATCAGATATTTGAATGAATATCCATCCGCGGATGTTGAGGTCTTTAACAGATACGGCCAGCCCGTCTATCATGCCACAGGAGGCTATACCACGCCCTGGGACGGGACTTATAAGGGCCAGCCCCTGCCGATAGGGACCTATTACTGGATCATCCGTCCGGGGAATGGGAGAAAACAGATCAGCGGGTCCGTTACGATACTCCGTTAAATAAAAAAGCCACCTGACGGTGGCTTAAATAACTTCGAACCGGGATTGTTTATGCCGAAACAGCCTTGTTGACCAGCGCCGCAGCCTCGCTGAGCAGAATAGCGGACTGTACTTTAAGCCCACTCTCCGTGATCAGCTTTTTGGCCTCTTCCGCATTGGTGCCTTGCAGACGCACAATGATGGGGACCTTAATATCGCCAATGGAATTGTACGCGTCGATGACACCCTGGGCTACACGGTCACAACGGACGATGCCACCGAATATATTGATAAGAATGGCTTTTACCTTGGGGTCTTTCAGGATGATGCGGAACCCTGCTTCCACTGTCTGCGCATTGGCTGTACCACCTACATCGAGGAAGTTGGCAGGCTCTCCGCCGCTGAGCTTGATCATATCCATGGTAGCCATGGCCAGACCGGCGCCATTTACCATACAGCCTACATTACCATCCAGCTTGACAAAATTGAGATTGTATTTGCCGGCCTCTACTTCGGTAGGGTCTTCCTCGCTGATATCCCGCAGGGCCTCCAGATCCGGATGACGCATCAGGGAGTTGTCGTCCAGGTTCATCTTACAGTCCACGGCAATGATCTTCTCATCGCTGGTCTTGAAGAGAGGATTGATCTCCAGCATGCTGCAATCCAGCCCTACGTATGCATTGTATAGATTGGTAACGAATCTTACGCAATTCTTGAACGCCTCTCCGCTTAGACCCAGGTTGAAAGCTATTTTCCTGGCCTGGAAAGCCTGTAGTCCGCCGCCGGGATGCACCCACTCCTTAAAGATCTTCTCGGGGGTCTTGTGCGCCACTTCCTCGATATCCATACCCCCTTCAGTGCTGTACATGATGACATTTTGCCCCTTGGCCCTGTCCAGCAGCACGGAGAGATAGAACTCCTTTACCGGGTTGGGACCGGGATAATAAACATCCTGTGCGATCAGCACTTTGTTCACTTTCTTTCCGGCGGCACCGGTCTGAATGGTGACGAGCGTTCCGCCCAATATATTGGATGCGATCTGTTTTACTTCTTCCGCGTTTTTCCCTACGGCAACACCTCTTTGTTCGGTGCCTTGTATCTTTCCTTTGCCACGGCCGCCGGCATGTATCTAGGCTTTTACAACGGCAAAATTGTTCCCGTACTGTACCTTCAGCTGCTTATACGCCTCTTCCGCTGCGCCTGCATTATCTACCGGAATACCTTCCTGCACAGGTACATTATATTTTTTAAGTTGTTCTTTAGCTTGATATTCATGCAAGTTCATGTAGGAAAAATTTGTTGCCAAAAATAGGGTAAAAATGGTTGACTTTTGATTATTTTTATCGCACCCTTAAACACCCAAACTATGAACATCGCCAACCGGGTCGTTGACAACATTGTAAAAAATGTTTATGTCAGACTCATATTCTGGTTCCTTCTGGGAGCTATTTCAGCGATAGCATTTTTCAAGTTCATCCGATCCACTAACTAATCCCCAAACGAACCGGAGGTTCGTCAGACATCAGAGGTCGTCAACCGCCACCCCAGCAACATCATCAAAAATACAGGCAGGCCGAAAGTCTTCCTTTCTGAAGATAAAACGCACCTTCTTCAGGGTTAGCCCTTTCACATGCCGTACGAACAGGCCGGAAGCCGGCAACTCGCCAAACATAGAGAACTCCGGATATGCCTCCTCCCGTTCGGGTACGAGGTGGGGGGCATCAGCAGACATGTAGGCGGTGTCCCTGGATGCCCCGCCGGGCATACTAACCTCGATATTTTCCAGCACGACATCCTCTATAGGATGATCCGGCAATCCCACGATAGAAGAAGGGAAAACATTGTGCGGCTCCTTAACAGGAGGCCCCTCCATCTCATACCCTTTATCCGGCTTGTCCGCTGGTACTTCTACGCGTACATTTCCGATATAGACATGTCGCAAGATCCCCGCGGGCGCTTTACGATTGCGCCGACCCAGACGAAGGAAGACGGCATTCCCTGTATTGGTGGCAGTTACATTCCGTATATCGATGTTCTCCAGCGTCGCTCCATCCACCGTCTCCAAAGCAATCGCAGACCGATAGGTGTCATATATCTTCAGGTCCCTGACCCGTATATTGGAGAATACCCCATGACTGGCAGTACCCATTTTAAAGGCGCTGGCGCTACTGCGGATAGTACAGCCGGCAATCTCGATATCCTCACATCTTCCCTGAGCGCTTTCGGACTTGAGACATATCCCGTCATCATCCACATCGATAAAGGAATTTGTTATCCTCACCTGTTGGCAGTCCACTATATCGATGCCATCATTGTTCCACATAACGGTGCTCCTTACCTGAATGCTGTCGATGGTCAGATGAGAGCATTCCTTATAATTCTGTATCCAGCAAAGTCCATCCTTTATTGTAATGCCCCGGATATCTATCTTGTCACAATGCAGGAACTGGATTAGTTTGGGTCTGTTCCTCTCTTCCGGTCGCATCTGATGCCATGGATTATAGGTCTTCCATTCTGCATCCTGTAAAGTGCCGGCCTCCAGCATCCTGTAAATATCCTTTAAAAGCAGCCTTCCCTGGCCGTCGATGGTGCCTTTGCCGGTGATGGCAATATTCTGCTGACTGTCCGCCACGATCAGCGGAGAGGCCGACCCCGCGCCATAATCAATCCTGCGGGCGCTGCCAAGCACAACGGCCTTATCCGCCAGATGCAGGTTTACATTGGACTTCATATGCAGGACGCCGGTGATATAACTTCCGGCAGGCACCAGCACGATCCCTTCCCCGTGCTTTGCGGCAGCATCGATGGCCTTTTGAAAGGCCCTGGTATTATCCGTATGACCGTCGCTCCTGGCGCCGTAGGACAGGACATTAAAAACAGTATGCTGGGGCAGACAAGAGCCCGCCGCCAGCATACAGAAGATAAACGATATCAGGTTTTTCATATCAGTATCAATAGCCGTCATTTTGCTTTAACGCCGGGTTCAGCTTCAACGCGGAGTTGGGGATGGGGAATATCTGGTGATGTACATCGGCATCTGTTTTAAAGCCCCAGCTACCCTCGAACTTGCCAAACCGGATCATGTCATTCCTGTGCCAGCTCTCCTGTGTGAACTCCCGGCTCCGTTCGTTATAAATGCTGTCCAGGGTGATGTTGGCCCAGGCGGCAGAAGTGGTGCGCTGCGCCCGCAGCGAATTCGCGAGGGACAGGGCCGTAACGCCACCCGTGGCTGCTCCGCCCCGTAAAATAGCTTCCGCCTTCATCAAAAGGATGTCGGAATAACGAAAAACGGGGATGTCGTTGTTCTGGTTCCTCGAAGAGGAGGTTGCATCAGGATAGAACTTGATATCGCGGTAGCCCATGTTCCAGGCCACTTCGTCGTTGCCACAGTCGAAAGAGGCGACGCTCTGCCGTAAAACCACATCGGGGGTCAGATTGAGCTGGTATGTGTAAGGCGCATTATTCCCCGCATACGTGATGGCGTCATAGCCCGCATAGGTCGTCGTGATCGTGATGGGCGTTACGCCATCTGATTTGTATTGCAGGCCGGTGAGCCATTGACCGTTCCGGACATCGCCGGCATCATAGAAATAAGCGTAGAAGGACGGTATCGTGCTTTCAGGGGCGCTGGGTGTAAAGGGTATGCTAAAAAAATTGAAGCCGCCACCAGTAGCAACTTTGCCCATGGACCGGGGCACATCGTACCTGGAGTGGATATTCACACACCTGAAACCCCAGTTGCCATTGTCGAAATTGGGGTCATAGGGGATGGCGAAGATAAATTCCGGGATCTGCGGACCGTTGTCCGGATAGAACATCTTCAGGTAGGTGCTCATGGGTTGAAGCGCATACAGATTGGAGTTGATAACGTTGTCACAGGCAGCGATGCAATCGTCGTATCGCTTTGTGCCGGTGTAGACTTCGGCGTTCAGGTACAACTTCGCCAAAAGTGCATATGCGCCGTATTTATTGAATCTTCCGTATACCGACTTATCGGTGGCCGAGCTGAGATTTGGGATGGCGGTCTTTATATCGCTTTCGATAAAATTGAAGACAGTGGCCCTGTCGGCCTTTGCGTGCGGTGTAAAATCCCCGTACACGGTGTCGATGGGTACGCCACCATAGTTGTCCATCATCATGAAATAGGCAAAGGCCCTTACCATTTTCATTTCCGCGAGATATTGATTCTTCGATGCGCCCGCGGGCATGGTCTTATTCAAAATGGAGATGGTCTGGTTGGCTGCGCCTATGATGGTGCTTATCCAGCCCCAGTTACCAGTGACATAGCCATTGTCGGGTGTATACGTATGGTAATGCATTTGCATGTTCTGCGCGCCGTCATACCAGTTGCCTCCGCGGGCAGGCAATATAGCCTCGTCGGTGCTGAGGGTCTGCTGGAAGAAATATTCAACTCCATAATTACCTCTCAGAGCGACGTATACAGGACCTGAAGCCGAGATAAAGGAAGTGCTGTCCTGCGGGAACACATCCGGGGTCAGCTCGGTAGTAATAGGGACATTCAGCTTATGACAGGACAACAAAAAGGTCATAAGCAGCACGGGTATCGTTATATATTTTATAATTTGTTTTTGCATAATACTCGTTTTAATCTGGTTTAAAAGGACATGCTGGCGCCTAACAGGAAAGTGCGGGTTTTGGGATAGAAGTTGTTATAATCCACCCCTGGTGCGATACCACCCTGATTTACTTCCGGATCGATGCCTTTATAGCCAGTGATCACAAAGAGGTTATTGACTGAACCGTATACCCTTAGCTTCTTGATATAAGGGCTTATATTTTTGAAATTGTAAGCCAGGGTAGCATTGTCAAATCGCAGATAGCTGCCGCTCTCGATAAATCTGTTGGAGTACATATAATCGTTGTAGTCCGCAGTGGATTCGTTCATCGCATCTGCCGAGATATTTCCATACTGCGCCAGCTTGGGGCTGAACAGGTCGGCACGGGTGGCATTGTAGATCTTATTGCCAAATACCCCTCTGAGGAAGAAGTTGAGATCCCAGTTCCTGTAATGGAAGGTGTTGGTCCACCCCAACAACAGCTTGGGCTGTGCGCTGCCGGTGTAGTGATAGTCCGTTCCATACACGATGCTGGTGGTCAGCTTGCCGTTGTGATCCACGAACTGCGACACTCCGTTGGCGTCCTTACCGGCATATTGCAGGGTAAAGAACTGACCCAGCGGGTGACCGGTCTTCAACAATTGCAAGCTGCTGCCTGACCGGCCGCCACCTTCAGGATAGGCTGCGCCAACAGAGTCGCCGCCCGAGAACAATGGGTTGGTCAGGCTGGTGATCTTATTGGTGTTATGGGCCAGGTTGAGCGAGGTGGTCCAGCTGAGATCCCCTCTGTCGACTACCAAAGCTGTAAGGTTCAGCTCGATGCCCTTATTATTCATGCTGCCTCCGTTAGCCACGATGCTGCCGGTAGGCACCAGGATACGATCCACCGCATAGGACCAGATCATGCCGGTGGTATTCTTATTATATACGTCAACCGAACCCGTGACCTTTCCGTGCGCTATACCGAAATCCACACCGACGTCGGCGGTGGATGTCTTTTCCCAGCGCAGGTTCGCATTCTGTGTTTGTGTGGGGCCATACGCCGCGACATTAGTGCCATTGTAATAGTAGGACCCGACGCTGCCCTGGATGAACTGGGCGGTGTATGCGCTGAATCCGCTGGAATTACCTGTTACGCCATAGCTGCCCCTTAATTTCAGCTCGCTGAAACCGCTTTGTCCCTTCATGAAGTTCTCTTCGATGATACGCCAGGCCGCGCCTACGGAGGGGAAATAGCCCCATTGTTTGTTGGTCCCGAAGACAGAGCTGCCATCCCTGCGGACAGACCCCTGGAGCAGGTACTTGTCTTTATAATTGTAATTCACCCGGGCAAAGTCGGAGATAAGCCTTGTCTCCTGGTAAGTATCCGTACCAAAGCTGATATGAGGGGACGAATACGCATAGGGGTTGCTCAGGGATAGGTTGTTGAAGCTGGTGTTGTCCACCGCGAAGTTGAAAGTGGTGGCCTGGAAGCCGTTGCCCAGCACATTGTTCTGCCAGGAATAGCCTACCACGGCATTCACGCTGTGAAATCCAAACTTCCTGTTCCAAGTCAGATAGGTCTCGAGGATCTTGCTGGTATTCGTATAGGACTGTCTGGTAGCCTGTCCGTTGGCGCCGAAGGTCTGCTGGGAGTGGCCGTATAAAGCCGGATTGGGGTTGTCGTACATCCCCGTGTAATTGTTCGTGAAATACTTGTCGAGGTACTGTCCAACCAGAGTGGACAGATTCATATAGGCGAGATTGACGTCATAGGTGAAGCCGAAGGGCAGCTTGACCTGGGTGGTGAAATTGCCTACCAGGTTATTGTATTTTGTGTTCAGCTGCGCATTGTTCATCATCGCTACGGGGTTATAATAACCGGAATTGATGAAGTTCTCGAAATACGATCCGTTGCTGTTCTGTATAGGGGATACGGGCAGGTAACGGGCGGCCTGCAGCAGGACCGTATTGCGGTAAGGGATATCGTTGGCATTGCTGTTGGAATTGGTGACATTCACCCCGAATTTTACTTTGTCGTTCAGGGCGTATTGTTCCACACCCAGCCGGGCAATGACCCGCTCCAGGGAACTATGCTGAAGGATACCTTCTTTGTACGCATAGTTCAGGCTGGCGATATAGCTGCCGTGCTCTCCTCCCCCGCTCAATGCGATATTGTGATTGTGTGATACCGCGGTGCTTCTTTGTATGGCCTTTTGCCAGTCCGTATTGGCGCCCTTGTCGTCCGCAGGAAGCAGGGCCGAGCCATTCTTCGTCATGAAAGCACGCAACTGAGGCCCGCTCATCACGTTCAGACGGCTGGACACCTTCTCAGCGCCTACATAACCTGAGTAGCTCACCTGCGACTGGCCCGACCGCCCCTTTCTGGTTGTCACGATGATGACCCCGGAGGCAGCACGGTTCCCGTAGATGGCGGTGGCTGCCGCATCTTTTAAGACATCTATCGAGGCAACATCATCCGGTGCGATAAGGGAGATATCGGCGCCTGGTACGCCATCGATAACATAAAAGGGAGTTTGTGAGCTGTTGAGCGTAGAAGTACCTCTGAGGATCACCGCCGCGGGAGTATTGGGATCGCCATTGGCTGTAATGTTAAGCCCCGGGATCTTGCCCTGCAGCAGTTGTCCGACATCTGTAATGGCGCCCTTATTGAGGTCCTCTTGCTTGACCGAGCTGATGGCGCTGGAGAGAACTTTGTGGCTGGACTTGGCGTACCCGACAAACACCACGTCACCCAGGCTTTGCGTCTCCATGTGCAACACGATGCTCATGGTGAGATGACCCTTCACAGGGAATTGCTGAGGCTGGTATCCGATGAAGCTGAACACCAGGGTAGCATCTTCCCTTACACCGGACATCGTAAAGGTGCCATCGGCTGATGTCGTTGCCCCACCCTTTCCGCCTTTTATCTGTATGGAGACACCGGCCAGAGGGTTACCTTTTTCATCAGTCACCCTGCCCGTCACCGTCACGGGGGGAGGCAGATCGGCCGGAGCTGCCGTCAGGTCTTTTATCTTTATGGCGATGGTCTTGTCCACGATCTCATAAACCAGTGGCTGGTCCTTGAATATCGCATCCAGCACCCTGGCCAGGTCCTGGTCGACCACGCTGATGGTTACTTTATTGGCATGTTTGAGCATGTCCAGCTTGTACCAGAAGACATAACCCGTCTGGGATTTTATCTCCTTGAACACGGTTTCCAGGGATTGCTTTTTGGCTGAGAGCGTTACCTTCTGCGAATAGCCTCCGGCACTCACCTGCAAACACGCTACTGTGAGTAGAATGGCAGTCAATCTCATGACAAGAAATAGTTTACTAGTTGTTTTGGCTTGTAAAAACCTTTGTATCAATAGGGTTTTTACATGACGATTCAATTGCATAGATTTGCAGTGTTTGGGTTTACAATTTTCGATCATCGTTAACAGGATCTCGTTCTTTGCTGGCCCGGACATTATTCCGGGGGCGGTCTCCACCC
>Ga0105240_10015664_pt1 | contig 10295 bp, 6 predicted proteins | sample KBSC54metaG_FD_80426 | JGI IMG/M metagenome (GOLD analysis project Ga0105240, IMG submission 80426) | Corn rhizosphere microbial communities from Kellogg Biological Station, Michigan, USA - KBS C5-4 metaG | ecosystem: Host-associated > Plants > Roots > Rhizosphere > Soil | place: Michigan, USA... | reverse complement strand
TTCGCAGCGATCGCGCCGCACGGCGACATGGATCTCGACCCGGAGCTGCGCGCCGCGATGGAGGAGCTCGGTCGCCGTTGCGAGGCGGCCGCCCCCGAGATCGCGGTCGTCGTCACGCCGCACAACGTCCACGTCGACGGCCACTTCGCCGTCATCACCGCCGGGACGATCGGGGAATGGGAGACCGACCGCCCGACGGCCGAGGCGCTGCTCGCAGCCGATCTCCCGATCGTCGGTGTGTCGTACGGAGGCAACGACCCGCCGACGGCGGAGATGCCGATCGACTGGGGGACGGAGATCCCGCTGACGTTCCTGCGCGCCCCGAAGGTCGTCGTCGTCTCGCCCGCACGTGACCGGCCGCTCGAAGAGCATCTGCGCCTCGGCGAAGTCTTCGCCGCGCTGCCTGGACGCGTGGCCCTGATCGCGAGCGCAGACCACGGCCACGCGCATCGCGCCGACGGCATCTACGGCTACCACCCGGCCGCCGCCGAGTACGACGCGCTTCTGCAGGAGATCGTCTCCTCCGACCGGTTCGACTTCTTCCCGCTGGCCAAGCTTGCCGAGCCGGGAAAGGCGGACTCGCTCTGGCAGCTCGTCGTCCTCCAGGGCGCGCTCGGGGAGGCCGCGCGCGCCGACGTGCTCGCGTACGCCGCGCCGACGTATTACGGGATGCTCGTCGCCGAGGTGCGGGCTCAGACCGCGGCGTAGACCCGCCACTCGCCGGGCACGCCCTTGAGCTCGTGGACTCCGCGGTCCTCGAAGGCTAGGCCCGAGCCGGAGACGAGATCCTTGACCGTCTGCGAGACCAGAACCTCGCCCGCCCCTGCGAGCGAGGCGATCCGCGCGCCCGTATGGACGGCGATGCCGCGGATCTTCGGGCCGTCGAGCTCACACTCGCCGGTGTGGATTCCTGCACGGATCTCGACTCCCAGATCACGAACTGCCTCGCCGGCGGCCATCGCACAGCGGACCGCACGTGCAGGCCCGTCGAACGCGGCCAGGAAACCGTCGCCCGCGGTGTCGACCTCGCGGCCACGGAAACGCTCGAGCTCGCGGCGCACAGCCGCGTCGTGGGTCGCGAGCACGTCGCGCCAGCGGCGGTCTCCCAGCTCGACGGCTCGCTCGGTCGAGCCGACGATGTCGGTGAAGAGCACCGTCGCGAGGACCCGGTCGAGCTCCGGCACCGGTCGCGTGCCGGTCAGGAACTCCTCGATCTCATCCGCGATCTCGTCGGGGTTCCCGGCCGAGATCCAGTGGTCGTCACCCGGCAGCTCGACGAACTGGGCCTCCGGGATCTTCGCTGCGAGGTAGCGACCCTCGGCGACGTTCACGTCGTGGTCGCCTCGGCGGTGGAGGACGAGCGTCGGGACGCGGATCGTCGGCAGCACGTCCCGCACGTCGATGTACGAATTCATGCGCAGGAGAGCGGCGGCGGCTCCCGGGCTCGCGGCGCGACGGAGATATTGCTCGAGATTCCGCGCGAACTGGTCGTCTCCGAGGCGGCTGGGCGCGTAGTACTCGACGTCCTCCAGCCGGAGGTGGCCCCAGTTGAGCTCGACGGCTGCGACGGTCTCTTCGCGGTCGTCGGCGGTCGGCGCCCATGGGTAGTCCTCGTCCGGATCGCGGCGCTTCGCGAAGCTGCCGAGCGTGATCAGCGCGGCCGTCCGCTCGGGATAGGTTGCGGCGAAGAGGACGCACATGTTCCCGCCCTCGGAGTGCCCGAAGAGCGCCGCCCGGTCCGAGCCGACCGCCTCGAGCACGGCACGCACGTCGTCCATCCGCTCCTCGAGCGTCGGGAGCTTGTCGTTCGACACGCGGTCGGAAAGGCCCGTCCCGCGCTTGTCGAACAGGATGAGGCGCGAGAACGACGCGAGGCGACCGAGGAACCGCGCCATCGCCGGCTCTTCCCACATCAGCTCGACGTTCGAGACCCACCCGGGCACGTAGACGAGGTCAAGTGGTCCCTTTCCGGCGACCTGGTACGCGATGTTGACGTCGCCGCTTCGCGCGTACAGGGTTTCGGGCGGCATCGTCAGACGGCGGCGTAGAGCCGCCACTCGCCGGGAATCCCCTTGAGCTCGTGGACTCCGCGGTCTTGGAACTCGAGACCGGAGCCCGCCACGAGGTCCTTCACGGTGCTCGAGACGAGCACCTCTCCCGGCCCGGCCTGCGCAGCGACACGCGCCCCGGTGTGGACGGCGATCCCGGACATCTTTCCATCGACGATCTCGCACTCGCCGGTGTGGAGCCCGGATCGGACGTCGATCCCGAGATCGCGCATCCCGTCGACGATCGACCTCGCGCAGCGAACGGCGCGGGCGGGCCCGTCGAACGCAGCGAAGAAGCCGTCGCCGGCGGTGTCCACCTCGTTTCCGCGGGCACGTGCGAGCTCGGCGCGGACGAGAGCGTGGTGTCGCTCGAGCAGCTTCCGCCAGCCGGCGTCTCCGAGCTTCGCCATGTGCGCGGTCGAGTCGACGATGTCGGTGAAGAGCAGCGTGGCGAGCTGGCGATCGGGCTCACGATGGGCGTCTGCCTCCCAAGCAGCACCGAGGAATCGCTCGATCTCATCGAGCACAGGGGGCATGTCCGCAGCCGGAGTGATGTGGCCCTCGACGTCGAACTCGACGAACGTGGATCCGGGAATTCGGTTCGCGAGATCCCGGCCACGCTCGATCTCGACCCAGTGGTCGCCTGAGTTGTGCAGCACGAGGGTCGGCACCCGGATGGCCGGCAGCACCTGACGGATGTCGATCTGGATGTTCATGCGGGCCAGCGCTTCGGAGGCCCCGGGACTAATGCTCTGCCGCATCAACCTCGCCAAGGCGGCGATCTCGTCTTCAGTGCCCGCTGGCATGCCGGAGCGCGCGACTTCCGCGAGAAACCTGGCTCGGTCGCTCGAGTCACGCTCGCTGTCGAGCATGCGTAGCGCCTCCGCCTCGGTTTGGCCCCAGGGATAGTCGTGAGCACGGAGGTCGCGAGCGAAGCCGCCGTAGAGCACGAGTCCCCATGCTCGTTGCGGATACGTCGCTGCGAAGAGCGCGCTCATTGCGACGCCCTCGGACCAGCCCATGACCGCCGCGCGTTCGGAGGCGGCCGCATCCATCACGGCTCGGACGTCGTCCATGCGGGTCTCGAGAGCGGGAGCTCCGGCGACCGGGTCGGACATCCCGGTGCCGCGTTTGTCGAAGACGATCAGACGGGCAAAAGCCGAGACTCCTTCGAACAGCGCGCGCAGGGTCGGAACCTCCCAGCTGAGCTCGACGTTAGAGCTCGAAGGCGGCACGAAGACGACATCGAACGGCCCTTCGCCCACCACCTGGTAGGCAATGCTCACTTCGCCGCTCCGCGCGTAGCGCGTCTCAGGGGCCATCGAGGACGGAGGATAGGCCGGGCCGCAGGCGAAAACCAAGCGCATGCCGCGCCACAAGCGGAAGTCGAAGCTGCGCCCCAAGCTCCCGAGCCGCGTCAAGAAGACGCGGACGAAGCGTGGCGCCGGCGCGCGGAAGCAGCACCCGGAGCTCTGGGGCCTCGGTGCGGTCGCGCTCGGTCTCTTCCTCGGCGCCGTCCTCTACCTGGGCTGGGACGGCGGCAAGGTCGGCGGTTGGCTCGGGGAAGGGCTCGACCGGGTCGTCGGCGACGCGAAGTACGCCCTGCCGGTGGCGCTCGTTGCGCTCGGCGCGCTCGTAGTGACGCGGAGCGAGCTTGTCGAGGTGCGGCCGTTCCGCACGGGGCTCGGCGTGCTCGGCTGCGGCCTCATGATCACGCTCGGCAAGGACCAGGGCGGCTACCTCGGCCAGATCCTCGGCGGAGCGGTCGGCGTCGCGATCGCCGCCACCGGCTCGCTCCTGCTCGGCATCTTCCTCATGCTCGTCGGCTCGCTGCTCCTTTCCGGCGCCTCGCTCGGGGCGATCCTTCGTCGCTCGGGTCGCGGCATCCACGTCGCCGCGCGCAAGGCGCGCACCCGGCGGGCGCGCCCGGAGCCCGAGGCCTGGCCGGAGCCGCAGCCCACGCGCCCTACACCGGCGTTCACGCCGCCGGTGGACGCCGTCTCCGCGTTCCCCGACGTCGTCGGCGGGAGCGTCCCGCCGCCGCATGCGGGCGCGCAGCCGAGCCCGCTGCAGACCGAGCCCCCGACGCTGCTCGACGAGGCGCCGACGCTCTTCGACGAGGTGACCTCGGAGCACGCCGAATACAAGCTTCCTGATGCCGGCGTTCTTCGCATCTCGCCCGAGCGGGACGGCGAGTCGGGCGAATCCGCGGCGCGCGTCGCCGAGCTGCTCGTGCAGACGCTCGCGCACTTCGGCGTCGAGGCGACGGTCATCGGCCAGATCTCGGGGCCACGCGTGACGCGGTACGAGCTCCAGCTGGCACCCGGGACGAAGGTCGCCAAGGTGGCGGCGCTGAAGGACGACCTCTCCTACGCGCTCGCGACGACGGAGATCCGGATCCTCGCGCCGATTCCCGGCAAGCAGGCCGTCGGGGTCGAGCTCCCGAACCTCTCCCCGAACCTCGTCACGCTCGGCGACATCTACGAGCCGCTGCCGGCGACCGCGAGCCCGGTCTCGGTCTGGCTGGGGAAGGACATCTCGGGCGCGGCGGTGTGGACGGACCTCGCGCGCATGCCGCACCTCCTCATCGCCGGCACGACCGGCTCCGGTAAGTCGGGGTGCCTCAACGCTCTCCTCACGTCGGTCCTCCTGCGCGCGACGCCGGACGACGTGCGCCTCATCCTGATCGACCCGAAGCGGATCGAGCTGAGCCATTTCGAGTCGGTGCCGCACCTCCTCACCCCGGTCGTCTCGAGCCCGAAGGAGGCGAGCGCCGTTCTCGCCAACTGTCTCGCCGAGATGGAGCGCCGCTACGAGCGGCTCTCCTCGGTGCGAGCCCGCTCGATCAGCGAGGCCAACCGCGCTTTCCGCCAGCGAGGCGAGGCGACGCTGCCGTACGTCCTCGTCGTGATCGACGAGCTCGCAGACCTGATGATGGTGGCGCCACAGGCGGTCGAGGACGCCGTGATCCGCCTCGCGCAGAAGTCCCGCGCCGTGGGCATCCACCTCGTCCTCGCAACACAGCGACCGTCCGTCGACGTGATCACCGGAATGATCAAGGCGAACGTGCCGTCCCGCATTGCGTTCGCGGTGTCGTCGCAGACGGACTCGCGCGTGATCCTCGACTCCGGCGGTGCGGAATCGCTCCTCGGCCAGGGCGACATGCTCTTCAAGCCGCTCGGAACCTCGCGTCTGCAGCGCGTGCAGGGCGCGTACGTCTCGGAGGAGGAGATCGCGCTCGTCGTCGAGCAGACGCGGCAACGCGAGCAGGAGCTCGACGAGAGCTACCTCGAGCTGCCGGAGGTCTTCGCCGAGCCGACGGGCGACGGTGATGACGGGGAGTTCGATCCCGACGACGACCCGCTGCTCGACAAGGCGATCGAGATCGTCGTCCAGACCCAGACGGCGTCCGTCTCGCTCCTCCAGCGTCGCCTGCGCGTCGGATACACGCGGGCCGGCCGGCTGATCGACATGCTCGAGCGGCGCGGCATCGTCTCCGGTTACGAGGGCTCGAAGCCGAGGCGCGTCCTGGTGGACGAGAGCCAGTACCACACCTACGCGGCCACGGACTAACAGAGTCCTAACCGCATCGGCTTCCGGTTCGTCGAAAAGGGGGCTAGGATCGCCTGCGATCACGCTTTACGACGAACTAGGGAGGGCACGTGAGGGTTACACGCTGGATGCTCGCGGCGGGCGTTTGTGCGCTGGCGGCGGCAATTACGGTCGGCACCGCGTTCGGTAGCGCGAAGTCCCCGAAAGCAAGAACGGCCAGCGCCGGTGTCGCGGTCGTGACCGACATCGGCGGTCTCAACGACAAGGGCTTCAACCACCTCGCCTACCTTGGCTTCACGCGAGCGCAGACGCAGCTGAAGGCAAAGGGCCGTATCTTCATCACCAACACTTCGCAGGAGCGACTCCCGAACCTCGAGACTGCCGCGAAGAACGGATACGGGCTCGTGATCGGCGTCGGGTTCAACTTCTTCCAGGACTTCGGGCAGGTCGATCCTGCCTTCCCCTCGACGCATTTCGCCGGCGTCGACATCGACCACGGGTCCATCTGTGCAACTGGGCAGACCTCGTGCTCGGCACAGAAGAACTACCACGGAATCATCTTCAGGGAACAGGAGGCCGGCTACCTCGTCGGCTATATCGCGGGACTGATGATCCACCTGCACCCGCACAAGGGCAAGCAGGTCGTCAGCGCCGTGGGGGCCAACCCTGTGCCGGCGATCGTGCACTACCTCGCCGGCTTCCAGGCGGGCGCGAAGAAGGCGAACAAGCATGTGAAGGTGTACCTGAACATGGCGAACGATCCGACCTTCAACGACCAGACGAAGTGCAAGGTCACCACCCAGGGTCAGATTTCGCGCGGCTCAGGCGTTGTCTTCGAAGCGGCGGGTGGCTGCGGGCTCGGTGGCCTCAGTGCTGCTAAGCAGGCGCACATCTGGGGCATCGGCGTCGACGCGAATCAGGGCTTCCTCGGGACATTCATGCTCACCTCGGCACTGAAGAAGGTCGATGTCGGCGTCTACGACATCATCAAGGCGTACATGAAGAACCCGAGCGGCATCAAGGGGAATGCCGATACGACGTTCACGGTGAAGAACGGCGGCGTCGGATACGCACCGCTCAGCAAGAAGGTGTCGAAGAAAGACAGGGCCTTCATCACGAAGAAGGTCACCGCGATCGCGAAGCTGATCGCCAACGGCAAGATCAAGGTGCCGACGACGTACAAAGGCGCCTAATCGGTAAAGGGGGCGGGCATCGCGCCCGCCCCCTACCGCAACGCCATGGAAGACGCGACACCCGTCCTCGAACTGCGCGGCATCACGAAGCAGTTCCCCGGCGTGCTCGCGAACGACGCCATCGATCTGGATCTCGCCCGTGGCGAAATCCATGCTCTGCTGGGCGAAAACGGAGCCGGGAAGTCGACGCTCATGAACATCCTCTTCGGGCTCTACAAGCCTGACGAGGGAGAGATTCTGCTCGAAGGGCGCCGCGTCTCCTTCTCGTCGGCGAAGGAAGCGATCGCGGCAGGCATCGGCATGGTGCACCAGCACTTCATGTTGATCCCGGTAATGACGGTCGCGGAGAACATCGTGCTCGGCCACGAACCGGTGCGCGCGGGTGTCGTGCTCGACGAGCGCGCGGCTCGACGGCGGGTCGAGGACGTCGCCAGGACCTTCAAGTTCGCAGTGGATCCCGCTGCCCGAGTCGACGAGATCACGGTTGGGCAGCAACAGCGCGTCGAGATCATGAAGGCGCTCTACCGGAATGCCAACATCCTCATCCTCGATGAGCCGACCGCCGTCCTGACACCGCAGGAGGCTTTCGACCTGTTCGAGATCCTCCGCACGCTCCGCCGCGAGGGCATCTCGATCATCTTCATCAGCCACAAGCTGAACGAGGTGCTCGAGATCGCCGACCGCATCACGGTGCTGCGAAGAGGAAAGGTGATCGAGACGGTCCCCGGCAAGGGCGCGACGGAGGAAGGTCTTGCGAGAGCGATGGTCGGCCGGGATGTTCTGCTCAGGGTCGAGAAGGCTCCTTCCACCCCGGGCGGGCCGTTGCTCGACGTCGACGAGCTTCACGTCTCGGACGACCGTGACCTCGAGACCGTCCACGGCCTTTCCTTCGAGGTGCATGCAGGTGAGATCGTCGGTCTCGCAGGCATCGATGGCAACGGCCAAGCGGAGCTCGTCGAGGCGATCGTAGGGCTGCGACAGCCGACCGCCGGGCGCGTGGTAGTGGCCGGCGAGAACGTCACGCGCGGTGGCCCGAGGCACCTGATCGACGTCGGCGTGGGACACATCCCGGGGGACAGGCAGCGGCGCGGGCTCGTGCTGGACTTCAGCATCGCGGAGAATCTGTCGCTGCACGCGTACCGGAAGCCGCCTGAGTCTCGTCTGGGTTGGCTCTCGCCACGCCGGATCGTCGCGCGGGCGCGCATACTCATCCGGGAGTACGACATTCGCGGAGGGGGAGCCCAGACGATCGCCCGTTCGCTGTCGGGAGGAAACCAGCAGAAGGTCGTCATCGCGCGCGAGATCGCGGCCGAGCCGCGAGTGCTGGTCGCCTCTCAGCCGACACGCGGCCTCGACGTCGGAGCGATCGAGTACGTCCACCGCCGGCTTGTCGAGGAGCGGGACGAGCAAAAGGCCGTTCTCCTCGTGTCTCTCGAGCTCGAGGAGATCCGGTCTCTCTCCGACCGAATCCTCGTCATCTACGAGGGCGAGCTCGTCGGCGAGTTCAGCCCCGAGACGAGTGAGGAGGAGCTCGGCCTCGCCATGACGGGCGGCGGTCGGCGCGGGGAGGAAGTGCCGGCATGACCGTGGGCACGCCACAGCCGGAGACAGAAGGCGCGCCCGACCAGACAGTCGCAGCGCGGTTCGCTCTCTGGCAGCGGGCAGGCGGGATCGCCACGCCGCTGGCCACCGCACTCTTCGCGTTCCTCGTCGCGGGTCTCGTCGTCCTTGCGACCGGGCACAACCCGCTCCAGACCTACCGCGCGATCTTCAACGGCGCCGGCCTGAACTGGCTGTTCCCGTGGGTCCACGGCGCGACGCGCCAGACCGCGGCCTTCAACCTCCAGGAAACCGGGCTCCTGATCATTCCGCTCGTGCTGACCGGCCTTGCCGTTGCCTTCGCTTTCCGCTCTGGCCTCTTCAACATCGGCGGCCAGGGCCAGTACATCGTCGGAATCGTCACCGGAACGCAGATGGGCGTCTGGTTTGCGTCTCTGCCGGGGCCCGTTCACATCTTTCTCGCGGTCACGGCCGCGGCGCTGGCGGGGGCGGTCTGGGGCGGCATCGCCGGGATTCTCCGAGCGACCGTCGGAGCCCACGAGGTGATCTCGACGATCATGCTCAACTGGATCGCGATCTGGGTCGGCAGCTACCTGATCGGCTTCGGTGGCCCCTTCCAGGATTCGAGTCAGCCTGGTGTGCCGGTCTCGCGCGAGATCGCCAGCAACGCCCATCTTCCGGTGTTCTGGGGCAGCCCGCTCCTACAGGGACTCGACATCGGCTTCTTCGTTGCTCTCGGGACGCTCGTCGTCTACTGGCTGGTCATCCGCCGCACGACGCTCGGCTTCGAGGTCAGGGCGGTGGGCTACAACCCGGACGCGGCGCAGAACGCCGGGATCGGCGTCGCACGCAACTACTTCATCGCGATGGCGATCTCGGGCGGGTTCGCCGGGCTGGCGGGAGCAATGGACATCCTCGGCTGGCAGTTCCGGCTCGACGTGACTACGGTCCAAACCGCCTCGCAGGTCGCCTTCACCGGCATCGCGGTTGCGCTGCTGGGGCGGAACACTGCCGTCGGGACGTTTCTCGCGGCAGCGCTCTTCGCCGGTCTCATCAACGGCACTGCGAGCCGCAACCTCGATCCGAGCGTCTTTCCGCCCGAGCTGGCCGGGAACCTGACGCGCATCATCCAGGGCCTCGTGGTCCTCTTCGTCGCCGCCGACGTCCTCATCCTCTACGTCTGGAATTTCCGCCGGAAGCTCAAGCGCAGGCGAGCCGCGCCGACCACCGCGCCGGTGGCCGAATGAGCGCGATCGCCGCGCGACTCGAGGAGGCCCGCGATCCACGCCTGATCGGGATCGCCGGCGTCGGGCTCGGAATCATCGCCGTCTGGCTCGTCCTCCCGCCGGAGACCGTGCGGCACGTCGCGGTTCCGGTCGTCCTCGGAGTGGCCGCAGCCGCCTGCGGCGCCCTCGCGATCTGGCAGGGACGTCACCGCCTCGGCTGGGGCGCGGTCGTCTCCGGCGCGATTGCCGTTCTTGCTGCGCTTCTCGTTACGCGCGCCAGCGTCCCGCACCTCGAGGCGGTGATCACCTGGTCGACGATCTTCGCCGCGATGCTGGTGTTCGCCACGCCGCTGACCTACGCGGCGATCGGCGGCATGTTCTCCGAGCGCAGCGGCGTCGTGAACATCGGCCTCGAGGGGATGATGCTCATGGGCGCGTTCTTCGGTGCCTACGGGGCCGACAAGACGGGATCCTGGGGCCTCGGCATCTTGATCGGGATCCTGTCGGGGTGCGCGCTCGGCCTCGTCCACGCGTTCTTCTCGATCAACCTGCGTGCGGATCAGATCGTCGGCGGAACGGCGATCAACTTCCTCGCTCTCGGGATCACCGGCTACCTCTACAACGACATCTACGGCAACAACGGCACCCCGAACAACCTGCCTGCGATTCCGAACGTCCACCTCGGCTTTCTCTCCTCGATCCCGCCGCACGACCTC
>Ga0105240_10015663_pt1 | contig 10296 bp, 9 predicted proteins | sample KBSC54metaG_FD_80426 | JGI IMG/M metagenome (GOLD analysis project Ga0105240, IMG submission 80426) | Corn rhizosphere microbial communities from Kellogg Biological Station, Michigan, USA - KBS C5-4 metaG | ecosystem: Host-associated > Plants > Roots > Rhizosphere > Soil | place: Michigan, USA... | reverse complement strand
TTCGCCTACATTGCCTATGACCTGAACCTGTTCGAGCCCGGCTCGATTGCCAACGTCACCGCCTCGATCATCGGCAACGTGTTTGGTTTCAAGCCGCTGCGGGCGCTGCGTCTGGAGGACATGCGCTTTCCGACTGCGTATGTCAAAACCTTCAAGGGTCCGGCCACCGGCATCGTGGTGGAGCGCGAGCGCCTCGACAAGTTCGGCCGTCCGCTGCTGGGCGCCACCGTCAAACCCAAGTTGGGCCTGTCAGGTAAGAACTACGGCCGCGTGGTTTACGAAGCCCTCAAAGGGGGCCTCGACTTCACCAAGGACGACGAAAACATCAACTCCCAGCCGTTCATGCACTGGCGCGACCGCTTTCTCAACTGCATGGAAGCCGTCAACCGCGCCCAGGCCGCCACCGGCGAGCTCAAGGGCCACTATCTGAACGTCACGGCCGGCACGATGGAAGACATGTACGAGCGTGCCGAATTTGCCAAGGAGTTGGGTTCGGTCATTGTCATGATCGACCTGGTCATCGGCTACACGGCAATCCAGTCGATGGCCAACTGGGCGCGCAAGAACGACATGATCCTGCACCTGCACCGCGCGGGACACTCCACCTACACACGGCAGAAGAATCACGGCATATCGTTCCGTGTCATCTGCAAGTGGATGCGTCTGGCCGGTGTGGATCACATCCACGCGGGCACGGTGGTCGGCAAGCTCGAGGGCGACCCGGCTTCAGTACAGGGCTTCTACAACGTGCTGCGTGAGAGCGCCAATCCGGTCGACCTGCAGAAGGGCATTTTCTTCGAGCAGGACTGGGCCGGGCTGCCGGGTGTCATGCCGGTTGCCTCGGGCGGCATCCATGCAGGCCAGATGCACCAACTGTTGACCTACCTCGGTGAGGACACTGTGTTGCAGTTCGGTGGCGGCACCATCGGCCACCCGATGGGCATCCAGGCAGGCGCAACCGCCAATCGCGTTGCACTGGAAGCAATGGTTCTGGCACGCAACGAGGGCAAGGATATCTGGAACGAGGGTCCGCAGATTCTGGCGAATGCAGCGAAGGACTGCGCGCCATTGAAGGCCGCCTTGGACACCTGGGGCGAGATTACCTTCAACTACACGAGCACGGACACCTTGGACTTCGTGCCCACCCCGACGCCTGCTTGAAAGAACACCGGAGCCAACACACCATGAGACTCACACAAGGCGCCTTTTCCTTCCTGCCCGATCTGACCGATGCGCAAATCCGCAGCCAGATCGAGTACTGCCTGCAAAACAACTGGGCCGTCTCCATCGAGTACACGGACGACCCGCATCCACGCAACACGTATTGGGAGATGTTCGGCAACCCAATGTTCGACATCCGCGATGCGGCCGGCATCATGGGCGAGCTGCAATCCTGCCGGAAGACATTCCCGCAGCATTACATCAAGGTCAATGCGTTCGACTCCTCGCACGGGCGCGAGTCGCTGCGGCTGTCATTCATTGTGAATCGTCCTGACAAGGAGCCCGGCTTCTCGCTCGAGCGCCGTGAAGTGGGCGGACGCAATCTGCAGTACACGACGAAGTCATACGCCGTCGATCGCCCTGAAGGCGAGCGGTACTAATGGGCCTCTGCCGTGGACACCGTGATCACAACAGACAAGTTGGACCTGGAGGCCGCGTTCCGTGATTCCCAGATAGGGGAAGTCCTGGATGGGTTGGAACGCGAGCTGATCGGGCTCGCGCCGGTCAAGAGCCGCATACGCGACATCGCAGCTCTGCTGTTGGTGGACAAGCTCCGAGCCTCGCTCGGCTTGTCCGCCGGAGCTCCGTCGCTGCATATGAGCTTCACCGGCAATCCGGGCACGGGAAAAACCACGGTCGCGATGCGGATGGCTCAGATCCTGCACCGGCTGGGCTATGTCCGCAAAGGCCACCTCGTGTCGGTCACGAGGGATGATCTAGTTGGTCAGTACATCGGTCACACCGCGCCGAAGACCAAGGAAGTGTTGAAGCGCGCCATGGGCGGTGTGCTGTTTATTGACGAGGCCTATTACCTCTACCGGCCCGAGAATGAGCGGGACTACGGCCAGGAGGCCATTGAGATCCTGCTGCAGGTCATGGAAAACCAACGTGAGGACCTCGTCGTGATCTTCGCAGGCTACAAGGATCGTATGGATACGTTCTTCCGCAGCAACCCGGGCATGTCATCGAGAGTGGCGCATCACATCGATTTTCCCGACTACACGCCCGCGGAGCTGCACTCGATCTCGGAACTGATGCTCGAGCAGATGCAATATCGCCTCAGCCCCGAGGCGGATGCGGTATTGTTGGAGTACATCGAGCGGCGAATACAACAACCGCATTTTGCCAATGCCCGCTCGGTGCGCAATGCACTGGACCGTGCCCGGCTGCGGCAGGCCAGCCGCCTGTTCGAAAAGCGCGGCGGGCTGTTGTCCAGGCAGGATCTGATGACCATTGAAGCGGCTGACATCCGCGCCAGCAGGGTGTTCAGCGGCAACACATAAAAAAAGGGGGAGTGGGGCCATGGCATACACGAAGACTTTCACGACCAAAACGCTGACGCGGTTCCTCATCGAGGAACAGCGTCGGTATAACCATGCAACCGGCGGATTTACCGGTCTGGTTAACGACGTCCGTCTTGCGGTCAAACGCATAGCCCGCGTCATCGGCAAAGGTGCATTGTCCGATGCTCTCGGTACCGCCGGCACGACCAACGTTCAGGGTGAAACGCAGATGAAGCTCGACGTGTTGGCGAACGATATCTTCGTGCGCACCAACGAGTGGGGCGGGAACTTGCGGGGTATGCTGTCCGAGGAGATGGACGACCCGTATCCCATTCCCGCGGAGTATCCGCGCGGCAAATATCTCCTGTTGTTCGATCCGCTCGACGGCTCATCCAACATCGATGTGAACGTATCGGTCGGCAGCATCTTTTCGGTGCTGCGTTGTCCTGAAGGGGTGTCCGAACCGACCGAGCAGGATTTCCTGCAACCCGGCACCCAGCAGGTGTGTGCCGGGTACGCCATTTACGGCCCTTCGACCATGCTGGTCCTGACGACCGGCCGCGGCGTCAATGCCTTTACGCTCGATCGCGAAATCGGCGAGTTCATGCTCACTCACCCGCAGATCACGATCGATCCGGACACTTCCGAGTTTGCCATCAATGCCTCCAATTCCCGTCATTGGGAGCCCGCCATCAAGCGGTATGTCAACGAATGCCTGGCGGGGCAGCAAGGCCCGCGCGGGCGTGATTTCAACATGCGCTGGATCGCATCCCTGGTGGCGGAAACACACCGGATCCTGATGCGCGGGGGGGTGTTCATGTACCCACGCGACCGCAAGGATTCCTCCAGGAACGGGCGTTTGCGTCCGCTCTATGAAGCCAACCCGATTGGTTTCCTCATCGAGCAGGCGGGCGGGCGAGCCAGTACCGGTCACGAGCCGATTCTCGAAGTGCAGCCGCAGGCGGCCCACCAGCGGATCGGGTTTGTCTTCGGCGCCCGCCACGAAGTGGAGCGGATCGAGCGCTACCACCGCGATCACAACGAGTTTGAATTCGACGCGCCGCTGTTCGGCACGCGCGGCCTGTTCAAGACACCGGCCTAACCCAGGTAACACACTATGTCGGCCAAGCATCCTATCATTGCGGTCACCGGCTCCTCGGGCGCCGGGACGACTTCGGTCATGCGCACTTTCGAACAGATCTTCCGGCGCGAGAACATTCAGGCCGGATTCGTCGAAGGTGACAGTTTCCATCGCTACGATCGCGCCGAGATGAAACAGCGCCTGGCGAGTGCTATTGAGCGCGGCGATCATATTTTCAGTCACTTCGGCCCCGACGCGAATCTGTTCCCCGAGCTCGAAGAGTTGTTCAGCAGCTATGGTCGGCAGGGGAACGGGCGGGTGCGCAAGTACCTGCACGATGAGCCGGAGGCTGCCCGTTACAAGCAGGAGCCCGGTACATTCACCGAGTGGGAGGATCTGCCGAATGGGACCGACCTCCTGTTCTACGAAGGGCTGCACGGCGCTGTTGTCACCGAGGAGATCAATGTTGCCAGGCACGTTGACCTGTTGATTGGTGTAACGCCGGTAGTCAATCTCGAGTGGATCCAGAAGCTCCACCGTGACAAGGCGACCCGCGGCTATTCCGCCGAGGCCGTCACGGATGTGATTCTGCGGCGCATGTCCGACTACGTGCACTACATCTGCCCGCAGTTCTCACGAACGCATATCAACTTTCAACGCGTGCCGGTGGTGGACACCTCGAATCCATTCATCGCGCGCCACATCCCGACTCCGGATGAGTCGATGCTGGTGATCCACTTCTCCAACCCGCGCGGCATCGACTTCCCTTATCTGCTGTCGATGTTGCATGACTCCTTCATGTCACGGGCCAACACGATCGTGTGCCCGGGCGGCAAGATGGACCTCGCGCTGCAGTTGATTTTCACACCCATGATCTGGCGCTTGATGGAATGTCGAAAAGAGATGCTGGCCCGCGGTTCGCAGGTCGTTCGTAGATGAGATGTGAGGCGTTGATATTCGATGTCGACGGAACGCTCGCCGATACGGAGGAGGTGCATCGTCAGGCATTCAATCTGGCCTTCGGAGTGTGCCGCCTGGACTGGATCTGGGACGCCGCCCTCTATGGGGAGCTGCTGCAGGTCACGGGCGGCAAGGAGCGCATTGCGAGCTACCTCGAGCGGCTGCAGTTGCCGGCGATTGAGCGGGGCGCGCTGATCAATCTCATTCCGGAGATTCATCGGACCAAGACCCGTCTGTACCAGGAGCTGATCCAGGTCGGTCACGTGCGACCGAGGGTAGGCGTACGCCGTCTGATGATGGAGGCGCGGGATGCCGGAATGCGTGTGGCCCTTGCCACGACGACGTCACCGGAAAACATCGAGCCGCTGATTGCCGCGGGCTTCGGGAGCCAGGCCCTGGGCTGGTTCGATGCCATCGCAGCCGGGGACATTGTGTCCAATAAGAAACCGGCGCCGGACATATACAATGTGGCCCTGAAGTCCTTGGGCGTCGATCCGGCCTGCGCTATTGCAGTCGAGGATTCGGCGATCGGCGTGGCCTCGGCGAAGGCGGCGGGCCTTTTTACCGTCGCGACGCCCAGCATGTGGACACATCAACAGGACTTCACCGCGGCCGACCTGCTGTTGTCATCGCTCGGCGATCCAGCGGAACCGCTGGACCCAGCCGAAGAAAAGCGGCTGGGCGCGAAATATCTCAGCCTCTCGCGGCTCGCCGCGTTGCACGCTGCGAAGCCTTACACGCGGCGGCACAAACAGGAGTGACCATGCCCAAGCTCAATGAACGTATCCGTGCCGTTGCCTACGACCTCGACGGCACCCTGATTGACACCATGGGCGACCTCGCTGCGTCGGTGAATCTGATGCTCGGCATGCTGGGCGCCAAGGAGATTCACGAGGCGCGGGTGCGGGCGCTCGTGGGGAACGGCGTAGAGACGCTCGTGCAACGCGCGCTGAACGAGAGTGTCGGTAACTCCGCGACTCATGCTGCACAACGCTCAGCCGCGCTGGCGCTATTCCGACGGGTTTATGGCCAGCACCTCTTCAAGCTCAGCAAGGTTTATCCGGGAGTAGTCGACACCTTGCGCTCGCTGTCCGAGGCGGGGCTCGCGCAGTGCTGCATAACCAACAAAGACAGTGCCTTTGCCGAGCCGCTGTTGCGGGCGGCCGGGCTGAGTGAATTCCTGGGCTTTACGCTGTGCGCGGATCGTGCCGAGGACCGCAAGCCCAGCCCCAACCTGCTGCTGGCTGCCTGCTCGCGGTTGGGAATCGCGCCGGCAGAGATGTTGTATGTCGGAGATTCGAGCATGGACATCGCAGCGGCTCGTGCCGCCGGTTCGCCTGTCATCGCTGTGAGTTACGGCTACGGCAAGGACCATGCGGGCGGGCCCGGGGATGTGCAACCCGATGGTCGTGTCGATGACATGACAGAGATCGTGGCGCTGTGCGTGCTGCAGACGTCCGAGAAACCGAATTTGAAGCTGTATAACACGGGGGCGGCGTAACGTCATGAATGCGGAATTGAAGCCACAGGTGCGCTCGGGTGAGGTCGTCAATGCCATTCGCGCACTGGCGATGGATGCCGTACAGAAGGCCAACTCGGGTCACCCGGGCATGCCCATGGGTATGGCAGAGATCGCGGAAGTACTGTGGCGGCGACATCTGCGTCACAATCCGGCCAATCCAACCTGGGCCGATCGCGACCGGTTCGTCGTTTCCAACGGCCACGGCTCGATGCTGTTGTATGCGCTGTTGCACCTGAGCGGATATGACCTGCCGATCGAGGAGATCCAGAACTTCCGACAGATGGGCTCCAGGACGCCCGGCCATCCCGAATACGGCATCACCCCCGGTGCTGAGACCACCACCGGACCGCTGGGGCAGGGCATTTCCAATGCCGTCGGCATGGCGATCGCCGAGAAACTGCTGGCGGAGCAGTTCAACCGCACCGGGCTCGAGTTGTTCAACCACCATACGTACGTGTTTGTGGGTGATGGATGCCTGATGGAGGGCATTTCGCACGAAGCCTGCTCGTTGGCAGGGACGCTCGGCCTCGGCAAGCTCATCGTCTTCTACGATGACAACGGGATCTCCATTGACGGACACGTCAAAGGTTGGTTTACCGACGACACACCGAAGCGGTTCGAAGCCTACGGTTGGCATGTGGTGCCCAACGTAGATGGTCACGACAGCGAGGCGATCGACCGCGCCATTGTTGCCGCGAAGGCCGCAACGGATCGTCCTTCCATCATCTGTTGCAAGACCGTTATCGGCAAGGGCTCGCCCAACAAGGCGGGCACTCATGATTCACATGGGGCGGCATTGGGCGACAAAGAGGTTGCCGCCACCCGCGCCAATATCGGTTGGTCGCACGCACCGTTTGTTATTCCGGCCGACGTGTATGACGCTTGGGATGCCCTTGAGGCAGGGGGTCTTGCGGAAAGTGATTGGAATACTTTGTTCGGCCGGTACAGTCGCGAATTCCCCGCGGCGGCGCGCGAGTTGCAGCGCCGCTTGGCCGGGGATCTGCCGGCGGATTTTGCGCAGGATGTGCGTACGTTAACTGACAAGGTTAGAGAAAAGGCCGCCTCGATTGCCAGTCGCAAAGCCTCTCAGGATGTGATTGAAGCCTTGGCGCCCGGACTGCCGGAGCTGTTGGGCGGGTCAGCGGACCTGGCTGGATCGAACCTGACCCTGTGGTCAGGTTCCAGCTCGATCGGCAACCCGGGCGGAAATTACATCCACTACGGTGTGCGCGAGTTTGGAATGGCCGCCATCATGAATGGCGTTGCCCTGCACGGTGGGTTCATCCCCTACGGGGGCACGTTCCTGACTTTCTCGGACTACTGTCGCAATGCTCTGCGGATGGCCGCACTGATGAAGATCCGTTCGATCTTCGTCTTTACGCATGACTCCATCGGGTTGGGGGAGGACGGCCCGACCCACCAGGCAGTTGAGCATGTGGCTTCGCTGCGGCTCATTCCAAACATGGACGTGTGGCGCCCTTGTGATACGGAGGAGTCCGTGGTTGCCTGGGCGGAGGCGTTGGAGCGTCGGGACGGGCCGGCTTCGTTGATCTTCAGTCGGCAGAACCTCGCGTTTCAGAAACGGACCCCCGAGGTTGCTGCCAACATCGCTCGCGGTGGCTACATCCTCGTTGAGCCCGATACGGCCCCGCGCGCCGTGATCATTGCCACGGGGTCTGAGATCGGGCTGGCGGTTGAGGCGCAGAAGACTCTTGCGCAGGCGGGTGTCGCTGTCAGAGTTGTGTCAATGCCGTCAACGACGGTGTTCGATCGGCAGCCGAAGGCCTACCGGGATTCGGTGTTACCCCTGGATCTTCCCGGTGTCGCGGTAGAGGCTGGCTCCGTGGACCTGTGGAGGAAGTATGTGGGGCGCACAGGAGAGGTGATCGGAATGACCACCTTCGGTGAGTCCGCCCCCGCCGGCGAGCTCTTCAAACACTTCGGATTCACCGTCGGCCACGTGGCCGAGGCGGTCAAGAGACTGCTTTAATTGGCGCGGCACTGGCCGCGCGGAGCCCGGGTCCTGTTCGCCGGCCCGGGCGGGGCCGCAGTTCGGCTGCCTGATCAGCTGGGCCGGGTACCCGCGGGCTTCTCGCTGCCGGTCTTCTGACCGGCGGTGGTGGAGCCAGGTACCTCATCCTTGAAGTAGAGGTTGCGGGCGCCTTCGCCGGTGTCAGGCTGGACTGCGAAGAGCAGGTCGGCCATGTCATCGGCGTGCTCTTCTTCCTTGGCGAGAATCTGTTCCATGAGGCGCTTGGACGTCGGGTCCTTGTCACCCAGGAATTGAATGATCTCCCGGTAGGATTCGATGGCAATCCGCTCGGCAATGAGATCCTCCCGAATCATGTCGGTCAAGGAGGTTCCTTCCTTGTACTCACTGTGGCTGCGATCCGTGAGAATCGAAGGATTCATCTCCGGCTTGCCGCCCAGCTGCTTGATGCGTTCGGCGAGGGAATCGGCATGCTGCTGCTCCTCGTTCGCATGCTCCAGGAACTCTTCCTTCACCGACTGGGAATGAATGCCCGAGGCCATGAAGTAGTGGAATTTGTAGCGCAACACGCAGACCAGCTCGGTTGCGAGCGCCTCATTGAGGATGCTGATGACCTGCTTGCGGTCGAGCTGATAATCCTTCGTGACCGCGCCTTCGGTAATCTGCTGGCGCGCGCGGTCGCGAATCTCTTGTATCTGCTTGATGTGGCTCATTTAACGTACTCCGGCCCGCAGGCGTATGCGGATCAACGCGCCGTACAGTGGGGAGTTCCTTGCTAAAATGGCTGTTATGAGCGCTCTGGAATCGCTGTCGAACACCGGGTATGCCTTTCTGTCTGCGGCCGAGGTGGCCTCTGAGCTGCGCGTGGATATCGCACAGCTCAATGGGCTGAAGGAGTACTGGGCTGCGCTGCCACGTGACGAGTATCTGCGTGACGGTGGCCGCTATCGCTCACGCCGACATTCCTGCTTTGTAGACGAAGAGGGTGTGCTTACGTTGGCTCCCCATCGCGCTCACTGGCAGCCGACGTCGTACAACGCGCTGCATGGCGGCCTGGAGCGTTGGTTTGAGCCTGTTGCGGCAGAGGTTTTGAACGCTCCCGTATGGACGCGCCTCGTGTCGTCCATCGGTGCGATCTTCTCGCAGATACGCCCGGTGAAGCGCTGGTACATCGAAGCTCATCAATTCCGGATCGATACCACCGACGGAATTGGCAGGCCGACGCCTGAGGGTGCGCACCGAGATGGTGTGGATTTCGTCGCCTTGCTACTGGTTCAGCGGCGGAATGTCCGCGGTGGCGAAACGCGCGTCTTCGATGCGCACGGCTCCTCGGGAGTCCGCTTCACAATGGAAGAGCCTTGGTCGTTGCTGCTCATGGACGACGATCGCGTCATCCATGAAACTACGCCTATTCAGCCAGACGGTGAGGGCGGGGTGCGTGACACGTTAGTGCTTACCTACCGGGCCAACGGCTTCCAAGCGCCACCCTAATTAAGCCGTCACTCGCCCGTCGATCCAAGTCTCTGAGACGTTGATCTGATCGTCGGCGACCACGAAATTCGCCTTGTAGCCCGGGGCGATCCGGCCGTGCTCGTGGTCCAGACCCATGAAGCGGGCCGGATACAGGCTGGCCATCTTGACTGCTTCGGGCAGCGGTAGTTCCAACATGGACAGTGCATTGCGCACGCAGCTGGCCATGTCAATGTTGGAGCCGGCCAACCGGCCCTCCTCATCCAGGCACAGGTAGCCCGACACGGTGATCTTGCGTCCGCCGATGACAAATGACTTGTTGTCGGTCCCGACTCCCGGCATGGCATCGGTGACCAGTATGAAGCGGTCGTGCCGTTTGCAGCGCATCGAAATCCGCAGTACCACCGGATCAGTATGCTCCCCATCGACAATGATGCCGCACCAACTGTCAGGATCATACAACGCTGCGCCCACGACGCCCGGCTGGCGGCCGGTCAACTGTGACATGGCATTGAACAGATGCGTAAATCCGGTCAGACCTTCCTGCAGGGCGACCTGAATTTCCTCATAGGTTGCGTTGGTGTGTCCCGCTGACACTACCACTCCCGCATCCACCAGCTTTTTGATCATGGCAGGCGTCGTCATTTCGGGCGCGAGCGTCACGAGTGTGCGGCCGCCCTTTAATGAAGAGAGTAATTTGACCGCGGCCGGATCCAGCTCCCGGAATTTCTCCGGATCATGGATTCCCTTGCGCTCCACGTTGAGGAAG
>Ga0105240_10015661_pt1 | contig 10297 bp, 8 predicted proteins | sample KBSC54metaG_FD_80426 | JGI IMG/M metagenome (GOLD analysis project Ga0105240, IMG submission 80426) | Corn rhizosphere microbial communities from Kellogg Biological Station, Michigan, USA - KBS C5-4 metaG | ecosystem: Host-associated > Plants > Roots > Rhizosphere > Soil | place: Michigan, USA... | reverse complement strand
CGCGGTTGCAGGTGGGCGCCGGCAACAAACTGATGAACGTTGCAGCTGGCTCTTTTCGGACTTGAGTGAGACTCAGGCGGGAGCTACGTTGTTGCGGAGCAGGGCAGTACGCGGGCGTAATTCAGTTGGTAGAATGCCAGCTTCCCAAGCTGGACGTCGCCGGTTCGAGTCCGGTCGCCCGCTCTTTCGAAGTCTTGCGTTTCCAATCACTTCCAGTCGCCGGAATCCCAACTGGTCCCGGCGATTTGTTCTTGGGACCCGTTCCGGGACCCGTTGGAGTGTTGATTTTCGCCGCCAACAGCGCCTGTTGCTCAGGTGTAAGTGTCGCCAGAAGAGCATCGAGATCGGCAGACGGCTTCTCACCGTTAGCGTCTGGCTTGGCGCCGAGCCGCAACTCGCGGCGTACCTTCGCCGCCTCAGCGCGGAGCTCGTCCGTCTGCCGATCCTGGTAGATCTGCTTCCGAGTTTCTGAGTCCTGCCACCCGCCGAGGCGATCCTTCACGCGATCGTCGGTCGTCGCTGATTCAGCCAGGTCTGCAGCGATGCGGCGCAGACCGTACCAGCCGCGTCCTTCAACATGGTCTACCTTCGCGATCGCTTCGAGTTCTTGGAACGCGACGCGGGCGCCATCACGCGAGAGAGGCTTTACGCCGGCGCGTACCTTCCGAATCCAGCGCCGCCCGCTCTCGTCGAGCATGCGCATCTTCGACCCTGGGAATAGGTAATAGTCATCGATCTGTCCCGCGATCCACGCGGCCTCGTAGTTGGCGAGATAGCCGGCGAGCGCATCGTCCACGGCTCGACGCTGCTCCGGAGTGAGCACAACTACCTCGCCGTGCTTCTTGCCCGCGCCAGGGATCTCTATCTGTCCGAGAGAAGCCGAATGCGCAGACTCGTACTCGCTGCGCGCAATTTCGGGGAGCACCAACATCCGCCGGGTGCACCGGAGCACTTGACCCGTCCGACACTCGGCCGCGAGCTCGATGGCGAGGCGGATCCGAGGATCGACACGTGGGTCCGTTATTGCGGCGAAAATACGACGGTATTCTTCCGCAGAATGGCGGGGCCGATGCGGCCGAGTGCGTCGTTTCCCAGTTCGCTGTGCCCACTCTTCTTTGAGAGCTTTTCGCCACTGAATGGGAGCGCGCGCGGCGTCGGCCGGTATCAGGTGCTCTTCGCGAAGCCACGCTGCGACGCTGTAAATCGCGTCGACGACACCCTCGGCAGCACGCACTCCGAACTCGGCGCCTTTGCTGGATACATGTCGATCCGCCATCCTGCGCCAGAGCGCCCTAGCTTCGGCCGGGACGAACGCGACCCAGCTCAGCTCTCGATCGAGGAGCGGCGATGTCTGTCGACGGCCACCGAACAGTCGCTCCCGGTACTTGAGCATTTGATCATAGCGCCGTGTTCTGTTCGACCCGTATTTCCCGCGTTCAGGGTCGAGTGCGAGGTCGAAGCCGGCGCGTATCGTCAACGCCGTTGACGACGCGGCAGCTGGCGTCGGCGGGGTTTTCGCAGCGTTAGGCGTTGATTCACTGCCGGTGTGCTGAGGTGGTTGGCCGACGAGGAGTCTCGCTTGGAACTGTTGGACGGCGAGTTCCGCCGCGCGGACTAGCTTTGCATCAAGGCGACCCGTCTTCGCGTCTCGCACGACGAGTCCGAGGCTCTTGCGATCGCGCTTCTCGACTCCGGCTTTATCGGCGTTGTTGAAGCGAACGAATATCTGGCCACCGCGGTCGCGACGCTCCATCGCGAAAACGACGTATGGTTTGTTGCCGTAGCTGTATTTCCACACGCCGTTGTCTCGATGGCGTCCGCCTCCGCTCACGCGGCCTCCACCGCGTCACCAAGTCGCGGGTCGCCCGTCGGTGCGATCGGCACTTCGCGATCCGCCGTCGCCATGTATCGCTCAAACTTCGCGCGGTCGACGTACCACACACCTTCGTGCTTTTGTGCGCCGATCAGTTCGGATTTGTGCTTGCAAAGCCAACGCAGCGTGCTGACGGGAATCCCGCAGATGTGGTGTAGATCAGCGACGGTTAGGTGAAGGCGCGTGTCTCGGCCCGCCTTGATCGCCGCGACGAGCTCGCGCAGGCAAGTTGTGAGCGTCATCGCCGCATCAGAACTCGGGGAGCGCCGGCGTAAGACCGCAAGCTCCGTTTCCCACTGACGTACGAGGCCGAGTGCCGGTCCGGCGACAATTAGTGTCGGCGAACCTAGTGCGGGAATGCCGGTGGATTGGCCGTGCTCGACGCTGGTGGTGTCGACCATAGAGCTACCAATTCGTTAATGCCGCCTAACGATCGCCGAAGCAGCGGACGTAGCGACCTTTGATGCCCGCGTGCCGGTGTGTTTAGGTACCGCGAAGCACAGCGAAGCGTTCTACGAAGCTCGCCTTACGCCGCGCCAGTCTTGCGAGCACGGACGCGTCGCCGCCGAGGCGTCGAGGAAGATCGCGGGACGAACGAGACAGAGACTGAGTACCCCAGGGCATCAGCGATCCGCGAGAGCATCGAGAGCGAATGCCCCTCGTAGTCGGCGTCCTCGAGGCGAGCGATAACCGGTTGCTTCGTTCCGACCAGGTCTGCAAGCTGCCGCTGTGTGAGACCGCGCGCGGTCCGGAGGTCGTAAATCTGTCGCGCCACCGCCGCGTTGCTTCGCTCCTCAGCGATCATCTGCTGCAAAGAAGGATCATCGCTCGTCCAGGAGTGCAGGACGGCGAGGGCATCCACCTTTTGCGGGGCTTTCTTTCGGCGATGAGCGGTCACTCGGAGGCGTCTCTCAGGATCGATTAGAGTTGCTTCGGAACGAAGGTGTATGCTACGGGATCTTTGTCGTACGTGCGCTTGCGGGCCAACGCGAGGTCGATGTCACGATCAGGAACAGCGTCCTCTTTTGTCAGCGCGTGGAGAAGAACTGCGACCACGCGTCCGTGAAACGAATACAGCAGGCGGTAGTTGACGTGCCCGAGCCTGGCGCGCAGCTCGTGAATGCCATCTCGGAGTGTGTCGGCTTCTGGGCGCCGCAGCTCGTGCCCGAGTTCCGCGAGCCGTTCTAGCCGTACGACGCACTTCGCGAATGCGCGCGGGGTCGTCTTTCGCAACCGTTCGAGCCACTCCATCACCGGCGCCGTTCCGTCGACCTCCTGGTAAAACACGATGGTGGTCTTCGCCATTTCACCTGCCTGAACGATATAGCAATATTATTATCAAGTCAAGCGCCCCGACGCTGCGACGCCATCCGTTTCTCTTGTTGGTGTACTTCGCTTGCTCTACCCCCGTTCGCTGTTCAGGACCGCCGGGGCATTTGGGCTGCGCCTGCCTAGCGTTCCGCCGCACGTCACCGGCCGCGTGGGTCGCTCGCTAGGGAAGTCTCACGCTCTTGAGCGAAATCGCGGCGCGCGCTGCGGGGTTCACCTGGCTCGTTCGGGCGCCGAGGAAGGCAGCTTCGGACGCCTAACAGCTTTTCCTGCACTCAGCTTAGCCCAATACCCACGGGGCGGCACCGGTATCGCCAGCCGGTCGCAAATCTTCTTCAGACCACGACCGGAGACCCCGCACTCATTCGCGACGGTTGCCACTGGCTTCGACCAGACGCGCTCGAAAAGCTCCTCGCGATCGAGTTGAATCTCTTTTTCGGTCGATCGTCCAATCGTAACGGGGCGGGGCACGGCAGCCGCCGTGAGTTTCGATCGCTTGGGCTTCGGAAGTTCGATGCCAAATCTCTGAAGCACCTCGCGCGACCGCGTCGGTCGGAACTGGCTGTATCGATAGCGTTCATCCTGCGACGCGATGAAACCCACTTTCTTCATCCGGGCGAGCATCGACGGCGTGCGAGCGAGTTCTCTGAGAATGTCGGGCGAGCAATAATCCGCGGTAGCGAGCAGCTTGATCAACTCGACAAAGGTGTTGTCGGACGCCTTCAGCAACGCTCGACGCAGCTCGCCGATCTCGTCCTGCGTGCTCTCGTTCCACCGGACACCGACTTCAAACAGGCGCCGAAAGGCCTCCAGCCGCCGCCATCCTTCGCTGAAGGTTGCCCACCACAGATGGTGCTGAATGACCGCCACGACATTCCTCGGTAGACAGTGCCGTGCAAGTAGGTCAATGACTGGAGCAGTTGCCGCTACGCGCCAAAGTTCTTCAAAGTTGTCGCGAGTGGGATCAGGGCCCAGGCGTTTGAGGATGTCGTCGCGACCCGCTTGGCATGCCTCGTACACGGCACTAGACACGAACCATGGTTCCTCACCCTCGGGATCATTGTCGTCCAGCGATTCGGCGGCTCCATAGCGGAGACTTGGCACACGCGCGTGTGGATTAGCGCCTGCCCAAAGACAAAGCTGGACTCCTTTTTCGTTGCCCTCACTTGCATGGTGCGCGAGCGCCATGTCGAGCTCCTGCTGAAACATGGGCTCTGCGAGCCTGTGTTTCTTGGCAAAGCCCAACAGTGGCTTGTTGCTCGTGTGATAGGCGATCGCGCCCGCAAGCGCGTGATCTGCGCTGAGGTCGACGCCCAGTTCGCGAAAGCGCTCGAACAGTTCCGAGTTGTAGGTGCCGAAGAGGTCATCGAGATCGACCTGGTGCGGATCGGCGCCCCACTCGAGGAGGAGGGTAACCAGGTCGAATCGGCGAGCACGCAGGGCAAGATCGAGAGGGTTGTTGATCTCGTGGTTCGCATCGTATCCGCTCGTGAGAAGCAGCAGAACCAGCGAGTGATTGCCCGACTCAATGGCGATTTGTAGGGCCGAGGTTGCGCGTCCGCTAGACGTTCCTCGAGCAAGCTGCAGTGGCCGACCCTGCGCAATCCAAAGCTCAACGTCGTAGAGTCGACCGTCACGGCATATCGCGTGGAGCTTCGAAAGCTCCTCCACTCGTTCGGCGGTTCGCGCCGGGCGCCTCTCTAGCGAGGGTGCGCTTCCGACTCGGGGATCAATGAAGCTCGACATCTAACATTTGTGTTGGTATCGACGTGACGTCGATTGTTCTTTTGCGACACGAGCCCGCCCAATCCGCGCGGCGGCCAAGCACCGGCCCTCCCCATGGGAAGAAATCGAGACGACGGTGCGAGCGATCGCCGGTGCTCTTCGAGTACCAACCGAGGCGACAGCTTCGGTTGCCCGCTCTTAATCACCTCGGCGAACGCAGGTCGCCGCGAATTCGCGGAAGGAGATGGGAGGGAAGATCTTCCACAGAAAGTTCGCGCCAGTTTCGCGGGTAGTCCTCGGCGATAATCAGCACGTCCCATTCGTCAGCGACAATGAGGACCCGCTCTGGAGTTCCCGTGACAGCTGGGTCGCGAAACTCAAAGAGCCTTAGGCGTTCGCCACCGTGGATCAACTCGCGAGCTTCGCCTATCTCGAAGTCCTGTCCATTCGGTTGTGGCCACCTTCGGTCTGCGGATCTGGGCATCATCGTCATTCGTCGCGGGGAAGGGGAGTCTTTGTCGTCTCCTCCTCCTCGAGTTCCTTGAGTGTCGCCCCCAAGTTCCGCAACGTCCGATGCCACGTGAACTTCGTGCTGGTCCGAGACGGGGAAGGCGCACATCAGGGGGCCGCGCCGGTTAACGGATGTTGCTCAACAATGACAATCGTCCGATCTGCGGGCCATCTGCCTAACGAATCCGAACTAGATAGCGAACCCGTCTTCCCTCAATTGTGACAGTCACGCTCAGATCGGCCTCGAACGCGGCTCGTTCAGCTAGCGGGATGTGAGCGCCGGGGTCGTTCACGAACGCGATCACCGTTTCGACGAACGGATGTACCTGATACGTCGCTTCGTCTACGAGCAATTCTTCGCGAACCTCTTTCGCGTGAGAGCCGCTTCGAACGTGCTTGAGCTCGACTCCAAGTCGTAGAGACTTCGAGGTGAAGTCGAGCCTGGAGGACCTTCCAGCAAGCTTCGAGGTCGGATCTTCGCGCACGATGTCGGGAACGATCGCGATACTGAGCGCGTGAAAAAGATCTTGAACATCGTACTCGTCTTCAATGGTGAGCGGCGTCCGGTCACGTTGCCGATGAGCAAGTACTGCCACGCTTGCGGAGAACCGATCTACAAGCAAAAGGAGGCGATCGAGTCCCGAAGCCCGAGTCAGCTGTGTGGCTGGAGCTGCGGTCATCGCGTCAAGCAGCATCGCCGCGTCAAGCGGATCGAGCGCCGGATGGACTCGTCGAAGCATGGGCCGGGACGCACGCGCGGTATCATCGATCAGGTTGCCTAATGCAGCGAGCTGCGAGTCGTTAGGACGCCACTCCGAATCGAGGAGGCGGGTGGCAAGCCAAAACGCGGCGATGCGATCTCTATCTTCTGCCGGAGGCCGAGAAATAGTCGGTGCCGTCAGCAGGTCGTAGGCACGAGGCGCCAGCTGGGCAGAAATCGCGGTCGAGCCACTCAACAGCGCTTCGGCGAGAGTGTCGAGGCAAGCTTGCTGAACGGAACACAGGTGATGGCGTTGGCGAAGAATCGGTATAACATCCGCCGCGAGGCCTGGAGCGATGCGCCCAATCCCCGCCGCGATGCCCAGAAGCACACGGCTATCATCGCGAAAGCACGCAGCAGGTGGGAGCGGCTCTCGCGCGATCTCGCGCCGTGCGTAACTCGCAAATTCGTCAGCGCGTCCACTCTCTCTCCCGAGAGCGAGACGCAGGCCAAGCGTTGCGACGTCCTGTGGTCGGTTCAGCGGTCCTGATTTCAAAGGCTCGCTGAGAACCGACGCGAGCGCCTGAGACCATGGAGCAGTAAGCGAATTTGTCTCGGTGGATCGAAGCGACGACTGCAATACGAAGAGCGCGAGATGCGCCTCCAGGTCGCCACGCGTAACTGAATCAGCGATGCACTCCCAGAGTGGGTCAGCGTCGGAGTTCAGCATCGTCGTGCGCAACGTCAGCGCGAGGCGTCAGGTGTGCAGGGGACCGCGATAGCCGTGAGAACACTTCCACAAGCTCGGCGTGCTAACTCAAATGAACCAGAGCTTGCGACCGAGTTTCTGCTGAATCAGCTCGACGGTCCACTGCTGAACTCCGCGAAGGTGACCAGTCAGGTGTGCGACCCGCTCGGCGTAAGAAACCGTCGCGGGAGCGATTCCGGGGTTCAGGCTCCGCGCGCTCATGAATGAGAGGAGGTAAAGCTGCTGCGTCAGGTACTCGATATCGGTGAACGTACTCCGCTTGTCGAGCGTGATCCGAAGTGGAGCCGGAGATCCGTTGCCGCGATACTGGTCAATGCCGATAAACGTCACCAAGCGCTCCCGCGGGCCAAGGCTGAGTGCGAGTCCTCGCGCGGCAAGGTACATCGCCTCCGGCTTCGATGATCCGTTATAGCTCCTCGGCTGCACATTCGCCAAATCGAACAGTTGTAAGTGGTGATCATCGTTCACGTGCACCAACGCGAATGTGATTTTGAAGCGCGGAAGCTTGCCAACGGCGTTCAGAATCGGGCCTTCTTCTCGCCGCCCAGGTCGGCGTGGCACGTGAAAAACAAGCCGCAGTGGCGCACCGTCGGGCAACTGCTCGAAGGCTGCAACCCGCTCGACTGTCCGACGGATCGTTTGCTCGAGGGCGATCTCGTACTGGCTGTCGTCGCAATACGGAGTGGAGTCGTTGTATAGGTACTCGCCGTTGGCGCGAAAGACCGTCGCGAAACCAACGGTTTGCTCTCGTTCACTAAATCGACCACTCTGCTTGATCGAGCCTGACGACCTGCCAATTCCGAAGATCAACTCTGTTGGAGTCTCTCCGTCTGCAGGCGGCAGCTTCAATACGTGTGACGTGCCGCCAAGTTTTGCATAGCACGCCACAGCCATGGTGTTCAAAATGTACTGAAGGTTGCCATCGCCCTGACGAAGCTTTTCAACGGTGATGGCTTGGGTCGGGATGCCCTCTGTGGTGAGAGCCAGCGCCTTGGTCTGAAAGTACGGATTTTCCGAATCCGGCAGGTTTCGGTGCGCGTCTCGTGTGACGGTGAGAAGCAAGTGGAAGCGCGGGTCGCCTGGGTTTGGCGACGGAGCTTCTCTAATCGCACGATGAACAGCCTCCGCATAGTCCTTCATGCTCGCCGTCGCGGCGAATGCGTATGAGACCTGTAGTCCTTCCAACCGGTACATCTTTTTCAGACCTGTGAACACCTTCTTCGGTGTGTCGACGCCACCGAGAAGCTTCTGCATGGCGAGTTTCACATCGCCCTGATTCTCGTTAGGCGCAACGACGAGCATGCGAAGTGACCGCTGCCGCATGCGCTGTTCGTCATAGGGACCATGTTTTTGGATGCCGGTGTCAACCCGCACTCCGTACTTCGAGCCAGCTTGGTCGAAGCTGTACTCGGGTCCGTTGAGCCTCCGAAGCGGAAACTGATCCGAACTCGTTCGCACCATGTCACTGAACCGCACATGCACATTCGGTAAGATCTGGAGCCCATCGTCGCTGTACGGACTGTCCTTCGGCTGCAAACGCGTGAGGACCAAGCCTGTCGCGAGTTTGTGGCGACTGCGAGGCCGAACGAGTTCTCTGAGCTTCCGCGTCAGTCCTGATTCACCCTCTTCGTACGCCTTTTCGTATCGGGCCGTTAGGTAGAGACACAGGTTGGTGCGCGTGGGTTCTGGAGCTACAGATTTCATCGGCGCCATACTGAGCGCGGGATCGCGAAGATCAGCCAGTACGCAACTCTCGCCGCGCAGCCCCTCGATGCGGCCGATTGTGCGGCCAATATGATCTGGGAAGCGCGCAGCTTCGTCGGTGCCGGGAACAAGCGAGACGTATAGGCCGCGTAGGTCGTCCCGAAGGCCCGCGCTAGCCCACTCGGCGGCCGTGACGTCCATGCGCGTTGTGTAGAGAACATCCACCACCAGCCCGATGACCAGCGCTTCGTTTGCCGCCTTCGTGAAGAAAACTTCGGCGATAATCTTCGGATAAATTCCGATCGATTCGGGAACGGCCGCTGCCAGCGCCGGAACTTCAGCGAGAAGACTCTTTTTCGCGTAGTTGACCCAGCCTTGGCCCTTCTCTTGGAAGCCGAGGGCTCGCAGACGCGCAAAGACCGCGTCCTCGATCAAGCGCTCGAATAAACGGGGCGACTCGGCGAGACGGACGCCTACAGCAACGAAGTCAGGAGGCGGAACAAAGGCGGCCTCGCGGTGCCAGACATACATCCGGCCGTTGTCGTCTGGGTCGCGCCACGTCACCACACCGTGTTGCGCAACTTCGATCGCCTCCGCCTCGTCAGGGCCCGGATATAAGCCCGACCAAACCGTCACGGTGGTCTTCGACAACGTGGCCGGAAATAGGTTGAGCGCCAGCGACGAAACCGCTGAAGGATTGTAGCCTGGCGTTGTCACCGCCGCGGCGCCGCCTGTTTGAGGTTCATCTTCTCATCCGTATTCACTTGGCTCGTCGGTCGGTCTCCACTACAAAGCGGGGCCGACCGTGAAGACGGAATCTAAGTGAAAGCTTGGGCTTACACCCACACCGGGCCGGATGACGCGCGAAATCTGACGGGATCCACCGCTCCGATGCGAGTGCCTCTACTCCGGACTCGGGCGAAGGTGGTTACCGGTCGAACGCCAACCCGGCTACGGTAGGATTTCGAATGTGCGGGATTCGATCGCGTCCCGTTGACAACGCGTCAACGAAGTGAGACGGCTTCGGAGAATCGGCGAGCCAGCGTGCCACATCGCCGGTGTCATTTCGCAAATACACCTCTGCCTGGGCCCGCGTCGAGACTCGCCGATTTACATCTCCAATCCAGGTCCGCTCACCTTGCGCGCGTCTAAAGGCAGCGGGGTCCGCAGTGTCGCTGCGCCGCAGGAGGAGAAGGTGTTGAGGATCCAGAGCGAATGTCGTTTCGATCCACGTTGAATTCCAACCACCGCCCAGTTTACCTGCGGGCGGTTGGTGCACGGCCGCGTGGACGACAGGGCAATCCGAGGTTAAGAACTCCCCATCCTCCGGAGCTTCGACGACCGTCCACTCCAGCGTCGCAATGATTGACGGCACGGTGCCGTCCCTGAATTCTTCCAATAGGAACGAAAGCCACTGATCCTTGCCCGCCTCCACAACGAGTTCCTGTTCAACAAGTGATTCTAGCAGCTCCCGGATCGTCGGAGCATCGAGCGTGCCCCCTGTCTCGTTGTTGAAGCGAGTGAGCAGACTTGGATCATCGAGCATCTCGCTCAGCCACGTGCGGACCCCGTCCTCGGCGACGGACGCTGCGAATTGCATGAAGGAATCACGCGCGGCGGGGGACCTAATCGATTGGATGTGAAGGCAACGCGCGAAAACGGCGCGTTCTGTTAGTTCGAGCTTCTG
>Ga0105240_10015660_pt1 | contig 10298 bp, 7 predicted proteins | sample KBSC54metaG_FD_80426 | JGI IMG/M metagenome (GOLD analysis project Ga0105240, IMG submission 80426) | Corn rhizosphere microbial communities from Kellogg Biological Station, Michigan, USA - KBS C5-4 metaG | ecosystem: Host-associated > Plants > Roots > Rhizosphere > Soil | place: Michigan, USA... | reverse complement strand
TGGGCGGCGCCTGGTATTGCCGCAGGTCCTGTTGCGGCGAGACCGCGCGGTTGAAGGTCGGCTGATACATCTGCTCGAACTGACCGGGCGGCATGTTGTTGACTTCGCTGCGGCCCAAGGCGCGCACGAACTTCTGCCGTTCGTCGAGCGCGAGCGCCTGCAGGTCATCGCGCGTCCGTATGATATGCGGGGTCAGGAAGACCAGCAGGTTCTGCTTCTGGGCGTCGCGGGAATTGTCACTGAACAGGTTGCCAATCACCGGGATGTCCGAGATGAAGGGCACGCCCTGGCGTCCATTGTCAGTTTCGCTCGAAAGCAAGCCGCCGATAACGGCGGTGCGATGGTTCTGCACCAGCACCGTGGTTGAAGCCGACCGGATGGTGGTGGTGGGTCCGAGGGTGTTGTTCTGAGTGCCGTTGACGACGTTGGAGACCTCTTCGTACATGTCGAGCTTGACGTATTCGCCCTGCGAGACCTGCGGCACGATATCAAGCGTGATCCCGACATTCTGACGGTCAACGGAGTTGAAAATCTGGCCCGGCAGGCCGGCATTGGCGGCCGATGATCCGACGAACGGCAGGTTCTGGCCGACGACGATCATGGCCTCCTCATTGTCGGCGGTGAGCAGGGTCGGCGCCGACAACACGTTGCTATGCGTATCGGTCTGCAACGCGGTCATCAGGGCGATATCGCAGGGTGCGGTGACGGTGCCGGTGGTGGTGGTCGTGCCGGTGATGGTGCCACTGACAGGGATATTGCAATTCTTGCCCGACGCGAGGCCGAGGCCGAGGCCGGTCAGTCCGAGCGGATTGCCGAGCGCGTTTTGGAGGGTGCCAAAGTTGAGCTGGCCGAGGCCCAGCACGCTGTTGCTGAGCCCGGTGGAAGATTGAAAATTGACCCCGATCTCCTTGGTCCGCTGCACGCTGACTTCGACGATAATCGCCTGTACGAAGACCTGTACGCGGGGAATATCGAGCTGATCGATCACGTGCTCGAGCGTCTCATAATCTTGCGGTGCGGCGCTGATGACGAGTGAGTTGGTCGCAGGGTCGGCGGTGATGCTGACCGGATTTGTGAAATCGGCGGATTTGTTGCCGCCGGTGCTGGCGGTGGCGGGACCGCTGGTGGCCGCGCCTCCGCGAGAACCGCTGAGGCCGCCCATGCTGCCGACGCCACTGCCAAGACCGCCACCACCAAAGCCGCCACCACCAAAGCCGCCGCCGCCGAAGCCGCTGCTGCCACCGAAGCTGCTGCCACCAAAACCACCTGAGCTGCCGCCCAGTCCGCCGAAGCCGGTGCCGAAGGACGATCCGTTCATGGAGCCGAGCGAACTGCCGCGGCCGAGCGAGTTGCGGCCGGTGGCGGGAGAGAGAGTTTCGGGACCGCCGCTGCCGCCGAGCAGGCCGTCGAGCACCTGGACCATTTCGGAGGCCGGCGCATATTTCAGATGATAGACGTGCAGGCGGCCATTCTGAGTTGGCGACCGGATGTCCAGTTTTTCCACGAGATCATTGATCTCGCGCATTTCGATCGGGCTCGCGAGCACGATGAGCGAATTGGTGCGCTCGTCAGGAACCACGCTGAAATTGGTCGCGCCGCCCTGCGCCGACGGTGCAACCACGCCGACACCGGGACGCATGAAATTGCCGCCGCCGTGCTCGGTAGTCTCGCGGGCGCTCATGATTTTCTCGATCTGGGCCGACAGGTCGTCGGCATACGCCAGCTTGAGCGGGATCACGGCGACATTGTGCTGCATGCTCTGGACGTCAAGGCTGCCGATGATGCGGAGCAGGCGCTGCACGTTGAAGGCGTCGTCGGTCAGGATGAGCGTGTTGTCCTGCGGGAAGGCCGCAACCAGGCCGTCGTGCGAGACCATCGGCTGGATGACGCTCATGACGGAAGCGGCGTCGGCATTCTGAAGTTTGATCATCCGCGTGACGTACTGGTCGCCGTGGGTCTCGCCCGGCTCCTGGGACTGGGTCAATTCGGCGGACTGGCGGACGTCGCGGGCGGGCACGATCTTGATCACCGAACCGGCGGTGACGGTGGTGAAGCCCTTTAGCTGCAGGACCGACTGGAAGATCGCATAGGCCTGGCGCGGGGTCACCTTGGTCGGGGAAATGATGCTGACCTTGCCGCGTACGCTCTCGTCGAGGATGAAATTCTTGCCGGTGATTTCACTGATAAACTTGGCGAGGACCGGAATGTCCACGTTCTGGAAGTTCATGGTGATGAGGTCCTGGTCGCCGAGCCGGGACGGGCTGTCGGCGGGCACGCCGGCGGGCGTTTCGGCGGCGCCGTCGGGAGCGACGACGGCATCGGGGCCGGCGGTGGCTTCATCGGGGGTGTCCGCGGCGACGGCGGTGCCGGTGTCACCCGGGTCGTCGGCGTCGGCGGCATGCACGCGGGTTCCCGTCAGGCAGATCAAAAGTGCGGCGGTAACCGCCAGCGTCCACAAACGATTCATAATGATTGATCTCCCCCGGGAACCGGAGTTTCGCTGCGAGTCTAGCGATCCGCAAAAATCACTTCAACCGTGATCCGGACACCGAATCAAAAAGATCGGTCACGATGCGTGCAACTCAGTGGCGCGCGCGACGCGGCGTTGCAAAAGGGTGAAGCGTTCGCGAAGATGTGCACGCCGATGAAGTCCCGCGCAGATGCCGTCCGGACTTCACGCCCCATGAAGACGACCGCGCCGACCGAACTATTCACCGCCGCCGCATCCGCGGCGACGGGCGTCGCAACCGCCTGAGTAATCGGTGCGTTTCGAATACCTGATCGGAGTACGTTACCTGCGGGCGCGGCGGCGCGAGCGCTTCGTCTCGATGATCGCGATCATTTCGCTGGCGGGGGTGGCGATCGGGACCTTCGCGCTGACGGTGGTGCTGTCAGTGATGAGCGGGTTCCAGGAGGACCTGCGCGATCGGCTGCTCTCGTTCAATCCGCATATCACAGTGGAACGCACGACTCCGGACAAGGGCAACCTGGCGGGACTGGAGCAGCGTATCGCGGCGCTGCCCGGCGTGGTTGGCGTCGCACCGTATATCGAGTCGCAGGTGATGGTGGTCTCGGCCACCAGCGCGGGCGCGCCGGGTTTTGTTTCCGGAGGGACGCTGCGCGGCGTGATCGCGCACGACAATCCGGTGCTGACCGAACTCGATCGGAGGTTGACGGCGGGCAGCCTCGCGGTGCTCGAGACGACCCATCCGGTCACGATCACCGACCATGGCCGGCGGAGAACGGTGCAATTGCCGGGTGCGATCATCGGCAAAACGCTCGCTTTCGACCTGGGTCTGGGGGTGGGCGATCCGATCGTGGTGATTTCTCCAGCCAGCCTGGGCGCGGGCGCCGGCGCGCCGCGGTTGCGGCGGTTTGTGATCGGCGGTTTGTTCAGTTCGGGGATGTACGAATTCGACTCGTCGCTGATCTTCGTCGATCTGAAAGACGGGCAGACGCTGCTGGCCGACGATCCGCAGCTCGAACGGGGGCTCGAAGCGCGGGTGCGCAACCTCTTCGACGCGCCCGTGATCGGACGGCAGATTGCGGGGTTCGCGGGAGCGGATTTCACGGTCAAGGACTGGACCGAAAACAACTCGGCGCTGTTCTCGGCCTTGAAGCTCGAAAAGCTCACCTACTTCCTGGTGTTGCTGCTGATCGTGCTGGTGGCGGCGTTCAATATCGTAGCGACGCTGGTGATGGTGGTGATGGAACGGCGCAAGGAGATCGCGATCCTGCGCGCGATGGGCGCGCGGGCGAGATCGATCGCGTGGATTTTCCTGTGCGAGGGGGCGGCGCTGGGGGTCGGCGGGACGGTGCTGGGCGTGCTCGGGGGATTAGTGACGTCGTACCTGATCGGCAAATATCATCTGATCCATTTGCCGGCGGACCTGTTCATGGTGAGCGCGGTTCCGGTGCGGCTGTACGCGGTGAACTTTATCGCGGTGGCGGCGGCGGCGGTGATCCTGTGCGTAGCCGGAGCGATCTATCCGGCGCTGCAGGCGCGATCACTCTCGCCGGTCGAGGTAATCAGGTATGAGTGACGCGGCGGGCATCGCGAGCGAGGCGGCGGCGCCGGCGGCGGTGCTGATCAGCGCGCGCGCGGTGGACAAGAGCTTTCACGACGCGGGGCGCGAAATCGTGGTGCTGCGCGGGCTCGACCTGGAGGTCGCGGCGGGCGAGGAGATCGCAATTGTCGGCGAGTCGGGAGTGGGTAAATCGACGCTGCTGCATGTGCTCGGCAGCCTGGAGCGGCCGAGCGCCGGCCGGGTGCTGTTTGAGGGTCGCGATCTGTTTGCGATGGACGAGCGGGAGACCGCCGAGTTCCGCAATCAGAAGCTCGGCTTCGTCTTCCAGTTCCATTACCTGCTGGCCGATTTCAGCGCGATCGAGAACGTGATGATGCCGGCGTTGATCGGGCGGATGGCCGAGCGCGCGGCGCGCGAGCTGGCCGAGGGCGTGCTGGAGCTGGTGGGGCTGAAGGACAAGTTTCATCGGCGTCCGGCCGAGCTCTCGGGCGGCGAGCAGCAACGGGTAGCGGTGGCGCGGGCGGTGGTATTGAGGCCGCGGCTGGTGCTGGCGGACGAACCGACCGGGAACCTCGACCCGAAGACCGCCGATGAAGTGCACGAACTGTTTCATCGCCTGAATCGCGAACTCGGGCTGACGCTGGTGGTGGCGACGCATAACGAGCGATTGTCGCGGAGCATGACGCGCACGCTCAGATTGCACGACGGGCGGCTGTTGGCGGAAATCGCGTAGCGCGCGCGACCTCGGTAACGCCGCGCAATGCCGATCGGCGGCGCCGTTAACCGCGTCAGGTTTACTTGGCTTTAACGATTGGTTAGGGTGAGGCGCTTCGGGGACAATTGGTGCAGGCGGAAAGAACCAATGCGCATAGGACGGGCGCTAACTATACCCGTTTAATCTGGATCCTAATGGCCCTGCTGTGCGTCGTGACGACCGCACGGGCACAGGGGGGTTCGGTCATTTCAGAAATCCGCATTCAGGGTAATCAGCGCGTCGAGCCCGACGCGATCAAGATTCATATCAGTTCGCGCGCGGGGCAGCCGCTCGATCCGGCGGTGGTGGATCAGGACGTCAAGGCCATCTACAAGATGGGCTTTTTCGATCACGTGAGCGCCGACGTTGACCATCAGGCGGGCGGCGACGTGCTGACGTTCATCGTGCAGGAGCGTCCGCTGATTACGGACGTTCGCTTCGGGGGGATGAAGGCGGTCAAGTCCACCGACGACAAGGTGATCAATGCGGTCAAGCTGCATGGCGGATCGGTGCTCGACCCCGCGCGGGTGGAGGCCACGATTCAGGGGTTGAAGGGGATTTACGTCCAGAAGGGCTATCTCGACGCGAATGTGACGTTTCGCACGGTGCCGCAGTCGAACAACACCGCGATTGGGGTGTTCGACGTGAAGGAAGGCCCGGTGGTGCACATCGCGGAGGTGGACTTCGTCGGCAACAAGAGCGTGTCGGCGAGCACGCTGCGCAATTCAATTTCGACCCATCAGCATAATTTGTTGAGCATGTTCTTCGACACCGGCATCCTGGACCAGAAGAAGCTGCAGGAGGACGTCGATCGGATCACGGGGATTTACTACAACAAGGGCTACCTGAACGTGCATGTTTCGGAGCCGACGGTAACCCGCACCGGCAATTCGCTGAAGGTGGTGTTCGACATCGACGAGGGGCCGATCTTTCACGTCGGCACGGTTGACGTGAGCGGCGACCTGAGGGTGCCGAAGAAGGATTTACTGGCGAAGCTGACAGTCAAGCCCGCCGAGGTGTTTGCGGGCGCGGAGATGCAGCACGACGTACTGACGCTATCGGAGGTGTACTCCGACCGCGGCTATGCGTACGTCAACGTCGATCCGCGGACGCAGATCGATCCGGCGACGCGGACGGTCAACGTGTCGTACAACATCGTACCGGGGCGCGAAGTGCTGGTTGATCGGATCAATATCACCGGCAACACCAAGACCTCGGACAAGGTCATCCGGCGCGAGCTGCAGATCCAGGAACAGGAGCCGTACTCGACCTCGAAGATTCAGAACTCCAAGCGCAAACTGGACGCGCTGGGATTCTTTTCAAATACGCGAATCACCACGACGCCGGGACCACAACCGGACAAGATCGATCTCGACATCGCGGTGCAGGAAGCCAACACCGCATCGCTGCAAGTGGGCGGCGGCTACGACAGTTCGAGTTCGGTGTTCGGGAATTTCAGCGTCGGCAATTCGAATCTGTTCGGCGGCGGCGAATCGGTCTCGGCAAGCGCGCAAATCGGCTTTCTCTACCAGAACTACAATCTGAGCTACAACGAGCCGTGGTTTCTCGACATGCCGCTGGGCGTCAGCTTGCAGCTCTTTTACGACAAGCTCTACCTGTTCTCGTTCGATCAGACCAATGCGGGCGGCGCGATCAACACGAGTTATCCGCTGACCGAGCTCGGCTTCAAGAAACTCGGTCCGATACCGTTGGATGACGTGACCGCCGGTCTGGGCTATCAGCTCGAAAACGTCGGCATCAGCGGTATCAACCAGTTCACGACTTTCGACATCGCGCGCTACAAGGGCTACCGGCTGATTTCCGAGATTATGCCGAGTCTGCGGCGCTTCACGATCGATAATCCGACCGACCCGCGCAGCGGGTCAATCATGAACCTCAACCTCGAACTGGCCGGGTTGGGCGGGCAGGCGTTCGTCAAGGGCGTGTTCCATTCGCGTTTTTTCTATCCGTATATCAAGAGCCCGAAGTGGGGCGAATGGGTGGCGGTGCTGGGCGCGACGTACGGGATTGGCAGCGCACTTGGCGGCACCAATGGCAGCGAATTGCCGTTGTACGAGCGGTTCTTTCCGGGCGGTCTCGGCGGCGAGGGCGACGTTCGCGGCTATTCGCTGTATTCGCTGGGACCACAGATAACGGAGTTCAACCAGCAGGGCGTTCCGTTCCAGGTGCAGCAGGTGGGCGGCAGCCAGGAACTGCTGCTGAGCGGCGAGACCACGTTCCCGATCTGGACGTCCTTCGGCATCCGCGGGGCGACCTTCCTCGACGCCGGCAACGCCTTTTATCTGAAGCAATCGCCGTCGCTAACCGATTTGCAGGCCGCGGTGGGTTTCGGTGTGCGCTGGAAGTCGCCGTTTGGGCCGATCGCGGTTGACCTTGCGGTGCCGATCAACCCGCGGCCCAACGACCAGCATACGGTGTTCGACTTCGGCGCCGGCGCCCCGCTCTAGCACGAGGGGATTGAAGCTGCTTTATATTTCGCCAGGGATTTAATGATATTGTTCACCGGATCGCGCCGGGAATCGGTACCGCTGCGCTGCGGACGCCAATCGCCATGGGAGGGTTGCAAGGTCGTATGAGGTATCGGTTGATAATCGGAGTCGTGACGTTGTTGGCGATGGCTGCCGCCACCACGGCCCGTGCCGAAATGAAGCTGGCGTACGTAGATATTCAGCGGGCGTTGAACGACTGCCGCAACGGCAAAAGCGCCAAAGAGGAATTCCGCGGAAGGCTCGGACGCGTGCAATCGCAACTGCAGGGCGAGCAGGCTGAAGTGCAGCGTCTCAAGGACGAACTCGAAAAGAAGGGTCCCTTGATGCAGCCCGATCAGCGGGAGAGCCTGGAGCAGGAGTACACGCGCAAGCTGCGAGACTTCCAGGACGATTACAAAAACACCCGCGACTCGTTGCAGGAAAAGGACAACGAAATCACCGGGGCGATCGTTCGCGACCTGGCGACGATCGTGCGCCGGATTGGTGAGAAGAACGGTTATACGATGGTGATGGAGAAGGGCAACCTGCTGTGGGCGGTGCCGTCGGTTGACATCACCGACGATGTCATTCGGGATTACGACGCGACCGGCGCCAAGGCTGGAACGCTCGGCGGAGCGGCCGGCGAGGCGCCGGCGGGTGGCGGCAGCGCATTCGGATCGGGCTCGCGGCATTCTTCGGCACCGGAACCGCCACCGGCAGCGCCGTCCGACGCGGGACGTTCGACGATATCGAAGTAGCGCGACTACGCTGCGCGCGATCGCGGATGAACGCTTGCGAGGCGAACCAACTTGGCTGACGTGAAGAACAAGGACCTCGATCGTTTTATCGGGCTGCTGCCGCATCGGTACCCTTTTCTGTTGGTCGATCGGGTGCTCGAGTTCAACGGTGAAAGCGTCCAGACGCTCAAGAACGTCACCGTCAATGAGCCGTTCTTCACCGGCCATTTTCCTAATCTTCCGGTGATGCCGGGGGTGTTGATCGTTGAGGCGCTAGCGCAATCGGCGGCCATTCTGGCGCTGGGCATCATCGGCACGCGGCGCAGTCTCTTTATGCTGACCGGCATCGACAAGGTGCGCTTTCGCCGACGCGTGGTGCCGGGCGATCAGCTCAAGATGGATGTGCGCCTGGTCAAACATCATCATCCGCTCTGGAAAATGCACGGCGAAGCGCGGGTTGACGGCGAACTGGCGGCGGAAGCCGAGCTATCGGCGATGGAAGTGGAGGAGCAACTCCCATAGCAGGCCGGATTCATTCCACCGCGGTCGTAGATCGGCGGGCCGAACTCGACTCGACGGTTGAAGTCGGCCCGGGCGCGGTGATCGGCAACAAGGTCCGCATCGGTGCCGGCACGATCATCGGCCCGTATGCGGTGATCGAGGGCGAGACCACGATCGGCGCTCGCAACCGCATCTTTCAGTTTGCCTCGGTGGGCGCAGATCCGCAGGACCTTAAGTATCATGGCGAACCGTCGCGGCTCGAAATCGGCGACGACAATCGCATCCGCGAATTCACCACCATCCATCGCGGGACGGAGGGTGGCGGGATGCTCACGCGCATCGGCAGTCACGTGTTGCTGATGAACTACGTACACGTCGCCCACGATTGTTTTATCGGCGACCATTCGATCATCGCCAACTCGACCGAACTCGCGGGGCACTGCGTGCTCGACGAATGGGTGGTGACGGCGGGCATGTGCGGGATACATCAGTTCAGCCGTATCGGGGCGCATGCGATCGTGGCGGCGGGCTCGAAGGTTGCGCAGGACGTGCCGCCCTATTCGATGGTGGCGGGCGATCGCGCGCGTCTGGTGGGGGTAAATTCGGTGGGCCTGGAACGCCGCGGCTTCACGCCCGCGACGATCACGGCGCTCAAAAGCGCATTTCGCACGCTCTTTTACGGCAAGCTGCTGCGGGACGAAGCGATCGAGCAGATCCGCGCCGAAAACGGAACCATCCCCGAAGTGCGCCGTCTGCTCGATTTCATCGCGAATTCACCGCGCGGAGTGGTCGGGCGCGAACGTGACTAGCCTCGGGCTAATCGCCGGCAACGGAGTTTTCCCGCTCGAAGTCGCACGCGCCGCACGCCGGCGTGGTATCCGCGTAATTGCGCTGGCGCATCTGCATGAAACGGACGCCGCGCTGGCGGACCTCGCCGATGAGATCACCTGGGTCAAGGTCGGTGAGTTGCAACGCATGATCGACGTTCTGAAGAGCGCGCGGGTGAGCGAAGCGGCGATGGCGGGCGGAATCTCACGGGCGCGGCTGGCCGATTCGTTCGCACCGGACGCGCGTGCGATCGCGATGCTCGCGAGGGTCGGGCGCTTCAGCGACGACGCGGTGCTGCGCGCGATCGCGGCGGAGATCGAGACTGACGGCATCGCGGTAATCGATCCGGTGCCGATGCTCGAGGGCGCACTCGCGCAGGCAGGTCTCGAAGCGGGACCGGCGCCGACGCCGGCGCAGTTGAAGGACCTAGACCTCGCGTTCGCGGTGATGCGCGCACTCGGCGCCTTCGATATCGGACAGGCGGTTGCGGTACTCAACGGCGTGGTGGCGGCGGTCGAAGCGGTGGAGGGTACCGACGCGGCTTTGCGCCGCGGGGCACAACTCGTGGGCAAGGGCATGGTGGTCGCCAAGGCGGCGAAGCCGGGGCAGGACCTGCGCTTCGATCGTCCGGCGATCGGGCCGGCGACGATCGATCTGCTCGCCGAAATCGGGGCCGCGATGATCGGCGTCGAAGCGCGCGGCGCGATGATCCTGGAACGCGAGCGCACGCTCGAACGCGCGCAATCGCTGGGCGTCACGCTCTACGGCCATGAATGAACTGCGCGCGGCGGTGATCGGAGTCGGACGGCTCGGCGCGATTCATGCGCGCAAATATGCGGCCATCCCTCATCTCAAACTGACGCACGTGGTCGATACCGATGCGGCGCGGGCCGCCGAGATCGCGGATGAACTCGGGGCGATCGCGCTTACCGACTATCGGCGACTGGCGGGTGCGATCGAT
>Ga0105240_10015657_pt1 | contig 10298 bp, 6 predicted proteins | sample KBSC54metaG_FD_80426 | JGI IMG/M metagenome (GOLD analysis project Ga0105240, IMG submission 80426) | Corn rhizosphere microbial communities from Kellogg Biological Station, Michigan, USA - KBS C5-4 metaG | ecosystem: Host-associated > Plants > Roots > Rhizosphere > Soil | place: Michigan, USA... | reverse complement strand
CGCCGCCGCGGTCTCATAGGACCAGCCGAACGTCCACCAGATCTCGTATTTCGATTTCGTCTCGGTGGCGGAGTCAGCGAAGTTAGCGCCGCGCGCCGGATGCAGCCAGATCGGCTTGTCGAGCTTCTCCATCGCCGCGAAGAACGGCTCGAAGGCCGGATCGTCGAGCGGCTTGCCGATAACGTTGGTGTAGATCTGCACACCCAGCGCGCCGTTCTTCACGGCGCGCTGCGCCTCGGCGACACCGGCGTCCGGCGCGCCTAGGGCGCCCTGCGCCACCCAGCCGGGAAAGTGGTCGCGTTCCTTGGCGCAGAGCTTGGCGAAGCCGTCATTGATGGTCTTGGCGTAGTCCTCGACCAGCGCGCCATCGCCCTTGGCGAGCGACTCGAGCGGTGGCATCGCATAGGAGAGGATTTGCGCATAATCGTCGAACTGGTCGACCACCTTTTTGCGCACGTCGAGATCGTACATGCACGGTATGCCGCGCATCCGCTTGCCGATGTCGGGGAAGGCGCTGATCTTGGCGAAGAATTCCTCCGGGATGAAATGGGTATAGGCATCGATGCGCATGACTTCTCCGTGAGTGGCCGTTTGTGCCGGGGTTTTTCTATTAGTAAGGCGTGATGATGTTGAGCAGCGCCTGCCGCTTGTCGTTGACGACGGCGTCGCGGGCGCGCTGGAGCGCGCCGGGGAGGTCGGCCGGCTTCTCGACACGCTCGGTATGCGCGCCCTGCGCCCGCGCCATCTCGTCGAACGGTGGCGACGGCGAGAGATCGGCGAGCACGTTGCCATCGGTTTCGCCGGCGATGCCATCCTTGAACATCGACAATGTCGCGCGGCGCACCGCGCCGTAGCGGCTGTTATTGAAGATGATCGAGAGAATGGGCAGGCCGTGCACCTGCGACACCCAATGGCCGACCGCGGGATTTCCGAACATGTAAGCGCCGTCCCCGAGCGTGGCGACGACCAGTTTGTCGGGCGCGGCGAGCTTAGCGCCAAGTGCGGCGCCGAAGCCCCAGCCGAGGCCGCCGGCCGGTCCGAGCGCATAGAAAGTGCCTGCCTTCTCGCGCAGGCAGTGGTCCGGACGCAGTGGATATTCATTGAAAATGACGGCGTCCTCGCCGACGCATTCGCCGATGCAGCGGGACAGATATTCCGGGGAGATGCGCTCGCCGGCGGCGGAATCCTTGGCGAGCTGGGCGCGGCGATTGCGCATGCGCTCGGCCAGTCGCCCGCGCCGCGCGGCAATGCGCGCTTCCGCCATTTGCAGCCGCTGCTCGACCGCGGCCGACAGCGCGGTCAGCGCATTGGTGACGCCCGCCTGCACCGCGAGATCGCTCGGGAACGAACGCATGGGATAGCGCACGTAGAACGGATCCTCGCCGACATGAGCAATGCGCACGCCGGCGGCGGGGGCCTGCAAATGCGGGATCCACGGCACGTCGGATTCGAGCACGACGACGAGATCGGCGTCTGCCAGCAACATGCCGGGTTCATAACCGAAGTGCATCGGGTGGCTCGACGGCAGGCACACGGTGCGCGGATTGTGCGTGATCACCGGAATGGCGCAGCGCTCGGCGAGATGCGACAGCACCGGCACCGCCTCGTTCGGCAGCGTCGCGGCGATGATCAGCGGTCGCTCGGCGGTGGCGAGCCATTCGGCCAAGGTTGCGATCGCTTTCGGATCGGGAAATGCGGCGGCGGCGTGGGGCCGCGGCTTGGCCGGTCCGACTGGCTCCGGCATCGGCGCCGACAAGGGTTCGCGCGGCAGCACGAGATAGACGGGTCCGCGCGGATGCGCCATTGCTACTTCGCTGGCGCGCGCGACGACGTCGCCGACCTGGCCCGGCGTGCGCAATTCGTAGTCCCACTTCACCAGCTCGCGCAACATGCCGGCCTGGTCGAACATCTCCTGCGCCCAATGGATCGGCCGCGTGCGCGAGCCGAACGAGCCCTTCTCGGTGATCGGCGTGCGCCCGGCGGCGAGGATCAGCGGCACGCGGTCGCGCGACAGGTTGGTGAGATTGTTGATCGTGTTGGCGGTGCCGACATTGACGTGCACCATCACCGCCTGCGGCCGGCCATTCATTAGATAGGCGCCGTGCGCCATGGCGACCGCGAGGTTTTCGTGCGGCACCAGCACAGGCTTGGGAACCTTGGCGTTGGTCTTTTTGGCGCGGCTGAAGGCTTCGACGATCGGAGGAAAGTCGGTGCCTGGATTGGCGAAGAAATAGTCGGTGCCATGATCCGCCAATGCGCGCAGGAAGGCTTCGGCGGCGATGGTCGGGCGCGTTGTCGGTGTGACGGCCATTCGTTTCGTCCCTTTAGATGCGCGCCGCAGCCTGCGGAGATCGAGCAATTTTGCCGCGACTCTTACGCCATGGCAGGGGCCCTGACAACGCGGGTCCGCGCAATGCAGCACGGCGTTTCGCTGCCCGGCCATTCAGCCGGCGGATAAGCACAATTGCTCACTCAGCGGCAATGGGCAAAGGTTCTTGTATCTCGATTTCGCCAAGGCACCTCGCCAGGCTTTCACCCTCCGGATCGATCAAGGCCGCGGTGCGGGCGCTGCCCACCGCATCGGTGGCCCGCCCGAGCGGCATCGCGCCGGCAAGCGCCGGGCGGATGACGCGCGCCTCGATGGCGCGGTAATTGGTGATCCCGCGTGCATGGGTATCGCCATAGCCTTTGATCAGCCGCGCGCATTCGGCGATCTCGCGGGCGAAATCGGGGGCGCGGTGCGCGGCGTCGACGATGAGGCCGAGCCAGGACTCGATCTGCTCCTGCTCCTTTGCGTAGCGGATGCCGTAGGGGCGAATGCGCCGCATCTTGGCGAGCAGCAAGAAGCGCAGATAGCCGAAGATCGAGGTCGTATCGATCTCCATGCCGAAATAGACACGGCCGAGCCAGCCCTTGCGCTCGGCGAGACTCAGGATCGGCCGCGCTAGCGACGGCGGCAGAAGCTGCGTCAGCTCCTCGAAGCCCGGCTTGAGAAAATCATGCACCGAATAGGGTTCGTTCTTGACGCGCAATTCCTCGCGAGCAATGCGCTGCATGCGTGCCGGTGCGATCTTAGCCTGTGCCACTCGGACGATGTCTTCATACGACATACGCACGGCCAGATGCCGCGCCACCTCGCGCAACAGCGCGCCATGTAATCCTGCCTGATCGTCGGCTTCGACGATCGGCGCCAGGCGGTCCAGATAAAGCCTTGCGTAGGCGACGCTTTGATAAGGCACGAGGCGGCGCACGCCTTCGAGCACGATATCCTGCGCTGCGGCGGGAATGGTGTGCGCGACTTCAAGCTCCAGCGCGTCCTGAGTGATCGCAGCACCCGTCTTGCGCTCGGTCGGCTTGAGCGGCGATGCCTTGGCGCAAGCGGCCTCATAGCCGGCGCGGAATCCGCGCAGATTGGCATCGAGCGACTTGCCGTCGTCACGGATCGCCGCCTCGAATTGCTCGGCTGTGACCGGCAGGCGCCCGGAGCCGGCGATGGCGCCGAGCATCACCGCATTGATGATCGAGCCGCTTTGCTTGGCCAGCGCGTCCATGTCGATGAGCCGCGCGTCGCGCGCGTGATCGGCAATGACGCGCATCAACTTGTCCTGGTCGAAGCGGCCGTCGGCCATGGCGATCTTCTCGTCCATGGCATAAAAACGGCTGGTCGAGGCGAGCACGTGCGTGCGCTCGCGCGTGACGAACCCTGCCGATACCGTGCGCGCGGCTTCCAATAACTCGCTGGCCACGGCGATATCGATATCGCCGATACCGGGCGTCAGCGCCAGCACCGGCCGTCTGCCGCCGAGTCGGCTTGTCGGCACCGGCAGAATCTCGATGTAGTAAGTCGTCGCGCCGGTGCGCTGGGCCACGCCGGGGATCGAGGTCGACTGCACCGGGAAGCCGGCCTTCGCCGCCGCGGAGACGATCCAATTGGTCAGCACGCCGCCGCCTTCGCCGCCAAGCGCCGCAATCAGGAGCTTTACGGGCTTCGTCGTTGTCGTTTCACCCGCCGCCGGCGCGGAGCGCTCCCTTCCCACTTGAAGGGGAGGGTTGGGGACCAAAGTGGAGCCCGTCGATCGAGTTTGGGGCGTATCCGCCTCGGTCATGGAGGGAGCGGACGAATGAGCCGAGACTGCGGCACGAGGGGCAAACCAGCCAATCACCCGCTGGCGCATACGGAACAACGCGCGGTCGCGCCACGTCGCATTGCGCACGATCTCGGCGCGGTAGAACGACGGGCACAGCACCGCCGCATGCGCGACCTCGCCGCACAGGCCGCAGCCGACGCAGCTTTCGACCACGGTCGCGACCGGGTCGGTGCGCAGCGGATCGGGCGAGGGCTTCACCGTCAGCGACGGGCAGCCGGACAGGCGGATGCAGGAATGGTCGCCGGTACAGATCTCGTCGTCGACGCCGTAGCGGGCGCGGGTGACGCGCTCGCCGCGTTTCAGCTTCTCGGCATCCTCGGCGCGGACACGGCGCTGGCGCGCCAGCATGCACTCGCCGTCGGCGATGATGACCTTGAGGCCGCGCTCGGCGGTCTTCATCGCCTCCTTCAATGTCGTCACCATCTTGGCGACGCCATAGGTGCGCACGGTGCGCAGCCACTTCACGCCCATCGCGCGGAGCGTCTGCTCGATGTCCATGCCGGGCGCATCGCCGGAACGGCTCGTCTTCGACGACGGCATGTATTGCTGGCCGGTCGCGGAGGTGTAGCCGTTCTGCATCACGATCAGCACGCCGTCGCCTTTGTTGAACAGGCTGGACGCCACGCCGGTGATCAGGCCGTTATGCCAAAAGCCACCGTCGCCCATGATGGCAATGGACCGGCGATCCATGTTCGGCCCGACCGCAGCGGCGCTGGCGAGCGACATGCCGTAGCCGAGAATGGAATTGCCCATCGAGAATGGCGCGAAGGTCGCGAACGCGTGACAGCCGATGTCGGCGGAGATGTGCGTCGGGCCGAGCTCGCGCTCCATGAGCTTGATGGCGGAAAACACCGGCCGCTCCGGGCAGCCGGTGCAGAAGGTCGGCGGCCGCGGCGGCAGTGCGCCGAGCGCGGCGGCGGCCTTCGCTTTGTGCGCGACCATGCCGCGCGCTGCTTCGGCAATGGTATCGACATCGACGCCGGCGGGGCGTGCCGCCTGAAGGAACGCGGCGACGCCCTCGAGCAGCACATCTGAGGCGTATTCGCCGGCCTTGGGCAGCGGGCCTTTGCCGTAGATCCTGCTCTGGAGGTCGGCGCGGCGCAATTCGACGTTGACGGCTTGTTCGATGTAGTCGGGGAAGCCTTCCTCGACCACGAGCACGGCATGTTTGCCGGCGCAAAATCCCGTTATCTCTTCCGGCACCAGCGGATAGACGACGTTGAGCACCAGCATCGGCACGCGCGATGTGCCGAATACGTCGGCAAGCCCCATGCGCTCGAGCGCGCGCAGCACGCTGTTGGTGAGCCCGCCCATCACGACGATGCCGATGTCGGCGAGATCGCCGTCGACGAATTCGTTGAGCTTGTGCTCGCGGATGAAGGCGCGGGCCGCCGGCAGCCGCTCTTCGACCTTCAACCTCTCTTGGCTGTAGATGACCGGCGGATGCGCCAGCCGACGGTAGTCGAATTTCGGCGGGCCGGGCAATTTGTCGAGGCCCGAAGCGATGCCCTTGCGGTTGTCGCGCGCAATGAACTCACCGGTAGCGTGGCAGGCGCGGATGCGCAGTTCGAGCATGACCGGAGCGTGGCTCGCCTCCGACAGCTCGAAGCCCTTCTCCACCGTGCGCACGATGGTCGGCAGGTCCGGGCGCGGATCGAGCAGCCACATCGACGACTTCAGCGCATAGGCGTAGGACCGTTCTTGGATGACGCTGGCGCCCTCGCCGTAGTCCTCGCCGAGGATGATCATGGCGCCGCCGAGAACGCCGGGCGACGACAGGTTCGACAGCGCGTCGGCCGCGACATTGGTGCCGACGATCGACTTCCAGGTCACGGCGCCGCGCAGCGGGTAGTTGATCGAGGCCCCCAACATGGCGGCGGCCGAGGCTTCGTTCGTGCAGGTTTCCAGATGCACGCCGAGCTCGGCCATCATGTCCTCGGCGTCGATCAGCACGTCGAGCAGATGCGACACCGGCGCGCCCTGATAGCCGCCGACATACGACACGCCCGATTGCAGCAGCGCCTTGGTGACCGCGAGGATGCCTTCGCCGCGGAAGGTCTCGCCCTCACCGAGCCGCAGCGCCTCGACTTCCTTCTTGAACGATCGTTCCATGCCTGCGTCCGAGGGAACCGTTGGGGTCCCAACCAATATAGCGCCTCGCCGTCACATGCGCGAGGGCAGCCACAGGGCGATGATCGGGAAGGCGATCAGGATGACCAACCGGATCAGATCGGTGATGATGAAGGGCAGTACGCCCTTGAAGATCGTGGTGAATTTGACGTCCTGCACCACGCTCTTGATGACAAAGACGATCATCCCGACCGGCGGGTGGATCAGCCCGAGCTCGACCGTCATGACGATGATGATGCCGAACCAGATCGGGTCGAAGCCGAGATGAGTGACGACCGGGAAGATGATCGGCACGGTGAGGATCACCATCGCCAGCGAATCCATCAAGCAGCCGAGCACGAGATACATCAGCATGATCAGCGCCAGCACGCCGTAGCGGCCGACGCCGAGCCCGGTGAGGAATTCGGTGACCTTCTGCGGCGTCTGCGTGACGGTGAGAAAGTAGCCGAACAGCAGCGCGCCGATGAGCACGGTGAAGACCGCCGCCGCCGTGCGCGTCGCCTGCAGCAGCGAGCGGCGGATCTCGGTACGGTCGAGGCGGCCGCGCAGCACGCCGATCACGAAGGCGCCGCCGGCGCCCATGCCGCCGGCCTCGGTCGGCGTGAACAGGCCGCCGTAGAGGCCGCCGATGACGAACACGAACAGCAGCAGCGTCGCCCAGATGTTGCGCAGGCCCTCCATGCGCTCCTTCCAGCTGTGGCGTGGCGTACGCGGCAGGAAGTCGGGACGGACGAAGCCGATGATCGTCACCGTGGCGATGTACATCGACGCCGCCAAAACGCCGGGCAAGATTCCGGCGATGAACAGTTTACCGATGTCCTGCTCGGTGATGATGCCGTAGACCGCGAGTACGGTCGATGGCGGCAGCATTGCGCCGAGCGTACCGCCGGCGGCGATGACGCCGGTGGCGAAGCTCTGCGGATAGCCGTAGCGGCGCATCTCGGGATAGGCGACGGTGGAGAACGTCGCCGCAGTCGCGACCGAAGAGCCGGAGATCGCCGCGAAGCCGCCACAGGCGGCGATGGTGGCGATGCCGAGACCGCCGCGCAGATGGCCGAGGAAGCCATTGGCCGCGCGGAACAGTTCGCGGCTCATGCCCGAGTTCGACACGAAGGCGCCCATCAGCAGGAACATCGGGATGACGCCGAACGTGTAGTCGGTCACCGTCCGCATCGACGTCTGGCCGACCATCTTCAAGGCCGGGACGCCGCCGACGATGTAGCCGAAGCCGGTGACGCCGACGAGGCCCATCGCCATGCCGATGGGCACGCGCAGCAACATCATCGCGAACAGCGCGATGAACCCGATGATGGCGACGGCATCGCTGCTCAAGTGAAGTGCCATTACTCGACGGCCTTGATCTGGTATCCGCCTTCCATCGTCTCGGGATGGAATATCAGACGGTAGGTGCGGATAGCGATGAGCAGCACCGCGGAGACGTCGCCGATCCAGGCGACCGCGAAAAACGGCCACGTCGGAAGCCTGAGATCGAATGTGAGGACGTTGTCGTTATAGGTGCCGGTCACCTTGTCGAACAGCGTATAGGTCTGCACCGTGACGACGAACAGAAGAACGAGCGTCGCGAACACGTCGATGATGCGCTGCCAGCGCGGGTTCGCATTGGCCCAGATCAGGTCGACCGTGATGTGCGTGCCGCGGTAGGACGTCGCGGCGATGCCCCAGAAGATCAGAATGCCGAGCAGTAGCCGGCCGAAGTCGTAGGCGTCCGGAATTTGCACGCTGAAGAAATAGCGCAGCAGCACCGAGATGAAGATGTCCGCGGCGACAATGCCGACGAAAAAGGCGGCGATCAACTCGATGCCGTTGATGAAGCGATCCATCAGATTGTGCTTACGGGGCCGCCCGCTGCCGCCGGCGAGCCGCCGCGCGACGTCCTCCTCGCTCATCACATGATCGGACATGGCTTGATTCCCGCAAGCGTCGCGCCGGACGCATCTCGCGCCCGGCGCGTCCTGTCTCAGGCCGCGTCGCTCAGTACGCCGCCTTGTACTTGACGAGATCGGCCTTGAGCTCGTTCATCGCGGCATCCGGGTCGACGCCGACCTTCTTGACGTTGGCGGCCCAGGCCTTCTCGAGCGGCTCGGCCGACTTCTTCCATTCCGCGAGTTGCGCCGGGGTCAGCTCGTAGACCTCGTGACCCGCTTCGGCCTTGATCTTGGCGATGCCGGCATGCTCGAAGTCGGCCCACGGCGCGGCAATCTTCAGCGCCCATTCGTTGGTGCAATGGTCGTCGATCGCCTTCTTCTGCTTCGCCGACATCTGATTGTAGGTGTTCTTGTTGAACACGAAAGCGAAGGTGGTCGTGTAGAGCGGCACGTCCATGTGGTACTTCGTGACCTTGTCGATGCCGAACAGCGGCACCGAGCCCCACGGGAAGGTCACCGCGTCGGCGACGCCCTTGTCGAGGATGTCGCGCACTTCCGGCGCGCTCGATTGCACATTGGTGCCGCCGAGCTGCTTGACCCATTCGGCCATCGTGGCGTGCGCCGGGCGGATCTTCATGCCTTTGATGTCCGACGGCAGCACGATCTTTTTGGTCTTGGAGTGGAACGAGCCGGGATCGTGCACGAAGGCAAGGCAGAACTTGACGTCCTTCATCTCCTTGTCGGCGTATTTGCGATACCAGGCATCGAGCGCATGCGAGCCGCCCTTGGCGTTGGCAATCAGGAACGGCAGTTCGCCGGCTGCGATGATCGGGAAGCGGCCGGGCTGGTAGCCGGGATTGATGTAGGTGAGGTCGGCAATGCCGTCGCGCGCCATGTCGTAGTGGTCGAACGCCTTGCCGAGCTGCTGCGCCGGGAACACCTTGTAGTGGATCGTGCCGCCGGACTCCTTCTCGACGTCAGCGCCCCATTCCTCGAGCGCCTTCTGCAGTGGATGCGACGGCGGCACCCAGTGCGAGATCTTGAGATCGAAGGTCTTCTCCTGCGCGAGCGCGGCGCCCGAGCCGATCATGGCGGCGATTGCCGCGGCGCAAACATAGCCAGTGAAGCGGGCCTTCATGACGGACTTCCTCCCTGCGTCGGATGTTGGTTACTGTAGCCAACTCTTTTGCGATATTGAGCCGAATGCCGGCGCGGTTGTAAAGGGGATCGTTTGAGATCAAACTAATCCGCGGACGGGGCGCCAAGGCTCCGGCCGGGTGTGAGGACCAAGGGGCGACTGAGGTGGCAGGCAAGAGGAGCGTCGTGCGCCGCAACAAGAGCGGTAACACCGTCGCGACCGCGATCGATTTCGGTCCGCTGGACGGCTGGGTCGGCTTTAATCTGCGCATGGCGCAAGAGGCGGCTTTTGAGGCGTTTTCGCGCCGCTCGCAGGAGATCGGCGAAAGCCCCGGCCGGTTCGCCACGCTGACCTTGATCGGCCGCAATCCGGGCATCAGTCAGACCGAACTGTCGCTTGCCAATGGTCGCGACAAATCGAGTCTGACGCCGGTGGTCGAGGACCTGGTGCGGCGCGGGCTGGTTGAGCGTCGCCGCATGGATCGGGACCGCCGTGCCTATCGGCTCAATCTCACGGCTGCCGGTAAGAAGACCCTGGCGCTGATGATGCGCTGCGCGCGGCAGCACGAGCGCGTCCTCGACCGCATCATCGGCGCGCGCGACCGCAAGCGCTTCGTCGACGTGCTCAAACGGATCGCGGCGGCGGTGGAGTAAGGCGGCGCTTCTTGGCCCTTCATGCCGGGAGCGTTCCGACGGAGCGCGTTTCGAAGAATGGGAGTCGCGCCGTCCTTCGCGACGCATGGCTGCGCGAGGCTCCTCAGGACGGGACGGAAGAAGCAACTCCAAACTTCGCCAGCACCTCGACTGGCACAGGGTGCGACTTCAGTCGGCCATCGGCATCGCGAACGGTCCAGACGCGTTTCTCCGCGCAGTCGCAGCACAACTCACCCTTCAGGCTTAATATGTGCGTGACGTCGAAACTCGAGCGGCCGAACGCGATCGTACTCTCGACTGTGACGTCGTCGCCGAAGCGTGTCGGTTTCAGGAAGCGCGCCTG
>Ga0105240_10015656_pt1 | contig 10299 bp, 5 predicted proteins | sample KBSC54metaG_FD_80426 | JGI IMG/M metagenome (GOLD analysis project Ga0105240, IMG submission 80426) | Corn rhizosphere microbial communities from Kellogg Biological Station, Michigan, USA - KBS C5-4 metaG | ecosystem: Host-associated > Plants > Roots > Rhizosphere > Soil | place: Michigan, USA... | reverse complement strand
CCCGGCCATTGCGTTTGCTTGGTATGTTGAGGCCAAGTGCTCTGCGGAGTGGCCGGCGGACGTCCATTCGACCAAACCTCCTCCATGAGCGGTCCGGAACGCGGCGGCGCGACATTCCCGTCAAAACCGGGCACGAATGCCGAACGTCCCCTGGCCGGAAGATCCAGCATGTACACCGTATAGCCGCGATTCACAAAATCGTATGCCCAGCCCGGCCGTCCATCCGGTGTCTGCAGCATCGCCACATTGGTTTGACCGCCGCCTCCCTGCACAAAGACGATTGGGTATTTGTACTTGATATTTTTCGGGACCCAGGTTTCCACATACATGGCCCCCCGCATTACTTCCTGGCCCGGCTGTCCCACCCATTTGCCGCCTACGTAGAAATGGCCCTGGCGCGCAATATTGGCAGTGGAGAATGTGGGAACCGATGTCAGTGGAGGAACTACCGGAGTATCTTTACTCGATTGCGCGTACGCAAAACCGACCAGGCCTAAACCCATCGCTGCAAGGGCGGCGACTGGCGTCCTCATGTTCATGACACATTCTCCTTTTGTTAATTGTTCGCGATAAAAGCAAGCGAATCGGCGAGCATGGCAAACTTCCCGCGGCAACATCGGCACATCCGCTGGCCGTTGGTCGTGCCCTTATACACCCAAGTGCATCCGTGAGTGAACGGAATAATTGAGCGGAACAAATCTCAAGGCGGATCGTAGAGGTGACGGCTGAATTGGTGATAGATCTGTTTCAAGGGATCCCTGACACGTTACTTATCACCTTACTAATCGGAGACACGTAGCGTCGCCGTTTTCAAGTGGACTTCCATAACAAAATGTCGTATAAAACACCCCGCTTTTAAGTTCCTGACACACCGTGTAGATGCTGGCCTTTTTTGGTCCGAATCGTAGTTGCCAGGGGACGGCAAAAGGCCCCAGACGGCCCGCGAGGGGTGGGGTTTTCTCGGAATTCTTAATGTTCGCTTAATGTTTTAACAAATAGAATTTCGCGGAAAACTGGGCGCGACGCTTTCAAGGGATTCAAAGAGATCGAATGATCGGCAACTACCGAATATGTAATCTATGTTGTTTGTGCAGCTGACGGCTTCGTGAATTTTTTGGTGCGCTGTCCTGGTTGCGCACAAATTTGCCTGTATAAGTAGCGGCCGTTCGATTATCCCAGTCCGCAACCGCTCCGCGCTTGGCAGGGATTGCGAAAAGGTGAAAGAAATATGGTGAATCCAATCTGGCTACCCGAGTGTCCGCAGGTGAATAATACGTCGCACCGTGAAAATAACGGCGCTTCTTGCAATCCGATTTTGATTCCAGCGCTGGCTCTGCTCGCATTTCTGTCCATTTCCCCTGCAAAAGCTGATGCGCAAGCCAATTCCCCGGCTCAGCAAACCGAATCGCAGGTACAGCTGTTGGCGCCTCCCAGCGCCGCCCCGGGAACGCCATCGGTCACGGTAACGCTGAAAGATGCATTCGATCTGGCCCGCAAGAATGATCCTCTTTTTGTAGGCGCCACCCTGGACGCCAAAAGCGCCAAGGAAGATCGCCTGCAGGCGCGAAATGCCCTACTGCCAACAATCACCGAGACCACGCAGTACCTGGGCACGCAAGGCAACGGCGGGCGCGTTTCCGACGGACGCTTCGTTACCAACGACGGTATCCACGTGTACCGCGAGTGGGGCGTGATGCAGGAAACCATCAATTCCAACACCTTTATGCGCACCGGTTATCTGCGCGCCAAATCGGCTGAAGCTCTGTCCAATGCCAAAGCGGAAATCGCCCGCCAGGGACTCTACGTAACCGTTACCAAGAATTTTTACGGTTTGATTATCGCCCAGCGGAAGTATGCGACAGCCCAGGAAGCCCTCGATCAGAGCAAACACTTTTTTGATATTTCCGGCGCAGGGGAAAAACAGGGGCAGTCCGCTCATACCGATACCCTCAAGGCGGAGATTCAGTACAGGCTTCAAGAACAAGCATTTAACGAAGCGAAACTGGCGATGGATAGCGCGCGACTGAATCTGGCGGTCATCCTGTTTCCCACGATCAATATGAACTTCAGCGTGGTCGATGACCTGGACTCCGCGCAGGCTCTGCCGCCCTTCGCCGAAGTGCAAACGATGGCGGAAAAGGCTAATCCCGACCTGCGTGCCGCGATGGAAACCGCCAAGCAAGCCGACTTCGATGTAACCGCCGCAAAAACGGCTTTTCTACCCACGCTAACCGTCGAGCTCGATTACGGAATGGAGGCGAATTGCTTTGCCGTTCGCTGCTCTCGAGCTTCTTTTCCGGAGGCTGGCGTATTGCCCAATATCGGCTACTTCGTCACCGCCGCCCTGAATATTCCGGTCTGGGACTGGGGCACCATGCGCAGCAAGCTGCACCAGGCGGAATACAAACAGCAACAAGCGAAAGTACAGCTGACCCAGACGCAGCGCGCTTCCATCAGTGAACTTTATTCCACATACAATGAGGCGGTGATTGCGCGTTCGGCGGTGGAAGCTTCCCGCCATACGGCAGAACTTGCCACTGAAAGTTTGCGGCTGGTCAATCTGCGTTATCAGAGTGGAGCCTCCCCGGCCCTCGAAGTAGTGGATGCTCAGAATACGCTTATCACCGCGCGAAACGCGTTCGACGATGCCCAAGTTCGCTATCGCACAGCTTTGGCCAATCTCCAAACCCTGACTGGAAACTTCTGAACCATGTTAAAAAAAATCGAGATGACAATGGACAACTCAAAATTTTCGATTCATGTTTCGAAGCCCTATCGCGTGATTCGCGGTAGCTGGCAGAACTACATTCTGGGAGCTGCCCTGTTGGCCGGGTTGCTGGCCTCCGGCTGCAAGCCCAAGGAAGAAGCGGAGGAGGCTCCCACCGTCACCGTGCAAGTGGGAGACGCTGAAAAGGGGCCGATCTCCCGCAAGGTAATCGTCGACGCCACGCTGTATCCGCGCGACCAGGCGGCAATCGTTCCCAAGGTCACCGCTCCGGTCAGCAAGTTCTTTGTGCAGCGCGGCAGCCATGTGCACCAAGGCGAAGTCCTGGCGGAACTGGAGAACAAGGACCTGACGGGCGCGCAGATGAAGAGCCAGGGTGGGTATGAACAGGCTCAAGTGGCCTATCAAGTGGCATTGCAAAAGGCCAAACAGGACACCGAATTCGCCAAGCAGACATTGGATAGCGCGCAGAAACTCTATGACAGCCGCGTGGCCCTTAATAAAGAAGGAGCAGCTTCCACAAGGGACGTGGAAGACGCTGCGCTGGCGCTCAGTCAGGCAAAAAATCAATATGAACTCGCCCAGAAGCAAGGCGACCTCAAGGTAGCCGAGGCGCAAATGTCCGCAGCCAAAGGCGACATCGCTAGTGCCGACGCGCAATTGGGCTATACCAAAATTACCAGCCCGATCGACGGCGTAGTGACCGACAGGCCTTACTTCCCCGGTGAGACTCCCGCAGCCGGCACGCCATTAATCACGGTGATGGATTTGTCGCAGATCGTAGCTCGCGCGCATATTTCCCAAACGGATGCGGCCAGCCTCAAAGTCGGGGACGCCGCCACCATTTCCGTACCTAGCGAACCATCCGTAAAGGGCAAGGTCACATTGGTAAGCCCGGCTGTCGACGCGGCCAGCACTACCGTCGAAGTTTGGGTACAGGCCGCCAACCCGAAGGACCGCCTGAAGCCGGGTTCCAGCGCCACGGTGACGATCATCGGGCAAACCATTAAAGACGCCATCGTGGCACCGTCTGCGGCCGTGCTGACCGCGCCTGACGGCACAACTTCGGTCATCACCCTGGACACCGACAACGTGCCTCATAAGAAGAAAGTCAAGGTCGGTATACATAGCGGCACCGACGTTCAAATCACCGATGGTTTACAGGGTGGCGAACGGCTTGTCACGGTGGGAGCGTTCGAACTCGACAAAGAGGACGATCCAGTCCTGGCCAAGACCAAGATTCTGGTCCAGGTCCCAACCATGCCCGACGAGGATGAGGATGAGTAACGGCTGTCTGGCTGGACCCGTGTCGTTTTTTAGCAGTGATGAACCAAATCTTTGCGACTTCCATTTGCGACGAGTGAATTCCTATGTCAGCTAAGACGCCAACAGCAAGGACTCTGCCCAGCGGGAACCGCTATTGGTTCGCGCGGCATTCGAAATCGATCATCTTTCTGATTCTCACGCTGGCCGTTGTGGGAATCTACGAAGCCCTTTCGCTGCCGATCGCAGTATTCCCGGCGACGAATTTCCCGCGCATCATCATCGGCGTGGATAACGGAGTGATGCCCATCGACCAGATGGAAGTCACCATTACCCGCCCGATCGAAAACGCGGTCAACAGCGTGCCGGGACTGGAAGACGTCCGCGCCACCACCAGCCGCGGCTCCGCCGAAGTGGATTTGTTCTTTAACTGGGGCGTCGACATGATACAGACGCTTCAGCAAGTCGACTCCGCTTTGTCGCGCATGCAATCCACGCTGCCCTCCACAGCTGTGATCGATACGCACCGATTGGATTTCGCCAGCTTCCCGATTCTGGGCTACAGCCTCACCTCCGAAAAAGTCCCACAAACCAAGCTGTGGGAAGTGGCAACGTATGATTTGAAGCCCCGCTTGAACCGGCTGAACGGCGTGGCCTCAATCATCATCCAGGGTGGACAACAACCGGAATTCCAGATCACGCCCGACCCCGCCAAGATGTTGCGCGCCCACGTAGCCCTGCAAGATATTCTGGATACGGCCAACAAGACCAACATTATCGATTCACCCGGGTTTCTCAGCCGCAATCACCAATTGTTCCTGACCCTGCTGAATTCCCAGGTTCACTCACCCGACGAAATTGGCAACATGGTCATCAAGACCGTCAATGACGCGCCCGTTCGCGTGCAGGATGTCGCCACGGTGAAGGACTCTTCTGCGCCCGCGTACACGGTAGTGACTGCCAATGGAAAACCCGCGGTATTGATCAGCGTCAGCCGCCAGCCGGACAGCAATACCGTTGAAGTTGCCAACGAAGTAAAGGACGAGATCGCGAATCTTCGCTCCAGCTTGCCCGCAGGCATCGACCTGAGCATCTTCTATGATCAGTCGAATATCGTACGGGAATCCATCGGGAGCGTGCGCGACGCGATTATCATCGGACTATTGCTGGCCGGGTTCATCATTTGGCTGTTCCTGCGCGATATTGGCACTGCGCTGATGACTGGGTTGGTCATCCCCGTTGCGATCTTCGTCACGTTCATCGCTATGAAGCTCCTGGGCCAAAGCTTCAACATGATGACTCTGGGAGGACTGGCGGCCGCAGGAGGACTGATCATCGACGACGCCATCGTAGTCGTCGAGAACATCGTGTTACACCGGGACGGTGGCGAAGGTCCGCTGGAAGCCACCGCGAGCGCCCTAAAGGAACTTACCGTTCCTCTAATCGGATCCACACTAACTCCGATCGTAGTATTTCTGCCCCTGATTTCCATAACTGGGGTAACCGGAACATTTTTCCGCGCACTCGCCATATCCATGAGCGTCTCGTTGCTGACGTCTCTGGCGCTGGCCCTGACGTGGTCTACGAACCTGAGCGTGTACTTGATTCGCCGGGGACATGCTGCACCGGGCGAAACGGCGGTCGAGCAAGCTCCAACTCCGGAAAAGGCATTAACTCCCGAGGAAGCTCACCGGGCGGAAATCGCCCAGATGCGTCGCATGATGGCTGCGGAAGAAGAGTCCCTCAAGGGCGGCGTATTCGAAAAGATCATCGGCTTTTACGAACGCTGGATGCGTCGCGCTCTGGAACATCCAGTCTGGCTGGGTGCGCTCTGTCTGATTCTCATCGGCGTTTCGTATGTCTGCTATAACGCGCTGGGAAGCGACCTCCTCCCGGCGATGGACGAAGGTGGTTTCATTCTCGATTACGTCATGCCTGCCGGCAGTTCCCTGCAGGAGACAAATCGGGTTATCACCCACGTCGAGCAGATTATTCGAAACATCCCCGAAGTCGAAAGCACCTCCCGGCGTACTGGTCTGCAGTTGGGACTGGCAGCGGTCACCGAACCGAACACCGGGGACATTGCGATCAAATTGAAAGACAAACGCAGTCGCGGAATTGATGAAATCATCAGTCAGGTACGCGCCGAAGTTTCCAAGCAAGAACCTTCGCTCGACGCGGACTACACCCAGGTGCTGCAGGACATGATTTCCGATCTGACGGGAGCGCCGCAGCCCGTTGTGGTTAAGCTATTCAGCCCGAACGTGGACGACCTATTGACCTGGGCGCCCAAAGTGGCCGATGCACTGGACAGAATTCAAATTAAGTATAAGAAGCCCGTCGTCGATATTGAGGACGGCATCGAAAACACCACCAGCGGTCCGGCCGTGGTCTTCACCATCAACACCGCCGCGGCTGCGCGAGCCGGTTTTACCACCGACCAACTGACGACTGTGGCTTCCGCCATTGTCGACGGCGAGCCGGCGACCAGCCCCATCATTCTTGGAGACCGAGCTTACACATTGCGTGTGAGATACCCGCAATCCGATCGCTCTTCGCTGGAAGCTATGAGCAACACCATGCTGGTCAATGCAACTGGAGGAACATCGACGCTGGGCGCTCTCTCCACCATCAGCGAAGTGCCCGGTCAGACGGAAATTCTCACCGAGGATTTGCAGCAGGAAAAGGAAGTTACGGCCCGTCTGGAAGGGGTGGACCTGGGAACCGGAGTCGCAGCCGTGCAAAAAATGGTAGCCGACCTGCACCTGCCTCCCTCCATTCGCGTGGAATACGGGGGGACCTACAAGGAGCAGCAGAAATCGTTTCACGATTTGATCGTGGTGCTGGTGCTTGCGCTGGTGCTTATCTTCATCGTGCTGCTGTTTGAGTTCCGGTCGTTCTCCGCACCCATCGCGATTCTTTCGTCCGCGGTGCTTTCCACTTCCGGAGTTTTTCTGGCCCTGCTGATCACGCAAACCACCTTCAACATCTCGTCGTTCATGGGGCTGATCATGGTGATCGGCATCGTGGCCAAGAACGGAATCCTGCTGCTCGACGCCAACCAGAAGTTTTTGTCAGTTGGATTCGAGCCGGAGGAGGCTATGATTCAGGCGGGACGCCGCAGGCTGCGTCCCATCGTCATGACGGCTATGGCGGCCATCGCGGGAATGTTACCGTTGTCTCTGGCGATTGGGGCGGGTTCGCAGATGCTGCAGCCGCTGGCGATCGCGGTCATCGGCGGCATCCTGATTTCAATGGTGTTATCGTTGATTATTACCCCGGCGATGCAGTATTACCTGAACCGCAAGACCCTGGCAGATGTCTAGATCGGGGCACCTGCGGCGAACAAGAGGTGCGATCGAGGTACGAAGGGCGGAAATGTAGAAGCGTGCTAATTGGCGCGTCTTCATTTATCCTTAACGCAATCCGTGCTTATAGTCTTAGTGAGTGTCTCGCGAATTGAATTGGAGCGAAACTTTTAGACAGGGAGGATTTTTCTATGAGGAAATCGTGGTCGTTAGGAATGGCTTGCTGGTTCTGCGTGCTGACCTGCTCTCTACTGCTGATTTCAGCGGCAGGAGCCGGTGCCGCAGACTACAAAGTAATTCGCAGAATGCCCGTGGGCGGTGATGGCGGATGGGACTATGTCAAGGTCGATCCCGACGCCAAGCGTATCTACGTGTTGCGCGGCAGCCATTTGATGGTTGTGGACGAAAACTCCGGCAAGGTGATCGGCGATGTGCCCGCATCCAATACCACTAACATGCATGGTATCGCGCTGGCCACGGATCTCGGCAAAGGCTTCACCAGCAACGGCGATGCGAATACGGTCACCGTGGTCGATTTGAAGACTCTCAAACAGCTTTCCGTGATCCCGATTCCCGGAAAGAACCCGGACTCAATCATTTACGATCCACAGACCAAGCGCGTTTTCACTTTTAACGGCAAGAGCCACGACTCCACGGTGATCGATGCAACAACCGGCAAGGTCGTGGGCACGGTAGCCCTGATGGGCAAGCCCGAGGAGCCGGCGCTCGACGGCAAGGGCAGCATGTTCATTAATATTGAAGACAAGAGCGTGATCCAGCAATTCGACACGAAGACGCTGGGCATCAAAGGTCAAGCGTGGCCACTGGCGCCTTGCGAAGGTCCTTCGGCCCTTGCAATGGACACCAAGAATCGCCGGCTGTTCGCGGCGTGCGATAAGGTGCTGGTTGTGGTGAACGCGGACACCGGAAAAGTGGTCGCTTCCCCACCGATCGGCGGGGATCCCGATGGAGACGGTTATGATCCTGCCACCGGCCTGATTTTTGCTTCCTGCCGCGAAGGCGTTGTTTCCGTGATTCACCAGGATTCAGCCGATAAATACAGCACCGTAGGCAACGTCAACACGCAATTCGGCTCCCGCACCATGGCGTTGGATCCGAAGACTCATCACGTGTTTACCGAAACCGCCGATTTCAAACCGGCGCCGCCTCCGTCAGCGGACAATCCACGGCCACGACCCGTGCAGATTCCAGGATCGTTCGTAATTCTGGAACTCGCCGCGCAGTAAGTAGTATCTGTTAGGTTTGACCTCGTTAGGTCGCTGCTTTAAGCGGTAGTGGGAGACGGAAACGATCTCCCACTACCGTGAAATTCCTCTCACGTTTCAATCCCCGTCATTTTTTAGACTTGAGAATCAGTTTCTGAACGCGCCAGTTATTCATATCCGCGACGTAAAGTACGTCTTCCGACGGGCACGCCAATCCGTGGGCCCAGTTAAATTGACCCAGCTCATGACCGGACTCTCCAAATTTTCCAACAATCTTTCCATCGGGCAACGAAATCTTATATAGGCGGCCAGGCTCCGCGTCGGTCGTATACAGATATTGAGTAGGACCATTGGTTATGCAAATGGTCCACGGCGAAGTTTGATCGGGGCGGTTCGGCAGCAGGTTCCCGAGCACGGGATGGCGTTCCTTGTTGTACGGCACATTTAGGAAAATGAATTTTTTGAAATTCCCGTCCAGGTCGAACACCTGAATCCTGCGGTTGCCACGGTCCGCCACGTAGACATTGCCCTGACGATCTATTCCTATATTGTGCGGAGTGGAAAAATGGCCCGGGTTCTCGTTGGCATTTTCTCCACCCGATCCGGCCGCACCCCAGGACTTGATCCAGTTTCCATGCTTATCGAATTTAGCGACACGTGAATTGAAGTATCCGTCACTGATATAAATGTTGTCGTCCGCATCCCAGGCAACATCGGTGGCGCCGTTAAACAGGCCATCTACGGGTGTAGGCGGGGGATCCCCCTTTTCGATGTAATGATGCTGGTCAGGCCCCTCGGGCCTGCGGCCCAGGTTCATGGTCACGTATCCCGCTGGGTTAAACCGCATCACCGACATGGACGCTTTATCAACGACCCACAAATCGTCATACTTATCAAACCTCACCGAATGGGCATAAGCCAACCCATACACACCACGTCCGATTTCGCGCAGGTATTCACCGTTTTGATCGAACTCCAGCAGTTGCGTGGTTGCGTTCCCGTAAATGGGCCCGGAGGTAGCCGTGCCAGGATGGTTTAGCACGATGATGTGTCCCTTGGAATTAATTGCCACGCTGAGAACTTCTCCAAAATTCATATCGGGAGAATATTTCAGGACGTTGGGTACCGATTCAAACGGCATATCCGGAACGCTCTGCTGCGCAAATGCCGGCAGCGCCAGCAGTCCCAGGTAAAACAAGATCCGTAACCTGTTCATGGAAGCCTCCGCCTACTCTGATTCCTGTTGCGATGCAATTCCTATCACAACCAGCGCGAATGTTCTAGAAGATCGACCGCCGTTCAAATGGCATCGAAAGATTCGTGTTTCCGCGCTTTGGTATATACTCTGGGACCGGTGACCCTTCCAAATCCAGGACAAAGATCAGGAGCGATCCACATGACAGTTAAAACAGCTGTGTTGGCCCGCACGATATGTTCAGGTCTGTTTCTGCTGTGCGGCGCTGCGACCTTGGCGCACGCTCAAATGTCTGGAACTCCGCAGGCCGCCCCCGCCGCGCCCGACTACAGCAAAGTCGAAATTAAAACCACTAAGGTGGCTGACAATTTCTATACACTCGCGGGCGCTGGTGGCACGGTCGGGGTGCTTGCCGGTCCTGACGGCGTGCTGATGGTGGATACGCAGTTCGCGCCTCTGAGCGAAAAAATCGCTGCTGCCGTCAGGCAAATTTCATCGTCGCCCATTCGCTTTGTCGTTAACACGCATGTGCATGGCGATCACACTGGGGGTAACGCCAACTTCGCCAAGATGGGAGCGACT
>Ga0105240_10015655_pt1 | contig 10299 bp, 9 predicted proteins | sample KBSC54metaG_FD_80426 | JGI IMG/M metagenome (GOLD analysis project Ga0105240, IMG submission 80426) | Corn rhizosphere microbial communities from Kellogg Biological Station, Michigan, USA - KBS C5-4 metaG | ecosystem: Host-associated > Plants > Roots > Rhizosphere > Soil | place: Michigan, USA... | reverse complement strand
GTGTTTCGTAAGAAACACAGAAACAGAATCCGGTGTATAGAAAGTCGCTTCCTACCCGTCCCCTCTTTCCGTGAGGAAAGAGGGGATTTTTTTTAAATGAACCCATAACTAAGATTGGCGAAGGCTGGGGTGAAGGGTCGAGTGCAGCGTGGTGAGTGCGAAGGCCGATGGCAGAGTTTTGATGCCTTGCCTTTTCTGTAGGGAGGGGGTATACTGGTGCACAGTGGGGGAATGTGGTGAATAAGGGTACAACTCATTTTTTAGGACAGTTCGAGCACGGAATCGATGATAAGAATCGATTGTTTCTACCCGCGCGTTTTCGTCAATCCGCTTCAGAGTCTTTTGTGCTCATCCAAGGATTAGAACCTTGTCTGCTGCTGCTCCCGCTTCCGGCGTGGGAAACGCTGGCTTCCCGTTTGGAAATGTTGCCGCTCGAAAATAAATCGGCCGAGCGCGCCGTGCGACGGGCGTTGTTGTCTTCGGCGGCGGAGGCGGAGACGGATGGCCAGGGACGCGTGTTAATTCCACACCATTTAAAAGAGTATGCCGGGATCCGGCGTGATGTGATCGTTATTGGCCTTTTGCGCTATGCCGAAGTTTGGGCCAAAGAAAATTGGGATCTCTATCGACATAAAGCGCAAAGCGCGCTACATAAAGCGTCTCCGCACTTAGAGTTGTGAGCGAGGTTTATCCGCACAAGCCTGTTCTTTTGCAGGAAGTGCTGCAGGCCTTTTCTGATCGTGCACGCGGTTGGATTGTGGACGGGACATTGGGACTGGGTGGACATTCCGAAGCGCTTTTAGAGCAGCAGCCCGCCATGCATGTGTTGGGATTGGAATGGGATGGACTTGCCTTAGAGCGCGCGCGACAACGTTTAAGTCGGTTCGGAAAACGTTTTGTATCGGAACAAGCCAGCTACGCCAATGTGCAAACAGTCTTAGCGCAAAAAGGAATCAGATCTGTGGACGGATTATTACTTGATCTAGGTTTATCTTCGTTGCAACTCGATGACCCAGCGCGCGGTTTTAGTTTTAATGCCGACGGGCCGCTTGATATGCGCATGTCCGCCACCCTTCCTCATTCGGCTTGGGATTTTATCGTGCAAAACGATGAGTTCGCGCTGGCAAGGATTTTCAAAGAGTTTGGTGAAGAGCGTTTTTCACGTCGGGCAGCAGGCGCTCTTAAGACAGCACTTCGTGAAGGAACGTTAAAAAATGAAGCGCGTTCTGTCGCGGCGGTGCTGCGCCAAGCCATTCCGTCACATCCCGGCTTGATTGATGCGGCAACGCGGAGTTTTCAAGCGTTACGTATTGCAGTAAATGGCGAATTGGAAAATATCAAAAAAGCGCTGGCGCTATTACCTGATGTTCTCTCGACAGGCGGCCGAGCCGTTATAATAGCGTTTCATTCGTTGGAAGACCGGTTGGTTAAGCGTGCTTTTCAGCAAGCGGCGCGCGGCTGTATCTGTCCGCCGCGCATTCCCCAATGCATGTGCGGGAAACAGCCATGGGGAAAAATTGTGACGCGTAAGCCCCTGCGGGCGTCCGAGCAGGAAATCGAATCGAATCCGCGCGCGCGCAGTGCCATGTTAAGAGTTATCGAACGTTTATGAGCATTTCAAAACGAATTTTATTGACGGCCATGGTGGTGATCGTCTCTTTGCTGATGGTTCTAGAACGCGTTAAGGCGCGGACGCTAGAGCGCGAATCCCTGCATCTACGTATGGAGATCGATCGGTTGCGTTACAGTAACGGACTATTGGAAATGCAAATCCATCAATGGACGGCGCCCACGCATTTGGATTTCGTGGCGCGTAAAGAATTTGGTATGGCGCCGGCCAAATTGGTGCAACAGGAATTCCTGAAATGATTCGCGCGCGCCGTTTTTGGACTGTGTGTTTTTTTTCTTTTTTACCGTTTTCTTCGATCGTTGTTCGTTTGGCCTATCTGCAAGTGGTTCGTCATGATGATTTGGAAGCGCGCGCGCAGCGCCAACAAACGCGTCATCAAGGCGATATGGAGGCCCGCGGCGCCATTCTCGATCGGGCCGGTGCTACCTTAGCCGTCAGCATTGAAGGTGGCAGCTGTTACGCCGATCCCAAGCAGGTAGAAAATCCCGCGCAAACAGCAAAAGTCTTGGCTCAATGGCTGCATATGCCTGCAGGGCCTATTAAGGCGCATCTTGAACAGAAAAAACGTTTTGTCTGGATTGCCAGGCGTTTAGATCCCGCGACCATTACGCAAATCAAAGCGCTGCATTTAGCAGGTATTTCCGTGCAGCCCGAGATGCGGCGCTTTTGTCCGGAAGAATCATTAGCCGCGCATACGTTAGGTGTCACCAGCGATGATCAAGAGGGGCTTTCAGGGATTGAACTGACGGCCGAACGCTGGCTCTCCGGTAAAGAAATGCCCTTCTTATTTAAACAATGGCAAACCAAACCGTTGGAGCGGTCTGCCTCGCGCGATATGCACGAATGGCCCACGCATTCCATTTTTCTCACTCTCGATCGCACCTTGCAGACCATTGTGGAACAAGAACTCGCTGTGCAAATGAAACTTTCACGCCCGAAAACCGGTATGGTGATTGTGCAGGACCCGCAAACAGGCGAAATTTTGGCCATGGCGACAGCGCCTACGTTTAATCCCAATCTCTGGGGCGTTCCCAATGCGCCGGATTCCTATGGTCCGGATACCTTACGTAATCCGCCGGTTGAAGGCGTCATGGAACCCGGGTCCACATTTAAGATGGTGACGGCCGCGGCCGCTCTGGAAGAACATAAAGTTACGCCCGATGACACGCTTTTCTGTGAATATGGCCAATGGAAAATTGCCGGCCGCAATATCCATGATCATGAGAAAGAAGGCTGGTTAACGTTTACGAATATTATCAGCCATTCTTCGAATATCGGCACGGCCAAAGTGGCCATGCGCCTGGGCGAAATGAATCTCTATCACTATGCCCGCGCTTTTGGATTCGGCATGTCTACCGGCATCGGTTTGCCGGGCGATGGAACCGGCATTTTGCGTGAACCGGGACAGTGGCGCGCTTCCAGTCTCGAAACTATTTCATTTGGACAAGAAGTCGGAGTGACACCGCTGCAGATGGTCAATGCCTATAGCGCGCTCGCTAATGGCGGACTTTTACTCGAACCCCGACTTTATAAAGGGTATATCGATGGAGATAATCGCTACCGCGAATGGGAAACGCGTCACGTGATCCGCCGCGTCATTTCTCCTAAGACGGCGATTACCTTGCGCAACATTTTGAAACGTGTCGTAGAAGATGGAACCGGAAAATCCGCGCAGGTCTCGGGTCTCACTGTAGCGGGAAAAACGGGCACGGCGCAAAAATTTGATCCCATCACGCATCAATATCATACCGATCGTTATCTGGCTTCCTTTTGCGGCATGGTTCCAGCAGAGCACCCACGCTTGGTGATTGGTGTTTTTCTTGATGAACCCAAAGATGGTTATTGGGGAGGCTCAGAAGCCGCGCCGCTTTTCTCGCGTATTGTCCGCAGCGCAGAAAGTTATTTGCACCTGGAGCCTAGTCCCGTAGGCCCAATGGTCTCGTTACCGACGGAAAAATCATGAAACCTTTACATTCTTTTTTGTCCGGATTGGATTTTCGTTTAACCGGAAACGCCGATACGCTGATCTCCGATATCGTTTTTGATTCCCGTCAAGTAAAGCCCGGTGTTCTTTTTGTGGCCCTGCGCGGGACACGTCAGGATGGTCATGCTTTTGTCCCGGTGGCTATCATGTCTGGCGCTAAAGCAGTTTTAGCGGAAGATCCACCGCCGCCTAACGTCCAGGTTCCTTGGATTCAAGTCACCCATTCGCTGCAAGCGCTTTCTTATATCGCTCCCCGGTTTTGGGATTATCCCTCAAAGAATCTCTTGACCATTGGCATTACAGGAACGAACGGTAAAACGACATCGTCTTACATGATGGAAGGACTGCTTGAAGCGGCGGGACTACCGACCGGCGTTCTCGGCACAATTAGTTATCGGTTTGGCAAACACGATCAACCGGCGCCGAATACCACGCCTTTCGCCAATGATCTACAGCGCTTCATGGCGTCTATTCGGGATTTTGGCGGGAAGGCTTGCGTGATGGAAGTATCTTCTCATGCCCTTTCGTTAGGTCGTGTGGAAGGTGTAGATTTTGATATCGCTTTGTTTACCAATTTAACGCAGGACCATTTGGATTTTCATCAAACGATGGAAAATTATGCGGCGGCGAAAGCGCTGTTATTCAAAAAATCTCAAGACAGAAACCTCCAAAGCTTATCCGCGCGTCGCGATTGTGAATGCCGATGATTCTTGGTCTCCCCGTTTAATCCAAGAATGCGCCGTTCCCGTCTTACGTTACGGGCAGCACGAAAAAGCCGATATTCGCGCCCGCGATATCCATTCGGATGCCAAAGGCAGCCGCTTCACGGTTCAGACGGCTAAAGGATCATTCCCGATCCAAATTTCTTTAGTTGGAGATTACAACGTAACCAATGCCCTGGGTGTTATTGCGGTCGGTTGGGCGCTAGGTTTTTCACCGGAACTTATTCAAAAAGGATTGAGTCACACGCGTGTGGTTCCTGGGCGCATGGAGCGGATTGAAAGTCCGAAAGGTTTTTCTGTGGTGGTCGATTACGCGCATACGGAAGATGCGTTACGCAAAGTCATGGCCTCCTTGCGGCGTCTGAATCCGTCGCATCTTATTACCGTCTTTGGCTGTGGCGGCGACCGCGATCGAACGAAGAGGCCCTTGATGGGACATGCCGCGGCAGAGATGAGCGATTGGGTGATAGTCACTTCCGACAATCCGCGCAGCGAAGATCCGTCAAAAATTGCTTTAGATATCGAAGCCGGCGTCCGGCGCGTGCGTGCCGATCAGTATGAAACTATTTTAGATCGTGAGCAGGCGATCGGAGCCGCGCTCAAACGAGCTCAGCCCGGTGACATTGTCCTCATCGCGGGTAAAGGCCATGAAACCTACCAGATTGTGGGAGCGCAGACGCTTCCCTTTGATGATCGCGAAGTCACGCATAGAATAATCGACGCGGGGTGAGCGGGATGAAATTGACACTCGAAGCCATCGCTTCCTCAGTACATGGACGCGTACTCCAAGGTTCACCCGAAACCCTTCTCACCAGGATCTCTATCGACACTCGCTCTCTAAAATCTGGCGATCTGTTTTTTGCCATTAAAGGGCCGCGTTTTGACGCGCATGATTTTTTAGATCGGGCCGTTACCGCCGGCGCATCCGCATTGGTGGTCCATCGAATTCCAGCCGCATGGAAAGTTCCGGGGTCGCTCGGAATTATCCAAGTCCCGGACACTTTGCTCGCGCTGCAAGAATTGGCTTTGGCCTGGCGTAAAAAAGTATCCACGACGCTGATTGGCATTACAGGAAGCAATGGAAAGACCACGACCAAAGAAATGCTCACGGCGATTTTGATGCACGCGGGGAAAACTTTAGCGACGACGGGAAATCTTAACAATCATATTGGTTTGCCATTAACCTTATTGCGTTTAGAGGCGGATCATCAATTTGGTGTCATCGAAATGGGGACGTCGATGCCGGGCGATATGGATGTGCTGGCGCGTTTGACTCAGCCGCAAGCCGCCTTAATTACGAATGTCGGACAAGATCATCTCGAATTTTTTGGCACGCCGGAAGGTGTGTTGCGGGAAAATGCCAAACTTTTTCGACAGGTGTCGCCCGACGGATTTTCTGTATTGAATGAAGATGATCCTTGGCTTATTCAAGAGGGCACACGTCTGCATGGTCGTCTTATCCGTTATTCCGTAAAAAAGAAATCGGATGTGTATGCGACAGAGATTCAACCCTGGCCTTGGCCGATGCGGTTCACGTTAGTCATCAATGGAAAAGCATATCCTGCCGAACTTCCTGTCATTGGCGCGTTGCAGGTGCAAAATGCCGTCGCTGCCGCAGCGGTGGCTTATGGCCTCGGTATCGAAGCCACGAAGATTGTCGCAGGATTAGCTGAGTTTAAACCGGCGGCCATGCGCATGGAAGTTCAGCCGCATAAGAGCGGCGCGATCTTAGTTAATGATGCTTACAACGCCAATCCGTCGTCGGTCCAGCAAGCCGTGGAAAGTTTCTGCGCCAGTTTTCCAAAAAATAAACGCTGGGTCGTGCTGGGGGATATGCGTGAATTGGGTGCCATCGCCCGCCAAGCGCATCATGAACTGGGCGTCTGGCTTACGACCCAACCGCTCGATCGTGTGTTTCTGTATGGTCGCGACACACGATTTGTTTATGAGGGGCTTCAAAAAAGCCGATCGTCCGCCCCGGACGGGGATATGAAAGTTGAACGCTTTCGGAAAAAACGTTATCTTCTAGAAGCGCTGGCGAAAAATCTGAATAACGATACACCCGCCATTCTCTTCAAGGCTTCGCGCCGAATGCGTTTAGAAACTCTCGTTCAGGAGCTGATGCACTAATGCTTTATTATTTAGCCCATCTAAAACCGCTTTTTTCGCCGTTCAATATTTTTCAATACATTACTTTTCGTGCTGCGGGAGCTTTCTTAACCAGCCTTTTAATTTCGCTGTTTATGGGCCCGTCGATTATCCGTTGGCTGCGGAGTAAAAAGCCGCAAAAAATTCGCCAAGACACTCCCGCACAGCACCAATCTAAGGTGGGCACGCCGGCGATGGGCGGGATTATGATTTATGTGGCCTTTGCGCTCTCGATGTTATTGTGGTCGCGCTTACAGGATCGCTGGGTCTTATTATTTGGTTTTACCTGCACGGCTTTTTTTCTCATCGGATTTTTTGATGATTATTTAAAAGCCAAAGAAAAACGTAAGGACGGATTATCCGCTCCGGTTAAAATGGGCGCGCAAATGCTTTTGGGTTTAGGTGTCGCGATGTATTTATATCTTGATCCTCCGAATGCCGCCTATGCGACCCATATCAGCATTCCCTTCTCCAAAGAATGGGCGCCCAATTTAGGATTTTTCTTTATTCCGTTTGTCCTCTTGGTTTTAATTGGCGCCGCTAATGCTGTTAATTTAGCCGATGGGTTAGATGGGCTAGCCTGCGGTACTTGGATTATTTCCGCACTTCCATACATCGCCTTTGCTTATCTGGCCGGGCATGCGCGATTTTCTGAATACTTGCGTATTATTCCCGTCGCCGGTGCGGGTGAATTGACTGTAGCGCTTGCCGCGGTTGTCGGAGCTTGTTTGGGATTTCTCTGGTTTAACGCACATCCAGCAGAAGTGTTTATGGGCGATACGGGATCGTTATTTCTGGGCGGAGCGCTCGGCATCGCCGCGCTTTCTACCAAGCAAGAACTTTTACTTGTTATTGTCGGCGGCGTCTTTGTTGCGGAAGCGTTATCGGTTTTGTTGCAAGTGTATTCCTTTCGGATTCATAAAAAGCGTATTTTCAAGATGGCGCCTTTGCATCATCATTTCGAAATGATCGGTTGGCCCGAGTCTAAAATTACGATTCGTTTCTGGATTGTGGCCGTGATTCTGGCATTGATTGCCCTGTCTTCACTAAAGTTGCGATGACCGATTGGAAAAAGACCCGCGTCGGAATTATCGGTGCTGGAAAGTCTGGTCTCGCCGCGGCGCAATTGTTGGCTTCTATTGGCGCGCAGGTTCTCTTAAGCGAAAAAGGCGTATTTAACGGACCGCGCTGGGCTGGCGTTGAAATCGAACAAGGGGGTCATTCGGACCGCCTCCTCGAATGTGATTTATTAATTCGCAGTCCCGGCGTTCCCAACCATATCCCCATCATTCAAAAGGCGCGGCAAAAAAAGATTCCCTTATGGAGTGAAATCGAGTTGGCCGCTCGGTTGATTAAAACGTCCGATCTGATAGCTATCACAGGCACCAACGGTAAAACCACCACCACTACTTTAGTCGGCGAAATTTTTAAAGCCTCTAAACGCCCCACAGTGGTGGGGGGAAATATTGGAACTCCTTTAGCGGCCTTAGTGAAACGGATTACAGCAAAAACGGTTGTTGTATTGGAAACATCCAGTTATCAGCTCGAAGATATTCATACCTTCCATCCTACGATTAGCGCCATTTTAAACGTGACGCCGGATCATCTCGAACATCATGGGACTTTGGCCGCATATGCCACCGCTAAGGCGCGCCTATTCATGAATCAAACGCGTAAGGATATATGTGTCTTGAATGCCGATGATCCGGTATGCCGGCGTTTGGCCAAAAAGTGTAAAGCGCAGGTGTTTTGGTTCAGTCGAAAAAAAATAGTGAAGAACGGCATTTACTATAAACCCGCACCCCATCAGGGTCAAATCGTTCTGCATTGGCGCAACCATCACACCGGCTGGGCTCTTAAAACTCGCCTGCCTGGGCCGCACAACATTGAAAATAGTCTGGCGGCTATCGCCATCGCCATCGCCGGCGGCGTGCCATTGCCGATTGTTCGTCGCGTGGTAGAACGTTTTCGCGGTGTAGAGCATCGTCTGGAGCATGTGCGTACGCTAAACGGAGTTGACTATGTGAATGATTCCAAAGGGACGAATGTCGATTCCACGCGTGTCGCTCTCGATTCCTTTTCGCGCCCGATTCTGCTCATTGCCGGAGGCCAAGGCAAAGGCTCGCCTTATGCGCCGCTGCGTCCGGCGATTAAACGTCAGGTAAAGCGCCTGTTTCTGATTGGCGAAGATGCCGCGCGGATCCAAAAGGAAATGGGTGATCTTGTTCCCACCGAGATTGTGAAAACAATGGCACGCGCCGTTCAACGCGCTCATACCGTAGCGCAACCCCATGACGTGGTTCTCCTGTCTCCCGCCTGCGCCTCCTTTGATCAATATCAGAATTATGAACAGCGCGGACGCGATTTTAAAGCGCGCGTCCATCATTTGCATGGCAAAAAATAAAGTCGGTTTCGCCCGTTATGACCGCGCTTTAGTCGGATTCACGCTCGCCTTACTTTTAATTGGCATGGTCATGGTTTTTTCCGCAAGTTCCGGCATGTCCGAAAATCGTTTTGGATCGCCCTATTTATTTTTTCGTAAACAATTGATTTGGGATGTTTTGGGAATTATTGCGATGTTGATCACGATGCGCATGGATTACCACGTTTGGCAGAAATGGGCATTCGCTTTGTTGATCACTTCCTACATCGGGTTGGGGGCCGTCCTTGTCGTGGGGCCTGTCGTCAAAGGCGCGCGGCGATGGATTCATCTTGGACCTGTTACGTTTCAGCCCTCGGAACTGGCTAAATTGGCGCTTATTTTGTGGATTGCTAGTTTTCTTGACCGCCGACGAAGCCAAATCGGGCAACTTAAAAAAGGATTTATTCCGCCGATGCTTATCATCGGCTTGATGTGCGCTTTAATGTTAAAAGAACCGGATTTAGGAACACCCCTCATGCTAGGGAGCGTCTGTATGTTGCTACTTTATATGGCGGGAGCCAAATTGAGTCATCTTGGCGGCACCTTCTTGTTAGCCACATTGCCTTTGTACTATGAATTGTTTCACGTGGGATACAGGCAAAAGCGTTTGATGGCCTTTTTAAATCCTTGGGCTAACGCACAAGGCGCGGGGTATCAGTTGACGGAGGCTTTAATGGCTTTTGGTTCGGGGGGAATTTTTGGCAAAGGGATCGGGGCCTCTCAGTTGAAACAACTGGCCTTACCCGATCCGCATACGGATTTTATTTTTCCAGTGATCGGCGAAGAATTGGGTTTTGTCGGCGCCTTTGGTTTGGTGGCATTATTTGTCTTATGGGGATGGCGGGGATGGCAGACCGTACGTCGCGCGCCGGATCTTTTCGGGCAGCTTCTAGCCGCTGGCATCACGTGCTGGGTGCTTTTGCAGGCCACGATTAATATGGCGGTCTCTATGGGCCTGTTGCCCACGAAAGGTTTACCTATGCCCTTTGTCTCCTTCGGCGGATCATCCATTGTCATTACGCTCATCGGCGTCGGTATCCTGATTAATATTTCAGCCCAATGCTTTGGTCAGGCGCCAGCCAGTGAGCGGCGAAAACGCCCGCGATGAATCCTCCGCGCATCCTCATCGTCGCCGGAGGCACCGGTGGTCATCTTTATCCGGGGATCGCGGTGGCGCAAGCGCTTTGGCGCGCGCCTTTATCGGAGGGGCAACGTCGTCCGGAAATTCGGTTTGTCGTCCGACGCGGGGATCTGGGACGCGAGATTTTGCAGCGCGAAGGTTTCGATGTACGCGAAATTGCTGGTCAAGGACTGCCGCGTCGTTTAAGCCCTACGCTGTTTAAATTTCCCGCCGCCTTTTTAAACAGCTGCCGAGAAACCTTCGCGCTTTTAG
>Ga0105240_10015654_pt1 | contig 10300 bp, 8 predicted proteins | sample KBSC54metaG_FD_80426 | JGI IMG/M metagenome (GOLD analysis project Ga0105240, IMG submission 80426) | Corn rhizosphere microbial communities from Kellogg Biological Station, Michigan, USA - KBS C5-4 metaG | ecosystem: Host-associated > Plants > Roots > Rhizosphere > Soil | place: Michigan, USA... | reverse complement strand
CTCGGCTTTATCGCCTTTGGCGCGGCTGCCCAGAACAACAAGGCGGTAAGCGCAAGCATGAACAAGGTTAAGCTTGAATTTACGCTCGACGGCGATGGCCGGCCGGTTTATTCGGTAACGTACGGACAATCGCCGGCAATAAAGCCTTCGCATCTTGGGATAAAGCTGCTTAACGACAGTAATTTCGACGACCATTTTGAACTGACAGGCACCGAGCGTAAAAGCGTTGATGAAACCTGGGACCCGGTTTGGGGCGAGGTAAGCCATATCCGGAATCACTACGAACAAGTTACCGTTCATTTAAAGCAACAGGCAGGGCAAAAACGCCTGCTGGATATTGTTTTCAGGGTGTTTGAGGATGGAGTAGGCTTCCGGTACGAATTTCCGCAGCAGCCAAATCTGAAATATTTTATTGTGTCGGATGAGCTGACAGAATTCAGTCTTGCCGGTGATCATAAAACCTTTTGGATACCGGGTGATTATGACAGTAACGAATATCCTTATACAATTTCGCCATTGAGCCAGGTGGATGCCTCGGTTTTGGCAAAATCTGCAACGGACATTGCCGTACGCGTAGTACCCGATAAATACGGCATACAAACGCCGCTCATGATGAAAACAGCCGACGGACTTTACATCAATATACATGAGGCTGCTTTAAAAGATTATACCTCGATGCAGCTGCATGTAGATACCAAAACCTTTAAGCTTACCGCTAACCTGGTTCCGGATGCTGTGGGTAATAAAGCCTATATGCACGCGCCGTGTAAAACGCCGTGGAGAACGATAATTGTGAGCGATAAGGCAGCAGATATATTGGCATCGAAAATGATACTGAATCTGAACGACCCGTCGAAAATTGAAAATACATCATGGATAAAGCCCATGAAATTTGTTGGCGTTTGGTGGGAAATGCAAACCGGTAAAAGCACCTGGAACTACAGCGACCGGCTGGATACCTTGGGCGCAGACGGAAAATCTATCCCCAACGGCCGCCACGGCGCTAACACAGCCAACGTGAAAAAGTACATCGACTTTGCCGCTAAAAACGGTATACAGGGTGTTTTGGTTGAGGGATGGAACACCGGCTGGGAAGACTGGTTCGGCAATTGGAAAGAGAACGTTTTCGACTTTGCAAAGCCATACCCTGATTTCGATGTAAAAGATATAACCGCTTATGCTGCTTCAAAAGGCGTAAAGATGATAATGCATAACGAAACGTCCGGCTCGGTAACCAGTTACGAGCGACAGATGGACACTGCGTTCCGGTTCATGAATAAGTTCGGCTATACATCGGTAAAAACGGGTTATGTAGGTAAAATTATCCCTCGCGGCGAGCACCACGACGGGCAATGGATGATTGACCATTATGTCCGCGTCGCCGAAAAAGCTGCAGACTACCATGTAATGCTGGATGCGCACGAGCCGGTAAGGCCCACAGGTTTACAGCGCACTTATCCAAACTGGCTGGCTTGCGAAGCGGGAAGGGGGAACGAATACAATGCATTCAGCAACGGCAATAATCCCAACCACGAAACCATTATGCCATTTACCCGGCTAATGGGCGGCCCGATGGATTACACGCCCGGCATCTTCAGAATAAAAGGCTATTCAGATGTTCCCGGCAGGCAGGTGCATACCACGCTTGCCAAACAGCTGGCTTTATATATTACCATGTATAGTCCGCTCGCTATGGCTGCCGATTTACCCGAGAACTATGAAAAACGGATGGATGCCTTCCAGTTCATCAAAGATGTGCCGGTGGATTTTGAAGATTCAAAAATTATAGAGGCCGAACCGGGCGAGTATATTACCATCGCAAGGAAGCAAAAATCGGCAGATAGCTGGTTTATAGGCGCAATCACCAACGAGAATGCGCGCAGCGCTGCTATGCCGCTAAATTTCCTGGATAAGGATAAAAAGTATGTGGCTACCATTTATGCAGATGCCGCCGATGCCGACTGGAAAAATAATCCGGAAGCTTACCAGATTCATTCATACGTGGTAAGCGCCGCCACAAAGCTGAATATCAGGCTTGCAAATGGGGGAGGTGCTGCAATAAGCATAAGGCCATTAACCGATGGCGATAAAGGACTAAGGGCTTATAAATAAAAGAAATTCTATTGCATGATATTAAAGAACATCATCGTTGCCATGCTGTTTGCACCCTTGCTGGGCTGCAGTAAAAACCATACGACGCCCACGCCGGTAAAGCAGCCGGATAAACCCGATACAACCGTAACAGTTGTAACAGGCGCAAAACCTGTTGTTAAGACCAATAGTCAAAAAGTATATGTGCATTATATGCCCTGGTTCGAAACGCCTGCAACGTCGGATAACGGCAAATGGGGCTCACACTGGACAATGGCAACCCAAAACCCCGACATTATCAATAACGACCGCCAGCAGATAGCCTCGTACTTTTACCCTATGATTGGCCCCTATGCCAGCTCGGACAGGGATGTTATCGATTATCATTTGCTGCTAATGAAGTACGCCGGTATAGATGGCGTACTGGTGGATTGGTATGGCGTGCATAATGTAAATGATTATCCCCTTAATAAACGAAACACCGACTCACTGTTTAACCATATACCCCCCGCAGGACTGCAATTCGGCATTTGTTACGAGGATGCACAGCTGGCTCAGGTAAAGGCAAAAGCAGGCATCGACACCGTACAAGCGGCTAAGGAAGATTTTACTTATTTGCAGTCGGCTTACTTTAGCAGCAGTTCCTATATAAAGGTGGACAACCGGCCCTTGCTGTTGTGTTTTGGCCCGCAGGGAATGAAAACGCCCAACGACTGGCAGCAGGCATTCTCCAATCTTTCCACCAAGCCTGATTTTTTTCCTTTGCAGGATCACGGCCAGTTGTCTGGCAGCTCCGGCGTGGGTGAGTTTGTTTGGGTACAAAGTAATAACCTGGATAACCTGAAAAACTTCTATCAAAAGCAATCCTCAGCAAAGCCATATATTGCAGGTGCTTATCCAGGCTTTAAAGACTTTTACAAACCCGGCGGCTGGGGCAATACCCTTTTTGTGATTGACCATAACGGTGCCGCCACACTGCAGGCCACGCTTAACCTGGCTAAAACCAGCGGCACAAACTATGTGCAGCTCATCACCTGGAACGATTATGGCGAAGGCACTATGATTGAACCTACACAGGAATTAGGCTTTAGTCTTTTGCAGGCCATCCAGCAATATACCGGTGTTAGCTACACCGATGCCGAGTTAAAGCTGATTTACAAATGGTATACCCTGCGAAAAAAATACACAGGAAATAATGCCGTGCAACAACAGCTCAACCAAGCTTACAATGATTTGGCAGGGCTGGATGTGGCGGGGGCAAAGGCGATAATTGATGGGATAAATTGATATTATACGAACTAAGTAAATAGGCTATTTTTGGCTAAAGCCCTGTAATTTGATGATTGTTAACCGTTCCTTAAAAGGAACGGCAATTGAGGAGTAACGCCTTTCGTACTTCTTGGCAATTTTTAGGAATCAGGGAATGATTTTTCAATTGCCGTCGGTTTTAACCGACGGGTTAAGAGAGAATAATAAATGGCTTTAGCCTAAAATAATGAACTATATATTCCCAATCGATATGTTGATTGTGAATTAGTTGTGGTGATATTGCTTTTACGTTAAATTAACATAATTTAGCGTTATGAAGCTAACCGCGTTAAGGCCTGTACTTTACACCAAACAGGTAAAGTTTACCATCGAATTTTACATTGAAATACTCGGCTTTACCTGCAACGGGATTAGCGATGATGGCAACTGGGCGACATTGTCACGCGATGAGGTAGAAATCATGGTATCATATCCCAATGAACACATCCCGTTCGACAAACCAAACTTTACCGGCTCCATCTATATTACTGTGGATAATGTGGACGAACTATGGGAACAATTAAAAGTTGTAACCCAGGTTTGCTACGATGTGGAAACCTTTGATTACGGCATGCGGGAGTTTGCTATCTACGATAATAACGGTTATTTAATACAGTTCGGGCAACCTGTTGACGGTTTTTAATCGCACGCATCAGAGTATTTTTTATCGCAGATGAAAGCTGATGGCGCGGATTACGCAGATGCTTTTTTGAAATATAATTAACCCGAAACTATCAGCGTCATCAGTCAATCAGCTTACATCTGCGATTTATTTTCTCCTCCGCGCTCTCCGCGCCTCCTCCGTGTCTCTGTGGTTAAAAAATCTATTGCACCTTATAAGCCACCACCGATTTCCCTAAAAATGTAGGAACATAAACTGTTCTTGTCGCAGCATCATATCCGATGTCTGCGGTGCGGTCGTTGGTGGTATGCGTATCCAGCATCAGCTGTTTGCTGCCGTCTTTCTTTACATAATAAAAATAACCCACCCATTCAGTCACCAGGAAATCGCCATTGCCGATTGGTTCGATGCCATCGCCGCCATGTTCCAGGTCACAGATTTTGGTGGGTGCCTTAGCGCCTTCAGACACGTACATGCCATCACCGGTGAGGATATACAGCTTATCGCCGATGGCTTTTAATCCGTTAGCTGATTTAAGGTTATCGAGATATAACGTCGCATTGTCATTCTGCACTTTAAAAACGCAATTCTTTTTTGTGTCAGAAACGTAAACCACACCATTCTTATCAACAGTGATGTCGTTCAGGTTCTCTGCATCTTTTATGGCCAGCTTGCGTAATATCTTCCCCTGGCTGATGCTGATCATCACCACCTCGTCAAGGTCTGCCACATAAAGCATATCGCCATATCTACCAAGTCCTTTGGGCGCATTCAGTCCGGTTATCCAGGTTTGGCTGATGATTTTTCCAGCCTTTGTCAATTTGCCAACGCCACCTTTACCGTCCCGCGCCCATGCTCCGCCATCAATCAGGGAAACATACAGCACTTCTTTTGCAGGTAAAACCGATTCAGGAATGTTCAGCACGGTATCCGTCGACCACAGCTTTTTGAGGCTGTGCTGGGCGTTAACGTTGGCGGTTATAGCTAAAAATAGCAGAAGCAGGATGTTGCGGGAAAGTTTCATGTTTTTCAAGGTTTTTTGACGAAATAAAGTTAGTGCTTCAATGATAAAATTCCAATGTAAGGGCGCGAATAATTGATAATCAGTTATAAATACCGATTTATGCTAAGTCGAAATCAGTAAAAATACGGAGCCGCCACGGCTAACAACAGGGATAATTTTACCAAAAAAACATTGTTATGAAAACAGTTATAAAATTATCCTTGGGGATTTTACTTTCGGTGATTGTATTTTCATGTGCAAAAAAAGATACTGTCACGCCAAAAAAAGACCCCGACCCTAAACCAACTCCCGACAAATTAACAATAGCCACTATCAGCCCGGACTATGGTAAAGCCGGCGCAGAAATTACCATCACCGGTACCGGCTTCAGCGCAACAGTCTCGGCAGATGTAGTTACCATTGACGGAAAATCAGCTACCGTTAAGACGGCCACTACTACTCAGCTAACGGTAACTGTCCCTGCGGATGCGAGCCATGGGGCTGTAACGGTAAAGGTTGGGAGCAGCTCGGTAGCCGGCCCTACATTTTACTATGAACCTGTTATCACGTCTATCAGTGCCGCCACAGGGAAAGCCGGCGATATTATTACCATCACAGGTAAAAACTTTGGTACAACGGCAGCGGATTTTGAAGTAAAATTTAACGGCGTGGTAGCCGAAATTACAGAGGCTACGCTAACATCGCTTAAAGTAAAAGTGCCGGCCACGGCTACCAATGGCGCTATATCTGTTGCACGCAAAACCAAGACTGCCGTAACAGGTCCAGCCTTTAGTGTGACCACAGGCGGATCCAAAGCTGGCGGATTTACCGTTACCGATGGCAAAATAGATTTTACCAATTTATTGAAAAATGGCGTTTATAGCTCATTGCTTTGTTTTACTGTAGATGAGGCGCATAACATTATGTATGTGGGAACAGTTACACATATCGTAAAAATCGACCTGACCACCAACGCCGTTACACCGCTTGCAAAAAACTCCGACTTTATCAAATTGGGCGGCTCGCAGCCGTCTGCTATTGACGTTAGCCCCGATGGTAAACTGTATGTGCTGACCGACATCGTATCGGTATTTGGCGTACCGACAACAGGCGGCAATCTTTATAACATCAATACCACAAGCGGTGCAGCTACATTGGTGGGTGAGCGCTATATCGGCTTAAATATAGGCGGGGCATTAGGCGATAGTATACCTTTTATGGTAACGAAAGATGGTGAGTTTATTACCGTAGACGGCGCTATCAATACCGTAGTAAAATATTCGTCGGATTTAAAAGTACGTACCGTTATCAAATCGCCCGTAATCCTGGAAGACTTTAGCCACCTGCTAAGAAATGCCGACAACAGCATCCGCATAGTAACGCAAACCTTGTTTACCAAAAGCTATTATGACTATGCAAACAATAAGCTTTCGGCCAAAAAGGATTTGCCGGCTACCCTCAACACCGACCTGATATCCTTAACCCGCGGTGGTTCTTCATTCTATGGCATAAAAGTTAAACCTGCTGCCGATGCTGCTACAAATATCGGACATGCCCAATATACTATCGGTAAGCTTAATTCCGGGCAAACCGATTTCGAAAAGAAGGCATCGTTTACCATCGATAGCTACTTAGACGGCGCTGTAAAAACTTATGATTTTATCGGGCTGCTTGGCAAGTCGTACTTCTATGCTGATAAAAACGACAATATGTACGCGCTTGTCACCAGCTTTGCGTTTACCGACAACTCGGGTATCGTTAAATTCAAAATCAATTAAACCCGCTAATCCAGTATATAAACGATAGGGTCGCTTCACCATGGGCGGCCCTTTTTATTTTAACGATGCGGGCTAAGCGTATTTCCTCCGGTAATCCACCGGCGAAAGGTCGGTGTACTTTTTGAATACTTTTCTGAATGCGTCGATATCATTATAGCCGGCTTCATAGGTAATTTCGTTTACGGTTTTTTTACCTGCTTCCAATTGTTTTTTAGCGAATTCAACTTTTACCCGCTGGATGTATTCTGCTATTGAATTGCCGGTGCATTTTTTGAATTTGCGCTCGAACGTTCGTCGACCGACTGAAAATTGCCCACAAATATCATCCACAGAGAATGTATCGCCGGGATTATTCTCGATATACTCCTGGGCCTTTAATATCACTTCATCGCCATGACGTTTTTGCCCCATGAAAATAACAAAGGGGTTTTGGCTTTTACGCTCAATATCTATCTCGAACATTTTGGAAGCCAGAATAGAAATTTCCTTTCCCAAATGCTTTTCGAATATATGTAGCAGCAGGTTCAGATAGGAGTATCCGCCGCCGCTGGTGTAAATCCCTTTCTCATCGGTAATAATGGAATCATCTATAACTTTCACTGCCGGAAACATTGCTTTAAACTCATTCTTTGCAGCCCAATGCACGGCACATTTGCGGTCGTTAAGCAAACCGGTAGAGGCCAAATAGAACGAACCCACACACAGGCAAACAATCTCGGCACCCTTATGATATTGGTCGATTAACCAATCAGTATATTTTTCATTTTTAGTGATGGCTTTCGGGAAATCTCCGCAAAGCAGCGGGATAACAATTACATCCGTTTTGGTAACTTCATCGATGGTCTTATCCGGCCGGATAGTGTAAAGCCCGTTACCCAGCTCAATCTTTTCAGCCAGGCCGATAACCTCCACATTATAAAAAGGGGCTTTGCCCTGGTAACGCATAAAATCATTTACCCGGTTAAACAGCTGGTGACTGCTATCAATACTGGTGAGGGTAGCATCGCTAAGGGATAATATCGAAACATGTTTCATAATACTGATTGCTTGTTCACAAAAGTGGTAAATTAGGATGTCGCAATCAACGTGTAAGATTGACGTTTTCGACACTTACAGAGGGTCCCACATCAAACTACCTTTGTTTTCATAAATCAATTCAGTTCTAAGACGTTGCGTGTGGGTAGAAATAGGAGATAAACACTAATTCCCACGAATTTTTTCGAATTACACGAATTGATTTTTACTAATTCGTGTAATTCGTTTTAATTAGTGTGATTTCGTGTATGTCTTTTAAAAAATCCATGCTATTCGTCATAGGACACTAAAAATTTAATAAAATGAAATCGATAGAAGTAATTATGCTGCCCGTTACAGACGCAGAAAAATCAAAGGAATTTTATCAAAAGCTCGGCTTCCAGTTAATAATAGAAGCCCCGGATGGTCATGGCGGAACCTGGACACAAATGGGTTTGCCCGGCAGTGGGGCGTCCATCTCCTTAGCCAAATTTCACGCGGTCATCTGTACGACAGACGATATCGCCAAAGAAACCGAAGAGATTAAAGCCAAAGGGATTGAGGTCGGCAACATTGACGATACGCCCTGGGGCAAGTTCGCCTGGGTGAAAGACCCCGATGGAAACGGGGTGTGCCTGCACCAGAAATAAGGCCCTCATGTAGATTTGACAACTTTTTAAAAGTTGTCAAATCTTTTCCAAATACCCTTCTCTCCAGCCCAAGTCATATTTCCCTGCTAAAATTTTGAACTAATATATAGTTTTATAAATTTGCGTAATTGGTTACGTAATTTATTACTTATGAATATTTATGAAAAGGCCGGCAAGATGGCATTGGGCAGCAGGCTAAGGCGGTTAGGCGAATTGTTTGCTGAACAATCGGCACAGGTTTACCCGGTGTATGGCATCGATATCCAGCCTAAATGGTTCCCGGTTTATTACGCATTGTCGGGCGGAGAAGAGAAATCCATTACTGAAATAGCTGTGGAAATCGGTCATTCGCACCCTTCAGTGAGCACAATTGTAAAAGAAATGATGAAGAGTGGACTGGTTGCCGCCAGCGCTGCAAAAAATGATGGCAGGAAAAATGTTGTCAAACTCACCGAAAAGGGACTAAGCATTAATGAAAAGATACAGGCGCAATACACGGATGTAAACGCAGCCATTGAAAGCGCATTTGCCGAGACACAATATAATTTGTGGAAGGCGATTGAAGAATGGGAGTTTTTATTGGAACAGAAAAGCCTGATGAGAAGGGTAGAGGAGCAGCGAAAATTACGCGAAAGCAATGATGTGAAAATTGTACCCTACCAGTCCGAACATAAGGCCGCCTTCAAAAAACTAAACGAAGATTGGATTACCCAATATTTTAAGATGGAGGAGTTTGATTACAAATACCTTGACCATCCCGAAGAAAATATTTTAAATAAGGGCGGGTATATTTTTATGGCGATATACAAAAATGAAGCAGCAGGCACCTGTGCCATCGTGAAAATGGACGACACCAAATATGAGCTGGCAAAAATGGGTGTTGCACCGGCTGCAAAGGGCAAGGGCATCGGTTACCTGTTGGCCCTGGCTTGCGCAGAAAAGGCAAAAGAACTGGGTGCGACCAAGCTTTATCTTGAAAGCAACACGGTGTTAAAACCCGCAATCAGCCTGTACCACAAGCTTGGCTTTAAAAAAATTACTGGCGAGCCATCGCCTTACGAACGAAGCAATATTCAAATGGAAATGGATTTATAATTATGCACGAAAACAAAATAGTTATCATCGTCGGCGATGATTTAAAGACCTGGCAAAAATTGAACGTTACTGCATTTTTGTCAAGTGCTGTAGCTATCGAATTTCCCGAAATACATGGCCGGCATTTGGTAACCGCTTCCGGCAATACCTACCTGCCATTTTTTAAACAGCCCGTGCTGGTTTACAAGGCCGATGATATTACCCAAATGCAGCGCGTTTTTAAACGGGCAAAAGAACGGGAATTAAAAATCGGTATTTATTCGTCGCAATTGTTTAGCACTATGAACGAGCAAGCTAATTTGGATGAAACTGCAAAGCATACCGACGACGAGTTGGATTTGGTTGGCTTAGCGATTTATGGGGATAGCAAAAAAGTTAGTAAGGCGATTGATGGGCTGAAGTTTCATCATTGAGTTGGAATGGTTTGATGGCAGATTTGACAACTTTTTAAAAGTTGTCAAATCTACCCCAATGCTTACTGCTTCCTCTGCGCCTTTTCCCAAACGGCGCTTTGCTTTTTAGTAAAGTAGCGTATAATCCCCATAAGCACTGCATAATTCATCACACAAAAATAATAGGGCACAAACAAGGCTTTAATGCGAATGTGCCTTTTTTCCATAATGAAGCCTAAAAAGGCAAGCAGGTAAAATACTATCTGCGCAATAAACAGGCTGTTGTACAAAAACGTATTTGGCAAAAACGCGTTCAGCACAAATATCAAAATGAGCAGGAAAGGCGT
>Ga0105240_10015653_pt1 | contig 10300 bp, 10 predicted proteins | sample KBSC54metaG_FD_80426 | JGI IMG/M metagenome (GOLD analysis project Ga0105240, IMG submission 80426) | Corn rhizosphere microbial communities from Kellogg Biological Station, Michigan, USA - KBS C5-4 metaG | ecosystem: Host-associated > Plants > Roots > Rhizosphere > Soil | place: Michigan, USA... | reverse complement strand
TTGGTTGCGGGGACAGGATTTGGTAGTTATTTGCCGAGAATCCCGCTCGTCTAATTCGAGAACGTCTGCTAACGATCCGTTGCAGACATTCGCACGGCCAGAAACAGAAACGCCCGCCGCTAGGGCGGCGCGGGACAGGGCATCACACGCCCCGCGCAGCTCAACGGTTGACCACCGAAGGCCTTGATCGCACACTCCGAGCTCCATCCATTCCAACGATGGGAGAAGGCCATGAACAAAGGTAACCTGTTTCGAGCGTTGATTGCGCTCGCCATCTTTGGCGCAGGCGTGGTAACGGGGCTGGGCGCGGCGCCATCCAGCGACTCACCGTTCCGCGTCGAGCAGAAGCGCACCGACCTGACCGGCGCACCCGACATGGAAGTAATCGCCTCAATCGTGGAAATCAAGCCTGGCGAGAGCAGCGAACTGCACTTCCATCACGGCGTGGAAGTCTTCTACGTCATCCAGGGGGCGAAGATACAGGCACCGGGCGCGAATCCGGGCGAACTGGTCACCGGCACAAGCAACATGAACCTGCGCAACGTGAAGCACGGCAGTTTCAAGGTCTTGGGTGAAACTCCCCTCAAGCTGTTCACCGCGCATATCGTCGACAAAGGCAAGCCGCTCTACGACTACTCGAAATAGGGCGCCGAAACAGAGAAGTATGCGGCAGCGCCCTGCTCAACGACTTGGAGCGGAAAGCCATGATTTGGGCGGGAGAGTTCGCCCCAAAATCAGAGGATCGGGGGAAGGCGGTTTTTTCTTAGCCCTTTCCACAGGGCAGGAGCCATCGACGCGGGAGCATGTCGCCCGCGATTTGTGTAAAGCCGCCCACGACGCGGTTTTTTTTCGCCCGCAGATCGCGGGCTTTTTTGTAAGATCGCAGAAGTACGCGCAATGTAAAACCATGAACGACCACCGAAGCGATGGACGATTTCGACTCGCAGTTAACCGAGCAAAGGTATCTGCCGCATGATTTTAAGGGGCTCGTCGCCAACTTGGAGGCGGCGCGGGCGCGCGCAACGTGGGGCGCGCACGCAATAGAATTGCGCCATCTGATCGGCGACCCGGTGCGCTTGTTCCCGCGGCGAGCGGCGAGTACTTGGAACCGGAATTTGCTGCGGGCGACGGCGGCCTGATTCGGCTCGCCACGAATTCCCTGAAAAATCAAGGAACGAATGATGTGGTTGCGGGACAGGATTTGAACCTGTGACCTTCGGGTTATGAGGCGCTTTTTGCTCAATGCGCAAGTTTATGAATCAAGAGCGTGTGACAGGGTTTACGCGTATTTCGGAATAGGCAAGGTGTACCAAACCGGCTGCCCCGACGAACCGTAGACGAACCAGATGGCGAACAGTCGATTGCTCAGGCCAAGGTCGCGGATCTAATCCTGAGCCGGCTCCAGCGGCGCGGAGTGATCCACGCCGCTGGCTGAAGAACATGTCGGCGCTGAACGAGGCGCCAGCGGAGGCTCTCAATGTCAGGGCAGCGGCACGAGCAGGACAGCGCGCGTCTCGCCCGTCGATGTGAACGCACCGGCGAGAATCTCCCCGCGCTCGTTGATGAACATGGCCTCGTCCATGTACAGATCGGACGGCGGATCGACCAAACTGTTCAGGTCGACCATCGGCTTGCCCTTCTCTACGTAGAACGGACGGAAGAATGTGACATCGGAATCATCGTCCGTGCAGGCGCCCAGGCCGCCCACGATCTGCCCTTTGCTGTTGATGCTGGTCGCCGTGCCGCGGACACACGCACCGACGGTGCCGAGATCGATCATCGTTCCCTTCTCCCAGAGAAAGGCGTGCCGCACCGCAGGCGTATCGCTCAGCCTGGCGCGTCCGACGACCTGCCCCGCATCGTTGATCGAGTACGCCTCTGAAAGGCTTCCCCCGAGGGTGCCGAGGTCGATCATGCGTCCGTTCGACCAGAGGAACGCGTGCCACGTGTCGGCGCCGGGCAACGTCGAGGTGCCGACCACGTCGCCGCGCTCGTTCATCACGCGACCCCACGGACCGTTGGCAAAGCTGCCCGGCATGGACTCGAAGCCGCCGAGGCTGCCGAGGTCCTGCATCGTTCCGTTTTTCCATACGAACGGGTGAATCGTCGGCAGGCCCGTCGTGTCGTTGATCTCGGTTGCGGTGCTGGAGAAACCGCACACTGCGCCGCTCTCGTTCGGAAACATGGCGCTCGCATTGTTACCGCCGAGCGTACCGAGGTCGCGCATCGTGCCGTTCTGCCACAGAAACGCCCGGACCTGCTGCGCTGCCGGACTGCCGAAGGAGAATGAAGCGACGTCGGGGTCTTCCGCCACGGCATTCGTGGCGGCACCCGCTACCTGGCCGCGGCTATTGAGGTAATTGGCCACGCTCGTGTTTCCGCCAAGTGTCCCGAGATCCACAATGTTCAAGTTGTTGTCCCAGAGCACCGCGCGCAGCTCATCGAAGCCGGTCAGCGGATCGACGAGCCCGTTGCTAGACAAGCCGGCGATCAAGCCGTTCTGGGCGATTCCGCTCGGCAGGCTGTGGTTGATTCCTGGCAGTGCGCCGAGGTCGCGAACCGCACCGGTTGCATTGGAGAGAATCCCGTGCCAGATGAACCCGTCCTGGAACGGAACCGGATAAGGATCGGGCGTGCTCGTGCCAGCCTGAGCGATGACGTCGCCGCGATTGTTCAGTACGACTCCCGGAAAAACCCGCCCTCCATTTGGGGGGGTTTATGAACGGGCTCAATGGGGTCTCCGCGCAAGCCCTGTCCGACACGATCGGAGCAATCTACGATTGCGCGCTCGATCCACAGCTCTGGATCGATGCCATCCGCCACGTTGGCGAGCTGTGCGAGAGCGGGGCGGGCGGCATGTGCGTCCACGACCTCAGGAACGTGGAGGACGTTCACCTGTTCGAGATTGGCTACACGAAGGAATTTTCGCAACTTGCTCAGAAGCACTATCAGCACAGCCCCTTTGCAACGGCCAGCATCGTGCACGAAGTGGGTGACGTCGTCACCCTTGCCACCATTTGTCCCGAGGACGAGTGGTGCGAGAGGAGTATCTATCGTGACGTATTGAAACCCATGATCTCTTCTTCACTCATGCGCTGCCCTTGGCAATCATAGCGGTCGGCTACTTCCCGGGCCCATGATGCTCGTACCCAGCTGTCTCATGCTCGCGCGAGAGCGGCTGCAAAGAATCGAAAGTCGGGCTGATCTCGATCGCTTGACGAGTCCTATTCACGAATACCTCATGATCGGACCAGCTTACGCGCCCTACGCTGTCCGGAGAAAGCAGTACATGCTTGCCTGGCAGCCATTTACGTGTATCGATGACGAGATACCGAATCGCCCAGCTTTTGTCGTCGAAAACGAAATTTTCCACACTGCCGATCGGACCGTCGGTGGCCATGATTTCATAGCCGATGACCACGTTGCTGCTGCGCAGATGCGAGTCCGCTGATTCGCGCTCGCGGTCCAGACGCCCTTCTCTCTCGCGCTCAGTCTCGTCATCGCGCCGCTGTCCCGAGCCGGGAACGGGGTCGGGATAGCCCCCTATCCAGGGAACCGGATACACGCCGAGGCCCCACAGATTCCCCCCTTCCCAGTAGTTGGGGTAACCATAATAATTGTAGTAGTCGATCTCGTGTTGGCGCGAAACCGGCTTGTCCGTGTCGATACTCGGGCTGTCTCTCACCTGTTGCCGACTAAGGTTAACGTGCATGACCGAGTCGTCCCAAGTCAGCCTACTCACGGAGGTCGGGGAGATCAGCACCTTGCGGCCCCTCAACCATCCTCCGGTCTCGACCACCAAGTACCGGATGACCCAGCGCTTGTCGTCAAAATAGACATCCTTGACGGTACCGAGCTCGCCGTCGCTGGCCCCTACAACATAGCCTTCCAATTCCTTGACGTTGTGTAACATTGTTTTGCTCCAGGTTGGTATGACGCGATGCAATCAAAACAGGCAATGGCAGATCCGCTAGTGCGCGGCGCATTCGCAGGTTTGGGAGGCAAAGCGCATCCAGCACCAGCCGCTTCAGGCGATCATCCGCCGCCATGTTCGACGTCCTTGCGTACCTTGGAAACCGCGTTTTGGTTGGTCAAGGATGAATGATTGCCCCAAGCATTGCGGATGTAATTCACCAGATCCGCGACCTCTTTGTCGTCGAGCTTCCGAGCGAACGCGGGCATCGCAAACCCGGTTGGCTTGCCCGGTGTCGCCGCCGTCTTCGCGCCGGCGAGGAGGATGTGAGTCACCGTGTCCGGAAGTTTTGCCTGAACGGCGGAGCTTCCCTTGAGCGACGGAAAGATTTGCGCGACCCCTGCGCCGTTCTCCATATGGCAGCCGGTGCAGTTATCGACATAAAGAGCCTCGCCGCGAGACCATGCCTGTTTGTCGATATCGGTCGTTTTGGCTGCCGCTCGGGCCTGCTCTGCAGGCACGTCCTTGAGGTACACGGCGATCGCATTGAGATCGACATCGCTCAGATACTGGGTTGAGTTCTTGACGACTTCGGCCATCGGACCACCGGCTGCCGACTTGGCGTTCGCACCCGTCTTCAAATACTCAACGATCTCGGCTGCCGACCATCCGCCGAGGCCGTCTCTCAGATTGCTGGTCAGGCCGGGGGCGTACCAATGCTCGCCGAAGTCGCCGCCCTTGAGTTTATCGGCGGTCTTGGGGGCGCCCAGCAAGTTCGTGTCGGTGTGGCATGCGCCGCAATGGCCGAGACCTTCGACGAGGTAGGCGCCGCGGTTCCACTGTTCCGACTTTTTGTGGTCCGGCTTGAAAGCGCCTTCATGAAAATAGAGTTTGTTCCACCCTGCCATCACTTCCCGCACGCTCAACGGCCACGGGAGTTCGGTTGGCTTGTTTTGCTGCCTGACCGGAGTAACCGTGTCGAGGAAAGCCTTGATCGCACGCACGTCCGCGCGGCTTACCTTGGTGAACCAGGGATACGGGAACGCCGGATAGAGGTGCTTGCCGTCGCGACGGATGCCATCGTGCATCGCCTTGTAGAAGTCCTGTTCCGACCACTTGCCGATGCCGGTTGCCGGATCCGGCGTGATGTTGGTCGAATAGATAGTGCCGAATGGCGTGGGGACTGCGAGTCCACCCGCATACGGCTTGCCGCCCTCGGCGGTGTGGCATGAGGCGCAGTCGCCGGCATTGACCAGATAGCGTCCTCTCTCGATGGTGGAATAAGTGGTGCCCTGCGCCCGTGCCGGAACGGCAACCGCAAGCGATAGACCGAGCAACCCGGCAAGCCCAAACGCAAGTTTGATCACACGCATGATGTTGTTCCTTCGTCTCAAGCCTGAACCAGCGGTCCGGGATTCTTGAGGTACTTGGTCCTGAGCGCGTCCGCCGCCCAATAGGTGAGCGCGCCGACGGTACCGGTCGGGTTGTAGCCGGGGTTTTGCGGGAAAACCGAGGCGCCCATCACGAAGACGTTGGACACGTCCCAGCACTGCAGGTAGCGGTTGACCACACTTGTCTTCGGATCGTTGCCCATCGCCGCACCGCCGGTGTTGTGCGTCGTCTCGTAAGGCAGGATCGAATAATGGCCTTCGCGATAGTTGACCTTGATCGATCGCGGCTTCATCGCCTTGGCGATCAGCGCTGCCTTGTCGGTCACGAACTTCGACATCTTGCGCTCGTTGTCGTGGAAATCGAAGGTCAACCGCAGCAGCGGATTGCCGTATGCGTCGCGATACGTCGGATCGAGATCGAGGTACGAGTCGCGATAGCTCATCACGCTGCCGTGTGTGGCGAGTGAGGCGCTCTTCAGATAATTCTCGTGCATCGCCTTTTTCCAGCCCGCGCCCCATTTGGGCGTGCCCTCGGGGACGCCGTGCTGCTGCAGGATCGGACGGCCGCCGGTCGTCCACAGCGCGATATAGCCGCCGCCGACGAAGCCTTGCGGCCCGTGATCGAAGTTGTCGCCGTTGAATTCGTCGACTGCCTGGCCCAGTGCGCCCGCACCCATGAACGGGTTCATGTTCTCGTTCAGGAACACGTTGACCGACGAGGTGATCTGGTAGGCGTAGTTCCTGCCGGTCACGCCCTCGTTCCTGTTCGGGTCGTACGGCCTGCCGATGCCGGAGAGCAGCAACAGATGGACGTTGTGCTGGGCGTAGGCGCACAGGATAACGAGTTCCGCCGGCTGCTCGAATTCGCGGCCTTGCACGTCGACATAGGTCACGCCCGTGGCGCGCTTGCCGGTCGAATCGAGATTGACACGGGTGACCTCGCAATTGGTCCGATAGGAGAAGTTGTCCTTCGGGAGCAGCACGGGAAGTATCGTGGTCTGGGGCGAAGACTTCGAGTAGTTGCCGCAGGCGAACCACTCGCAGTAGCCACAGTAGGTGCACTGACCCATCTGCACGCCGTACGGGTTCTTATACGGCTGCGACGTATTTGCGGCGGCACAGGGAAACGGTTTGAAACCAACTTGCTTGGCCGCCTCGTCGAAGAGCACGGTCGCATAGCTTCGCTTGAGCGGCGGCAGCGGATAACCTCGTGCCCGTGGTCCTTCAAACGGGTTGCCGCCCGGCTGGATCCTGCCTTGAACGTTGCCTGCTTGTCCCGAAATCCCGCACAGATATTCCCATTGGTCGTAATAGGGCTCGAGATCGTCGTAGCTGACCCCCCAGTCCTGGATCGTCATGTCTTCGGGAATAAACTTCCTGCCGTAGCGCTGCTCGATGTGGGTGCGCGCCTTGAAATCGGTGGGCAGAAAGCGCCAGTTCTGGCCGTTCCAGTGGATGCCGGCACCCCCCACGCCTGCTGCGGGACGGAACGAACCGAGGTGCCGCATCGGCAATGCGGTCTGGTCGGTCGAATTGCGAAACGTGAGCGTCTCGCGCGCAGGTTCTTCGAACAGTCCATTGCGGACCGCGTATTTCAGTTCGTCCTGGATGTGCGTGGTGGCGAAGTCCGGCACCGTATCGCGAAACTTGCCGCGTTCGATGGCGAGCACCTGGAGACCGGCGTCGGTCAGTTCCTGTGCCAGAATTGACGCCGTCCACCCAAAACCGACCAGGACGGCATCGACAGATTTAAGTCTGGTAGCCATGGGTCATCCTCTCCCCACCACGGATCCGTTGCGGCCCATCAGCCCAACCGTGGGTAACGTGTACGGTTTGCCGTACTGTTCGATTTCGTTGACGTAGTTGTAGCGCGGGCCTGGGAATCCGACCAGCTTCCAGCCAGCGAAATCGCGGTTTCCGCCATACATCGGGTCAGCAAAGAACCCTTCGCCGGTGTTCTGCCAGAGCAGGTCGAAAAACTCTTTGGCCGGCGCGCCCGCGAGCTCGATCTCTCCTTTTTCGAGTCCATGGAGGATTTTTTCCTGATCGGCGGCACCGAGTTCGGCAAAAGGCTTGGCATTGAACGTTCGCCGACAATATTCATCCGTGCCTTGAATACCGACGCGATAGAGCTGCGCCGGTGTGAGCTTAAGCTGGTAGCCTTGTTGCGGCGTCCCTTCCTTCCATGGACCCTGCATGTACCAGGTTTCCGCCCGACCGAAGGATCCTGCAAGCTGCTGGTCGATGAAAAACGTGACGCCGGCCTCCTTGGCGCCCGGGCCCAGTTCATCGGCCGGGATGAGACGGCTCACCGCCGCGTCAATAAAGGCGATTTCCGGCACGGTGAAATAAGAGAACGTCCCCGAAGCCACCGGGCGCGGATCCAACGGATCGGCTTCGGTGATCCCTGCCCGAGCGCCGAACCAGGAGACAATCGCCGCCGATCCTGCGACGGCTGTTGTTCGAAGCATGTCTCTGCGTGTGATTTTGCTCATAGTCGGGATACCTTGGTTTGTTAAGCGGTCAAGTCTGAGGTACTCGCCGCGCCTGTGGCTCCGCGTCGTTAGGCGAGTGTGCGAGTCCGGCGACCGCGGTAGTAGCGGGAGACTTTGACACTCGCTGTCGGAGATTCTTGATAATCGAGCGCGTTGTGGTGCCGCGGCTCATTCGAACCGGGGCGCCACTTCATGACAACCGCAGGCAGCGAAGGCGTTGGCAGATAGGTGCTCTCGTCGATTACCGAGTCAAAAGGTTCCCTACGCCGTCTATCAAAGCTCCCCAGCAGTCAATACAACGTTGATCACGGTATACGTTTCTTTTGATTTTCCGAGACGATGCCATGCCACGCCGTCGTGCGATCGCCACGAAGACAACCCCTGACCATCCAGCGCACGATTTGCAGGGTGCTGGTACTGCGGGGCTGCGGGCGCACTTGGGGCGCATCAGTCTGAAGCCTCCGAGAGCTCCACTTGCCTCGACGCTGCATCACACTCGCGACTGGTCAGACGTGCGCGCGGTCATCATTATCAAGCCAGTAATCATTGGCTGCTGCGACGGTCCGAAAGTTCGTTGCGACGACCTGTGAGGCTGCGATCAGACTGTCGGCGTTTTCCGCGTACGTCGGTCTTACTTTGTCGCGAATGTCCGCCAAGGGCTGCGTATATTTGACGCCCATCTGGGAGAGCTTGATCGCGAGCTCAAAGCCTTCCTGAGGATTGGCGGTTCTCAAGGTCTTGAGCCATGTATTAGCCATGGGTTGACTCCTACCGTTGTGTATTCGTCGAGATGACCATGTTTGTCCGTTGCCTGCGGGGCTGGTACCGAGCCCTTTTCCATGATCAACCGAATCGCTGGAAAGGCCTTCTGTGCGGCCTCGGGTACCGGATTCGTCACGCGTTGCGTTTATGTTGTTTTAACGAATCGCTCTGGCGTCAGAGCGGCGCCGGGCGCATGGAGGTTTCAACATTCGTAACAATCGAAACCATCCAGGGCGGCGTGGCTAAGCAGAATCACCCGCGTCCACTATGCCATGCGACTGCCAGCCCCGAAGCGGAGCTGCGTTGCCACGCCTTTCGCCCTGGCTCCAGATTCGGCTTACTCTATTTGAGATCGGCATCCTGCTGCTGCTTGGTAATCAGCCACTGGATGATGTGATAGTGAGGCTCTTCAACCCCGGGGTGCCCTGGGTTGTAACTGAAATCGGTATGGTTGATCTTCAGATCGCCGAGCTTGCCGCCCACATCTTCAAAATTCTTGTGGGCATCAAGATCCTTCAAGGGCACCATGTAGGTAACGTTGACCAAATGTCCCTTTTTGTCATAGCCCAGAAACGGCCCGACGGGCAGCGTGGATGGATCGACGTACAGCACGCCGAGCCCTGGTAGATACTCCGGCAGCTTGACGAGCGTACTGACCTTCTTGAAATTGGCAGGCGGTTGGGAATGGATATCCGCCGCTACCGCGACTCCTGTGACGGCCGCTAGACAGAGGGTAACGATTCCGGCCACAAGAGAGAGATAAACGCGCTTCATGATATTTCCTTTCGTTGTAGAAGAACATACTGGCGATAGCCTCTTGGCGCATGCAGTCCGCACATCTCAGGGTGCGCTGCCCCCCTTCAAGAACCGACCGCCGGCATTCCGGGAACAACACCTTAAACGGATGGCCGCCATCCGCAGTATTAGCTGCCTAATTGCTACTTGTCGGGCCAAGCTGTGGGGGTCGCGACCAGTGTGTACAGTTTGAGTCCATGGCCTTCGTTCCGCTATCGGGTTTCTGTGACACTTGCTGTCAGGTTTCTTGGACAGCTTCAATACGGTCGCGCGTACCACCAATACAGTGGCGCGCCACGTCGATCGTCAGCAACGATTTTTGGCGCTTGGTGAATGGAGCCTCGAATAAGGCAGTGACGGGCGGTTCAGCATGCATTCCTCTGCCTAGGAATTCGTGATGCGTCGTGTTCGATGCGGCTGGTACAACGCACCTGTGCCGAACTGTAGTCGGCATCGCAATGACCGACTATCAGGTGCTTGATGATTGGCGTAGGGAAGCCTTGATTGATGCAAAGGCTTCCAGCGTTCACTCGAGTTGGATCACGCCATGCTGGATGGCGAATTTGACCAGGCTGGGCAAGTCGCCAATGTCCAGTTTATGCATCAGCCGGCTGCGATAGGTGTCCACCGTCTTCGGCGACAGAAACAGTATCGCCGCAATCTCGGCGCTCGATTTGCCCTCCGCCACCAGTTGCAGGATTTGCCGCTCGCGGCTGCTCAGGCTTTCCAGAGGACTTGCACGGTGCCGCTCCGCGATGTAGTCGTCAATCACGGTCGCCGCAATCTTTTGACTGAGGTAGCGCCGGCCCGCATGCACCACCCGAACAGCGTCTACCACCTCAGCGCCAGCAGAATCCTTCAGCAAATAGCCCCGTGCCCCAGCCTGCAGCGCCCGAAAGATATGCTCCGTGGTCGAGTGCATCGACAGAATCAGCACCTGCGTC
>Ga0105240_10015652_pt1 | contig 10300 bp, 8 predicted proteins | sample KBSC54metaG_FD_80426 | JGI IMG/M metagenome (GOLD analysis project Ga0105240, IMG submission 80426) | Corn rhizosphere microbial communities from Kellogg Biological Station, Michigan, USA - KBS C5-4 metaG | ecosystem: Host-associated > Plants > Roots > Rhizosphere > Soil | place: Michigan, USA... | reverse complement strand
GTCCATGCTCCGAAGCGGACCGCGCAGGTCGTGCGACACTGAATAACTGAATGTTTCGAGCTCCTTGTTTAACGACACGAGCTCCTGGTTGCTGCGCTCGACCCGAGCGAAAGAATGTCGCAGCGATTGCGTCATCCTGCCGAGGTTCCGCGTCAAATCGCCAACCTCGTCATCGCCACCTCTTCCAAATTCGAGGCCCCAGTCTCCGCCTGCGACCTGATATGCAACGTGCTGTAGCCTGGCGACTGGGGTAAGTACATTGCGGCGGATCGACCACGACACGCCGACCTTGATCGTCGCTATCAGGGCCAATCCCGAGAGGACGACAACGAAGAGGCGCCGCTCCGCGATGTTGCCGCGCTCGGTCGCAAGGTCGCTCAATCGAAAGGCAGCGCCCAGGTTGTCCTGCTCAAAGATGAGGAGCCTGTTGAGCGACTGTACTTCGTACCTACGATTTATTAGCTCGGCGCCTGACGCGTCCGTGCGATCATCCGCGGGGGTCAAAGCCAGGTCGCCGAAAATCTGTTGTCCCTCGGTCCTTTTGTCGCGCAGCCCGGCCAGGAGTTCCTGCTCGGTCTGGCCGGCCAAACGGCTGGCTGCAAGCAGGTTATCGACGCGTCGTGAAACCTCATACCACTGTGCGCGCGCCCGCTCGCTGTGGTTCAGCGCGTATTCGTCCGTCACCAGCCTCATATCGGTCAGCGCGCGTGCGATATCCGAGGCCTCGCGCCGCTCACGGCTGGCGTCGTCGAGCTCGGCATAGGTCCACCAAACCGCCAATGCTATGACGCAGATGACGCCGAGCAACGATGCCGTCGCGAGCCGCTCCTTGCTGCCGATCTTCACGCAGCCGCTTCTCCTGTTAGTGCACTACCGTTACACGCTCGGGCTGCGTAGCGAGCAGCGCATCGAGATACAGATTCGGAAGGAAGTTGGGAACAGGCTTCTTTTCGACATATCCGCGCTCCATGGCCCAGCGCGCCTCTTCCTCCAGGGTCATCAGTTGCGACTGCGCCAAGTCGAGTCTGAAGTTGAAATTCTTCCAGCCTGGCCGCATGGACTCGACGTCGGTCTTTAGCTGCTCGGCAACGAGGTTTAGCGCTTCTTCCGGCCGGGCCCGGTTGAACTCCTCCGCCTTCAGCATCGCGCGGACCAGCTTCTCGATTGCTTTGGAATGCCCCGTCAAGAAATCGTTGCGGCCGATAATGTTGAAAGTTTCCGTGTAGGCCAGTGGCTCGTACATGGTCACGGCGTTATCGTGTAGCGCAAGCTGCGCATCCAGTACGTTTGGCTGCCAGGTCGCCGTCGCGTCTATGGTCCCCGTGGCCAGTTCCTGCGCGATCTTTTCGGGCGGAATTTCCACCAGCGTGACTGACTCCGGCGGCAGCTTGTGTCGGATGAGGAACGCCCACAAGAAGTATTCGCCAGATGTGCCTAAAGTGACCCCAATCTTTTTGCCAATGAGGTCGCGTGCCGCGGCGATGCCGCGATCGCGCCGCGCGACTATGGCCATGTCCTTGGAAGAGTTGAACATATTTGCTGCGATCCCGAGGGCCTCTCCTTTTGTAATGGAGACGACAAAAACCACCTCCGATGCCGTCGCGAGGTCGGCCTTGCCTTGCACCACAAGTTCGATCGCAGCTTTGCCATGGATCGTCGGCATCATCGTCACCTCGAGTCCCTCCTCGGCGAAATATCCTCTTGCCGCCGCGATGTACATCAGCGCGGCGTGCGGCACTGAAGGCATTGCGATGCTCACCTTTTCCAGTGCCGCCGCCGGGGTGGACGACTGGTATCGCGTACCGAGGTATCCAAGTACAAGCGCGACAACGACTGCCGCACCGAGCACCGCGGCGGCAATTACCCGTACCCCGTACCGGGGCCTATTGCCATTCAACTGGGGAGAAACTCTGTCAGCCATGGCCGATTTTCTATTTCACCGTAAACGCTATGCCCGACCTCGCGTGGGCAAGGGCTATTGAGCACATAATGGGTGTGCGATACTTGGTACCCCACGTCGATCGCTTCGCGCGACACTTTCCAGGCGGTTGCGGCGAGCAGCACGACCACCAGCACAGCCCCACTGAATGCAGCGAGCACCTTGATTTCGAAATATGAACGTCCGTTCACACGATCCACCCTGAACCTTTAGCGCGGCATGAGATCGGCGCGAACATTAACGTCGCCGACCGATTGCGTGCCTTACGCTCGAGCATGCGAATCGACTTTATCTAAAGGAGACGCAGAATGCTAAGCGCCAACAAACGCCACCGAACGTCAGTTCGCGCCGCGGACAGCAGGCAAGGAACTTCGTTGGGCGGACTGAGCCACAAAATGATGCACTGTGGAGGTTTGAAATGGACAAGAATTTCCACATTATCAAGTCCTGGAAGGACATAGCTTCCTACCTTGGCGTTGGGATTAGAACGGCTCAGCGGTGGACGCGTGAGCGGGGCCTGCCAGTAAAGCAGCCCGGCGCCGCGCGGAGGACTGCAGTACTGGCGATATCTGATGAGATTGACCGATGGTTACTGGAAACCTCAATTCGGCGCCCAAATCGCGAGGTGGAGCAGCCTGAACTGACCGCTTCAATCGCCACGAATCTTCTGTGGAGCCGGCCTTCGCGCCCCAGGCAACCGGAACGGGAAGTCGAGGTACTGCTGGAGTTGGCCCGCTTGATGGCCGGTCACGACCAATCAACTGTTCTATCGACAATCGCGACAAATGCGCTGAAGCTGTGCAAGGCAGAATCTGCCGGATTCAGCATTCTGGAGCCCGCAGACGACGGAAAGGAGATTTTCCGGTGGACGGCAACCTGCGGCCGGATGCAGCTATTCGAGGGAGGCACAACGCCAGCCGACTTCAGCCCATGCGGATTCTGTCTTGAGGCCAACTCTCCTCAACTATTCGTACATCCCGAAAGACACTACTCGTATTTACGGCCGATAGCGCCACTCTCCGAACTGCTGCTCGTTCCGATGTACGTCGGGAACGACTGGCTAGGAACCGTGTGGGTTATGTGTCATCAGAAGCGGCGAAGGTTCGATGGTGAGGATGTCCGACTCGTGACCGAGCTTGGCGACTTGGCGAGTGCGATAATCGTGCGCAGGCGGGAAAGGCGGTGACGGATAGCTGAACTGGCACTGAAAAACGGCGAAGGCGCAGAAGTCCTGCGAGTACCCGTCACCCCCCTGTAATTAAACATAACCGGTCACATGCAACTCGCTTTCTCGTTGCGCGGTGCGGCTTGACGCCGACGCAATCGTTCGCGCAGAACTCTCGGCCGGGACGCCTTTGACCGACCCCACCCAGGCAGGCCGGGACGGTCACGCACACTCCAGCGTTGTCCGCGAGCAGCACTCAGAGTTACGAGGCAAGACTCTTTAACGTCACGATGACCTGGGTACCGCACCCCGGGGTAGATTGGACATTCAAGTGTGCGCCCACGGCCGCAGCGCGCTCCCGCATGATCATCAAACCCCAGCCATGATCCCTCGTCGGGGCGTGGCGAGCCGCCGGATCAAACCCGCAACCGTCATCCGCGACGGTCAGGCACATGATTTGATGCGCGTTCCCGAGCGTCACAATGGCTTTGTGGGCTCCAGCATATTTCGCCACATTGGCGAGCGCTTCTTGAACGATTCGGAAGAACGCCTCCTCCGCGTTGGCGGGCAGCCGCGGAACGGCCCCTTGCTCAATCACCGACGTTGCTATGCCCGTGCGCTTGGCGAACTGTTCTGCATACCAGCGTAGTACCGGCGTCAGTCCGTAGTCGTCCAACACCGCGGGGCGCAGTTCCGTCATCACATCCCGGATACTTTCGACGGTTTGTTCAACCAACTTCATTGAATCATCCAGCCGCGTCTCGACAGCGGGCAGGGGATCAGGTAAAAGCAGGCTTTTGACAATGTTCAGATTGAGATTCAGTGCAGTCAAGTTTTGGCCGACAAGGTCGTGCAGTGCATTGGCCAGCATCCGCCGCTCTGTCTCCTGCGCCTTCACCAGCCGCCGGGAGACGGCCCGTAATTCGTCAGCGTATCGGCGCAGTTCCTGTTCTGCCCATTTTTCTTTGGTAATGTCACGCAGGTAAGCAGTGAACAGGATGTGGTCTCGCAGCTGGACTGGTGTGACGGTGAGCTCCACGGGAAACTCGCTGCGGTCACTTCTCATGGCGGTGACCTGCACACGTTTGCCCAACAGTGTAGTTGCGCCAGTCGTCAGGTAGCGCTGCAGGCCGCGCCGATGGGCGTCGCGCATGGCGGGTGGGATGATCAAGTCCGAGACGTTCGTGCCGACCGCCTGCTGTCGCGTGTAGCCAAACGTCTTCTGCGCTGCAGGATTGAATTCGAGGATGGTGCCTTCGTTGTCGATCGACACGATGCAATCCAATGCAGCGTCCAGGATTGCCGTGTTGCGCAATTCACTTTCTCTGAGCTCGTTTTCCGCGCGCCTCCGAGGGCCGACATCCCATACGCTAGCGTGACTCCGGACGAGTTGTCCGTTCGCATCTTCAACGACTGTGGAGTGCAGTAACACCGGAAACACGGTTCCGTCCTTGCGCCGCATCTCACACTCGGTATCGCATAGCCACGGGCTTTCTTTTGGCAGCACAAAGTCCTGCCTGAATTGCTCGGAGAACGGTGCCGGCAGCAGATCGGCAAAGTGCATCTTTTCTACGACTTCGTCACGACTATAGCCAAGCCAGCCAAGCTCTGTGTCGTTCATCTGGGTGACAATTCCAGAGTGGTCCAGCGAATGATAGCCACATGAAGCATTCCTGTAGAAATCCTGCAGCTCCTTGGCGATTCGCTGCGCCTCTCTGGCGGCTCCACGGGTTTCAGTAATGTCGGTGAATACGGCGACCGCTCCCTGATAGTCGCCAAGGTCACCGAAAATCGGATTGGCGGTGAACTGGATCCAGACTTCTGAGCCGTCCTTACGGCGTATGCGGGACTCTCCTTGCTCCCTGGAGCCTTGTGTGCATCGTTTCAGGGCCATGGCTGCGTTTTCCATGTCTTCGCCAAACACAAATGCAAAGGGAGATCGCCTCAACATTTCCTTGGCCGCATAACCAAGAATTGCAGCGCCCCGCATATTGACGTAATCGGTGAGATTGGTGGCGTCTACGGTCCATATCCCATGCTCGGCAGCCTCCAGGACGCGTTGATAACGTTCACCATTCTCGATCTGCCAACCCATAAAGAACCGCCGAGGTTGCTGTCCGTTTGACTCGAACGAAGCATATCACTCGGCGCGAAGCGTTCTGTCCTGGCGGTCGTTGGTGGTCCCGCCCGGCAACTACTGCATGGTCGCTCCTTGATGCCGTGAAGCATGGCGTTCAGCGTTGCTCGCTTTACGATTGAATTTCCGACCGTGCCTCGTCTCTCCGACATCGGGAAACTCGAACACTTCGTGTCGGTGGCCTTTGACACATCCGTTAGATGACAGTCAGGCCTTCTTCACCCACGCGCTGCACCATCCCTTGGTTGCTACCAGCTTATTCTGAAACAGCGGACACGGGCCGGTAGCGTCGGTTGGCTTTCCCTGATAAAGCTGGCAGTTGCTGCAGGTCTGGCCAGCCGCGTATTTCGGGAACTTTACCTTGTCCGCCTTCGCAGCGTCGGTCTTGTAACCCAAGGCCTGTGCCTGAGGGTCGCCCTCCGAAACCGGTGTGCCCGCTTGGGCGAACGCAAGGCGCGAAGCCGCCAGAGCCGACGCAGTTCCGGCAACGCCTATCAGGAATGTTCTACGCTTGTGCTGCATGGTCGCTCCTTAATCATTTGCGATCTCGACACTACATGGACGTTCGGACTGAAAGAAGAGTGATATCGCGACAGCGGAAGTCAGGCATTCTTGACTTCCATCTCTGAAGCGTCGGCGAATTTGCGCACTGCTCAACTCTCCCTACGCGAATCATCAAGGATTCCTGATGGTCGTCCATGTCGGAGTCGACGACAGTTGTTGCGCCCCACTAACGGCGCCACGTTACAGGAAGCTGATCCGATGAAAACCTTAACACTCCAAGTCAACGGCAATGGCCGGCAGGTGACAGCCGAGCCCGACACTCCGCTGCTCTACGTGCTGCGCAACGACCTTAATCTCAAGGGCCCCCGCTTCGGCTGCGGGCTTGGCCAGTGCGGCGCGTGCACCGTGATCATCGATGGCAAGGCGACCCGCTCGTGCATCACCCCACTCTCCACCGTGGGCGGCAAAGCGGTAACGACCCTCGAGGGGCTGGGGTCTACGCAGCGACTGCACAGGATCCAGAAAGCGTTCATCGATGCACAGGCTGCGCAGTGCGGATACTGTATCAACGGCATGATCATGACGGCCAAGGCCTTTCTCGACCAGAATCCACGGCCGAGCGAAGGTGATGTGCGCCGTGCATTGGCCGGCAACCTGTGTCGCTGCGGCACTCACCCGCGAATTGTCGATGCGGTGATGCGCGCCGCTCAGGAGGCCTGACATGAACGCTCCGTTTGCAGTAACGCGCAGGCAGTTCCTCAAGACCGGTGGTGCGCTGGTGGTTGGCTTCAGCTTTGCTGGCTCGATTGCGGAGGCGATGGGTCAATCGATGCCCTTTGAGCCCAGAGATTTCAAGTCCGTCGACGCATGGCTCGCAATCGACGGCAGCGGTCGCGTGACGGTGTACAGCGGCCATGTCGAACTGGGCACGGGCGTTGAAACCGCGTTGACGCAAATGGTGGCTGACGAGCTCGACGTGCCGTTCTCGGTGGTTAGCATCATTCAGGGCGATACGTTGCTCACACCGGATCAAGGGCCAACCTGGGGCAGCCTCACGATTCAGGTCGCAGGGCTGCAGTTGCGCAAGGCTGCGGCCTGCGCGAAACGGGCGATGCTGGCTCTCGCGACGAAGGAGCTCGGCGCGGCGTCCGGTGACCTGGAAATCCAGAACGGCGTGGTCTCCGGCGCTGGCAAGCACATTACGTACGCGACCCTGGCCAAGCGGCGCGCACTCCAGGTGCCGTTCGACGAGAAGGTGGAATTGAAAAAACCGGACGCGTTCAGGATTGTCGGCAAGTCTATTGCACGCGTCGACATTCCGGGCAAGGTGACCGGCGAGTTCACCTATATGCAGGACTTCAAGGTGCGCGGCATGCTGCACGGACGCGTCGTGCGCCCGGCTGCGATGCAGGCCAGGCTCGAATCCGTCGATGACGCCGCGGCGCGGAAGATATCGGGCTTCGTGCGGACGGTCGTCAAAGGTAACTTCGTAGGCGTGGTCGCCAAGACCGAATGGGGCGCGATCAAGGCGATGGAAGCGATCCGATGCAAGTGGTCCAACTGGTCCGGACTGCCGCCGATGGATCAGGTTTATGCAACTGTGAAAAAGACGCGGATCGAGCAGACCATCACGCCGATGAAGGAAGGTGACGCTGCCGGCGCGCTCGCCACTGCGGCGAAGCGCCTCACGGCCACTTACGAATACCCGGTGCAAACGCACGGATCGATCGGTCCGTCCTGCTCGATCGCCGATGTCCGACGCGATCGCGCGCTGATCTGGTCCGCCTCGCAGAGCACACACTGGACGCAGCGCCAGATCGCAAAGATGCTGAGCATGAAGCCTGAGCAGGTGCGCATCATCTACCTCGAAGGCGCCGGTTGCTACGGCCGCAACGGCCACGAGGACGCCACCGCCGACGCCGTCGTGCTGTCGCAGGCCATCGGCCGCCCGGTACGGGTGCAATGGATGCGACAGGACGAACACGGGTGGGACCCCAAATCGCCACCGTATGTCGCCGATCTCGAAGGCGGGTTGGATGCAGGCGGCAACGTGCGCGCGTGGAATTTCGTCACGTGGCTCCCATATCGCATCGGCGGCGCGGTCGATGTGCCCATGCTGGCAGAAGACCTCGTGCACGGCGGGGCCGCCATCCAGACGTCCGGCAACATGAATGCCGGCACGATGGAAAGCGACGCCAAGCCGCCGTACGCATTCCCCAACGTGCTGTCGACCGTGCACAAGCTTGCCACGACGCCATTTCGCCCGTCCTGGTTGCGCAGCCCTGGGCGCATGCAGAACACGTATGCCAACGAATGCTTTATGGATGAGTTGGCAGCGGCAGCAGGCGCAGATCCGGTGGACTTTCGTCTCAAGCATCTCAAGGACGAACGCGGTGCACACTGCATTGCGACTTGCGCGAAGGCCGCCGGCTGGCAGACGCGACCCTCACCCAACAAGGAGACGGCCACCGGCGATGTGGTTACCGGACGCGGCTTCACCTACGTGTTTTACGACAACGCGCGAACCTACGTTTCCGCGGTATGCGAAGTCGAGGTGAATCGAAGGAATGGCCTGGTGCGCGCTACCCGCTTCGTGATCGGGCACGATTGTGGTCTCGTCATCAATCCCGATGGAGTAAGAGCGCAGATCGAGGGCGGGATCATTCAAACGCTGTCGCGTACCCTGATCGAAGAAGTGAAGTGGGATGCGTCGCGTGTCACGAGCCTCGACTGGGCGAGCTACCCCATCGTCACCTTCAATGCCGTGCCGAAGATCGAGATCACGCTCATTGATCGCCCGGACCAGCCGGCATGGGGCGCCGGAGAACCGATCTGCGCAGCGGTGCCGTCGGCGCTCGCAAATGCGATTTTTGATGCGACGGGCGCGCGAATGCGCACTGCGCCGTACACACCCGATCGCGTCAAGGCGGCCCTGGCGCGTCTGTGAGTCCAGGCGAGAACGACGATCGAGCGCTGCGATCGGCGTTCGTGGCCTACACGGTAACGGCCACGTTGTGGTTGCTGTTTGCGACGGCCGTCGGCGTGCTGCTCGCGTACAAGTTCGGCGCGCCGGATTTTGCTCCCGGTGAATGGCTGACTTTCGGGCGCCTGCGTCCGATTCATACCAACGCCACATTCTTCGGGTGGGCGAGCCTGGCTCTGGTCGGGCTCGCCTATTACGTGGCTGCGCGTAGTTCCGGCACCCGGCTCTACAGTGTCAAGCTGGCCTGGATCGGCCTGGTCCTGTTCAACGTTGCCGCGGTTGCCGGTACCGTTGCGCTGGATCTTGGCTACAACGACGGCAATCTCGAGTATCGCGAGTGGCCATGGCCGATCCGGCTGATTTTTTTGGCCGCACTGGTGATCACTGCCTGGAATCTGATCGGCACCGTCGCGCGTCGCGGCACCAAGGATATCTACCTTTCCAACTGGTACACCATCGGCGGTGTGCTGTGGACGTGCATCATCGCCCTGGTGGCGATTCTGCCGTGGTACCAGTACGGCCTGGGGCAGGTATCCGTTTCCGGCTACTACATGCACAACGCCGTCGGGATGTGGTTCACGCCGCTGGCGCTCGGAATTTTTTACTACGCACTGCCCAAACTGCTCAGTCGCCCGATTTACTCCTACGCGCTCGGCGTGTTTGCATTCTGGACCAACCTGGTGTTCTACCCGATCATCGGCGCACACCATTTCCTGTTCAGTCCGCTGCCGTGGTGGTTGCAAACTACGGCCATCGTCTTCAGCGTGGCCATGCTGGTGCCGGTGTGGGGTGGCAGCGCCAATTTTCTGCTGACGATGCGCGGGCGATTGCGTGATCTGGTGCATTCCTACCCGCTGATGTTCATCTTCGTCGGGGTAATCGGCTACCTGGTCGGCTCCACTCAGGGCACCTTCGAGGCGTTCCGCTCGCTGCAAGAGGTGTGGCATCTGACGAATTTCACGGTCGGACACTCGCACCTGACCATGTACGGCTTTGTCACTTTCGCAATCTGGGGCGGGGTGTACGCATTGCTGCCGCTGGCGACTGGCAAGGCGCCCGGTCAGCTCGGGCTGAGCCTGCATTTCTGGATGGCCGTGGTGGGCAGCTTCATCTACGTCATTTCGTTATCGATCGGCGGCACCATCCAGGGCCTGGATTGGATTCACGGCCAGCCGTTCATCGAATCGGTGGTGGACATTCAGGCGTACTGGGTGTGGCGCGGCATTGGCGGCGCCCTGATGTTCCTTAGCCACGTCGTGTTCGCCTGGAACGTGTGGCGCATGAGCTTTGGTCCATCGGCCAAAGCTGCGCCACTAGCCCCACCGCGAGCCAACGAGGCGGCCGCGTGAACAAACTGGTGCTGATTGCGGGTGGCTCAACGCTGGTTTACGCGTGTCTGGCCTTGTTAATGGGCGTCTGGCCCGGCATCGAGCTATCCCGGACACCAGCGGGGCCAGGCGTTGTGCCGCTGACCGCGTTGCAGGCCGAAGGACGCGACGTGTACGTCGCCAATGGCTGCAGCTATTGTCACACCCAGCAGGTGCGACCACTACCTCAGGACAAGGTTTTTGG
>Ga0105240_10015650_pt1 | contig 10301 bp, 8 predicted proteins | sample KBSC54metaG_FD_80426 | JGI IMG/M metagenome (GOLD analysis project Ga0105240, IMG submission 80426) | Corn rhizosphere microbial communities from Kellogg Biological Station, Michigan, USA - KBS C5-4 metaG | ecosystem: Host-associated > Plants > Roots > Rhizosphere > Soil | place: Michigan, USA... | reverse complement strand
GGCGGGGATCGCGCCGGCGGCAACACCGTGATGAGCTCGGACAATATCGAGCGCGAAGCGCAGCGTCAGAAGCAGAACGTCATCCGGCTGACGTTGTACGGCGAGCCGATCAGCCAGTTCGTGAACCAGCGCCCCGAACCTGGCGCGCAATTCAGCTGGGGTCCGACGGGGACGGGGGCCATCGCGTACGTGGACCCCGAGGGCCGCCTGTTCGTGCTCGATCAGCAGAAGCACAAGCGATCGATCGGCGCGGTGAAAGAAGCATCGCTGCCGGCATGGTCGGCGGATGGTACGAAGCTCGCCTACATTCAGAAGAGCGGCAGGAAGAGGTACACGCTCGCATGGGTCCCGATCTCCCGCGATAAGCCTTGACACGTTTGTCGATCTCGGCGACATTCGCCGCATGCGATCGACCTTTTTCACGCTGCTCGCCACAATTACCTTAACCGCCGCCGCGTCGAACGAGCCGGCTTCTCCGCCGATCCAGGAGTGGCCGGTGTACGCAGCCGATGCCGGTGCGTCACATTACTCGCCGCTGACCGATCTCGATCGCGCCAACGTCGCGCGGCTGCGCCCCGCGTGGGAGTGGAAGCCCGGCGAAGACGCGATGCCGGAATTCGGCGTTCGCCCTGGCATGTTCGAGAACACGCCGCTGATGATCGACAACGTGCTGTATCTCAGCACGTCGTACAACAAGGTTGTCGCGCTCGACGCGGAAACGGGCGCCAGGTTGTGGCAATACGATCCGAAGGCGTACGTGGACGGCCAGCCGCCGAACGGCACCGGTTTCGTGCATCGCGGGGTGGCGGCGTGGCGCGACGGCGCCAAGCTGCGCATCTTCATGAACAGCCGCTCGCATCTCATCTGCCTCGACGCGAAAACCGGTCAGCTGGTCGATTCCTTCGGCGATCACGGCATCGTCAACCTGACGCGCGGCCTGCGATGGGAAGTCGATCCGAAGCGCTACACGAACACGTCGCCGCCGGTTGTTTACAAGAACCTCGTCATTCTCGGCAACGGCGTCGGCGACCGCCTCGTGTATCAGCGCGATCCGCCGGGCGACGTGCGCGCGTTCGATGCGCGCACGGGCAAGCAGGTGTGGACGTTCCACACGACGCCGATGAAAGGCGATCCCGAAACCGCGACGTGGGCCAACGATTCCTGGAACACCACCGGTCACACCAACGTGTGGGCGCCGTTCAGCGTCGACGTGCAGCGGGGACTCGTCTACTTGCCGGTGACGACGCCGAGCAACGACTACTACGGTGCGCATCGGCTCGGCAACAACCTCTTCGCCGAATCGCTTGTCTGTCTCGACGCCGCGACCGGTAAGCGCAAGTGGTATTTCCAGATTGCGCACCACGGCTTGTGGGACTACGACCCGCCGGCGGCGCCAGTGCTCGTCACGATGACGGTGGACGGCCGGCGTATCGATGCTGTCGTGCAAGTGACGAAGCAGGGATTCGCGTTCGTCTTCGATCGCGTGACCGGCACTCCGGTGTGGCCGATCGAAGAGCGTCCCGTTCCGCCAAGCGACGTGCCCGGCGAGCAGGCCTCGCCGACGCAGCCGTTTCCAACACGCCCGCCGGCAATTTCGCCCCAGGGCGTGACGCTCGACGATGCGTTCGATTTGACGCCGGAGCTGAAGGCGCAGGCGCAGGCGGTCATGCAGAAGTACCGGTTGGGGCCGATCTACACGCCGCCCTCAGTGCAGGGGACGATGATCCGGCCGGGCGTTGTCGGCGGCGCCAACTGGGGCAGCGCGGCCTTCGACGCCGAAACGGGCATGCTGTATGTGAAGACCACCAACGCGCCGGCGGTCATCAAGATCGTTCCGGCGGATCATTCGCCGAAAAATCCGCGCGCCTCCGAAGTGGACGCCGACTTCATCGGCGACGGCAGCGGCGCCACGACATTTGCGCCCGCCAACACCACGGTCGAAGGTGGAGGCCGTGGCAGCGGCCTGCCGCTCGTGAAGCCGCCATACGGCGAGCTGGTCGCAATCGATCTGAACAAAGGCGACATCGCGTGGCGCGTGCCGTTCGGCGACACGCCGTCGATCCGATCGAACCCGGCGCTGGCGGGCGTGGCGCTGCCGGCACGGCTCGGCGCGGCTGGCGCCAGCGGCGTCATCGTGACGAAGGGCGGGCTCGTGCTCGGCGCCGGAGGCGACAGCAGCCTCTACGCGTTCGACAAGGCGACCGGACAGGAACTGGCGCACGTCGCATTGGACCGTCGAGCGCTGTCCACGCCGATGACGTACCGCGCAAAGTCGGGTCGGCAGTTCGTCGTCATCGCCGCGGGGCAGGGACCGACGGCGGCGTTGATGGCATTCACGGTTCAAGGGCCGCTCACGTCGTCGCCTCGTCAAGAGGAAGCGTCGAAGAAGTAGCCGATTTGCGCCAGCAGGCGGCGCGAAATGACGTGATACGCTTGTAAGGCTATGGACTTCCGGTTGACGGAAGAGCAGGAGCTGCTCCGCCGAACCGTCCGCGATTTCGCCGAGACCGAGATTCGCCCTCACGTGCGCGAGTGGGACGAGACGCAGCACTTTCCGAGCGAGGTGATGCCGCGGCTCGCGGCGCTCGGCCTTCTTGGCATTCAGTTCCCGGAAGCATACGGCGGCGCCGGGATGTCGGCGCTCGACTATTGCATCTGCATCGAGGAGCTGGCGCGCGTGGACCCGGGGCTCGCGCTGTCCATCGCGGCGCACAATGGTCTGTGTTCCGCGCATATCGCGCTGTTCGGCACTGAAGCTCAAAAACAGACCTACCTCGTGCCGCTCGCGCGCGGCGAGAAAATCGGTGCGTGGGGCCTCACGGAGGCGACGTCGGGAAGCGACGCCGCGGGCATGCGGACGACCGCCACGCGCGCCGGAAACTGCTGGGTGTTGAACGGATCGAAGCAGTTCACGACGCATGGCCGCGTCGGGGACGTGCTCGTCGCGATGGCGGTCACGGATCGATCGGCGGGCGCCAAGGGCATTTCGGCGTTCATCATCGAACGCGGCACCCCGGGCCTCTCGCCAGGCAAGAAGGAAGACAAGCTCGGGATGCGCGCCAGCGATACGAGCGAAGTCATCTTCGACAATTGCCGGATTCCGGCCGATCACCTGCTCGGCGTCGAGGGACAGGGGTTCGTCAACACGATGCAGGTGCTCGACGCGGGGCGGATCGGGATTGCGGCGCTCGCAGTCGGCCTCGCGCAAGGCGCGTACGAGGCGGCGCTCCGTTACGCGCAGGAGCGAAAAGCGTTCGGTAAGAAGATCAGCAGCTTTCAAGCGATTCAATGGAAGCTCGCGGACAACGCGACGCGCATCGAAGCGTCGCGCCTCCTGACCTACCGCGCGGCCTATCTGAAAGACCAGGGCCGCCGCACCACGCTCGAATCCGCGATGGCCAAGCTGTACGCGAGTGAAATCGCCGTGAAGGCGGCCGACGACTGCGTCCAGATCCACGGCGGCTACGGGTTCGTCAAAGATTATCCGGCCGAGAAATTCTTCCGCGACGTGAAGCTCACGACCATTGGCGAAGGCACGAGCGAGATCCAGCGGCTGGTCATCGCTCGCCAGCTGCTGTCCCGCGCGTGACCCCGCTGCCCGCTCCACTCGCCGAGCGTGTGCTGGCCGGCGATCCGCGCGCGATCGCCCGCGCCATCTCGCTCATCGAGGACGAAGATCCCGCGAGCGCCGATCTCGTGCGCGCGATCTTCGGGAGCACCGGCCGCGCGTATCTCATCGGCGTCACCGGACCGCCGGGTGCTGGAAAGAGCACGCTCGTGGATCGGATGGTGGCGGAGCTGCGCCGCGGCGAGGCGGCACCGCACGGCGGCGGGCCGCAGGGTTTGACAATCGGCGTCATCGCCGTCGATCCGACGAGCCCGTTCAGCGGGGGCGCCGTCCTCGGCGATCGCCTGCGGATGCAGGCGCACGCCGGCGATGAAGGCGTGTTTATCCGCAGCATGGCGACGCGCGGGCATCTCGGCGGGCTGTCGCGCGCGACCGGCGACGCCGCGCTCGTGCTCGATGCGGCCGGCAAAGACGTCATCATCATCGAGACGGTTGGCGTCGGCCAGGACGAGGTGGACATCATCCGCACCGCCGACGTCTCGATTGTCACGCTCGTGCCAGGCACCGGCGACGAAGTGCAGGCGCTCAAAGCCGGCATCATGGAGATCGCCGACATCTTCGTCGTGAACAAGGCCGACCGCGAGGGAGCCGACCGGCTCGTATCGTCGGTCGAAGCCAACCTCGCGCTGCAACAGTACGCCGCTGATGAATGGCGGCCGCCGATTGTCAAGACGACCGCGACCACGGGCGGGGGCGTGAAGGCGCTGGTTGACGCCGTGTGGCAATTCCGCGAGCACTCCGCGCGCACGCAGGCCGTCCGTCGCCGCACCCGCAGCGAGTATCGGCTGCGCGAGCTCGTGGCGCACCGGTTCATGGACCACCTCGAACGGACGGTCCTCGCCGCGGGCGAGTTGAGCGCGCTCGTCGACCGTATCGCCGCGCGCGAGGTCGATCCGTACACGGCGGCGAACGACCTGCTCGGTCGAGCGCTGTCGCCAGCCACGCGCGAGAGTCTGCGATCGAAATGAAACCGATCATCGATCACATCGGCATTGCCGTGAGCGATCTCGATGCCGCGCTCGCCTTTTATCGTGATGCGCTCGGCCTGGAGTTGACGGAATCAGAGGACGTCCTGTCGCAGCGCGTGCGTGCGCACTTTCTTCCTGTGGGGCAGGTCGCCGACGGTTCCCACGTGAACCTGGAGCTGCTGGAAGCGACCGCACCCGATTCGCCGATCGCCAAGTTCATCGACAAGCGCGGCGCCGGCATCCATCACATCACGCTGCGCGTACCCGACGTCGCCGCTGCGGTCGCCGCTCTCAAGAGCCGCGGGCTGCGGCTGATCGACGAGCAGCCCCGACCAGGCGCAGAAGGTTCGACGATCGCGTTCGTGCACCCGACGGCCACTGGAGGGGTTCTCCTCGAGCTCAAGCAGGCTGCGCCCGCGGCAGCGCAGGTTCGCGAGTCCCGCGTGTTCCGCTATCAGCTGGGCGATCTCGAGCTGATTTCGATGTGCGACGGGTTCCTCGCGCTCGATGGCGGCGCGATGTTCGGCGCGGTGCCCAAGGCGCTGTGGGAGAAGAAGACGACGCCGGACGAACGGAATCGGATCACCTTGGCCATGCGGCCGCTGATCGTCCGCGGCGTGCGGACGATGATTATCGACGCGGGTCTCGGCGACAAAGAAGACGAGCGGTTCCGGGACATTTACCGCGTCGAGCGCGAGCGCAATCTCGATCACGCGCTGGCCGACGCCGGGTTGTCCGTCGAGGACATCGACATCGTCCTCGCCACTCATTTGCACTTCGATCATGCTGGCGGCTTCACGATACGCGATGGCTCCGGGCGCGTGCGCCCGCGCTTTCCCCGCGCGCAGTACGTCGTTCGCCGCGGCGAATGGGAGGACGCGACGCATCCGCACGAACGGAATCGCGCGAGCTATCTGCGGGATAATTTCGTGCCCCTCGCCGATGCGGGCGTCCTGCAGATGGTCGACGACGATCAGACGATCATGCCGGGCGTTCGTGTTCGGCGGACGCCGGGTCACACCGCGCACCATCAAATCGTCCTGATCGAATCGGCGGGAAAATCGGCTGCCTTCGTCGCCGATCTGATGCCGACGACGGCGCATGTGCCGTACGCGTGGATCATGGGATACGACCTTTATCCGATGGACACGCTGGCGTCGAAGAAAGCTTTTGTCGAGGACGCGATCGAGCACGAGACGCTCGTGTTCTTCGAGCACGATCCAACGGTGGTCGCCGGGTATGTTCGTCAGCAGGATCGCAGGCAAGTCGTGGAACCGGCGGCGCCAGGATCCGTGACGTAGCCGGAGACATCACGCGGACATGTCGCCACAGAGATCACCGAGTCACAGAGCGCTCAACGCGGCCGCCGCGTTGAGCGTTGCTGCTGAGGTGCGTTGGCTCCGTGACTCCGTGTCCTCTGTGGTAGGGCTTTTCTTGAATTCTCAATTAGGCGGCCGCGACACATTATGCGAATAGAGATCGGAATCATCGGCGGCAGCGGCCTTTACGACATGGCCGAACTGACCGACCGCGAAGAGAAGTCGCTCACGACGCCGTTTGGCGACCCGTCGGGCGCGTACGTGATCGGAACGCTTCGCGGAAAGCGCGTCGCTTTTCTGCCGCGCCACGGCGTCGGGCATCGCATCCTGCCGTCGGAGCTGAACTTCCGGGCCAACATCTACGGGTTCAAAGTGCTCGGCGTGGAGCGCATTCTGTCGGCGAGCGCGGTGGGCAGCCTGAAACAGGAATACAAACCGCTCGATATTCTCGTGCCCGATCAGTTCTTCGACCGGACGAAAGGGCGAATCAGCACGTTCTTCGGACGCGGGATCGTGGCGCACGTCGCGTTCGCGCATCCCTTGTGCGGCGAGTTGTCGCGCACGCTCGCCGACTCGGCCGAACGCACGGGCGCGACCGTGCACCGCGGCGGCACCTACGTCAACATGGAAGGTCCGCAGTTCTCCACGCTGGCGGAATCGAAGCTGTACAGGTCGTGGGGGATGGACGTGATCGGCATGACCAACCTGCAGGAGGCCAAGCTCGCTCGAGAGGCAGAGATCTGCTATGCGACGCTGGCGCTGGTCACCGACTACGACTGCTGGCACCCCGATCATGATTCGGTGACGGTGGACCTGATCGTGGCGAACCTCACGCAGAATGCGGCCACGGCGCAGAAAACGATCGCCGACGCCGTCGGCCATTTGTCCGCGCCGCGCACGTGCGGCTGCAAGGATGCGCTCGCGACGGCCATCATCACACGCCCAGAGCTCGTGCCCGAGCAGACCAGGCGCGATCTTGCGCCGATTATCGGCCGCTATATCAAATAGAGCCCCTCATGAAAATCGTCGTCACCGGTTCGATCGCGTACGACTACCTGATGTCCTTTCCGGGAAAGTTCACCGAGCACTTTCTTCCGGAGCACATGAATCGCGTCAGCTTGAGCTTCCTCGTGGACTCGATGGACAAGCGCCGCGGCGGTTGCGCGCCGAACATCGCGTACACGCTCGCTCTCCTCGGCGAACGGCCGCTGCTCATGGCGACGGCCGGCGAAGATTTCGGCGAGTACCGCCAATGGCTGGATGCCGCCGGCGTCGACACATCGCTCGTGAAGCAGATCGACGGCAAGTTCTGCGCGTCGTTCTTCTGCAGCACGGATCAGAACAACAACCAGATCGCGTCGTTCTACACCGGCGCGATGGCGAACGCCGGAGAGCTGTCGTTTCGTACGGTGCCGGATTGCGGCCTTGCGATTATCTCGCCGAACGATCCCGGCGCGATGGTCCAGTACGCCGAGGAATGCCGCACGCTCGGCCTCCGCTACATCTTCGATCCGGGACAGCAGTGCGCACGTATGTCGGGCGACGAGCTGCGCGAAGGCGTGATCGGAGCGACGATCGTGATCTGCAACGACTACGAGCTCGAGCTGCTGCGCCAGAAAACGGGGCTGGCCGAAGCCGACATCGTCGCGGCCAGCGAAGCGTTGATTGTCACAAAGGGCGAGCATGGCTCTTCGGTGATCACGCAATCCGGACAGGTGGACGTCTCTGCCGTGCGGCCGCATCGAATCGTGGACCCCACCGGCGTTGGCGACGCATACCGCGGCGGGCTGATGAAGGGGATTGCGCTCGGTCTGCCGTATGAGATCGCCGCGCGGCTCGGCAGCGTCGCGGCGACCTACGCGCTCGAACACCTCGGCGGCCAGAGCCACGCGTTCACGTGGCGCGAGTTCACGGCGCGGTACGAGCAGCATTTCGGCGCGATCGCCGTCTAGCGACATCGCGCCAATCGCTGCGGATACTTGAGAACAGCTTTGATATCCGCGCAAATCATCGTCGCAACGATCGCGTCGTACGTGGCTGGCTGGATGATTGGCAGTCCGGCGCTCGTTCCTGTGCTGAACACGCTCGCGAGTTTCCCGTTCATGCTCGATGCGCTTCACCGAGGACAGATCCGGTTGGCGGTCGCGCGGATGCTCGTCTGGGCGCTCGCGCTCGCGGTCTGCGCCACGCTGCTGTCATATGCGCGGCCGTGGCAGACCGACACGCTCTTCATCAACGGCGCGGCTTATCGTCAGGAGATGTTTGCGTGGGTCATCAGCGGCCGGGGCGCTGAAAGCACGCCGTCGCAGTTCATCCCGCAGCAAGTGATGCACGCGTTGGGCGTGTCGGCGCTCGCGCTCGTCTCAGGAGGCCTGCTCGCCATGCTGATGGGCGCGATTCTCATGAACTACATGGGGCATTACGTCGGCGCGCTCGCCGCAACGAGCGCGCATCCGGCGGTGACGATGGTGCTCGGATGGCATCCGTGGGCGGTGATTCGCGTCGTGAGCTTCGTGGCGATCGCGGTCGTACTGTCGACACCCGTGCTCGGTCGAGTGCTGGCGGTTCGCGTCGATCGCGACGACGCGCGGCGCATTCTCGCGCTTGGCGTTACCGGTCTGATCGTGGATGTCGTGTTGAAGGCGCTGCTCGCACCTGCGTGGCAGCGCCTCCTCCTGAGGATTGTCGGGTGGTGACGTCGTCGGCCGCTTCTACTGCGAACCCCGATTCGTGCCGACTGGCGCGGTCGTGATCGTCGCCTGGCTGCTCACGCCGGGCGCTTCCTGAATCGCCTCGAATTCGACGAGTGACAGGTCGTATGCCAGCACGGCGCTCAGCTCGTTCGTTCGCGCCTGCGCGAGATCGCGCTGTGCCTGGATGACGAGAAAGCTGGTCGACATGCCGACTTCGAACCGCTTGCGCTCGGCGTCGAGGCGCTGATCGGCGAGTTCGCGCGCCGCGCGAGTGGTCTCGATGCGCTTGGCGTTCATCTCGATGTTCCACGCCGCGTTGCGGACCTGCTGAATCACGCGTCCTTCAGCGCTCTTCAGCCGCTCGTCGGACTGCGTGCGCTGCAGCCGCGCCTTCGCGTAGTTCGCCTCTTCGGCGCTCTCGCCGATGGGATACGAGACGCTGACGCCCGCGGTCCAGGTCGGGTAGTTCACCGAGAACAGCTGATTGAGCACGTTGCCGAACGGAGTGGACGTGCCCGCACCGATGAGCGTGCCCGGAAAACCGGTCGAGAAGTCGCGGAGCACCTGCGTGCCGCCGAGCGCATTGGCCGAGTAGCTCGCGTTCAGCCGCACATCGGGCAGCTTCTGGTTCTGCGTGAACTTGAGCGTCGTCTGCGCCGTCTCGATGTCCTTGCGGGCGCGCTGCAGATCGGTGCGATCCCTGAGCGCGGTCGTCACGGCGGCATCCACATCGGGCGCCACCGTGGCGACCGGCGGGGAGTCGAGGAGCTCGAGCGACAGGTTCCACACCGCGCGATCGGTCGGATCGAAGATGAGCAGCCGCAGCTGATCCTCCGCCTGCTTCACCGCCGTCTGCGCGATGATGAGCTGCTCTTGATCGGCGGCGACCTCGGCTTCGGCTGACACGAGATCGAGCGGCGGCGACTGCCCGACATCCACTTTGGCCTTGTTCACGCGCACGAGCTCCTGTGCGAGATCGAGCGACGACTGCCGCGCCGCAACGGCGGCGCGAGCCGACGCCAGGTTCCAGTAGGCGGCCTTCGTGTTCGCTACGGTCGTGACGACCTTTTCGCGAAGGCTCGTGTCGGCGATGTCGCGATTGATGCGGCTCGTCGCGAGCTGCTGCCGCGCCGGATCGATCGCGAGATTGCGAACGAGCGGTTGCGAGACCGTGAGGTTCAGGCCCGACTGCAGGAGCGGGTTGAAGCTGTTCAGGATGCTGTTGCTGTTGGTGTGAGCGGCCGTCCACGACACGCCGTACGTCGTGCCGTACCAGGGCAGCGTCTGCGACATGCCCGCCGTGGTGGTGGTCACATTGGTGCGCGTCGCGATCGGGAACAGCACGCTCGACGGCGGCTGCAATTGATCGTTCTGGTTCACGGCGGTGTTGACGGTCGGCTTGAACGCGCCAGCGGCTGCGGCAACCGTCGTGTCGCTGATCTGCGGGTCGAGTCGGCTCGCGCCCAGATCCACGTTGTGGTCGAGCGCCTGCTTCACGGCCTCGTCGACCGTGAGCTGGACCGCGCCCGGCGTCGCTGCCGGCGGCGCGGCGTTCTGTTGTGCGAGCGCCGGCACGGCGATCGCTCCAGCGACGAGCGTGATCAAGAACGTCTTACGCATGAATAGCCTCTGGCACAGTTGGAGGTTCTGGTGCGCGTCTGAAAATGCGGACGCGTGCCGCATCGTCGAAGAG